>Ga0116227_10000396_pt1 | contig 82870 bp, 62 predicted proteins | sample S1TSphgellanicum_FD_89693 | JGI IMG/M metagenome (GOLD analysis project Ga0116227, IMG submission 89693) | Host-associated microbial communities from peat moss isolated from Minnesota, USA - S1T2_Fb - Sphagnum magellanicum MG | ecosystem: Host-associated > Plants > Peat moss > Unclassified...
CATCCTCTAATCAAATAGGATGACAATCCTCATGACTAATGGGATTGGAGGACTCATCCTTCCCCTTATCTTGGATATCTTGATGAGGTTCTTGAGCTTGATCCTTATCTTTTCCATCCGTTGACCCTCACATCCTACTTCTTCATCTTAATTATTTCAAGTAATTAACTACTAAGACAATTTATCGATAATAACAAATAAACATCCTTGAGTTTTTACTTGACTAAATCAATTCAATGGTTGAAGTAACATTCCCCCCGTACCATTTACTCTTTTGATATCCCCTACCTATTTTTTCTTCCATGCATTAATTAACTATTTAGTACATAGTAAATTGGAATTAAAATTTGCATCACCAAAAAACCCCACATACTTCTAGATCCACCGTCGAAATTAGGGTTTGATGAATCCAATAGATCTAGGATGTTTGAGTTTTCATGAGGTTCCGCCGTCACTCTCACACCTTACGCCTACCTTAATTTGTTAAATAAAAAAACCTCAACACCTTTTGAACGCAAATACCCCATTGTTTATGCTACCCTTTTGGTTTTTGTTGATGCATGTGAAAATATAATCATGGCGGATGATGTCGTTACGCCCTCAAATCTTATAGTTTCACTAGTAAAAAAGGAAAAGCTTGAAAAAACACCGTTTGATGTGAATGTCTCTCAACGGTCGCACGAAGAAAAATCGTCCCTAATAATGGTGCGCACTCGAGTCGACTGTTTGGCATGGGATCATCGATTATCTCCTAACCCACATGCCTTAACAATCTATTTAGAATTTGTTCTTGTTTGTGGAGCCGCACCAGAAAGGTTTAAAGAGTGTCAATGTGAAGACGACGATGTTCGTCTTCATTGTTGAACTTGGGTTCCCGGTGATGGCCATTATCATTGGTTGCGAGGCCCAATCAACCCCCTTTCCTTGGAACATCAAACCGAATACCTAGTTTGCACCATTCGTTGCATTCTGAAGTTTTTGCAATTGTGATCTATCCCCTTAAAATTGTTTACTAAGTTGTAATTCACCTAAGGCCACTCAGGTGGAAATGTTAATACCTAAGTTTGATTTTGATTCTATTTAAGAGTCTGATAGAACTGAAGCTTGGCAAGTAGGCTACCAAGGTAATTGAATTATACACTTTACCATGCTGTCACTTGTGTATGTAGTTAAAGGCTTCATGTTCTTCAACCCAGAATAAGAAAGTCAAACTAGTTATTATGCATTAACAATGTCCATCACAATTAACAATGAAGCCCTAGCATAGTTGAATCTCTAATTGTTTGAAAGCTAAAAGCCTCCAAAAGAGTTACACTTTGAGGGGGTAACGGTCTTGACAAATGCAACAAGATATTTTCGTAGTATTCCACATATGGCTTCATCTTCATTTCATATGTTGAATTTTGTGCAATTCCCACCTTTTAGAAATCCACATATTTGGATAGTCCAACACTTATAAACTTTCTTTTTTCCATTGAACTCAATGCATCATTGCCGCAAATTAGGCAATATGGAACAGGGCTTGGATTCCAATAGTCAACTTTGGTGACCCATCTAGATTAATTTTCCACAATCTAATTAGTGGCTCATCTATTAGACTCCAAACATCATTTGTTGGGGGAACTTTGTATTGCATGATAGGCCAACCTAACAAATCAACGAAAAATCTAAAAAGATGCATATCAATATGCCCTACCAAAGTTTTAGGGCCACCTTTCAAACAAAATAAAGCCCAAGATTCAAATTTTGGAATCTTTTGAATCAACTAAAGAATGAACAGTTTCTCCTATGAAACCATAAAAGCCCTCATCAAATCTGTTGAAATGTAATTGTTTTCCTCCTTCAACATTTTTTACAAATAGCCAAAGCATCCATCGATATCCTCTATGTATGGCCAACTACAAAGAATCCCAATTTGACTTCTTCAAACACATCCTTTGCCATTAACAACAATAGAAATGCTAAGAATGTCGATTCTTATTATCCTTCACGTAATTATCCATTTGAAGCAACAAATTTCTCGGCAAAGACTTCGCACCAACAGTTTGATCCGAGGTGCATAATTCACATATGCAACATGATTTCCCTTGCAAGAGACATGCAAAGAATGAATTTTGCAGGGGGTGATTAAACAATAATTTTGACTTTGAAACTAAAGCTACCTTCAAAGTTCACAAAAGTTGCAACAAGGATCCAATTGTGAAATTGGGATTGTTTGGCCACAACTCATTTGAATATTATGCATACCTCTCATCCCCATGACCATGCATTATCATACCCATGAGCGTAATGGACAATTGTCCAATCCCAAATATCATTTTGTTGCACACTTGCAACCTTTTAAATGTAATTTTTGCATGGTCCATCTTGTCATGAACAATGCATAGGAATTCATCCTTCTATCACACTAATTCTATCCTCCAAGTATGGTATAAATTTCTACATAATTTTTAGTGCAATATATGATTTTTAGCTTTGCCTCATATTCAATAGCTTCATTGCTATTCTTTCCTAATTTAGATATCAAATCCTTGAAGGATTCATAAACAATGCATTTGGTGAAAATCAACCCTCACTTTTGCACAACATTTAAATGGTGTCTTTTCCTCAACCTATTCATAGCAGATTGAGAAATACTTCCAATGTTTAATTCCTTACTTATTTGCAAAATCACAAATATGAAAACAAAAAAATATTAGCTTCTCAACAATAGATGGCAAACTTAATGCATGTTCCCAAATATACACTCAAATATTTGTTTCCATTTTTAAAAAAATAGATTTGCACAAGAAACACCCAACGACCAGATAGAAGATAAAAGTGTTAATTGTTCACTACAGTTTATTTGATCACTATAATCTTGCAAATTCTTCCATGTTTCAGGCAAAAGACATCACACATATCTTATCACCATTTCCAATCCCTTTCATTTGATGTGGCATTATATCCGCAAATAAGTTAATCAATGATTAAACATTTCACTTTGCTTGCCTGGTTGATATATGTAATTTATGTGTACCTTTGTTGCCACATGTGGTAGAAATTGACAACTTGATTTGTACAACATGTATTTTGACTTGGAAAGACCAATGATTTGGTACCAAGCAATTTTGTAAATGTCTAAAACCTTGAATGGTGATATATTTTCATTGCCTTTCATCTCTCCTTATATGCAACCTTCTTGGAATATCTAAAACATATGTTTAAGTCTTCAAAGGACAAACTCCAAAACTCTTATATCAACAACAAGGTCTTTTCATGAGGAAAATGTTGACAATAATTCATAGTGCAACATGTTGTCATATTCACATTTCACATAAACTCTTCTGACAACACCTTTTCAATTTTAGAAATTGAACCTTTAGAATCAACTACGCTTCGCTTCCTCTTACAAAAGGAATTTTTTTTTTCTTCACACAAACCACTCCCACATCATCAACATCTAGTATATGGGATTCATTTTATGATATGAGATGCTCTTTCAAGGGGTACCCATCAAGAATCGTTTGAACCAATGGCCATTTCCAAATGGTCATCACGGGTGACACAGTCTTAGGACAATATAAGACATGGTCCTCACCAAACTGATCATCAAAAACTGCTTCATGTGGGTCACATGCAACCACCCAATCTTTTGCAATGAAAACCCCACCACTGTTTACAAGATCGCATTCAATTCCTCACCATTCAGACCTACGTTTTCCAACTATATTTGATTTTTTTCCTCTCATAGCATTGCCATATATTGTGTCACTATTCCCATGAGAAAACCCTTGGTAATTTTCCTCCCCATTTCGTTCCAAATTTTTCTCAACCCCAACCTTCTCATTGTTTTCCACAATATCCTCTTCCCTTCCTTTTTCACTCATGGAATCAAACCCAAACTCCCTAGTAAAACCTTCCACACTATCCTTAAAAATGTAATTTCTTTCTCCATGTAGGTCCTAAATTATATCACCCATATTTTCTAGTGAAAGCACATTACACTAAACCAAAATTGGTAGCTCAAAGTCCATTTTTAGAATCCAAATCCAATGATTTTTTTTTAAAAACATTTAATGGTGTTGAAGTTCACATTTTTTTCCATTTCCAAGTTCATACCACCATAATTTAGACCTTTTTAAAACACCTTTAAAAATATGGGCCTTGAAAAAGTAAATTTAGATATTGAAATGAACTTTACGAATTTTCAATTTTCAATTTAAATCTTAAAATTTTTGAAAGACTTTTTCTTATTTGATTTTTTCATCTTAAGTGTTATGGTACTTCAATGTGTGCTGGTAAAAAGTTGTAGGCTTAGTTTCCAACTCCACTAGAAGAAAAAAAAATCCATAATGATAGTTTTTTTGGAGTAATTTGGATTGGGGACATTGGATGTACCATCCTTTGTAAAGTGCACCTTAGATTGAACATTTATCCTTTTGGTAATTTTTTTGGGGGTTTGAAAGATTAAAATGTAAGTTTCAATTTTTCATCTCATTTTTGCTAAGTTTCTCAAATAGATTTGCATACAATGCAATAATACTTGACTTCCTTAAAAAAAAACTATTATTGGGACATCCAAAAAAGTTCATCATAGCATGCTTTTACCCTTTCAAAATCAATGATGTTCTTAGAACATAAGCTCTTAGGCAAACAATTGTCCATGCATGAAATTCACTTCTTCTTCACCCCATCCATTGTCACATGACCCTATTTTAAACACCATGTTAGCCACTTCATCATTCATTATTGATAGATCCTTGAAAGGCCAAAACACCTCCATTCCAACTACTAACTTGTTGTATCTCATAGTTGGAACTACACAAAATAATTTTCGATGTTCAAATGCCTCAAACACAATTTCAATTGAAACCAAGTTATGAAATTCTCCACTCCACAAGGTCAATATATCAAACTTATGATGGATCTTTGCAGATTTTGATACCAATCTTCACCTTTTCATTTTTGCAAAAATCCCAAATGCTAATAGGTTGAAATCTACAATCTATCAAACATGAATCCCTTAGCTATATCCTACTAAATCAAGAACAAACGAAAAGAAACATTATCTAGATGAACATAATATTTGCCACATGATCTATGCACCAACATGTCAATTTTGAAAGGAGAAATTAGGGCCAAAATCACCTTGTGAAAACCAAAGATTTTTTTATTCAAATCCATTTTGTGAATAATTTCCTTACAACAACAAGTTATTTTAGATGACAATCTATTAAGCCAAAATGGATCTCGGTGTTTCTTACTACAATCTATTTGGCAAGAATCACCTTGCAACCACTACGTGATTTGACTGCCTCGCCATCTCTCCAAATATGCATGGCTGCTACTATTGTTTTCTTTAATAAGACTATCAATGGCAATTATCCCAAAACTCCATATAAACAAAAGTTCATGGCATCTTCTAGCCTTTTAATCATCCTATTTATTTTCATCTCTCGATAATCACCTTGGCTAAAAATGTTTTGTGGCCACCAAGGGTTTCTCCCACAATCATTTGTAGCCAAAAATGCCTAGTTGCTGCCATGTGTTTTTCTAGCCAATATCCCTAGACAAAAACACTTGATGACTACTAGGGGTTTCTCATGCCCATATTTGTGGCTAAAAACGTTTGGTTTAAAACCATGGTCTAAAACTATCATTGATTCTTTGCATATGCAAACACATAAAACATCCAACTCCCAAATTACATTGTGCATGTTTCATATTCACCAAGTATTTGTAACGGGTTAGAAACACTTGATTCTTGCCAAAGAAGTCAATAAATATATTGAGATTTTTGAGTCAGATTGAAAGAATGGAATTATAAAAAGAAATTGAAATAAGGCCACTGCATTGACTAGTTTTTCAAGAGGAATTATAGTCCTTAATTTGCACTGCAAGTAGCTAATCCGTTAATGTTTCAAGCCTTATGTGCCTTGTGTGTATTTGAAATTTCTTCTTACTATCATACGATGTGTTTAGTTTGTTGGGTTTGGTTGTTGCCAAAGATTTTTGTTCACAACTTGAGTTCACAACTACTAGGTCTTATAAAGAAATTACATTTGACATGTTGTGAGGAAATCAAATCAAAGTCCCAAGAAATAACATCCAAACCTATATGCATTTTAAATTTTGATGTTCATTTTCCTTAACAAACAAATGACAAATGGTCTCTAGCATGTTGCAATGACATAATAACCTTAATTCAGTATGTGCTCACGTGAATATTTCAAAACTTATTGGGGATAGTCATGAAACCCTAATTGATGAAAGTTGCATGTAAAAGGTGTATTATAATCGTTTGATTTTCAAAAAATTGGAATGATGAATCTAGAAAATCACTTACCACTTAAAAGTGTTTTTTTTTTTAACAGATTGCTGAAAATATCCTTGATGAAGATGAGGAGATCAAACATCAATAGGATGTATTAAAAAGGTTTGGGAATCTTCTTGGCATCTCTTAACTATTGGTTCTCAGGCTATGTGTGACCTACAAGTTGAGGGAGTTGTTAAACATCAACGAGAAAAACAAAAAGGTTGATTTGATGGAAACATGTCTTCATTTGCATAAAAGAAAAACACTAGGAATAAATCAAGCATTCAAGGAAGATAGAAGGAAGGAGAGATCAACTCTACACGTTGAGAAAAAGAAGAAATGCTTATAGGTAGAGTGAGATAAAATGTGGAACCTAAACAATGATTATTCAATTGCTGAGAGCAGCCATTCACAATTGTTAAACAACAACTCTTTAGACCAATTTGCTGGTTTGGAGATTTGGTGTAGGCATCAAAGCTCAAACCATTCATTGCTCCTCGTTGGTGTCATCTTTGGTGTCTTTTGTGGAATTCCAAATGCCCGTTCCCCTCCTCCTCTAAAAACTTTTGCATGAGGTTCACCTGACCAAAAGGAAAACTCATACACTCAACCTAATCTCCCACTTCTCACTGCACAAACATCACCATTGCAAGAAGACACTCCAAAATGCTTTATGGTTAAAACTCCACCTCTTTTGTAATTGTGAATGCAAAGAGTGGGGCCTCCACTTTAGGCATAATGATGGAGGAGTACTTTCAAAACCCATCTTTACAGTGTATATGAAGAAACCTTAAATCCTAATATGTATAATTAATAGTTAGTAGTTAACAATTAATAAATTTTATTATTTTTCTAATTGATAACTAAAAACTTGTAGCCTTTAATTAACAACTAAATTTGATTTGAAAAGTTTATAATCATCTTTCAATATTTTTGGCTATAGTGAAATTCAATGACAAAAAACTTTTGAATTTTGGCATAAATTTTTTTTTGTGTCTTTGAAATTGCGAAGCTCCAAAATTACTTGATGTTCAAGTTTTGAATTTTGAATGTCACCTTTTTGAGAAATTCCTTAAGCAAAAAAAAGCAAGCCACTAGTGGCTTTGTTTTCAATTTTCTAATGTAATGTATCATTGGCTAGCATCCTAAGAAGGATTTTCAATGGTTTAGTGTTTCACATAAACATTTAAGGTGGTCCAGTCTAAGGCTTTGAACTTAGTGTTTTTTGTGAAGGGTGTGAGGTCTAGGTTTAAAATTTAGTTTCGTGATTTAGCATTTTTGGTTGAAGCATATCTTTATAGAATTAATTATGTAAGGTTTGGGCTTTAAGGTGGCGCTTAGGGTTTTGTCCTTAAGGTTTGGGGTTTAGGGTTTTAGGGTTTAAGGTTTAAGGTTTAGGGGTTTTAGGGTTTAGGGTTTTAGATATGTGTGTGTTTTTTTTTGAATCCACAAATGTTTGTCTATTTTTATGGTATTTTTTATAGAAATAAAAGTTGCATTATAGGATTTAAAGTTAAGTAATGATGATGACCTTAGGTTTATGATTAAAATTGACGAGTGAAAGTACAATTGGGTGGTACCATTAAGAACCACCTCAAGGGATGGTGAGAACCAAAATTGGCCAAATAATATTCCAAGGCCTTTTCCTTTAAAAAATTTCACAATTACAATTTTTTTTTTCTCATGTTTATACATGACATTCCAAAGTACATGGGCTTCAATTTTTATTGGAAAAAAAAAATGGGAAACAATATGAATTTGTATTCCTAATTGTCATGGCCCCTTTAGCAATCACACATTTAAACTTTGAAAATTGAAACTAAATCAAATATACTCAATTAAATTCCAAATTAAAAAACCAAAGGTAATGTCATCTGAAGTACTTATGAAAATTATATAAATAATAAAAAAAACCTCGACTTGTTTCAAAAGGGTTCCTAACCAAAACTTTTAGGAAAGGTGGCCACCGTGACATTCTTAAAAACATTTCTAAGTACAATGATAATGACATCAAAATTCAAAATATTTTTATCCCATTATAATTTCAAATTCTACAAAACATGAGTAATGTATTCAAGAATTTTTTTAAATGAAAACACTTTTTAAAGTGTTTACTATATTTTTTCAAAGTTCGATGCGTCCAATAAATTTAATTTTATGGGTCTAATAAAATTTCACGATCGTCTACACAACACACACATATCCAGACACTCCAACTATATGGCCCTAATTGGGAGTCTTTCTTAATTGGTTTGTTGTAGGCAAAGGCAAGGTTTAAAGTCATTGCTTGTGTGTGTGACCACAAGTCATTCAAAGTGATTCACAACTGTTTTCAAATCAGGTTTTGTAACAAAAATCCATTTAAAGTTTGGTCAATACATGGCTAGAGGTGCAAAGGCTCCAAGTTCTTTGAAAGGCATTATGCAAGATTTGGCATTCTTCTATGTTTACCTATTCCCATGCAAAATCAAAACAAATGTACATGACATTATAGGGAATAAGAAGTTGCCATTACTAATCCCTAATTTAAGTTCCTCCTTCCCCAATGATTTGAGCTTGTACAAGTATGAGATAATGCCAAAGCACTATTGTAGATTCTGTAGCCAATATTGCATGACGATCTTGTTTGCCTTTGAATCTTTGGCACAGGGTTGTTACATTTATTTATCCCTTAAATTGTTACTTTTTGATGCCACTTTCAAACTTGCAATTTTTGCTTTACATCTTTCAATCACTCTAAATTTGGATATTATCTGCATTTTTAGGGAAAAAAAATGTAAAGTGCTTAAAATTATTCCTAAAGACAAGGAAGGGGAGAGGTGTGTGATAGTCGCATTGGTTTGTCCTTGAATGTTGTCAGGGGTCACAAGGAGAAATGCTACAATTGAAACCCCTAAAGGTGAAAACATGAAAAAATGAGCCAATCACGCCAAGGTTAAAGTCCTTTCCAAGGATTGCATTTTCCATGTGGTAGTTTTCTATTAGCTTATATTGCATTTTTCACACAATTTTTTAAACTAAATATCAAATTTGAGGCCAAATATGACATATAACAAGATAAAAGCTCAATGTTTTTGCATCAAACCTTGCATTATAACCAAATCTATAACTTTACTTTGAACCAAGATTACAAATTCAAAACTATAATAATGTAAAAGGACATTCGAGTATTAAAATCTAAAATGATATATGTATTTTTATTTTTTGAATGTTTTGAACACATGGATCCCTTCTTGTGGAATATATTAAAGTTCAAAAAAAATTGAAAAGATTTGGTGAACATTTAATAAGGGAAAAGACTTTTGATATTAAAAAAAAACCACGTGTCCACATGCTTCTCTTAAGTGTTTTAAACATATAAAAGGACTCTTGAAACATGATGAATTTTTATGAAAATTTTGTAATTGCAACTTTGAAAGTATAAGAATTTATTTCAAATTTTTTCAAAAAAAATTGATATATTATGTTCCCATGATGATTTTCAAATTTTCAAAAAACAATTTTTAAAGGATTATCCACACATTGTTTGACTCTTTTTTTCTTACTTTCACCCATGAGGTTATTATAAGGATCACAAATGAAGCTCAAATAAATGCTCAAGAATCGGATCAGCCTAAGGGAGAATAGGAAAGGGCTTCTGAGAGCCAAGCCTGACTAAATCCCCCAAGGGTGAACAAATTAACGACCAAGCTTGTGAAGGTCACAAAGATGAAACGGAAACCAACTACCCCTAAAGCAAGGAAAGGTGCTAAATATCTGCAAAACTCAACATTGTTTCAAAGTGAAGGAAATGTTGCAAACAATGAAAAGGAGGCTAAAGATGGCCGTGAATTTCTTGCAACCCTAACATCCTTAGTATCACACACATCAATAGCTTCATCATTGGGGCTAAATTTGAAGGGACCAGATGAATATGACAAGGAAAGAGAGGCTAGTGAGAAATTGTGATGCAAGGAACTTCTTGTAAATATTTTGAACCTCGTGAAAGATTTCCTAGGATAAGTAGAAATAACCCTATGCAATTGGGAAAATACATAATTGTGAATTTTAGATTTGTGATGATTGTAAATTTAAAAACCAAAAAACTAGAGATTATGTGCACTTCTTATCCTTCAAGCATGAGACCTTTTTGCCTTATCGATACTGTGATATGATTCGGTTTATGATTTCAATAATATGTTATAGTTTTTAGATCCCTACCTAAAATGTCAAAAATCATCATTTGTAATGAGGTCACCTAGTGGCCACCAAGGTATATAGGTGGATTAATCTATAAAAAATAGATCACCTACCGATTGCTAGGCTATTTTTCTTGACAACTCTTCCTATGAACACTTAGTGACTATAAGGGTTTTTTTCTCGATGACTTTTCCCATGAACCCTTGGTAGCCACTAGGCCATTTTTCTTAACAACTCTTCCTAAGAATGCATTGTGGCTGCCATACCTTTTTTTCTTGACAACTCTTCCCATGAATACCCAATAATTAACCACTAGGCCTTGTTGATGATTATTTTGCGAGAACAAACATAGTATAATTAACATCTAATAGCTAGTAGGCTTTCTTGATGCACACATTTCGATTACACAATCTTGTTCCCATCCTAACGGCCACTAGGCTTGTTGAGACATATTAAGGATCTGCACTTCTAGTATTTCTGCCAGTATGCCACCTTTTATGAACTTGAAAAACATCATATTTCTTTTGTATCCAAGGATGGTGAACTAAGTTATTAATGGGTATTTAATTAAAAAGTTTTACTTTATAAACTATGGCAGTAAAAATATGTAATATTTTAATTTTTATTCCTTTACATATTTTTATTGTTAAGCATCACTAAATATTATTTTCTATACAATATCAATTTTTCTATGTTTGTTTATTTACTTTGAATGGATGTGTACAAATGGCTTGGAATTTTTATCAAAGGATGGCCATGAAAATGCATTTGAAAGGTCATGTCCCACTAATATGAACCAAACAATGTCAAACAAAAAATGTTCATTTGACGCTGATGGTGATTTTTCTTGCTACTTTCCAAGGAGTGATATGTGAGGAGATGTATTTTGAATTGGATTGAATTTCTAATTTGTAATTCATTTTTTGTTTGAATTCAAGAGCTTTTGAAATGGAATCAATGGACAATTGCCAAAGTCTTTGTGAGAAAAATGTAGACATTGCTATGATGGATTTAGTGGACAACAATTCCATTCTGTTTGTAAAAGATGTGGGGATTTTTTCGATGGACGATGACTCCTATCATTTTAGAGATCAACACATCAAACCTAACTATGGCCTTCAAAGGAATTCAGAGGTGAGTCTAAGCTACATGTTGTTTTTGGCTTGAAGGAAGTTTTCCCGAGACAAAGACAATTGTTTAAATCTTGTTCTTTAACTCCAAAGGAATGGTATGAAAATTGGTTGTTCAATCCTTTCATTGTTGCAAAATCGAGTTTGCAAGACTTCCTCCAAAGGTGCGTTCAATAGTTTGTCATCTATACCTAGACAAAATGTAAACCTTACAAAACATCGTCATTTTTTAGATAATTGAGGAAGGATTTAGTATTTAATATCAAGCCATCTAAGATATTTGGACATGAGCTATGCCAAAAAAATAACCATTTCCTTTTTTAAAAACCCAAAACCATAGTTTACCATAAGTTCTTAAATGATTTATTTGATAGAGTCTCAAGGACACATATTGGAAATACTACACTTATAGATCACAATCCAATGAGAACAATGAGAAACCCCATGAACAATGTCATGCTTGTTGAAAAATGGAATGGTAAATGAGAGGATTCTCTTAACTACTTAATGGAGGTTGTCCTACTATACTTTGAGTCTTTTCATTCCTTTGGAAAGTCTATGTTTACTAATTCATGGAGTCTAATCCCTTTGGTAGGATATCACATTTAATTGTTGCAGATATTGATTTTCGAAAGCTTTTCGAACCTTGCAACAATTGTTGTAATGCCACCTTTTGTATGATAAGATCAAATGATTCCATTATTTGAAGATAAAATTAAATTTTTATGATGTGTGAAGTTACCCTATGTGTAGTGGTGTGTTGAATGAAATGGTTAAAATGTTTCATGACCCTATATAAAAGCATGGACCTACCATATTGAACATGATGATAATAAGTTTACATTGTGAAGTGCAATTCATTACAAATACAATTGTGTCTCAGCTTGAGAATTGAAAGAAATCATGGATGATGCCAAAATCTTGCTTGTTTTAAACCCCTTGAAGGTCTTTTTCTAAATGTGTGCATTTGTTGAAATCATAGGCCCAATGTTCGTCCCCCTCGCTGGAAAATCAGATGATGGAATTGTTTGCATAAATATCATGGATGTTAAGGAACCATTTACATATGTCCACACACTAAGTTAGGATTGTAAGAAATCACAATGACCTCTAGATTCCTAGAACAATCTTTCATTGAATCAAAGGTGAATGAATATCATTTGATTTTTTTATTTAAATGGAACTAGTTGCAATAGGAGAACGTCAACTAGATCTTAGCCAGTGCTTTTGAAACCTAGGTTGAAAGAGTTTTTCTCCACATGTGCAACAAAATTCACTCTGTACATATGGTTTTCCACAATGAGGAAAAATTTCTCTGAGCACTTGGAAATAATCAAGGAAAGATTTGGTGTTCACCTCAATTCTTCAAGAATTGTAGACCAAATGTTATGCTTAAAAAATGACCATTCTTCCCCAAGAAGCCCAAGAAGCCTATTTTGCATAAAAACCTAGATGCATTTTTGTGTGTTTCGTGGTACGAACTATGAAAATGCATTACTTGTTGATGACATGCCTTACAAGAGTTTATTTAATCCTCCTTCAAGTGCCATTTTCCTATAGACATTTTATAGGTCCCAAGAAAATGGTAATTACTTGTTCGAAACTATTTTCCCTTAGAAGCCTTGCATTCCACTGGAATGTGGGTTTTTGAATTTGTAAAATGTAATCATTTTAGGAGCATTACACATGTCCCCCATTCTAACCATCAACATGAGAAATTGGTTGTAAGTTACTTTTCCAAATGTAATGAAACTTTTTGCAATAGGATGAAATCTAAACCTACAAATAAAAAGAGGTGAAATATTTTATTTAGTTGTTTATGAATTATGTTGTATGCAATGCTTAAATTTTTTGTTTCCTTTCTATTTGTTGAACAACTCTTGAATGTCAATCAAGTAATATATGTTCATGTGTTGAAAATTATGCATATCTTTTTTTGCAATAAGTTATAATGATTAGTTAGTTATTTGTATAAATTTCACTTGCGTTTGGGCACAAGGTTCCATTGGCAATAAGTTCAATGATTTATTGATAAATCAAATATCACTTAATGGTCACTAGGTTCTTATTGGAATTTTGTTTGGTCATTGTTATGTGCATGTGTAGTCAATTATTATGGAAAATGCTTATGGCCAACATATGTGTAATTACAACTTTCTGTCATTGTTTTTTTTTATATATGGCAATGTCATTTGGTGGCCCACTCGATGCTTATTTAAACAACATTGGAATTGCATGGGAATTTCATTTTTTGTATAACATTACAATAATATATATTATTGATTTCACATTGTCAATCGATCATGAGCTGCAATTTAAAGTTATAGATAATTATTAATTTGTTGTCTCCCATATATATTGCATTTAATAACCACAAATTTGGTTTTTATCATAGTTCACAACACATTTTGAGTTTTGTGACTCGCTTTTACAACTACGTACTAATCAAGAAGGACATATGCAATTAGTGGTTAATGAATTGTTAAACCCATGTCGTTTCACCCATTTACTATATAATCACAAGGGATGTTCAGTTACAAAGCTTAGTCATTTTAGCAACTAAGATTAAATGAAATGAATAGATTTGATAATAATGAAATTCCATATCATCATTAACCTTGGTATGACATGTAAAATGCATGTCATCTCAATTTAACCATTTTATTCAACTAAATGTTACAAAAAATGCTTTGATGAATGGATGATATGTGTTAAGAATATATAAACATGTTATGAGTCATTACACATGACCAAAAGTCAACCTAGTTTAACCCATGTAGCTAATGTAGCCAAAAATTAACCCAATTGAACCTAGTTTAACTCACATAACCAGAAGTCAACCTAGCTATCTAACTAGTTACATATGTTAGGCAACCTAGGCTAGGTGAGGCCTAGATTAAAAACAATTGTTGAACTCATAACCCAAAAAGCTTACACTAAACTACCTAACCTAAGCCAAATGGCTTAGGTATCATAAGTTGCAATAGTGAGGATTTGAACCCTTTACCTTCACTTTGGGGTTCAAGTCCTCATCGATTGCACTACCACATTTTTTTATATTAATTAAATTTAACACAAAGTTATAAAGCTCAAAAAATTTAGCCTTGAATTAACCTTGGCCACCCTAAGTTGACCTAGGTCTACCTACCTACTACCTACCAACCTAGCCTAGACCTAGACCTCCTTAGGTTGATTTAAGATGAATTAGTTTGTCAACCTATACTACTTACTGACCTAGCTTAGGTCAACCTAGCCTAAATTAACTTAGGCATTTTTAGACTAAGAAATAAATTAACTTAGGATAATTTTGTTGCATCTAATCACATCATTGTCGCATCTAGTCACACAAACTTGAGGTGGTTACAAACTTAATAAAATATTTTGTAATGAGGCTACCTAGGTTGACTTAGCAAAAATCTTAAAGCTATGAACCGAAACAAGCCTACTTAGGTTAACCTATTAGTAGGGTACAACTATATTAAATATATGTAAACATACTGGATGTAATAAATTTCTTATGTCTAGTTAAGTAACTTACAAGGTAGCCTACATTACGAAGTAGGTTTTTATTAAGTATCCTATATACATAAGTTAACTTCATAAGTATGTTCACCTAAACTAGTGTGTTAAGTAGTTTAAAGTCAAGGAGTTATGTGTCCCCTTTTTCAAAATAACTATTAACATTATAGTCATAATTACAAGTTAATAATAGACTATTTAATACACATACACATGCATGTGAATTCATGATTTCAAAACCTCATGGCACAAAAAAAATTATGGCATGCCATGACAAATATTGATGCGATAAATTCAAAACACACAAAAACTTATGGTGTCACAAAAGATCATGGATTGCATGAAAATTTGTGACACCTTGTTGCCAAATGGCATGCCATGTCATCATCACATGGAAGACCAAATTGTTATTAATCATAGAGGACAACAATAATTTTAACTAATTAATAAATGACATTAATTCATCAAATCAATGACATGAATCATGATGTTAACAAATAGGACCACATCATCTTATTAACATATAACATGTCATGTCATCATCATGGGAGATTAAGTCGTTATTAGTCACAAAAGTGGATGGTTCTTACAACTAACTAAATAATGAACAAAAATTGACAAATAATATGACAATTTACCAAAAAAAACCAATAAGTTGTCATATTTATTCCAATTGCAAAACCATGATGCCATGTGGCATGTTGATGTCTTTTACCATTATTTACTAATTGTTATGACTAAGTAGTTATAAATGTAATTGAAAAAACAATAATCATTTTTGTGTCTAGTTTAAAAGACAAGATTTGTTGTAATGAAGTAAAGTTTTTAGATTTGCATTTTGATGCAAAAAACTGCATTGAGGGATTAGACATTAACATAATGATTGACCAATAAATGCTTTATTTTATCCAAAGTAGTGTATGAATCATCATGTTGATTAATAGTCAAATATTTTATTACCACATGATAATGCCAAAACATGTCTTTTATGACTAATCATTTTTCTAGTCATTTCTCCCATTATAATTGAATAGGACAAGTCATAAAAAAACATTTTGGTGTTGTAATTGCACGTGGAATGCCACATCATCATGTTGTGAAACTAGAAGTTATTATTTTAGTCGCAAAAATTAGGGTATTTTTAATTAACTAATTTTAATTTATTTAAAGCATGTTATTATAATTTCAAAAATAATAATATATCTATTTAGTAAAAAGCCCACTAGTCATCAAACTAACTATAGTTGCAAAACCATGACATCACATGACATCTCGATGGCCTTTGCAATTACATAGTGATTTTTGTAACTAACTAATTACAATTGTAGTTGAAAAGGGCAGTAGTTGTTTATTTAACTAATCAAAAAACCCATAATGTGTTGTTGTGGTTGAATATCCCCTTGCATCTAGGTGAAATGATCAATGGAACTTTCGTGCAATCATGTGTATGTTCATAGCCTTCCAAGTCAAAAAAAATTATTAATTTTCAACATGAATGTTGTATTGTGTTATTTCCCCCAATACGTTATTTTGCAAGATAATGTTCGAGTGTTTGGAAGAAATATTGACAAGAGCAAAATTGAAGTCAAAGTTGGAGTGGAACATTTTCTTGTTAACGCATTTCAAAAGTTTTACATCATAATTTAGTTTTGTATGAAACTAAAAGATGTGCTCAAGGTTTTTCCAATGTTGATGCGATAAAAGTTCATGGATTAGTTCATGTTTATTTGGGGATGTGAACAATGTTCAAATACTTTTGGTGAAATTTCTCCTAGTTCCTATTATTATTTAAAAGATTTGAACCATGTGTATTATGCTTGCCGTGGGCTACCTTATGGGAAGGAAGATCAAACATTACTATTTAACAATGAACCCAACAAGGCATTTCGAAATCCAAAGTGGAGTGGTCTTTTTCTAGAATCACTTAGGGGTAGTTGTTGTCAAAGAAAAAGGTGTAATCCTTGGATTTAACATTTTATTTATGGTTAACTTTAATTAAATTGCCTTTGGTGAACATGATTCAAGATCATTATGATATTGTTGTCAAGTATTCTAAGCCTTGTTTAAATTCTTCTTCACAAAATTATTTTTGGTTCATGCAATATATGAATTATGACAATGACGATCTGGGTGAAAGCACACTAAGCCCCCCCAAAATTGTAATCATAAATATAATCTTTTTACAATTAAAATTTTTGGTAACATATGGACATCACATCTTGGATTATTTTTACTTGTTTTAAATATATTTGATTAGTTTTAGACTTAGTCTAATCAATTCTTTTGAAAATTCCAACAAAAATTGAAAATTTTGAATGTATGGAATATAATTGTGACCAAATAATACTCGTCACAAAGTTTGAAATCTGAATATGTACTCAAAAAAGTAGGTTTGTTGATGGAATTCTTGGGTGAATTTTTTTATGGTGTATGATATTGATATACATCAATTAAATTTAGAAAAATTTAAAAATTTAAAACTTTTGGATGAAATTCCATTTCAAAAAATATGTTTTTTTACATTCTTTTAGTAATGAATACATAATAATATCTTCCTTTTAGGAAAAAACCATTACCATATCAAAGAGAAGGAGGTTTTATAAATGGTCATTGCATTATTTTTTCAATTTCCTTTTGTTTGGTAGTGTTTCATGAATAAAAAACATGAGGCCCTATGGCCATTGAAAAATTGTAAGTTTTATACTATGTGTACATTGATTTTATTTTATCCTCCTCATCTAACCATTGGATTAATGACTCAAATGAATTTTGAGTTCCAAAATGTTATGTAAATTTTAAAGTATTTTGCTTGTGTTTAGGTTAGCCAAAGGATGCCATCAAGATTTTAACTCACTATGTACTATAATATTTGTTATACATCACCTTTTTTGAACAAAAATGACTCACCCTTAGTGTGTTTTCACCCATCTTCTCAATGTGTAACCTCTTTTGGGTACGCCCTATGCACTCTAAATCATTTCATATGTTTTAAAATTTCATATTTCAAGTCATTTCATATGTTATATGTTTAATAATATGTTATATGTTTTCATTTGTTAACACTATTTATTTTTTTTGCAACTAGTTGTGCTTATTGTTCGTAGATTGCATGAAGGTGTTTGTAATTTTGAAAGAGAAAAAGCAATGTTTGCCACTCAAAGTTTTATTTTGTGATAACGCTAATATAGTTGCATATTTGACCATGGACCATCACAAAAGTTTTAGGAAGAAGAGGAATTGACTTTATTCCTACATGGTGCATTGTTTTTAGGGTGATTTATAATGGACTTTCATTTATGATTGGATTATCATTGTTAAGTTTTCTATGCAAACTATTGTTGGCAACTAGGTTCATTTTGTATGTCAAATATGCCTTATTTATTCTACTTATTTGTTTTTTTTTTTTTCTTAATTTTTCAATTTTGTGTGTTGTTAAAAATGAGGTGGCCACCATGGCTCAAGGTTCGAATTATATTTGAACTATTCAATAAATCTTCTTGATGCATGTAAATGGCATTGTGTTAATCATTCCATTTTTTTTTGTCTTATGGTTAATATTTTAGTGGCCACAAGGTTTAATTCACATGATCGATGTAAGATGCATCAATTTGTTTATGTTTAAAGATATTTTGCTTTGGCTAACAACTTGGTGGCCACAAGGTGTGATTTGTTTGATGGACATACATGCATTTTGATAATTTTTTCTAAATATTTTGTTATGGTTACCAACCTAGTGGCCATTATTTTGTTGATTTTTCAAGATCTTTTGTTGCGGTGAACAACTTAATGGCAACCATTTTGTTAATTTTTCAAGATCTTTTGTTGTGGTGAACAACCTAATGGCCACTAGGTCATATTTATCATTGAAAGTCTCATTGTTTAGACGATGTAAATTATGTGTTGGTATTTTTGGACTTTTGGAAAGTTCAAAATTAATTGAATATGTGTTCCAATCTGAATTTGATCGTTTGCAATTTTTTCTTTTACTCACTACAAATTTCAGACCTGAAATATAATATGTTGAGATGCATAACTAACGTTTCAAAGTTGGAAAAAAAATTCAAGGACAACGACAAAATTTACCTTTTTTTTTAATTTTTGGCAAATTCAAACTCCATTTCTTTTCTTAGAGCAATGGGGTGTAATATTTCACCATCCACCCAATTTTTTCCAGCTTTGTCACGTTCTTCATTTTTGTCTTTCACCACAACCACCTTCTTCTTTGGTGCTTTCTTCTTTGGAATGGGAACCAATTTAGGGATCTCTTACAAATCCAAATCCCTTTCCACTTCTGAAAATTGGCAGTTCAACCCTTCAATTTTTGCCCCACCTTTCGATTCACCTCCATTTCATGCACTTGGAAAGGCTAAATATGCACACCTTATAGCAACCACCTTGTGAGGATCCACAAAACTAGCCATGTCAACTCTAGAATTGGTCAAAATGGGGGAGCTTTTGTGGTCTCAACAATGTCCTCAATCCATAGCATTTTTTCCATTCTCACATAATTTGAGCAACAAGTGTAAAAAAAAACAGTGGAAAAGAAAAAGAAATGAAAAAATAAACAACCTTGGACCCTAGTTTACACTTTGGTTTTCCAAACTATGAGCTCTCCTTTAAGCTCTTTTTTTTGGTCCAAGCTAATTGGTTTTCCCTCCAAAATGATGCCATGTAGGCTAAATCACAATTTGATTTGTCTTAGTCCTTTATCCTTGTCTAAAGGCCTTGGGACCAATTTAAAGCTTTTGACCAGTAGGAATGTTTGATTTCATTGGACCTTGCTCCTTGGACCTTTATCTAAAGTGGCACTAAAATACATACATTAATGCATTGTGGAAAGATTATAAATAAATAAAAATCAATGAACCTTTCACTTCTAGGCTTCACTTCATATTCAATGTTGGGTATCATTTGCCTAGTCTTGTATGAGCTAAATTTAATTTTGCTTTATCATCAACCTTTGTTTGAATTTGGCCAAAATTTCTACTAAAGTTTTTTCAATGTTTTGAATCCAACAATCAGATTTGTAGTCACATTCATGGATGAGTAAATTCGATCAAATTTTTAATTGTGTTTTAATATAGGTGGTTAAAATGGTTGTGAAAAGGGCTTAGCTATTAAAAGTTAAAGGCTCATCAAAAGTTACATATTTTCAAGCATAAAAAATGTTTTCAAAATTGATTTTTTCAACCAATCAATGCCTTTCATTATATTAGCACTTGAGTTCACATTTGCTTCTTCATGTCACATGAAAAAATGCATTTGCTTATTCATCTCATAGGAAAATGCATGGGGAATCTCCCGTTAAGCATCCTATCTTTCCTTTTATTATTGGCCCTTTTATTTGCCCTTTCACATCCCAAACCTTAACACTTGGGGGCCAATGACATTGAGTTCACATTGGGACCAATAAGATTTTTTCACAATTGATTTTTTAAAAGGCATGCCTCTTAGAGCTTTTTAAATGTTTTTTGGAAAGTTGTATCCTTTAGAGCCTTGAAGGTGATCCCATTTGGGTTGATGGCATAAAGTCCACAAATCCACATTAAAACATCAAGCATATCAAAATTTTAGACAACATTTATTGGCATTTTATCAAACTTGGGCTTGACAATATTGTGATCAATTGGTGGAAAAAATGAATTGATTATGTAGAAATTAATTCCATTTGAATGAAAATATTGAATGACATTGCATACAATTTGAATTGGATTCAATTCAAGTTCTTAAATTTACTTCAAATACATTAAACCAAATTCAAATTCAATTGAGAAGAAATGGAATGCAAATAGGTGCAAAAGGTATTGAAAATATGCTCATGATTATGGTGTTTTGATTTAATTAAAAAGAGACAAATCCGAAAAGAAGCATTTAACATTCTTCTTTACTTGAAAATCACATAAAAATTTCTAATTTGGAATTTTCATCCTCAAGTTGTTCTACCTAAACCAATTTCAATGAATCATCAGCATTGGAATTATGCACCTTTCTTCACATTAAAGGATTTTGAAAATAGATGTTCATTGGAAGGGTCAAATGTTTAAAGACCATTGAAAGCTTCAAAATAAATCACAAATTCTAATGACAATGGTTCATTGAAGTTGGTTTAGGTAGAATAACTTTAAACCCCACAAGTCATCCTTTTGGATGATAATTCCAAATTGGAATTTTTAAACAACAAATTCCCAACTAGTAAAGAAGAATGGAAAGGTATTTTTTCATATATGTGTCCTTTTAGGGAAAAAAATCCACACCATAATCATGAAAAAAATTCCAATACCTTTTGCACCAATTTGCATCCCATTTTTTTTCAATGTAAATTTGAATTTCATTCAATTTGGGGTATTTGCAAGCTAGGATGGTCCATTTTCTATCAAAATAATTAGTCCATAATAGTACATTTCATAGTGTATTTTTTTCAAGCCATAATTTGTAAGTTGTGAATTTGTAATTAAAACATTCATATTTTCCAAAAAGAAATGACATGTGGATATGTTTTATAAGCTAGGTTAAAATGTTCATGAAAAAAATTCTTAATTCCATAAAATCATGAAATGAAGGACTTTGCCATTCCTATTGATTTTTTGTGTTATTAAAAATCAATAAAACTTTCATATGATGTTGAAATAGCTTAGAAGAACTCATTTTGAATTTGATTTCTTTCCAAATCAAATTTTGGAAAGAAAATGGTGTTATTTCATTACAAACTATAATTACAAGGAGTCCATTTCCACTTTCTATAAGGACTATATCACTACAACTTGTTTACAATTTACAATTTACTAATAAAAAAACTATCATTTGCAATCAATTTTTGCAACTAAAATTTATTATTTGTAACTTTAAAATGTTGTTTACAATCAAAAATTAACGATTTCAAATTATTGCACTTTTGTGTCACACTAGATTATATAAAAATCATGTGATTGAATCCCTTTTCATAAAATTAAGAAAACATTTCACATAAAACACATTTTAATCCATAAGGGAACCCAAAAAATGACATTACTATCATAGATGCCAATATTGAATATGATCATATGATGAATAGAATTCATTCAAATGGATTTCCATCTATGATTTTGTTAGCCCATTCATAATTCACTCATAGTTAATTTATAATTCTTTTATAGTTAATTTGTACTTCATTCTTAGATAACTTGTAATTAACTCCTAGTTCATTCCTTGTCAATTACTAATTCATTATTAATCAATTCATAGTTCATTTATTAGTCACTCATAGTTAATTAATAATTCATTTTTATTCATTTTTAGTTAACTCATAGTTCATTTACAATTGTGAAAAATTTTAAGAAGGATTTTTGGTCAATTGACATATGGAAACCTCCATGAAAACTTTGTGAGCTAAATCCCCAAAAGGGTATAAATAAAGGTAAAACCCCCATTATCATTGCTCGTCTTCATAGTTCTCATGCCCATTGCAACTAGGCCATCCAAAAATGAACATTTTAACTTACAAACACATTTATTTGACTTGAATTGAATCAAATTTCAATTCAATTAAAGTTACATGTAATGTCATTCAATATTTTCATTTGGATGGAACGTAACTTTCACAAAGTAAATTCATTTTTCCATCAGTTGATCGTCATTAGTAGTGCATAACAATGTGAAGCCCAAATTAAATTTAAGTAAATGGAAGGTGTGCTTTTGGTTCCTCTAGAGTTTTTTTTGAAAGCCTTGAGTAGTGCAAATGTGCCAAGGTGGCTTTGTAATTTTCAAACATATGCTATGGGAATTATTGAATTTTGAGTAAATGTCATTGAAAATTCAATAAAAATAAAAATTGATTCTTTTATGGAAATTGGATCTCACACAAATGTAAAAACCTCTTAGATTTTTTGTAGTGTAATTGGAGGGCCATTACAATGTTGATATATTTGGCTAGCCTATGAACAAGCATGTTTTCATGGCATATTTTATGAAAACATAAAGCCCCCTCTCTTCCCCTACTCTAAAGCTTACATTGATTTCTACATTAAGTAAAGCATGTGAGCAAGATCATTACCAAAATTGGGTTGGCACTCAACTTTCACCTTACACACCCTCATTTTGGTCATGTTCTTGCTCTTCAGTTTTATTTTACACAAATATATACTTCAAGTAAAACTACGCTATCATATGTGTTCAATGATAGAGTTCAAATGAATGTTCATTCTGAATTAGTTTTTCATATTCTTTTTAAAATATTCAATTAGTGTTCCTTTTGTACAATCTTGTTAAAGTCAGCTAGCCAACTTCCTAATGGAAGTCCAATCACACATAATGGTAGTGTTTAAAAAATGTTAAGGCCTATAGGTATTGACTTTTAGTAAATTGTACCACCAATGGTGCACCAAGATTATTAAATTATCATCATTTGCTCGGACCTACTACAAATGTTTACACATCTACACCTCATGCAAACTTAAAATTAACTATAGGGTAAAGCCTTAGAGTGAGGGACATTCTCAAAATAAGGGCCTAGGAAAATGAGGTGGTAGCCAATTCCAGCCTTGCATTTTAGGAATGTCCCCACCTCAAAGGTTGTACCCATCATAAAACACAAGGTGAACATGATTTAGGAACCTAAACATATGTTGATCATGAAACACAGAAGAGATGGAAAGTTCTTGCTCCTACTTTTTAAGAATGGGCAGGGATTTTAGATAAGCTCCCTCCCACTCTAACCAATAGGCATAAGATTCTACCTTTTATTGAAGGAGGATATTCATACATATAAATTTCTTTGAGTGCCTTACATATAAAGGAAGGCACTGCTATTGATGCCTTCAACCCTGTGAACCAAAGGCAAAGCTTGAAGTGGAGGTTGGAAAGCATTGACAATAGTGCATTTTCCTCCATAACAATCAAATCACCTTACATGAAATTTGCCAAGCTCCTTTAAATGAAACCTCCTCCTCCAAGCTAGAACAGCAATTGCAGTATGTATGTAAGGCACCTTTGAAATACACCAAGCTCTTCCCCTAAGGTCGTTATGTTTTCCCTAACACCAAGTTAACACTAGTGCATGTCAATCTATTCGCTCAAACCTAAATGTCAACTAGTGTGGCCTAGATTGTTGAACACATATTGTAATGTTTGCAAAGAATATATGTTTTTGAACAATAAAACCTAATTTCCTCAAAAAAATGATTTGAAATTTTTGTTGAATTTTCCAATGACAAACATTATGTAAAATTCAATAACTAGCTCTCAAAATGACAAACCCACCTTGCTACACCCAAACTCATCGAAGGTTTTCAACAATTTAAAAAACATGCCCCTAATTCCCATAGAAATTAATTTTAAATGATAAGATATTCAATAACTCTTACATTGCTGATCTAAACATTGGGAAATCATGCACCCCTACTCATCAAGAGCTTTCCAACAATACCAACCTTGGGAGATTTCATTTTTGCCAATGTATATAAGACTTAAAGCATCCCCACCAATTCTTATAAAACACCTTGGACCACATGAATTGGATGAAGCAGAGCAATGAGATTCAAAAAATTCACTGGAAGAGTTTATTACCCTAAAGCAACTCCCAATATTTAGGGCACCTAAGGGACCTTGGAATAGAGTAGAAACCAAGAAACTAGTATTTTTGACTATTTTCAATTGGCCCACAATAATGATTGGTCCAAGTGATGAGACTTAAATAATCTCTCACTTAATATTGTGCACTTTTTTCAAAGTTATGATTAAAGCTCAGGAAGTTCTTTCAACTTCTAACCCTTGTAAGTGTGGATGTGATAAACATTATTTCAGGTCAAATTGCAATTGCCAGTGGCAATGCTCTTACACAACTTATTGAAAACTTTATTCAATAAAACTTTCATCTTAGCTTTCAAGTCTAATTAGCTGGTCTTGGTGTAGAAAGCCATGAGGATAAATGGAAGGAAATTGTCAATTTCCTATTTACTAAGAAGCTTGATGACTTCCAGCTACTTTCCATGAGTGTCAAAAAAAACCCAATATGTTGAATCACATGACATTCACCACATGCAAGATGGCTTTCAAAAGGAGCCTATCATTCAAAGTAGAACTAATTGCACCTACAGATATAGGGTTCATGGGGTTGTAATGGAACTCTGACATTTGGAAAAAGAGTGGGAAAAATGGCCACTATTTGCTTTTAAACTTCAGAGGAATGTTGAATGAACTAAGAAGACCTAAAGGCTTCAGATTCTGACAACCAAAAGATTACATAAGTGCCTTCAAGAGAACTAACATCAATAAAATATCTCATAAGAATCAAGAAATCTCCATTTCCCAATTAAGAAAAATCAAAGCAAAGGTTAACACTTCTTATAAATAACTAGTATCAATAAAAATTGAGACAACATAATGCTTCCTGCAAACAAACACAAAATTATTATTTACATTTGTATCTATGTAGGTAGCAAAAAAGCATTGGAATCTTTTAAGGTGACCTAGAATCTAACACTCTGGAGAGAAATTGCAAGGCTTATCATGAAAAAAAGGACAAAGATTAAATTTGTAACTTGACAAAACCATACTGTTTTTATTTCCATTCACTCAAGATTCCATATATCCCCAGATCCCATTTTTCTTAACAACCAATTTGATATGACCTTTATCAAGAGTCTCTAGGATGACCATATCACAATCTTTTACCATTTCAGAAGATTGCAAATCACCCTCCCAATTAGTATTTGATTGGTGTTGGTCATATTTCCACTAAGCCAATTGTTTTGATCCATTCACATAGATATTGATTCAAAAGTCAGTACCAGTACACTGACATGTCATTGCTTACCCCACAAAAATGGCATCACAAAGTCCCAGAATTGGTCAATAAAACCCCCTAGAACACTAAAATGATCTTACAAAACACCAAAAGTGCTTTACCTTGCTTCATTTTGGGGCCACCTTCAACACTGACCAGTCCAACATTGGATCGCAGACCATCTCCAAGTTTCTGCTCATCAAAAATGGGTTACTTCTGGCCCTGTTCACAACCCTAACCCTAGAGAATGTATGCAAGTCAGAGGACCTATATCAAGGAAAGTGGCACCCACCAATTTCCTTCAAAGCTTACTTCAATCCAACAAAAGGGATGTCTGGCTACAGGCCATGTTGTGGCCATGATTGACCACAGATGGGTGAATTTGTTTTTTTAAGGTAAGAGTCTGAATAGGGCTATCATCTTCAAGCATTGCAGACCCACCCTGTCCAAACTGGACTGTGGATGCCAAGACCACTCAAACCCAGTGCTACAAACAAGACAAGTTTGAAGGTAATATATGATGCAAACATCCAGCAAACTCATCAAGTTGAAAAGTCACCTCTTCAGAGATCAGAAAGCATATAATTCTGCTTCGACAGAAGCTGTTATGCTCCTCACCAAGCTTGAACAACAAAATGGATGATGGATGCCTCTCTTTGTACTTGTGCTTGCTCCTCAGCTTCATATTCACATCTATGAGATTGCAGTGACTGTAGAGAAAACTCCACAAGAACACTTCAAAGGTAACCTCTCTGTCAATTCTGGCCTTACAAAAACAAACATGATGAGAATGAGTAGAGTCATAACCGTGTTTTCAGTCACAAAGTATCAGAAATCACCTTCATCATGAAAGGCAGTGACTAGCTACCATTACTCCCCACTTACTTCATTAGCTCCTGACAATGGGGCTAGATATGTGTAAAGTGATGAGCTACCATATTCAGCATAAGTGGAGTTGTTAAGACTGGAGTTCCAAAATGGCAACCTGCTGCACTTCTACTGACCTCTTCTGCTCACAGGAAAATGTCAATCAGCCAGTGAACTGGCTTAATGTCAGCATGTGCTGACGAATATGTTTACCACCCCTATTACTAATTGTCACTTTCTCATCATAGAGACCACCAGGTTGCAATTGGCAGGTAGCCCCTGTCAAAGATAAAAGGGAATATTGATGTCAAATGGTGTTGCACATGACAACTGAGGTTCCTGCATCAGATACCACAAGCTAACTTTAAAACAGAGATTGTCAAGGCACTGGATGTGTTTATGGCACTACCCCAAGAAGTGTGCATGACAGACAATGAAATCACTTGCTAATTCACAATCCAGATGCACTTCAACATCCAGAACTAATGAATAAGCTGGTCTCAGAGACTGCAAACAAAACTCTGTACCAACCCCAAACACACCAACCCAAATTTGCAAGACACTGGTGATTATATCAGCATTCACCATACACATAATGGGATTATGCAATGGTCCCAGGTGTTGGCAAAATCCACCATTATGTTGCTAGAAAATCTAGCTTAACAGGTGCATTTGAAAGCATCAGACTCTAACAGTGACACCAATATTCAAGACAAGCAATCAATGTGTACTCAGGTAGTGTTGGAAGTATACTTGTGTAAGACCACCAGTCAAGCTGCCTCCAGACACAAGCATCTCAAGGAGACTTGTAATCGGGCCAGAACCCATCCCTGAAGTGGAACCAGCTTCACGAATCGCATTTCGCATGGAAACCAACAAGCTGCCATAAGTATGCGCATGGCCTCGTTCAATTGCCTGAATGAAGCAAAATGTCATTGCACCTGTTGATGTAACTCTTGAAAGGGCCTATACAACAAGTCAAAGATATAATCAGGAAACCAGAATTAAACATCCAAAACTTACATCTAGCTCACATCTGCCAGTCCTAGACACTACTGGCACTGCACCTTCCTAAAGCTTGAAGGCATGTATTTGCAATCTATATGTATCTGCAATTGCATCTTCATGAAGCTCAAAGCAAATATATTGCAATCTATGTGCAAAGCTCTTGTTACTCATTAAACTCATATGGCCAGTTATTCTGCCAGAAATTTACTCCAATACATGAACAACACTGATGCAGACAGTGTGTCCTACCCTACTATCTTAAGCACTGAAGTTCCCTTCCAATGTAGCCCAATCAAAAAATATTTCAATTATTTGACTCCTTTCCTCCTCTGTTCAACTGCATCCTACATGTTAAGGCTCTCCCATAAGAAGCAGAGGTATGGCTCCTCTGATTGTATTTATCGTGCAATACACAATAATTCTCACCAAGGAGCCACAAGCCTAAGATCTAGAATAGAAATTGATGCCTAGAACCATGAAGTGTCTATGTGGGGAAAGCCACTGGAGCATACAGAGGTGTCTGCAGATGTCTGGTTGTCATCGCAACCACTGAAGGAAAAGGCTTCTCCTCCACTTGTACCCTTCCATGCCCCATTCATTGGGCGCTGATCCTCCCATACAAATTGCCCATAACTGCAAAAAGCAATATCAATTCCTCTTACTCAAGCTTACAAACTGTAAAGACGTTGAGCTCAAGGGTAACACACTGATAAGAATAGTTCTCATCTTAGATCAATTGTATTAAGTAGTAGTGGTCATGCTGTCCAACCTAAAAATGTTCTGAACAGTAAAGCCAATGTGAAAAAAGGAGGTAATGCCAGACTTGCAAAAAACTTCATGGTTTTCGTGATCACAGACATAATAACACTGTTCAAGCGTCTCCCAAAAACTGGACAGAAATCAAACAAGTTGTTTTCAAACCTGTTGAATCGACAAACATAGGGCAAATCAAGTACAGTGCCACTGTGACAGGCATCGATGATGGCATTGAGCCGGACCCCATATGGCAGGGGCTTCACAATTGTGTCATTGATTTCATTGTCAACAATCATGCCCTGTGTTTCAAAGTCAATGGGGCAAATTGTTTCATCGTAACCATCCTGCTCTTCACCAGCATAGTCCCGTTGCTGGGAGCCATGGCCTGAGTAATGGAACACAAGAGAGTCTCTGGGCTGACATCCTTGCACCAGCCACACCATTGCCATATGTATGTTGTACCTCGTCGGTGTCATTGTTGGATTCTGTTGTTCCTCTGCCATTTGCAGGACCAAAAACCCTTGAGCACTGCTGTTGGCATGTGGAAGAAACGTGCCACATTGCCTTAAATGTACAATTCATACAGCACAGGATCATGAAAAGCCTGAGCACATACATACATACCTACCATCCTGTCAAGGGTTTTAGGGTCGGGAGAAGAGGAAAAAGCTTACCAGAGAGCATGAGGACCGATGCTTCTGGAAACCCGAACTTGGTTGTAAGCATGTATTTCATGCACTTGGCATCGTTGATGCATCCCTTGAGCTGATACCGCGAGTACTTATAATTGATCCCGCAGATCAAAGCCTTCTTAGATCCATGCGGGTTAGGCGGCTGTGGCGAATACTGCAAAGGATTCGGAGTAGACGAACGTGCAGTTAGAGCTGCTGATGGTGGCTGCACATTTAGTAGAGTCACGGCGTTACAGAGTGCACACCTGATCGACCGTGCTCCTGGAGGTAACACCAGCGGCGTGTGACAAGACACACAGTCCACCAACATGCCCGACATGGCGAGGTTTTTTTGCCCCTTCTCTTCTAGTACTAGAGAGTAATCCAAACAAAAAAACCTCCACTGGTGTGCACTTCTTCTTCTTCTTCTTCTTGTCCCGCTTCCTCTTCCTCGGTTTCCTCGATTTTTCCGGTTCTTTCCTTCTCGTCTTGTAGAAATCCTAAAAACCTCAACCCACGGTTGATGTTTCAAAAAAATCTTCTCCACCGCTTTCCTCTTCCCGTGTCTTTTTGGTTCTCTTCACAGCAGCAGCGGCAGCAGCAACAACCACAGAAGCTTCTTCGTGATCATCAGCAAAAAAATTGGTCAGAAATCCAAAACTGAGATGAATTGAAGAACTTTGAACTGACAAGAATGTGTTGAATCTCCTGGTCATGATCTCCAGAAATCGGAGAAAAAAAACCATGACAATTTATGAAGATTCATCGCCAACTTGATGTTGGTGGGTTCCTGGGTTGTTGCGCACTCGTCAAAAAAACAATCCAGGGAAAAAAGAAAATGTAAAACAAAAGCAAAAAGAGGATTGTGGCCGGCTGGATCATCAGCTCTCACCCTTCTGGCAACTTCAAACCCACCAACAGTTCAAAACTAAAATATTATTATATTATTATTTGTAAACAAAGGGTGGGTCACACTGTGGCCTTGCCAATTACATTTAAAGGTATCTTAAGGCAAAAGAAGAGTTATAGAAACTCAAATATTTCACCATGCAAAGATATAATCTTCAAAAAATCCTCTAAAACAAACCAAAATAAATCCTTCAAGATATTATAACTCTATAATAACTAATCTCAAGTTTCAACACAAGCCAAAATATCATCTTTCCAAATTCCTCAGATAAAAATAGACCTATTATTATTACCTAGGGGCCAAAATCCATTAAGCTACTATACTTTATATTGAATCTAAATACAATATCCTTGCCTTGGTACACAAGGCCAAAAATGTTTGAAATTCCCACCAGAAAAGAAAAGGAAAAAAAAAACACCTACTCATAGATGATCGAAGTGAGGAGCACATTTTCTTCAACATCTTGTGCACCAATTGCATCATTTTTGTTCCATGGAATTTGAATTCAATCCATCATTCAATGTATTTGAATTTAATTCAAATTCAATTCAAGTTACTTGCAATATCATTCAATATTTTTTATTCAAATGGAATTTCGTTTTTACAAAATCAACTCAATTTTTATCATTTCATTGTCATTAGTAATGTGTAGCAACACAAAGCCCAGGTTTTATTTTGAAATTTTCATGTTCAGAAAATAATATATTCTAAAATATTATATATCTCCTTTCACAAAATGTTGTTATTTGAAAAAAAAAAACGTTTTAAAAAATATTTCAAATTTCTGAATATAATTCCAATGACTAGTTTAGGTAAAACAACTATAAATTTCATAAATCATTCTTTTGGATGACAATTCCAAATTAGAATTTTTAAAAATCGATTCCAAAATAAAGAAAAATGAAAAGGTGTATTTTTTAATTTATGTCTTTTTAGAGTTTTTTTCTAGCACCATAGTCACCCATCAAATTTTCAATATTTTCTAATGTCCACACCAATTTGCATCCATTTTTTTTCAATTCAATTCAATTTAAATTATTTTGTTAAGATCAATGGAATTTCAATTCAAGTCAAGTTGCACACAAGAATGTCATTAAATATTTTCATTCAAATGAGACTTAATTCCCACAAAGTCAATCCATGTTTTCCCATCAATTAATTGTCATTAATAATGCACAACAACACAAAGCCCAAATATAATTATTATAAAAAATACCTACAAGGCCCCACTCCAATATTTCAATAAGGTGTTTAATTGTTTTGTCTAGATGTGACCATATCCTAACCCGATGAGTCTAAATGGGACATTTGACCTACCACATAACCTGCCTTAAGTTGGCCAAGTATCTCAAGATTTAAACTTGGATCAATCAAGGAAAAATCAAGCTTGACTAGATTTGATTTGAGACTCGACTTCTAGGTCTTTTTTTTTTAATTCAAGGTTTAAATCTTAACATCCTTTCAAGAGGAAGTCAATTTTTTTTTTACAATGAACCTCTTCAATTGGCTCATCACATTAACTTACATTCTAAACATTTCCAATAAACATTCTACCTATGTGGTATTTCCTTTCACCTACCTATATAGTTTATAAAATTGGAGTTGTGAACAAAGGATATGAAATAAGTATGATGAAAGGGAAATACTACAACAATCTCATCCAAGGGCATTCTTTGTAAAATTTATGAAACACTTGAAATTAAAGGGTTATTTTTTGTATGTAATGAATTATAGGTACCTTATTTACATTTAAGTAAAAAACAAATTCTTTTTTGGATACGTTGCATCTTTTTTTTTTTGCATGTCATTGGAATAAAATGAAAGTGACCTCTAAAGATATTTCATATCCTTGTCCCATATAAAAAGATTGTCACATATTCTCACATTGTAACACCCAAAAAGATTTAGCATTTTTTTTAAAAAATTATTGTTAAAATTTTAAGAAATTTATTGCCCCAAATGACAAAGTTGGGAAATTTAAAGTGTCCATTACCAAAAGTTCTAAAAACCTAACAAGGCTACCATAATGTGTGTTTAGCACATAATCATGAGGTGATTCATGAATTGTGAGTTTAGTCCTAAACTTTCATCAACTTAACTTTGAATTGTTCGTAAGAAGTGATGTTCTAAAAAGAAAATTCAAATGGTTAAAGGTTTGTTGTTTACTTCATTTTTATTTGTTTTCAAATCTCTTTAGAGTTCACTAAAAACCTTTTGGGATGTAGTCTTTCAAGAGCAATAGATATGTGTAACAAGTTCATATTCTTCATCAATTATGTGGTTTGCAAATGAGGAATTTGATATTCCATAACTTGAACATTCACCACAAAATCAACAATTATATCTTTCGCTTGTAGATTCATAACTAGATATGAATTAGTTTTTTGGACCTATACCTTGGAACTTGGGAGCTTGATGCAATGAGCAACAACTTATTATTGTGGGAGAACTAGCTCATAAATCTATTGAGCCAACTTGAGTCAACAAGTGCAACAAGTTGGCAAACATCAAAGTCTTGAACAATAATATGAATGGTAACATTCCAACACTCTTCTTGTACCTATGCTTGAAAAACTTACATTTGTCTCCAACCAATTTTTTGGGGATATCCTTGCCAATATTGACTAGAGAACTAGTTTCTTGCATTTACACCTTTCCAACAATTCACTTTCAAATATACCTTGACCCTCGTAGTAAACTTTGAATTGTCCCTCCATCACAAACCATTCTTTTTGTCAATCATCATCTTATTACTTATAAATTGTTTTTATTTTTCAAACTTACAACATTTGTTTAGGCATGTTGTATGTACGAACAACATCCCTTTGCAAGTTGGATTATTCAAGAACCTCACGTCTTAAATTGAACATTTCTTTCAATAATTTGTTTGGGAATATCTCAAATGAAATCAAATTTATGCCAATGCACTATAAATCTTCACTTTCGACACCAATCACCTCACTAACACCCTTATAGTTTCATTAAGTAAACTTGTTCACTTCTAAACATTTGATGTTTCAAACAATGGTTAATTAGACGCCCATTGTCATAAGAGTTGGGAAATTTGGGTGTTTAATTTTCATTTGGTGACAATGCATTCATGGGTCAATGCCTCTCTCTCTTAGTAATTGCCAATAGTTAGAACTTTTTAACATGACTTATAACCATTAAACAAGTTCATCATCCATGAATAGGAAAGTTTACAAGTTTGATTTTTGGCTTGACTTGAGCTACAATTCCATGGGTTCATTTCCTAGAGAACTCAAACAAATTTTATCAATCTTCAACTATTGGATATGTCATAAAATTACATGACATGGAGTTTGGAAGTTCTTGGGCATCTTAATGGCTTGACATCTGTTAATGTTTCCTTTAGTGATTTCATTAAAACTCTTTTAAACTCCTTAATCTTTTGTAATTTACTAAGCCAAATGATGTCTTGGACAATCTAAGGTTTTATTTCCCAAGGTGGAATTCTACAAACAAATTTTCATGTGACAATGATTATGGGGGTAATTGAGTGCAAAAACAATCATAATTTTATAAATCATCACTTTCATAACAAAGTTGGATTTACCCATCACAAGTGTATCCCATGTTCAAAATTCTAGGGTTGGTTTAGTTTAGCCCATAACCCATGGCCATACCATATTCAATTCGACATGGGATGTATGTTTACATATTGTGTAAGTGGTTAATTCTAATTCACAAGCATTAGCAAAAAGGATAAGAGTTTGAATACTAAAATTCATCATAAGTACATATCACATGTGCAAAATTTATGGGCAATAGACATAATTAACCCATATTCTATATCCATACCATATGAGATTTAATGTGGGTATGTTTATGCATTGTGAATGTGGTAATTGCTTGCATGTGATGTGGAATGGATTAATTATGGTTTTCAAGCTATACTAAAGACAAGGGTTTGAATCTTGAAATTCATCAAAACTATATCATGTGTGTCAAATTCTTGGGTAACATATATAATTAAACCCATATTCTATAGCCATACCATATTAGATTCAACATGGGTATGGTTGTACATGTCATGCATGTGGTAATTGTTTACAATGATATGGATTCAATTTGTTATGGTTTGGAAGCTTTAGCAAATAGGATAAATGTTTGAATGTTGAAACTCATCACAAGTACATATTGTGTGTTCAAAATTCTTGGGTTGATTTAGTTAAACCTATAGTTCATAACCATATTATTATATATTTAGCATGGTTATGTTAACAGCTTGTGCATGTGGATGCTTGCAACATGTGGTTTGGATTGATTTAATTTTAATACATAGATAGAATGACACCATGGAGCACTATGAGTGTGGAGAGCAAATCACCACAATGCTTTTGCATTGGTTGTATGAACCAAAATCAATGTGGCCACTAGAATGATTGAATCAAAAGTTATAGAATAGTGTTTTTATGTGTAAGTTATATGTGCACATTAAGGATTACACAACATTTGTTGGTGTAACTATATTGAATAATCATTTTATGAAAGCAACCAATTACCACCTTATCTTGAATGTTGGTGCATAGGTGCACAATAACAAGAGTTTGCATGGGTTTATCAAACCTACTTGAATTGAACATATGGATAACAGATAATTGACATTTTGATGATTAATTACAAGATAAGAAACTTTTGTTTGTTGGGATTGGCTAGGTCATTCAAGCATTATAAATTAAGTTAATTTGATGGAAATCATAGTAACATAATTATGAAAAAATATTATAATGGAATTTGAGTGGAATCCACATGGTGGTCCCTTTGAAGGTGTCACATGTAATTAATTGCAAATTACAAATGGACAAAGGAGATTAAGGTTTCCATTGTCTACCAATACATATGGCATGCGATCAATAAGATAGATTTTTTACCAATTTAAATCAACCAAAATTTGTTATTTGAATGATTTATTTGAGTGCATGGTTCATCCTTGCACATATATTCCTAAATTTGTACCTTATGATTGGGATCTTCTATGTTGCAAGTGGGTTTTCTAGGTCATGGCTTGGGAAAAGAAGTTGGGTAGAGGTCAAATGGACTTTGGGTGGACTTCAGGGTTGGACTTTGGGTGAACTTTGTGATGCATGGTTGTAGTAACACGTGGCAGGCCATGGAGGTAAGCATCTCCCATTGGTAGATACCAATTGAATGAAAGTTTGTGATGTGAAATTATGGGCTTAAAATGAAGCCCAAGCACAATTTGCAAGGTTGTAACAACACCATTATTCATGCAAGATCTACCTAGGAGCTCATATGTTGAAATGCAAGATAATCTTGAAAGACATGTGAGATTTTAGTCAACAAACTATAATGATGTGCATTCACCAAAAAACTAAAATTGTTATGCTAGTTAATTATGGAAATGAACATGAAATGTTATTAAAGTCTAGCCCCACACTTTGTGAATGCATGTTAGTTTCACCCATTGTAAAGCACAAGGCAAACATAATCATGAACCCAAACATACATAGATCACAAGGTGTAGGATGGAGAGGGTTCTTTTTCCTATTCCTTAATAATGAAAGAGATATTATACTTACAAGTAGGCACAATTCCCTCCCAATAATAGGAATAGGCATGTTATCATTTCTTTTTTTAGGAGGTATATTCATGAACATAAGGTGCCTTCCAAATGCATTAAGAAATGTCTCCAAGTACTATATGACCAAGGAACTAATCATCAACATTGATAGGCTTCTAAAGTTTTCATTAAAAAAGGATGTATTTGTGAAATGTAAATGATAAAACTTTTAAAACCAAAGGTGAATGCCCCCCCATCACTCAACTTAGCCCCCTTTCCTAAGGGATCCTAAGTCGCCAAGTTTTTAGGATTCAATGCCACCCACAATTCCAATTTTGTTATAAACCAAACCTCTTCAATAATTCCAAAGATTTTCAACTTTCAATTGTATGAGATTATGGCTAGTGTGACTTAGTACCCACCAATTCACCAATTGGAAAAAACTTGTTTTGGGTTGTGTTGGTGAAACTCAACTAAGCATTGGTTGGGATTCTAAATGGGTTTAAATTATTATTTTTTAATTCCATTTTTTTTCACCCTTATTGACATGTACATATTAAACCAAATGTATTGGCAATGTCTACTCCTTTTTTCTCCTTCTCTCTTCTCCTATTCTCTTTGCTTTCTCTTTTGTCTTTTTTTCTATCATCCTTCTTTTTTTTCTTATGGTTAATGGTTTGTTTACAAGAGCACTAATGGGGGTGCTACAACAATAATATCATCAAGAACAATGCAAAGTTGCACAACAACATCACTAGGAACAAACAACATGACCTAAAATTAATGTGGGGTGCATTAACAAACCTGTGGGGTCATTGGCATAAGAATGTGATGTGCATTAGCAAGCTTACAAGGTGATCATGTTATTTCAAGCATCAAACTTTTAGTTGTTATTTTGTTTTGTTTTACATGGAAGAAAAAAAGAAAACAAAGTGTGGGAAATAAGAAGGGAAGGATTAAGAGGAAAATAAAAAAACTTGATAAGATCTGATTTCATTTCATTTTTTTGTTTTATTATTTTATTCATTTTTTTGTTTTTGATTTTTGTATCTTCTTTTCCTTTTGTGTATTAAATTTAGTTTTTCCAAGAAGATTGGGTTTTTTTATTGAGTTTTTTTAGTTTCATTTTTTCCTTCTTTTTATTTTTTATTTTTTAAAATTTTATTAATTAATTTATTTCTATTTTTATTATTTTTCTTGATTTTTTCTTTCTAATTAAATATATATATATATTTTTTATTTATTTATTTATTAGTATTATCATTATTTATGTTTTTCATTTTTTTTGTTTTTTTTATGGGTTGAAAGCATGATAATATGCCAAAAAAGTAGTCACACATGTAGTCACAATCACATTTATGCCATAAACATGAAAAAAATTATTCAAAACTTCTTTAACTTTCATTATGAAACAATGGTTTATTCCATTGAATTTACAATAAACTACATATAAAATGTGAGGAATTTTCATATAAGAAAAATGGATGAAAAGTATGTTATCAATTAGTTGGGTTTTCAAAATTTCCAACATACTTTTATATGAGAACTTTAATAAATTATGATTATGATATGAAGTTTTTAAAAACACATTGACACATATTAGTGCTCTATTCATTTGAAAGTACAAAACATTCAATTACAATTGTACTTTCATGATACTTTCATATACTTGAAGTAGGAGCGTGACACCTACTTTCCTATATTTGTATTTTTAAAAATGTACTTAAATGCATATTAAAACATGCAATTATTCAATATTATGCAATGAAGTCAAAGAACTTCCTCTTATTGATCATTAAAGTAAAAGAATTCATGAATTCAATGTATTAAGTCTTAGTTTATGGATATCTTCCACCAAAAAAAATAAAATCCCTCATTGGCATACTTTACCATGTTTTCACCCTATGTTTTTTTTTTGGTGTGTTTTTTTCTCTTTTTCTTTTTAAAAAAAATATATACATTTACTACAATACGTCAAAACATGACTTTCATGATTAAAGTCATATGATTACATAATCGAATAGGACCCATTACTTATGCCATTTTGACATAAATGACTACCAAAATGGCATAAATAATCGGTTTGATTTTACTACAATTGTATTTTTGTAGTCATGAAAGTCACATTTTGACGTAGTGTTATCTTTGTTTCAATGCTTGTCTTTTATTTTTCATTTTTTGTCTTTTACTTTTATGTCAGTGTATAGGGTTCGTGACCACATGGCTAGTGGGAAAAAACATAATCTACATTAAATTGGGGAAGGAAGTTCAAAAGGATATGCAGTTGTAATTCAACATGTTATTTCATTAGAATTACTGGTTGATGAACAACATGATACTTCATCATATGTAATTAGAGGGGATGATCAAGCATAAAGAGTTGAAAATCCTAGCTCTAATTATACATAACTTAGTTAACATTTTTTTTTTTGTGCTTTGCCACCAAATTGATGGATCCAATTCAATTGTAGCTTGTAATGATTTAAGTATACAAAGAAAAAATTATAACATAATATAACTCTCATTTTAACTTATTGAATAGATTTTTTTGTGAAACATCATTTATCTTAAGATTTTTTTCATCTTTATGAGAAAATATTTGAGATGAAATGTGATGATTTGGGTTAAATCTTTCAACCTTGACATACATGTGTTAATTCCTTTTGTAAATTATGATCAAATTCATAAGAAAAAACCCTAATTTCCATCTTAAAATAAGATTGACATGTTGGGGTTCTTTTGGCTTTTTATTTGTGCAATAACTAAAAATAATGAGGGCAAATAGAGTTTAGGGTTTAGGGTTTATGTAATACATGCATTGATAGTTTTGTCACATGTAAAACAATCATTTTTTTCATTTCAAGTTTAGTTGTTGGTTTAAGAAGGACAATCAAAGGAGCAAATAAAGCCCCTCAAACAACCAAGTAGCCCAAAAATGTTCAAGTTGGGTTAAGGTGGGGTTGAAGTGGGTGTGCAAAGTTGGCATGTGTTTTATTGCATATGTTGCAAAATTGTTGTTCACCCAAAACCTCAAGAAGTTGCACAACCTTGTGGTAGAAAAAACCAAATCTACTCGTCCAAAACCACATTTGAGTAACGCATGCATTTTAAGTGATGTGCATGTGATTCAATGATGAAATAACCAAAAGGTGATTACTAAAGTTCATGCAAAAGTCCATGGGGAATGGGATCACCTTTAGTTATTTCTGAAATGAAATCTTAGATGCGAACTTCAAATTATTTTTTGCAAGTCTTAGGCATTCAATCTTGCTACATAAGGAAATAGCCCATGTAATGCCCACACAAGCGTCGAGAAGGATGAAAACTTCTAAACCTTCATCCACACCACTTGATGTGTGTATGTGAAAAGGTTTAAGATGGTGTGGGATGGCATATATTGGGAACAATAGCTCCACAAAACAACCTAGATAAGAAAGTTAGCGAAATTATCAATTTTCAAGAATATAAAATGACATAAGGATGATATGCCATCATATTCACCCATTTTGTTTTCTTTTACCTTGTTTGGTTTAAAGTTTTTCCACAAGGCCCATGTTAAATGTGGGTTGTTGTTGCTTTAATGCAAATTTTGCAAGATTAATAAAAACAAATTTATGGTGAATGCAGTTTGTTTCCAATTTGAACATTGCCACATTTATACCCATAAGCACATGTGAAGAATGTGGCAAAGATAATAGTAGCCTATTGCTAAGCACATGGATGGGCAATGTGAATTATAGTTTAGAAAGGGCTTTCCCTCGAATATGGATTAATTCCCTCAAATATGGATTAATTAAGTATGAGTAGGATTGTATGTAGTGAACATCTTTGACATAATTTTATAAAATCAATAATTTCCATCCACCTATCAGGTACATAGAAGCTAGGGTTTGCATTTGAAGACATGATCTTTTATGACATTTGGATATATGTAAAACGATTTTGATTTTTGATAAACTTTTTTATTATGGCATCACAAACTTACAAGGTTTCATAAGTTTATAAAAATTTTGTACAAATCCAATTTTCTTAGGTTCATATAAAAATCGCATGAATTCTATTTTAAAGTTAATATGAAAAATATTTTTACACATTTAATATCTTAATTATTCAAATGGATGAGATTTTTTTTGAATGAACATGAATGCTCGAAAGAAACACTAGTAAAAAAAATAGAAAATACATGAGTAAAAATATATGGTGCAATATATTGGTTGTATGGTAAAAATTATAAGTTAATTAGTTTAAAAATAAGGTACATTTTATTCAAATAATCAATCTTATTATAATATAAGGTATGTAATAATCTAAAATAATGGATTACAATTAATAAAAGGTGGCTTAAATATGTATATATTAGAAAAATAGGTAATAAAAGGGTGATAAAAAATAGGTTAGAAATTATATAATACCCCCCCTAAAAATGGTTGTTTGATGCATGTAGATCCCAAACTTTATATTAAGTGTCCCCCTAGGTGTGAATGTTCATGTTTAATACACAAAAATTATAGTGAAATTATATCACAACAATTACGCATATTTAACTAAAATGTAAATCGTACATATTTCACATCAAGACATCATAAATAGAAAAGACACATCATCCCATTAGTGTTAGGTTGTAGTCCTCATCAACTTTGTCTTGTTCCATGGTCTTGTTAAATTATTTTGTGAAGAATTGTGTGCAATTGTTCTTTTCTATAGATGTTAGATTTCATATTTGACATGGAGTTTTGTTATCCCAATGAATATCTAGGAGATTCACAAAGTGCATAGGATTTATAGGATCACTATACATTTTTCAAAACCTATAGGTTAAATATAAGCAATGGGATGGGTAAGCCGAAATTTTTGGCATAGTATTTTACGTGTAGGGGACACTCCTCATGTCTATATATAAGGGGTCCATCATATTTAAAGGTTTGGTATCAAAAAAAACTCCATCAAACTCTATGTTGCCAAATAAACTTTTTTGGGAAACCTCATTATGCGGCTTGAAAGGTGGGGTATTGATAAATGGGGTCTTGGAAGTCTTTTTCTCATCCTTTAGTTTCTCATTATTGGCATCAAAACTAACTTAAAGGTAAATGTTTTTTCTCATTGTGAGATGAATAATTATTTATAATTGGAAGGACTCCACTATTTTACAAATTTTGATTAAAGAAATTTAATGATTTTGAGTAGAATTATGGTTTTAAATCAAATTAGCAAAGGGACATGTGGTGATTTTTTGCACACAAAAGTGGTCATGTTAGGTCCAAAGTTAGGACATAAATATTGACAATAAAGTCATATAGTTGGTAGTTATTTTTTAACAAGAAAGGTGAAGTCGCATTTTAAGGCCAAATTGCACTAATCCAACTTGCATTTGTATATCATGTATGCATCAAGAATGGGTCCATGGATACAAAACGAGTAATACATCTACATTCCACATACCTACGAAAGCTCATAGAACCTTACAAAAACCCATTTCACATTACAATCTACAAAAGGAATTCAAAAAAGGTAGATGATTTCACATGTTTTTTAACATTATCTAGATTGCAGCTATTTCCTAAAGTTGAAGGTAAAGTCCAAGAATTATTGACATTTGATCCTATAGAAGTGTTTAATGAATAATTTTAAAACAATGCATCCAATAAGAAACCTTTGTAGTTATAAAGGACTAGAAACACATAACAACAAATGCACATAGTCTTTTATCTATTCCATCAATGTTTATTCATCTATTCATACATATATTCCATTAATGTTTATTCACTATTGAAAGTGGAAGAAAGGGATTTCCATATTTGTAAAATTGAAGATTGTAATCAATTTGTTGCAAATCCACCTATAGCCTTAAAACAATTAACACTTAACCTTCACTTAACTATCAATGAAAAATTTATATATTGAAAGTCACAAAAACATGGACCCAGAATAAAATCCAAATTTGACACTAAAATATGCATGCATGAAACAAGATGTGGAGTTCATAAACTTTTGTTCTTTCATTCATATGTTGGATGTAGTTAGGATTAAAGAATTGTTATGGTTGTTTGTAATGTCTTCAACTAAACAATTTCATTATACATGTCTAAGTGTTGTAGTAGCCACATAAGAAAATTGAATGAGAATCACCATGGATAATTGGTCATTAAGCTACCAGCAAAATGTAATTGTTTAATGCAGATTGCATTATAATCACAATGTAAGTATCATGTAGTTCAAACAAATGGCAAATGCATGTCATGAATAATCTTGGATAATGGATGTTAATGTTTATTAAATTTGTAGATCCTAAAGATTATTCCGCCCTTATATATGTTGATTGAAATTGTGTGATGATACAAGTGAAAGTTTGTACCAAGTGTGCTTTCTCTTCATAGAAATATGTAATCTTAGTCATTTTTGCATTAATTTTGTCATGTTCAACCTGTGATCCCTTGCCTTCAAAGCACAATGTGGTCAATTATCTTTAGTTTTTTTTCTTTCCATTCACCAAATTTTTTTTGCATAGATCCAGTACATTAGGGTACTAAGTATTTAGATATACAAAATTATGGTAACACATTTTGTGTTATAAAACTTTTTAGATTGCAGAGAGTTTCACAAGGACATTTCTAAAAACTCATAATTTTTATGGTTGAAGGAGGTTGCTTTAATGTAATGAAAACATTGATTACATCAAAGAATGAATAATTGATGAATAGTGAGAGTAAAAACATATACAAAGAATGGAAAGTGCCTCCATTTTGGTTGTGATGTCATCTTCATAACCCTAAAATAAGTCATTAACCTCCTCAATACTTTGACCTTTTCCCATGTTGATTGTAGCTTTTTATCATGGTCTATAGATTGCACCCCAATTCCAAATCCCTTTTAAAATCAAAGGCAAAAGTCAAGGTGTACAAAAAGATTTTATTCATTTTTAGAATACACAAAATCAACAAGGAATACAATGACAAAAATCCTACCACCTAGAATGTAAAGAAAATATTAATACTAATAAGTCGTTAATGTCAAAAGGGAAGCATGGTGGGTTACTTGTGTATTTAGGATAATTTTTTGCTTCTTTTCATTTTCAATCCTAAGTATTGATTCTTGTTTATGAACACCCACACCCCCACTTCAAGGTGTTGTGGCCCATCATCCAATTCCTAGATGCATTATTTCATGCTGATTGATAACAATATATTTCACCAAAATGTGATGAAATTACCCAACTCCCCACTCTTGCCCTCAAATTGTGACTATAATGTGGACTCACAACTTAGGGAGGTCACTTGTTAATCAAATAGATGGAACTCTTTTACTTCCAAGGCAGCACAATTACTCTCCAATTGGATGTCCAATGCTAATGCTAACACTTTGGAATTATCTTCTTCTTCACATCAACAATACCCATTCACATTACCCTTCCAAATCAAAGCCTAAAAATGTTAAAACTTCAAGAAACTTTTAAAAATTCCTTAATCATCATCCAAGTGCAACACTCACTCACATCTCCAAATTCATAATGATGCGATCAATTTTCCAAAAATAAATGTGAAACACAAAACATATGCTAGATGAAGTGTTCATTTTCTTGATATTTTACAAATGCATTCTCCATGAACTTTCCTATTTACCTCCAATTGTTGGTGCATTGCAAAGTGTTATTTGATGGCCTACATTGTTTTCCAAATTGAGTTTCATTATTTGTGTGCTTTTGCTTACAATGCTCATGTATGGCATTTAATGCCTTCAAAGAATGGTATTTGAGATACTCAGACTTAAAAGAGATTGTTATGTGTGAGCCATACCGACACAACCATGTGCAGTAGTCTCAATTTTTAAGAATTGCAGCAGGTTTATTTGAATGGGGTAAGGTTATTAGGGGCTTTTAGCAACTTCATAGGGAATGATGAATGCACTTGGTGCGTGGAGGGGTTGTTTCCTTTTATGAAATGCATTATTGGTGAATAAGGTGTTGGGTTAGGTATTTTCTTCAACAAAAAGTCGGTAACCATAGTTTTGGGAACTTTGCTGCATAATTAAGGGTGAGAAATTTCTAGAGGGTTGGGGGTAGAAGTAGACACTAGAATTCGCGATGTTTAGCGCAGCTTTGGTCTTGTTCTAGTATTTAGTGAATAGCAAGGATGTTAAAAATTCTTGAAGCAATTGAAGGGATGTTAGTGAAGGGTCCAATAGAAATAAAACAATCTTCAAGTCGTATGGACATAAGGTTAATTTCAAACAACTTAACGATTAATTAGATAATGTGATAGTGTGCCAATGACAACAGGAACTTCATAATGACTGAAATATTTATTTAAAATAGGGATAAGCTCAGCAAGGAGCTGTAAGAACATGTAAAATCCTAGGCCATGCCATAGTATTACTTCATAACTGTAGGAAATCTAGGATGTGTCAAATGGTGCGAACTAGGTAGTCCACTTTGCTATTAGGAGGTAGTCGACAAATTGGATAACACAACCAACAATAGTGTCCAATGTCGGGAACTGAAGACCATGCGAAGATAAAAGTATCTTCAATTTCGTAACAACCTTCACAAATGGTCTCGGATTCATCACCAGAAGCGGGGTCAACTTGCAACAAGATCACCAGGGTGCGAAAGTTTAGAGAAATACGATAGTACCAGGCTCGAGGGGGTTCAACTTTAAGACGAACACACACCTTTCGAGGTTCGGGTTCTTCATCACGAAGATGTTGCATTAGGGTCAGATTTTGAGATGACTCTGAAGGCGATTTTTCATTCGCTTGTGCGACTTGGGGCCCGTAAGATGTGACCATGCGCGACACCATAATTTATAGATTGAGGAAAAATGAACGAAAGGTGAGAATAACAGCTTAGAACCATGGTAAAGTAAAACTATAAGGTCAAAGGAAAAAAACTAAAGGTTTAAGTAAAGGTTGTCGGGGGGAAAATGGGAAGAAATGAAAAATTATTTTCCTTCACCTTCCATTGGTCACCAAGCTTGGAACATTCCAGTGGCCACCAAGCATGGAACATTCCATTGGCCACCAAGCTCAAAACATTCCATTGGCCACCAAGCATGGAACATTCCATTGGCCACCAAGCTCAAAACATTCCATTGGCCACCAAGCTCAAAACATTCCATTGGCCACCAAACTTTGGATTTACCTTCATCTCCCTTTTCCTTCTCTTTAAAAGGCGAATTTAGATCATTGGGAGCTTTCTCTTTCCTCGGACATAATTTTCAATTCAATCTTGAATACTTGTTCTCACAAGCTTCTTGAAGAGGAAAAGAATGATTAATCTTGGGAGGTGGGAAAAAAAAGGAAAGTAGAATGAAAATCTTGTAATAATTTTGGAGGAATGGAAGTGAGTAGTGATAATATTGGGAAGTTAGAACTTTAGAAAGGATCTCACAAACCTTCTCAGGTTTGGTAATATAACTCCTTACTAATTTAGCTATAGATCTTAAGATTTGGTAGGATGGTGCGCCTTGTAGTTAGCTTCCTAATGAGCTAAGCCAAACCGGATTTGAATAACCTATGTGTTAGAAACAATATTTCAAATGACTAGTGGTCTACAACCAAGTTGAATTATCACATTTGTAAAACCCTTTCGAGTTTTGTAACATAACTTCTTGCTGATTTAGCTGCAGAGCTTAAGAATTGGTAGCAAAATGTGCCTTCTAGTTAGCTTTCTAGTGAGCTATGGCAAACCGGATTTGAATGACGTATGCGTTAGAAACAATATTTCAAGTGACTAGTGGTCTGCAACTATGTTGGACATGGTATTGAATCCTTAAACATTGGTTTAAATGAATGACAATTTGACATAAAGCCCTAAAATGTGGAGTGTGTGAGCTTGAAAAATATATCTATCAATTTTGATCACAAATGATGCATAGGAAGCAAGCTACTTAATTTGAACTACAAACGCAAGCTAACATCTTGAAATACACTTGCATTTTTCTTTCACCGGTAACATTTGTGCTTTCAAGCATAATCACCTTGTAGAACCAAGAGTAGAGGGACGAAAAATCACCTCACATTATGTACATAATAAATCCACATGAATTTGTTGATGTTGATGTTAATTGTGATACCCTTGGTCATCAAAACTTCATTTTGTTAAAGGTAAGATGGTTGGAGAAAGAATGCACACACAACCTTTTCTTCATGGAAATAGAAGTTTATGTAGTAACCCTCAATGGACTCCTCTTTTTCCAATGTGGTAAAAAAACTTTTCAATGCTAACCCTTTCAATTGTCATTTTACATGTAGAGGTGTTACATTCATTTCAATCATAAAGAAATTAAAAAAAAAAATCTAGTATTGATACATCGAACATAGTTTTTCAAAGCAAAATTCCTGGGGCATTTGAAACCGACCATCATTACATTTTTCTGTCCAAAGATAGAGAGCAAAGGTTTTGGTTATTCAATAGTCAAAAAATCCAAAACCCTCCATTAGAAGAAAAACACTTATTTTCGACTAATCTTTATAATTAAATTTTAGTTGCAAGCGACATTTGTGACCAAAATTCCTTTAGTCGCCTTGAACAAGTCATATGCAATATTAGTCACAAACGACAAAAGATATTGAATGAAAAAAAAATCAACAAATTCAAGTTCATCCTTCGACTCCATTGTATACTTATTATCACATGCGATTAAAATGTGACTGTTTTTGTCATTATTGAGGGCAAATGGTGTGCTATCATGTGTCCTAATATATAATTATTTAAAATAATAAATATTAGTATTTTGAAATAATCTGGGATGTTCAATTCACATGCTTGGATGTTTTATATTATGACACATGGCCTAATGTAAATATGCCACATGGCACTTTTAAATGAATTTAATACAAAATATTAATATTAAGTTGGCAGGTACCTACGTAGGTACAAAAGTAGGTGCCTGCAAACTTAGGTTAAATACCTACCTACCTATTTAAGTAAAAAAGTAAGCAAATAGGTCAAACTAGGCACCTATTTAACTTGGTAGATAAGTAAGTTGTGGAGGTAGGTAGTTTAAAATTACGCAAATATATATATACATATTGTTTTGGGTTAAGCCTTTTGAATGGCTCATCCCATGTGCACACATTTTTTAATGTGAAATTAGATGATCACACTCTTCACTTATATAATGTTCAAATTAAGAATGGAAAATAAACAATATGGGATAAGTTATGAAGTCGCAACTTCTTCACAAATTAAGTTTCAATTTCAAAACTTTCTTCATGTTTTTTTAAAATATTTTTTTAGATTTTTAAACAATTCAAGTTCATGGTTCACTAGATGATTAGATAATCATTTAATTAATAATGATTAGATTTAACATATATTTAAAATATAAATTATACATTACAAATATTAAGTATTCATTATCAACTATTTACATAATTAATAATTTTTTAATATTTAACTAACTAGTTATCTAGTTATTCACAACTTGTTAATACATAACTCATAAATAAATAAATAAATAAATAATAATATTTCTTTACTTTTAAAAATTTGGTCAAATTATAGATAATATAATTAATGTAAACCAATTTAATTATTACATTAAAAAAATAATTATTATAAATATTTATTTTCAAATTAATAATGAACTAATAATTGTTATTAGAAAAAAATTATTACACAAATTATATATTTAAAAAACAACATTAAACTAATTACTGTAATTATTACATAATTACATTTATTATTGTAAATTTTTTATCAGTCAAATAAATGTATTTTTCTATTGATAATAAATAACTATAAATAACAATAATATGTTGAACTTATATTAATATTTTTAAATTAATCTAATATGATTATAAAATAAGTATCATATATAAGTAATTACATTTAAAAAAATAGTGTATATAGTAATTCTGACAATTATAAAAATAAAAATAATTATTTTAATCACATTATAATTTTTCCAAAATTTTAATTCAGATTTAAAGTTATAAATTACATATTGTGAATAATTATGTTCAATTACAAAATAATTATGAAATTACTATAACTAATTTTTATTTGAAGTAATTACAATGACTTTTAAAGGAATGTAACATTAGTTACATTAATTGATTTATTTTACTCTACAAATATAAATTATATAATATAAAAACCTATATTGTAACAATAACTATTTAGTGTAACTTATAATTAAAAAATATAATCGTTTATAATTATTTGTAAAAGTGATATATTATGGACAAGTAGTTACGAGAAATAAATATTTGAATTTATTGTATTACAATCCATGTAGTTATGGTCACAACATTAATTATTTTAATTAAATTATGATTATTCTAGAAACTTAAATGAAAACTAAATTTATAAACTGTAAATTGATTATGCAAATATTGTAATTCTAACTTACAAATGAATTAAGTAATTACAAATGATGTTACAATGATTTTATGTTACTATAAAATTATTATTATAATTATAAAATATTTTTAAAAATGAAACTTCTACTGTAAATAAGTAAATAATCAGTAAGACATATGATTATTTACTGTATCTTCTTTTTTAAAGATAATATTTACATCAACATTGTTCATTATTTTAAGATTATTATATAATTTGAAATAGAAATCCTAATTATAGGACATAACTTCTCAATTTGGATGCAAAATTTTATTATTATTATTAAAACATAGGTGTTGTAAATAAAATAATTATTTTTATGATTGGGAACTATCATTTTATTTGAATATAATAATTGAAATGTTCAGTAACTAATAATTAATAATTACAAGTATTGAGTACTAGTTTTTTGTAATTTATAAACATAATTAAAACCTAACCTAGGTTAACTATTTTATTATAATTATTCCCATAATAATAATAATAATAATTATTATTATTATTATAGTTCACAATAAATATATGTAAATATTTAATAGTGACAATAACATTAATTAAACTATTATTGTAGCTAGTTGTAAACCAAGGTTAACTATTTTATTTTTATTATTCATATTATTACTTCACTTATTATAGCTATTTATGAACTATTACAATGAATATTTTATATTTTTAATAAGTATATTTTCCTTCAAAAATGATTTCTGCATTTGTACAATAATTTATTAGATTTCCATTCTAACTACTACATTAATTATTATAATATAATAAAATAATAAAACTGAAAATAAAAATTATATATCAATAATTGATTATAATCATTGAATAAAAAATAAAAAATATATATATTGATATAAATTTGAAATATAAAAAAATTAAAATTAAAAATTAAAATTTCTTTGTAATTCCTATAATATAGTAATACTTCATAATTGATTATTTATAATAATGATAATAATAATGTAATTTGTAGCTAGCCTAAGTTAGTTTTTTAATTATATATTATTGTGTCACTTGTTAGAACTATTATGATTTATCATAATTAAAATTTTTGAATAAATAAAAAATTATTTCATAGTAAGTGCATTAATCATTTAAAAATAATTATATATATATATATATATATATTATGGGTACCTTTAGATTGCTTTGAAGGGTAACACAAAAATATCCAACTTCATTCTGTTGCATGAAATCTATTGTTGGCTAAGCAATTATTTGGTTATGCCATTTTAGGTTTTGCTTTAATATAAGTGTTGTAATATTATTTATTCATTTTAAATAGTAGTAATAAATAATAAGTAAAAAAATTATAATTATTGTAAATTTGGAATAAAATTATTTAAAATTTTTATGATGATGTAATGATAATTATATATTTTAAGTACATAATTAGATATTCTAATATACTAAAATGTATTTTTTACAATTATAAAAATGAAATGAAATTAATTAGAATGGAAATATTTTATTTCAAAAATATTTAAAATTAGAATTATGAATACTATGTTTAACCATAAATCAAATAATTATTATAGTTGATGTATATAAACATATGTTGATTACATGTAAGCACCATTTTGCTTGCGATTAATGGGATTTTAGATGGTTACTCTTGGATGATAAATGCAACCCATATATAAATGTAAATCAATTTAATTTCAAACTAGTCACAAGCTAGTCATTGGTGATTTAGTTAAATCATCTATTAATTAAATCTATTGGTGTTTTCAGGGTTTATCTACAAATCACGTACATTTTGGCGTTCAGAGTTTATGTACGTATTACGTACATTTTGGTTTTAAGGGTTTATCTACAAATTAGGTACATTTGGGTGTTCAGGTTGTATCTACGAATTAGGTATATTTTGGTGTTCAGAGATTATCTACAACAGAGGTACATTTTGGCGAACGCCATATGAGCCAAATACGAACATTTTCCGAGCATGTGGTGTGTGTACGTCTCTTTCTTGTGACGGGGACGTCGACGGCCGTGGCCCGTCCGTCTAACTTCGCGCCTGCGTAACGCCCAGGGCGAACAAATTAGGGTAGACACTGCCGAAGGTCGTGGGCAACTCGACGGGAAGAAAGAAGAAGTGAGGTGCACTTGATAGCGATTCCCCCCCTCTTTTGTTTCTTTTTCTCCTGTATAGACCGATCGGTTTGGAATTCTGCGAGGGGAAGAAGATGCGGTGCGGAACGGCTTTGGCTCCGGGATAGATAGATGGCTGGTCGGCTGTGAACGAATTGGAATAGAGTATTGTGAAGTGAGGACGAAGGAGGAAAGGACATTTTTTCGGTGGCGTCTTTAATCCTTGAAGAGGAGGAGGTTAAGGTGTGTTGGTTTTTTGTGTGTTTACTAGGAGTTTTTTTTGGGGGGGTGGGGGTTTGTAGGTAGAGGGAATACATACACAGATGGGAAGGAAAGAGGAGAAAGGTATGGAGTCTACGCAACAAGAGGGGGAGAAAGGAGAAACGATGCAGGTTGTTGAAGTGACGACGCATGATGACGATGATCGTGCTGGCGAGACTGGCCATCGAAGCAAAGACGAAGACGAGGTTTGGTTACAAATAAGTCCATCTGTTGTTGAAGAGAAGTCCATCTGCTATCCTTTGTCAGTAGTAGATTTCATGCTAATTTGGATTTCTGTTGGCTGGCATCGTCTGTTAGGGTTCATGCTGTTCTAGATTGGACGCGGTTTGATGATGTGATCAGTTTGTAATCTTATCGATTTTTGCCTCAACGGTTTTCTAATGTGCTGTTGTGTTTGACAGGAGGCTCTTGCTCGTGTAGAGGAGATGAGGAAGTCTGCCGAGGCCAAACGTGCGTTGCGTCAAGCTAATTTGGCACCAGAAAGACCAGGTAAGTCCTTGTTTCTTCCTACCTGATCTCTCTTGCTTCTCTTTGCAAACTCACATGCCAGAGCATGTGGATGCACATGCAATTCTATGTTCAGCTCTTGTGGGTTCTTGAAGTTTGGCAATAAAATTCCAGCATCTGCTGGCACCTAAATTAGGTTACGAAATTTCTTCACCTACATATACATGTGCATTTCAAGCTTCTTGAAGTTCACCAGGCCTGGGTCGTTGTCTTTAAAGAGATCAGCATGGAGAAATTGTCTTGTCAATTCTAGAGTCAGAAGTATGTGGAAGTACTGTTTTGATAGAATGACTATGTTGTGTGGATCATTGAGCCTTCAGGTACTAATGTGGGTGTAAAAGGTTTCTTCTTCTTCGTCTTCTTCTTAAGGGAAAAGTGATACTAGTGTTGATATAGTTATACTATACACTGCCATGAAATTTCAAGCTTTTGGGGTTCAGTCATGTGTAGATGAAGGTCTGTGACCTGCTGTCTCTAGGGATTGATTTGAACATTTTCAGCAGATGCCAGCTTTTTCAAAACCCTGGACTCGAGCATCAAACGGAATACAGCAGTGATAAAGAAATTGAAGCAGATCAATGAGGAGCAGAAAGAAAGCTTACTGGAGGAACTAAGGGTTGTCAATCTGAGCAAGTTTGTGAGTGAGGCTGTTGCTGCAATTTTGGATGCCAAGTTGAAAAGCTCAGATATAAATGCAGCAGTCCAGGTACCTCTTTTCTGCTATAGAATGTGGCATGTATGTTTGGTAGTGTATAAGGCTCACATCTGAAGTGTTGATTTGTCTTTCCTATCCTTTGCTGAGCTTCTTGGATCACCTTTTATGCCGAGAAATTGTGTAGTATTATCATGCTTCATTCTGTGTCTATGTGACTGATAGCAAACAAGATGCAGACTTCATCCATACATCTAATCCTGGTATTATCTGGACCAGTGTGCCTTCACCAGGTGTACAGGCTAAAATCCAGGGGTTTATTTGCTTTTGCAATTGTCAGGAATGGCAAATGATGGCCAACACTCAAAACTTTCCTGTTTTCAGCAGAATCAATGCCCTTTCTTGAGCAGGGTAAAAGTGAAAGCAATAATTCCTATGATGTTCTTGAAACTCATATGTCATGTCCTGAAATGAATGTGTAAGCAGGTGTGCTCCTTGCTGCATCAGAGATACAAAGACTTTGCACCAACCCTCCTGACAGGGCTGCAGAAGATGTTTTTCCCTGGAAAGGGAGATGAAATTGAAAGTGATCGAAGCTCACGGGCAATGAGAAAGCGCAGCACACTGAGGCTTTTGATGGAACTCTATTTCTGTGGAGTTTTTGAGGAAGGAAATTTGTTTGTTAATATTGTAAAGGACCTAACCAACACTGACCATTTGCGGGATCGGGAAACAACGCAGACCAACCTTTCTCTGCTGGTTAGTTTTGCAAGGCAAGGTCGAGGTCTTCTCAGCCTCCCACTTAGTGGACAAGATGGGCAAGAAGAGGTATTCCTGCACCAATATCAAAGATTCAATCTTCTGGTCACAATGTTTTTCATATTTCTGTTCCCTAGGGCTAGTACACCTTGCATCTTTTCTGAATCCCAAGGTGCTTCTCAATTGCCAGAGATAGCGTCTCTTACATTTCCACTAACAGTGTGTTGTCTATGTGTGCAGTTGTACAAGGAGCTTAGCATGACAGCAGATCAAAAGAAACTTCTTCGCAAAATGTTTCAATCATTTCTAGATGCAGTGGTGGAACTTCTTCAGTCAGAGCATGTGGTAGGACTAAATTTCTACTTCAATGTTGAGCCTGTTTTACTTGGTGTAGCCAGTTGATGTGTGAAGTACTGAACAAGGGTTGTGGGCAGGTTGTAACTAATAATCTGTTGGCACTACTCAGGGTAGAATTTGAAGTGTTTTCAGAGTTTAGCATCTTATTCCACTACAATGTTCTGTTTTATGTATTTTCAAGAACTTGCTTCACTCACATATCAGTTTCAGCTTCTCTATGGTTGCCTTGCTGCTCTTGCTTTGGATAACATTTATCAGGATTTATCTAATAGTTTTCCACTGCCAGCAAATGGCAAAGTCAATGGGGATGCTATGGTAGTTTGTCACTGCTATACTTGTTGCTGTTGATGGTTAATGAGTATGGAGGGAATGTCACTATCATTCACACCACATCGATTTGTTCAATTTTATAATTTAATTTGAACTGTCCCTCTTCCTCTAACAGGTCTCTGTTATGTATATTTAGCTTGGTATCAGGTGCTCTTGCAATTTCTTTTCACGTTGTCTCATCTGTAAGTAGGCAGTGTTCTTGGGTACTCATATACATAGGTATACATATTTACCAGATAAGTTTGTGCTTTCTTGAGATGGTGATAGGCATTACGACAGCTGGAACAAGAGAATGCACGAATGTTGAATGCAAAAGGAGAACTTAGTGAGGAAAATGCAACTGCCTACGAGAAACTCCGGAAGTCCTATGAGCATCTCTTCCGAAACATCTCTGCGTAAGCTCAGCAATGAAACATTCCTATGCAAGCATTTGAAAGGGTTCTGATCTTCACACAGTAACTGCCTTGTTGATCTCATTTGCTGGACCAAGAAATAGATGCTTTGTGTGAGTTGTTTTCTGCAGGGGTCTGGTGCATTTAACTTGCTGATGAAGTCAGTGGGAGATTGAGCTGTTGGTCCTGATGGTTGTATGCTATGTCATAAGACATGCCCAGATGTTAGTAAATTTGTATGAACTGTGGGATGTATGTAACAAACCTGATGTAATAATCACTGAAGCCCCTACTAGAAATTTTTATGAATTTGTCTGGTTGTGCTGCAAGCAGATTGGCAGAAGCGATGGATACACAACCTCCAGTCATGCCAGAAGATGGTCATACTACCCGTGTCACCTCTGGAGATGATGGGGTCTCCCAGTTGGCTGGAAAGGAGCCTGCTGCTCCAGAGCCCATCTGGGATGATGAAGACACTCGATCTTTTTATGAAAGCTTGCCAGATCTACGGTATTCATTTCTCCAGCACTCCATTTTGAGTGATTGTTCTGATTTAAAAATTTGTGTTTTCTGTAATTTCAGCATTGTTTGCAATAGTCTATGCAAAAGCATTCTAGCCTTAGTGGAAGTTTGATTTGTTAGGAGGGACTTAAAACAGAATTTTAGGAGAAAACTCTCATTCCACTCTCTTTCCTTAGAAGTGAACTTTACAAACTTGCTCTGTATCCATGGATTTTGTTGGTATCAGAGCTTTTGTGCCAGCAGTATTACTTGGAGAAGCTGAACCAAAGGGTGCAGAAGCCTCACAGAAAAGTGCTGAGCCAGTTGTAAGTTGCCAAAGATTTCACAGTCAAGTTGATCCTGTTGGTGTTTGAGTATTCCAATGATGCATGTATGTTGAAGCAGCTACATGAATGAAGCATGGTGGAAAGTGGAAAGTGAAACATCAGGCTGCACAGAAGGGGTTTCCCATGCTGAGTTGTTAATGAACAATAGTCAAATAGTGCACAAGAATTAGTTCAGGGGCCTGATGAAGCAGTTATATTGCCTGATATGACTGTTAGCTGTTATGTCTTTTGCCTGCTGACCTGGCTGGTTGAAATTGTTACTTGTGCTTGATTACTTCTAAAATATGTGTACATTATATATTACTGGCCTGCCAATTTGACATAAATGTCCTTCCTTGACAGGAGCCTGAGCAGATTGTGAGCATAGCAACAGAAACCTTGGAGGTTATGCCTGAATTGGAAGGTCAGATCCTGGAGCAATCTGCAGCTTCTGATGATAAGGTAGCCACTTTAGCCTCAGAAAGGCCTAGGGAGAAAGAGAAAGATGACAAAGATAAGAGTCGAGAAGTGGAGGACAAGGGAAAAGAAAAGGAGAAAGAGGGTGAGAAGAAAGGGGAGAAGGAGATGGAGAAGGAAAAGGTGAAAGGTGTTGAAGGTGCAAGCCTTGACAGTCTACTTCAAAGGCTTCCTGGATGTGTTAGTCGGGACCTCATTGACCAACTCACGGTATTGTGACTTCAATGCCCAATTTAGGCTCTCTTTTTGAACTCCTCTTATGTTTCCTGGCTGTCTTGTGGGACTTTGTATTTATGTTCTTCCCTGCTACTGTCAGAATTATTCAATAGTGGACTTGGTTAGTAAACTTCCTTGCATTCACCAGTGTGTACTCTGCTCCTTGAAGTTCTTTAGCATGCAGTATAAGCTTGCAGTGCTAAGTAGATATTATCCTGTGTTGTTTGCTGCCTTGCATGATGGACAGCCTCTGTGTATACGTATTCCCTGGTTGCTATTCTTATTCTTATGTTGTTCCTCAGCTATGTCTTTCCATGGGATTGGCCAGTGGATAATATCACTGTTGAGGTGGTGTTTCCATTGTGCATACCTGCATTAGGATTCTTCGAGCATGCTAGTTCACTATTTTAGGCATGTAAGGTTTTTTTGTCTAGATTTTCTTAAAGGGTATGAACTTCTCATTTCTCAGTTTCTCTGTGGGTGCCTTTGGACAGGTAGACTTCTGCTATTTGAACTCAAAGAGCAGTCGGAAGAAGCTGATACGGACTCTTTTCAATGTGCCACGCACATCTCTTGAGCTTATACCATATTACTCTCGCATGATTGCCACTCTGTCCACATGTATGAAGGACATTTCCCCAATGATCCTTCAGTTGCTGGAGGAGGAATTCAACTTTCTGATGACCAAGAAGGTGAGTGTATCATAGATTCTTGACTCTTTGTTTCATTCCACATGCCATTCTTGTTGTGTTCACTGTTGCTCTTGTTTGACTGATACTGACATGACAGTTACCTTCAAAGTGTTATTGTAGAATTTTTCTTTTTGCAATCTCATAGATGTATTGTTTTATTTATCATTCTCAGTGACTGAGGCAAAGAGCACCATGCCAAGTCAAATTCGATGTCTTGTCTGAGGTTCTTAGTCACCACTCCAGAAACAAGGTTGTCTCTGAAGTAGTTTTCAGGTGCTTACATGGAGATGTTCATGGTGCAGGATCAAATGAATATTGAAACCAAAATCAGGAACATCCGCTTCTTGGGTGAACTTGCCAAATTCAGAGTTGCATCACCAGGCCTTATATTCAGCTGCTTGAAGGTGTGTGACTATATTCACTGACTCAGCCATCCTCAGGAATTGTAATAACAATGATGTTATCCTCATAGCATAAATCTTCCTTTGAATTGTGTTTGCATATGCTTTGGTTTCTCTGCTTAGTTCAGTACTTTGTTATACTGATGTCTTCTAAAATTCAATTCTCCCTAAGAGATCAGGATTAGTGGCTTGAGTAGTGCATATGGTTTGATTGAATTTTTTAGCAAGTTGATAGTTTTGTGATGGCCGGCTATTGAATCAGCTAGTTGTAGCTTCCATGGATTGTCTTCCAATCTGAGCCTTCAGATATATCCTTGACCCAACTGATAGAGGATGCATTTTTCATTTCAGTCCTGTTTAGATGATTTTACACACCACAATATCGATGTCGCCTGCAACTTGTTGGAAACATGTGGGCGTTTTCTGTATCGCCTCCCAGAGACATCCTTGCGCATGGGGAATATGCTTGAGATCATAATGCGTCTCAAGAATGTCAAGAATTTGGATGCACGACATAGTACTCTTGTAGAGAATGCTTACTATCAATGCAAGCCTCCTGAGAGGTCTGCTCGAGTATCCAAGGTTCGCCCACCGCTACATCAGGTGAATAAATGCTAATATGTCCATCTACTTCTCCTTTTATATTCTGTCCTTCAATTTGTTCTTGTCCTCACAATATCCTGACAGTGACAATTTGGTGTGCAGTATATCCGAAAGCTGCTATTTACAGATCTTGACAAGACATCCATTGAGCGTATCTTGCGGCAGCTGAGGAAGCTTCCATGGAGCGAGTGTGAGCCTTACTTGTTGAACTGTTTCATGAAAGTCTATAAAGGAAAATACAGCCAAGTTCATCTGATGGCATCCTTAACTGCTGGTTTAAGCCGCTACCATGATGGGTTTGCAGTTGCTGTGGTTGATGAGGTGATAACATGCACTTCTAATTTTTTTGGTGAAGAGTCAGATGTCACATTGAAATCAGAAGCAGTAACCATCCCCAGTGTCTGATTAGTGGTGTAGGCCAAGAGAAATTTTCAGTTTTATAGATCTGTGTTGCTTATATGTCTATACTCAAGACATGATGATAACTTTGTTAGGGTTTATGAGGAGATTAGTTGACATCATGGTATGTTAATTGATCATAGCCTTTGCTGGACAAAGTGGATGTGGACTTTTGCCAGTTTGCATGAAGGTCTGCTTCATGTATGTTTTGCTTTAACTGATTTCAGCTAAATTAAGCATCCAAATTGTTGCTGTCTTCCAGGTGCTGGAAGAAATACGAGTAGGGCTTGAGATGAATGACTATGGGATGCAGCAACGTCGCATTGCATACATGCGGTTTCTTGGAGAGCTTTACAGTTACCGGCTCATTGACTCCCCTGTCATTTTTGACACCCTTTATCTAATCATTTTCTTTGGTTATGGAACTGCTGAGGTGAGACCTTCACTAAATTCTGAAAGATGTGATGGTGTGCTAATTTATGGGATGATCATCCATCCTGTTGGGCTGCTTCAGTCAGCTTATGTTGTAGCTCTTCTAAATGACCACATCTGGATGCTGTAAACATTATTGATATAACTGTACTCCAGATATGATGCAAGTTTTATTGTTACTGTGGCATCCATTCTTCTTGCTTTATTCTCCTATTCCCATTCTTCTTCATCTTTGCTGTCAGTGGTTTAATTTCATTATCAAGTGGTTGTCTGTACTCATAAGTCATTATTGTTGGCAAACAGCAAGATACATTGGACCCACCAGAGGACTGCTTTCGTCTCCGCATGATCATCACTCTTCTTGAGACTTGTGGACAGTTCTTTGACCGAGGCTCATCCAAGAGGCGGCTTGACCGCTTCTTGCTCTACTTTCAGAGATATGTTCTTAGCAAAGGAGTAATTCCTTTGGATGTTGAGTTTGACCTTCAGGTAGTGTAACAGTGTATTAGCTTTAGATAAATTTTGAGTTTCTTTGACTTGAAATAGTGAGGCCTATCACTTTTATTGTACTCATTGTGATCTGATTGCATAAGGCCATTATAAAGTTGCAATGGTTTGTTTGTGGCTCACAGGATTTGTTTGCGGATCTGCGACCAAAAATGGTAAGATATGCTACATATGAGGAAGTAAATCAAGCAATACTTGAGTTAGAGGAAGCGGATTGCAATCTAGCTGCCTCTGAGAAAGAAAAGAATTCGCTTCATTCAAATGGAACAGCACTAGTGGATGGTGAGGTCCAGGTCACAAGTGCAGGGTCTGTGACTGGCAGAGAGATGCAGAACAATGGAGCTGTATCACATGAAGCAAGACCTTCAGAGGCTGATGGAGCAGGGTTGGTGGATGATGGAGATACAGAAACAGAGACAGAGAGTGGAAGTATGGAGGGTGATGGTCAAGAGGAGGAGGAGGACCTTGAAGAAGACAAGTATCCAGATCACGATGATGAAGGTATTAGGTGCAAGAAGATTGATTCTCTTTGTATAGGTTTGTTTAAACTGACCCATCAGAGTGCAACTTATATCAGCATTGGTGTGGAAACTGTGTTGAAAACACCTAATCCAGTTGGCATTGTCCCCTCCTGTAAAGATCCTCTCTTCTGAATTCAAGTGGAGAGATGGTCCATGGCCTGGTAAATGTTGTGACTTAATTGATATACATCTGAAGTTGCCTCAGAGTTTGTATGAAGGTCATTAAAGCAATGACCTGCACATTCTATCCAAGTATCTTGCATTATAACATGGTTGGTTTGATGTTATCTATGAAGAGTGAATATGTAAAACTCTCTCCACTTGTCAACTTAGATTGATGTCTACATTTACGAAATAGTTATATTTGCTTACATTTTGACCTGAACTCATTAGTAGCACTTGTGCACATTGCAGGTGATGATGAGCTAGAAGGAGAGGAGTTAGAAGGTGGAGCTGATACTGCAGGTTCAGAGGAAGAAGAGAAGGTGAAAGTTATGCAAAAGAAGGTGCCAGAAACAGACCCTGCTGAAGAAGCTGAGTTTGACCGCGAGTACCGTGCACTCCTGCAGGAGAGCTTAGATTCTCGGAAACTAGAAATGCGTGCTCGTCCTACCCTGAATATGACAATACCTCTCAACCTCTTTGATGGGTCAAAGGACCACAGCCGTGGTGGAGGCACTGATATAGAGTCAGGTGATGAAGTTGTAGATGATCAAGCAAATGGGAGCAGTGTCCAGTTTCGCGTGTTAGTAAAGAAGGGCAACAAGCAACAGACCAAACAACTTCGTATCCCACAGGACTGCTCTCTTGTTCAGAGCACAAAGCAGAAGGAGGCAGCAGAACTAGAAGAAAAGCAAGATATAAAGCGACTTGTCTTGGAGTATAATGAGAGAGATGAGGAGGACCGGGCAGGGACTGGTCCACAGCCTATGAACTGGGCTTCGTATCAGACAGGACCTGTTGTGGGAAGGGGCAGGGGTAGTCTTGTGGAAGGTGGTGGGAGACTAGGAAATGCAAGGCAAAGGCGTCCTGTTGCAGCTGGTTATGGGCGACGACGATAAGTGTATTTTGTCATCTGTTGGGGTACATGGTTTCTGGTTCCCTGTACATGCTTTGTGGACCCTAGATAGCTCTGAAAATCATGCTGCATTTGTGGTTGACAGCTGGGACTCCATTTTCTTGCTTGTATTCTTGCCTAAGACTCCTGTTGCAGGACTTTCAGGTTTTCTGCCTGATTCTTGATTGCTGTTTCCACCATACAGAGCATGAAGAGTTTTTGTTCCTGCTCATGATTGAAATGGCAACCACTCTGAGAATGTCCACAACTGGTGAATCATGGCTTTCAAGGACCTACTGCTGCGTGGAGAAGAGGGATTACTCTCTGGATTGTTGAGATATCCTGCACAAGGACTTCACAGGTGTGTCTGTTCTAAGCCATTCATCCATATTGCAGCAGGTCAATCCTTTTGCATGCATAAGGTCTCAGTGGATGGAACAGCTGTGTCTTTGAAGAGGTATTTTGAGCTGGACTTCAAGTTTAGGATTTCACATGTTCATTTTCCCGTTGCCCTGAGAGAGGAAGGTCTAATGAAAATGCTCTAATGAAAATACTCAAGTTATTGCTGTAGAAACTCCTAGATCAGGCTACACTCAACAGAGATTTCTTTCTCAATTGTCCTTTCAGACATGCCTTGGGACCATGTGCATTGCTGTGACTATTTGCTCTATGTCTTGCAGGCTGATTGGGACGAATGTTTCTTTTAGAAGGAATCTGAAACTGTTGTCACAAGGACTTTGGGAAAGGTTGACAGAAAAGTTATCAGTTAGATTGTATACAATAGTAGTATAAGTTTTATCTTGATATGTGTCAGATAGCTGAGTCTCACTGCCAAAGTGAAGATGTGATGGGGTTTAACTCTAGGGTTTTTGGTATTTGTTGCATCACCTGGCACAGGCACAGCAAAGTGTTTCCCCTTAGTCAACTGAAGTTACAACCGTGTTTCCCCTTGCTTTCTTCCAAAAAAATCCAAAACTTTGGATCTAGAAAGCCCAGAAGGCACTTTATTTTCGCCATTAAAGAAAAAAGGGCAGTTGGCAAAATTTTCCGTTTTGAGTTCCACATTTGGCATGCACTCATGCTGGTGCAAATATATGAGGCTCCCAAAAAAAAAACTTCGAATGTTTTCTTCATCAGCCTGTCTAGCCTCTTCACATGCATTCATGACATTGATTCCCCCCATGCACGGGAGGGGCTGGCTACAGATTCCAGGGATGTATCTATGTCTGAGCACAAATGATTCTCACTACAATTAAGTCTTTACATATTGAACACACAAATGTCATTTCAATAACATTTTGTAATTAAAATAAGTTTTAATGATTGTTAAAACTTATGATTGCAGTATTATAATCGTTGGTTTTCTTGGGCGAAATTTTGCCACTTGGAGAGAAAAAAAAGGGGGGGATGAAACTTCTTCAAAGGATTCTTGGGGAAAACGTCCCCCAAATTCACCACATTTCGAGAAAAAAAAGGTTGAAATTGCCATATTTAGACTGCAGGTACTTGTAAGTACAAAGTACATCACAAAAAAATTTACTTTTCGCCCTGACTTGTAGCGAAATTTGGCTAAGTCCACTTGTGGATTATTGCAATTGGATAGTCACCTACCTCATGAAATTGGGGGGGGGGGAACCTTTTTTAGTGCATCAAAATCACATATTGTGTAGTTGTGTAATTTATTATCAATAAATTTGCAAATTTTTCCTACCTTTGTAACCATTGCATTAAAACTTATGGACTAACTATGATAAGTATTTTGATTAATTGTATTTTTGCATGAACAAATTATAGCTTGTCAAAGTTCATTTGAAGAAAGCTTATTGACAAATCAAGGTGCAGAAAACATAATTTTCCTTCCATGCAAAAGAAAAACTTCCTTGATCTCTATGAATTAATTTTGCATTAAACAAGAAGCTAGAATTTTCATATGAAAAAAAAAACTAAGAAATTGAAAAAGACCCTTTTATTGCTGCAGTTGAAAAGGTGGATCTGTTTTCAAATATTACAAATAAATTATTATTATAGTGTGAACAATGTCCGTGTGAATAACCAACATATCCACATGAACAATGTACATGTGAACAAACAAGGTGGATCTCCATGCAATGAAAATTTCCAAATGGATTTTAACTTGTGAAATGTTTTGAGAAATTTTGTTTTCTCAGGAAAAATTTGCCACTTCTGTGAAATCCAAATTAAATTTTAGAAAAACATTGCCTCCATTTGGTCAATAGTTCACTAACCATCTGCAATGTGTATACACATAATGTTCATTGTCCTAATTTACAAATTCACTATGTTGAATCTCTTCAAAATCTCTCAAATTTGAGTGAATTGTTTAACATTTTGTGACCAAGTTTCCATAGATTATGAGGCAATTTCTAGTACCATGACCTCCGTGCAAATCCCAATTGTCTTTTGGTATGTGAGATTTCCAATATTTCAGGCTTACACCCTGCTGTTTGAAATAGTTGTAATCTTTGTTCCAAATTCCCATACCAAAACTTCATGCCACCTTTGAATCTAGATGCACTTTTGGTTTGCAGTTTCTGCGCTGGCTACTAAACATGGCACCCTCCCTGAAATACCTGACTACTGAGCTCAATGGGTCTTGCAAACCCTCCACTTCATAGTGACCAAATCTCCAGTCACGAACTGCAAATGGCCTGTCAATTGGCACATCCAGACCTCCTGAAAGCAAAACCAACGATGAAATAGGGTTAGAAACAACACTTCATCTCCTACTTTCCTTTCTACAGAAAACAGGTACAAGGATCAGGCTTCATTAAATGTTTTATCTCCATTCAGAGCATGATCCTGGACTAATGGAAATGGTAGAATTGGTGGGCACATTACCAGCCCAAGAAGTACTGGAAGAGGGAGCAAATTTAGACAGAAATAGAGAAATAATAGCACATTCAGATCATCATTACCTATTGAACAAAAGATCCCTTACTTTGTACCTTGGAAATGAGTGGATCTGATATGGGATCATGTTCTGTATAAAGCTCAAACAGTTCACAGACTCACTGGAACAGAAAGGAACTGAGGAATATGGTATGTACACGTGTCTATGGGGCCACATAATAGTGTCTTTGCTACTGACCAACTCCCATAGCATCCATCCACTGATGTTATCATCAGAGCTCCTTGCAATGGGTATAGGAAACTTGCAAGAGAATTATGGAAATACTTCATGTCCTAGCGCTGCAATATATGACCAGTTGTGAATGATCATTGGTTCAAAATCCAGTACTGGGTGCATACAAAAACTGTATCACTAACAATCAACTGAGCTAGAATGATCTAGAGACCTTGTTATGAACACCACAGTGGATGCATATAGAATTTATATATACACACACATATAATACTGACCTGCAAACATGAGACCATGGTCATTAATTGCACGACAGAATGGACGTGTCATGCCCCGTCGTGCAGCACTCTGAAGCTCCTCCCACACTTCTTGCCGCTGTTTCCTTGTCACCTTCCCTGTTTTTGACAACTGATAGCACATGATACAGTCAACTTGTGAGTTTCTTAACCACACCCCCCCAAAGACAGATGATATTGTTGAATTTTGCAAAGAGCACTTCTTACAGAAAACTAATGAACAAATCCATGAAGGTTTCTTGCTGCTCTCATGCAGGACAGCAGTTTTGCATGGTTCAAAATCTTCAAAGACCCTTTCCCTTTTGTTTCATTGGTCAAATTAAGCACTCAGAATTAAGTGCACAACAATGCAGGGTGATATGCTGGATCTTAAGGTCAGATAAAATTCCCAAAGATTCTACAGAAAACTTCCCAGAAAATAATTTGCCTACTGTCTCTGATTCAATGAGGGTTCTGCTTTTCCAACTTTCTCCTCACTATAGGGGAATAACCCAAATCCCAAAAGAAATTTCTTATTGCTCAAAAGAATAGAGCTACAGGAGTACCTCAGCATAAAGGTAATAAGAAGGGCGGGGATGACGGTCAAGGTTCTTGTGACGGTCAACAGCAACCAATCCAAATTTCGGGCCATAACCATCTGCCCATTCCCAGTTGTCGGAGATTGTCCAAAAACAGTACCCTTGTACCCTAACACCCTGAACTCTCGACAAAACACAAATGACGTATGTCAGATCCACACTGCAACACACTCCAAAAATAAAAGAGGAAACCCAGCTTTCCATTACACATCCAAGTTGTCATATTACATGGAAACTGGTAAAACTTATCTCCCAAGAATGTCAATTTGAGAAGATACAGCTTAGGACTAGAAAAGAGCTGTAAAATAGATTTAGCTAGTAATAGAACATCATTTTAAAGTAGAGGGCATGATAAGATGTTCACATCACAGCTACATACATACCTTGTCCATGGCAGCCCGCACAGCAAGAAGATGTTCGATGATGTAAGGGCGGCGAATGATATCAGTAGAATCAGACACTCCATTTTCTGTTATGATAAATGGCAAGTTATACTTCTTGTATCGTTCATGAAACTCAATGAGCATGCGATAAAGGCCATCTGGGTAAACACCGCGCCCTGATTCACTGTACTCATCATCCTCAACATTTTTCAAGCCTGGGGCTGACACTACCTCCTGTCACCAAAAAGAAAATGTCCCTTGTGAACTCACAAGACTAAGCTCGTTACTAACCTCTCATTGGAACACAACATCACCATGTTTGCTGTTTGGATTTACGTAAGGCAACACATGAGTGGGTCCCATTTTAAACATGATACCGACACAGCTGATTCACTAAACATGTACCTGGCCATAGTAGTTAATTCCAAGAAAGTCACATTTGTGGGCAATGTCATCACAAAATGCAAATCGTGTCATCCAGTTACTGAAGACCACAAGTGGTACATCAAACAACCCATATGGTCTCATAAATGACACATGATGTGATACCCCCACCTTCACCTTCTTTGTGCTTTTACTGTTCCATCCAAGAGAAAACACTGCACAAATGAATAAGGAGACAGTTCCAGTACAAGTAAAAAAAACCAGCGAAGTCACAGAAGCAGAAAATTTGAATAGAGATGGGCTACAATATAATTGAAACAGAAGCTTCATCATCAAGGCAGTAAATATGGAGACTGACCACCTGCAAAATGTTTTACATCAGTATGGGTTTACATATACAGATAGAAAAGGGACCTGAGATCATGGATGATGTCATAGGCCTCAAGGTGTGCATCAGCCATTGCCTCCATTACAACTTTGAATACACCTCTAGGCATTGCTGCTGTCGCAGTCTCAAGCAAGTTCGGATCACCACCAGGCCAGGCACCAGCACAATATGTCAACATTGCAAACACATGTGGCTCATTGATTGTGATCCAATAGTCGACAAGATCCCCGTACTGCTCTACAGCAAGCCTGTTCAAGCATTGAATTTGGACACCGTCACTAATTTAATGCACAAAAAGTCTATACAGGTTTTTTTTTTTTCTTTCCAGCCATCACATTAAACTTCAGTCTATAATGGCTCATTTCATGCATTAGATTTACTGGGTCCTTTTTTTCCCTTTCCAGCAATATATTCTGCTGCCCATGCAGACATGGAATAGTGGAAAACAGTGAGCATTGTGCACATCCCATGAGCCAAAACTCTCTCTAAAACAAGGTAACCCAGGAACACTTTAAAAGAGATAACATTCCTGAACCGTGTTGAGTTCATCTAAAATGCCAGAACAACAATTGTTTTTCTCAGAAGGTGAGGACCACCAACCTGGTAAAATCGAGAAAATATTTTATGGTCTTCTTTTCTTTCCAGCCACCATATTCTGCTGCCCATGAAGGCATTGAATGATGAAAAAGAGTGAGCATTACACGCATTCCATGGGCCAAAACCCTCTCTATAATATACCGGTATCGCTTCACAGCTTCCCAGTTCACCTGCAACGATTGAAAACCCACATCATTCAAACCTATGACTCACATCTGCTTACTGTTATTCTGAAGACCCCTCCACAGGAAACTCAAAAACCAGCAAATATCAAAGGCAGTGGAGTTTTAGATGTCAAATGGCAGACTTCTCCCCACGAAGCAACCACAAAGAATTAATTAAAAACGTGGTGTGCTACATATTACTGTAAGACAGACCGCATTATTGATGCCATCAACAGGCTCTATGGGCATTAGGCGGCCCCAGTCCACACCCATCCGGAAAACTGTTTGATGTGCTCCTTGAGCCAACTTCAACTCTGTGTCTGGATCTGACCAGAACCGCACCCTCTCTTCCCTGCAAAAAAACAAAAGCAAAGGAGCTGAAGTAGTTCCTCCAATTTTTCGCAGAATTCTCATCACTTGTAACTAACACATTTCCCATCTCTGCATATCCTCACTCTTCTTCCTGCATGTGTAGCTAGACCTGAGACCAGTTATTTGTTCAGAAGTGAAGTTACTGCATACTTAACACAAAAAATTGCTCATGGGCATTAAAACTTCTGGCAGCTAAAGAAGAAACAATGCTTCACCAATTGGTAGCAACCAAATGAAGGCTGTAAACTATCATACTCAAATCCTTACTTACACAATGCAGAGATGTCAGAAATTCTTGATACAATTCTGTATGCACATGTATTCAACATTACATGTATGTCAAACTTAGACGGAAACAGGCAGGGTATTTTACAGGTTAACGTGATGTCCCATAAACATGCTTTCACTTGATTGCTCACATGGCAATGCAAGCCTACATCATCATACTATTTTCAAGCCTGGTGGTGTTGCAAGGGATTAGGGTTTAGGGTTCATACGGGTGAATTGCATTCTGCCAGGCAGCCACATTATGCTTCTCTTCTGGCTCGGTCATTTTTTCATAACCCCGTATCATGGCCTCCATGGATACTTTCATGAGTTTTCTTGCTTTCCCTTGCACAGAGAGAACTCGTGGATCTTCTATGTTTGTGGTTTGAAAGCCAGTCTTTTTAGGCCCTTTTTTTGCAGGCAGTTGTTGTAGGCTCCTCCTCCCCCTCTCTGGATCTGTGCTTGGGTTCATTGCAGAGAGTTTCTGCTCCTCTCCCTCATCAGAATTGTCTTTCTCAGAGACAACTTCCCAATCACCGGCTAGTCCACCATTGCCACCTTTCCCATCTTTCCCATTTTTTGCAGATATCCTGGGCAGCTCTTCAGCTTCTGTTGGAGTTTCACTCTTGGCCATTGCCACTAGGCCCACTTTGTCTTCTGAGACACTTTGGTCCCCAGATTTACCGTCATCTTTATTTGCAAACTCCTCACCAATTACAGATTTGCTTCCCTCTGGTGCCAAAGTCTCAAATCCAGTAGGCAATTCTTGTTGTCCAGCTACAAAAACAGACATGAAAACTTGAAGTGAACAAACAGTAGCTCAATCTTCTGCACAAAATTCTGACTTCAATTCCTGAATCACCTACTTATTGTCCAACACACACATTCACAATCATCATATAGATGACAAGCAAAATTGAAAGGGTCTAGGTTTGATCCAAATTCACGATCAATCAATCAAGCAAGCATGAGGATATGCATGCATGTATGTATGTATTCTGGAAAACAGAGATCTCTGACCTTCCTTAATCTCAGCAGCCTGCAACTCTTCTGTGAGAGAAATTCCAAAAGTGGGAGCGGCTCGCGGATCTGCACCAGTGCGCACATCGGGGGGATCTCCAGCTGGGTCATCTGGGGGCTTTGTATCTTTTGCAAATTCAAGCCATGCGTCATGCAGCTCGTCTTCCACATGTGCTGGAGCTGTTGCCAATGCAAAAAAGAAGCCTCCCTCCTCATCAACTGCAGCAGGAGGCAACACATGAAGAAAACCACCACGTTCTGTAATTTTCAGTCCATCATATTCAACACAATAGGTAGTTTTTGTCCCAAATGTTCTCCTCTCTCAGAAAACCAAAAAAGAAACAAGACCAACCCATATGACGAAAAGAAAAGAAAACCAACCGTCTTTGTGAATAGGGAAAGATGCAAGCAGCTCATGACTCTCGTCCACTGGATTCTCAAAGGGTGCCAAATTCTTCTTATAAAAGCGTCGATATGCGAAGCTATTGGCTGCCACTGTGAGAGCTCCCATCACTCCCACCACTTTGGTTGCAGTCACCAAAAGCATCATCATTCCCATCTCTCTCCGCTCCTCCTCTTCCAGCTCCTTCTCTACTTCCCTCTCTCCCTCCCTCACCCCTTCTCTCCCTCCTTTCCTCTTTCCCCCTCCCTCTCTCCTCCTTGTGGGTGCTTCTTCACATAAAGCTCCAATGTCTCTAATTCTTCCCTTCCACAAAACACACACTCTCTCTCTCTCTCTCTCTCTCTCAATGTTTTGTTTTGTCAATTTTGTGATATAGCCAAAATGGTGATCATCCATAGGAAGATTTAGCCAAATTTGGTTACAAGCTAACTATGAAATAATTTTTTAAAGAAAATTCTTCTATATTTTTGGCTACCTACTTGCACCATGGGCAAAAATTTGGCGATATTTCTTAAATTTTGGTCTGATTCTGGCTATTGAAAAATCTCAAAAAGCACTTGATTTTAGCACTTTAAATTTTTTTTAATTTCGCTTTTTGGCTGCAAGTCTCTCTCTCCCCCCCCTCCCCCCGCCCACCAATCTCCGTCCCAACCATCCCCCTCCAACCCCCATTCCTCCAAAGAACTGAACCAATTGGTAGCTGCCACATTTCAGGCTTTTGGTGGATGTCCACTTTGAAAGGAGGTCAATTGACCAGGTTTCATGCCACGTGGATAAGAGAGTCCATGCAGTTAAGACACGTGGAGGATGGTGGGAACGGAGGATAAACTCCTGCTCCTAGTAATCAATTATGTGGATCCCAAAATGGGCCACTATTAGGGGAAAATGTGAAATTATGGGAAACATCGTAAATTGACAAGTGGCATTTGGGAAAAGTGACCATCATAGCAGCTAAGAGCAGCTTCACCTGTACCCGGGCATTTGGGCCTCCAACAGTATTTGTCACATCCAAGATGATGTAGAGCATCCCTACCAGCACACTGGATAGTACGTTTTGGATGAAAAACAGACAAGTTTCACACTGGGTAGTATGTTTTGGATGAAGAACAGACAACTTTATGCCGATTTGGGTGCAATAAAAATGGTTTTGGGCCACTGTTTTCTTTTGTGATGTGGCTCAAAGTGATAATCATCCATAAGACTATTTAGCCAAATTTGGCAATATTCAAAATATGAAAGTCAAAAAATTTGTGTTAGGTTAAGTGTAGTGCAATGTCCCAACGTGTGGGGATATTATTGAAATAAGAAATTTATGTGAACTGTAGTTCAATTTAGTCCTGCATTTCTGGAACAGCCCGGCCTATGGATCTTAACTTAATAAGTAGGTTAAACGTCTAGATCTATTTGAACAATTCCTAAACCATTTATTTCACTACATAAATTCTAAATTCATCACCAATGTTAATTCTAAACCCCAATGGAGTCATGGAAAATGATTGATTGATCAATTCTTAACAGTAATTAATGTTAAATACTTCCTCAAAGTCAAGATTTACAAATAACAATTTGATGATTATACCCATTTATGATGCTAATATAAAGACCTGCCACGAAATTTTCAATTTATTCAGAGGGCACTTTGCCTAGCATAATTTTATCCTCTGCTATTTGCAATGCATTTCAAAGAATCAGAGCAGGTGTTTGGGTTTTTGAAACATCCCTCTTTTTTATATATATATTTTCCCTTGACACCTATTAGGTATCATGAAAAAAAAGCAAACACCATAGTACCTGAATGGATTCGGCATAAATTTTATTTTTATTTTTATTTTTTTTGCATTTGTGTCAAATTTTTAATAAAATCAAAAGTTCAACTGTTAGGTTTTAACCACAGACTTTCAAATATTGAGTCTAAAAGATTAAAACAGTCCGGACACACTAGACTGTTCCACACCCTTGAAGAGAGATTGTTTATTATTTTATATAGTTATTACCTGTCAAAAAAATTAGAATTAAAAAACCAAGTCTTGAAATTCAAATTTGAAATTTAATTAATTATTCGACAATTTGTTGCTGAAACATTCTGATACTACGATTAAATAATCAGTGCAACTCTTTATGCTTGGTAAAGGATTCAATCATATGCTTTAGCAGAATAGAACCCACCTTGACTGCACCTCATGCAGGCCATTATTTTGGTAAAGGATGCGACTTCAAGTTTTACCCTACCCTAGTTTTATATGTGCATAAACAGCAGTTGAAATTTTTATGCCTACTTTTTTTTTGGGTTTAAAAATGAGCCCCTCCTCTACACATTTGTTTGACAAAAACTATTCACTAAAATCAAATAAATGAAGAAGCTCTTTTGGAACAAATTTCAAGTCCAAGAAACATGTCAAAATAAATTATCCATAAAATAATTCTCACTTTGAGTATCACTCTACCCACTTATCCTCCCTTTAATATAATATTCCCAAAAGAAGCAAACTTCACATGACTTAAAAAAACAAGGTTTATTATATATGCTATCCTGAACCAATTATATACTAATTGCAATACCAAGCTATAATCCTTGTCTATGAGAGGGTTTATTCCTCTCAAGGTTTTTGGAGCTTGAGTGGTAATGCCAGTGATTGGCGACAACTTTGCTATCAATATTGTCGTTGTTTTCCTATGTTTAGTAGGTAACACCATGTAAAAAGAGGACAGAGAGAAAGACAACTAAACAGGGACAAAGAAGGACAAGGAGGACAAATTTGTAGTGTGAACACTCAACATAAAAGAAAGAGGGGTTGCAAGACCCATGTTTAATTCCAATTTCAATAAGGAAAGGACTAGTTGTAAGTCAACTTGCAGTTCTAGTATGACTGATTGTAAGTTTAGTTTCTAAATTTTGGGGGCATGGTGAGGCATATGAAAGCAACCACTTTCTAGAGTGAAGGAGGAGGAGGAGGATGATGATGACAACACCAGCATCAGCAAGCCAGAAAACAATAAAGGTGAAAAGGTCAAAGGAGGGTGGGTTTTATTTTATTTTTTGGGGTTTTGTTTTGTGATGGGTCTTTTTTTTCCTTTTACATTTTTTGTCAAGCCCAAAAAGTTTTTTATTTTCAAGAATCTAGTTATCACCTACAAATTAAGCACATTAAAAGGTTTCTATCACAAAGTGAGAGATTTTGTTATGGTCTTGATTTTTCTTAATTTTTGTCATGGTCCTAAAAAAATAGCAAAGGAAAAAGAAAAAATAGAAATCAAAAAATATGTTGCATGTGTGAACATATGAATACATAATGGCCAGTTATTGATCAACCATATGTTTTCTCTAAGGTTTGTTTTTAGCAAAGGATTGAGTCAAGGGTGTTTTTCTATTATTGAAACTAGGTGTTATTTGAGTTGGGTAGTCCAAAAAATAAAAGACTAAAAGTTTTTGGGCCCCTAATCTTTGCACAATAATTTCAAAAGTGTATAAGTTATGTTAAACATAATAAAGTAAAGATGATGATGTTCAAAGTTATGGTAAAATTAAAGTTCAATTATCCTTTGAAATAGGTCTTGTTTATTTGTGATGGTTCTTCATATTTTTCTTTTTGATCTGCCTAGTTTTGTGTGGTTGGCTTTATAGGTTTAGGATTGTCGAATTGAAATAAGCAATCTTTAGAAAGTGGGGTTTATTTACAATTATGCTTCTAATAAACCTTTTTCCTCATGGGCACAAAATGTCCCATGTCCCTTAGTATACATGTCATCATGTATCATTGAACCTCATAATTCACATCACCCATTTATCCTTTCACACACCATCACAGCCCCATTCTCCAGCCCCTTTCCTATGCAAACCATGCACCACCCACTAACTTCCCCTACCAACCCCCAACCCTTTGTGTAAATGTCAAACCCCAACCCAACACTTTCCCAATCCCCCTAAATAATGCACATGTAGAGCCTTTTCTCCCTTTCACTCTGTCAAGCCCTACAATTGATCAAACCCCAACCTACCCCCATTTTCCCAACATGCCTACAACCTCCAACTAAAGCTTCTTGCTTCACTTGTGGGCATCAATTTACTTTTTGAGGGTTAACCCCTCACCAACGTTTCTGTCAAGCATCCAATTCATGTAATCTAAACCTACATGACCATCCTAACCCAATACCTTCCCTTACTCCCAACCCACTTGCATCAACCTGGGCTTGGGTTTTAGCATTAGATGTCCTTGGGTCCTTCCATCTTGGCTTTCGTCATCCTTAACTATACAACCACATCACTTTTGCTTTACGACATGATGTACAAGTGACATTTCAATGTCCACTCAATAAGTTGGCACATGACCCTTATGATGTGGCAACTTGCCATTTGTTCTTTATGTTACCCTAATGGTGTCTTGGTTTGCCCTTTAAAGGGGGCATTAACCATAGGGAAACGAAAATTTGACTCAAACAATTTTTAACATGTGATTAGGAAAACTTGCAAGAAGAATTTTTTTTATGGGTCCAAGTTTTAACAACAATTTTGAATTCAATGCCTCTTGTCCAACATGATCCTCTAACTCATAAACGCCTTCTCCATAGTTTAGTCCTTGGACATGCACGAGAATATTCTTGAGCAACACAGGTTTTAACACCATTTTCACCTACACCCACATCCTCTGACATCACTTCACCATTTTACATTTTAAATCAGACAACTTCTTTTCGTTTTTTTTTGAAAAATTATGAATTAGACCAAGACCTTAAACTTTCATTTAAATCCTTCAAGTTAGCATTCCAATGTATGTCGAATTTATCTACAATTGATCCTTCTAAGATAAATTTTGAACACCTTTGATATTGATTTCACCCAAAAGATTTCATGAATAGATTCCCACAATTGTTTCAACTTAATTGTCATATTGCACAAGGTCACATTCCACATTGAATTACACATATCTTTGGGGCAGCTCACCTTTTAGCCATGACTAAGCCCTTAAGAGGAGTTCATCCCATTGTCACATGGGAAATGTTGTATGAATTCACAAGCCACATTATAAGCCTTCAATTTTGTAACATTTTTGCAACACATTTCTCCTCACACCAATTTGGAGTAGCAACCAAAGGTGAATGTGAAACAATAATCCATGGCATTAAGTGCACATTGAACCTTCACTTCGACTGGGTTGTTTTTCAGCTGGACATCGTGAATGCCTTTAATTTAGTGTCAAAAGGGGTCATATTTCAAAAACTTCATGCAGTAAGCAAGGACATCATACAACTTATCCCCTTTGTTGGCATTATATGCATTTGAATTTCCTTTGTTTTATAATCATCATAGCCATGATGGTAATGTCACAGTCATCCCATCTACCATGGGAACTAGTCAAAATGATCCTTTGAGAGGGGCATTATTTGCCTTTGCTCACCTTAGGGCACTATGTTCTATGATTAATCATTTATCCTATTATCTATTTCCATCCATTGCAAATGACACTCAGATCATTAGCCCCCCTTCCATTGTATAATCTGCATATGAAGATTTTAAAATTAAACTCCATGTGATAGGTCTTTTTATCCAACTTCAAAAATGTATAGCACGATCCCCTTTTAGCTTGCCACTTGACTTGATACCCCATCAGAAGGAATCAAAGTCTTGGGGGTTCCATTAAAAACCTTTTCATTCAAATCATTCTTCATCAAAGATACTTTACTAGAAGATGTTCAACATGTTGACCTTCTCCCTAAACTTGGCAATGTTTAAGTAACCTTTGGAATTATAATTCATTATTATGTGCAACGGCCATCATATTTATTACATTGCACACCACCATCTCCCACCTTCATAGATTCCCTTGTTTATATTGATTTATCCCTCCTTCATGTGTTTGAACGCCTCTTGGGTATAAGGTCCTTTAATAGCCTTGAAGGACTTGTAGCCCATAAACAGGTTTTTTTTCCCAATAAGTTTAGGTGGCATCAGCCTCATACCAACATCCACCATCACCCCAACAAACCTATTTAGGAAGTTGGGCCCTTGTAATTTCAATCATAGTGATTAGGTTCATGGTCAACCAACTTCCATTCCTTCTTAAAGCCTTAATGCAAGTTGATAACAACACCTTCCCTTTCCAACAACATTTCAAAACAAAATGTGACCTTAAACACCACTTTTGAACAATTCATTGGATAACAAATTCTTCATCTTCAAGATTCCATTTCGAAATGTTTGCACCATCATACCTTCTCTATCATGTTATTTGACAAGATACTTGAAGCCCATCGTGCTTGAATTTTATTATGTTATAGCCATGTGATGAACGTTTAGTTTATAACTAGACCAACTTTCCAACCTTTTGATTATATACCCCAATTTTCCCCACAACGTTTCGGATGCAACTTCAACTTCCACATCCTTCAATTGTAGATTTCCCCTAATGTGTGTGCACACATCCCATTAACCCTATGGGTATCCACCTTTTACATTGCACCCATGGCAATGAATGCACGGGAACCCATGATGAAATTCACAACACCTTTGCCACCATTGCATGAAATGTTAACTTGCATGTGGATGAAAATAACTACATGCACTTGTTTCATCCACTATCAATTCCTCTTGTCAACAAATCGACATTGTGATCACCAAAAATGGAATTCACACCTTAGCTAATGTTGTCATAGTTCACCCAACATGTGTAGATCTACTTCCCTAATCTTGCATAACTCAAGGATTTGTTGTTTCCAATGCAATTCAAACCAAAGAAAGGAACTACCATGTGTGACCAATACCCCACCGACTAATTCCTCCCTCTAGTAATTGAAGTATTTGGATGTTTACACAAACAACTTGATGTGTATTTACACAAGTGTGCCAATGTTATTTGGAGCCTTAAAGGGCCAGAGGGCCCTCCCCTTTTTGTTTTGGTTATTTTTTCATCAAAAAATTTCAATTATGTTGCAAGCATCCTCCATTTTAAGTTGGGCAGTAGTGATAGGCCTAGCTACTTCTTGACTTCCACCCCTTCAAGACACACCCCTCATCACCACAGTTGACTTATCACAAGCCATTGGTTATTGAGATGGAGGATTTTTGACATCTAGTTTGTACTAACTTGATGCCCTTTGAATTACCCCTTGTTTTTAATACTTATGTAAATTTTTTGAATATGTGGTGTGTTTTATAAATTAAGCTTTACATGGTTTTGAAAATTATATATGATATAAGGTAATGTTTTAATTTCCTACACAAACTAATACAATCACACATGTCTATGAGTAGGGCATTTTGTAACCTTCACAAAGCTCTAAATAATATTCCTTTCATGTCTAAAAAGGTAGAAAACATATATAGGTTAATACCCAAAGAAGTAAGTCTATGAGGGGAAGAAGATAGGTAAATAAGGATTATAAATAGGTATTAACAACTCAAATAGACATACTTTTATTATATAAATCAAAATTTCCAACTCATTTTTTTGAGCTTTTCAATTGGAAACCCTAAGTTGTTGAACATCCAATATGATGGGGATGTTGTTGGTGCATGGGTTTTGGAGCTTTGAACAATCTAGATGGGTGGATCTAAGCATGGTGAGTAATTATACATTTTCTTTGATTTGGCAAAGTTATTGCTTACAATGGATACCTTGATCATTACACAATAAGGAAGGATATATGTTGTAATAATGCCACCACCATTCAATGAAGGGGCAAAAAAATGTTGGGTATTAAGAACATAATTTTGTAGGCACATGAAATTTTTTCTTCATTTTTGAAACTTAAAAACCTTTAAACTAAAGGTTTTTAACAAAATCAAAAAACTACTCAACATTTGTTTTCTTCATCACATTTTTTAGATTTTTTGAGTTTTTTTTCTACCACATTTCAAATTAAATAGTAAAAAATACATAAAATTGCCCAAAAAGTTTGACTTAATATCTTTTTGTATTAAAAAATGTGCCAAATACATGCCATCATGCCTTGTAAGGAGACTAAATAGAGGTAAATAAGGCCATATGAAAACCATTATGTGATAAATAAATGATTTTATCTTGTCTTAGATTATCACCATTTACTCAACATATTTTATTTGAAAAAAAAATGCAATAAATTTGATTCTCACATCAAATTTGAGAACTTGAATAAAAGCAAAAAAACACACAATACAAATTGTCTTTAACTATAAAAGTTACAACATGTTCATCATTGTAAAATTTACAATATTTGGTTGCTTATTTTTGAGGTGAAATGTTCCTTTGAATTGAGAACTAAACAAGTGGTTCATTTTGTAACAATTTTTTTTCCTTATGACAAGTTCAAATTTCAAACCAATGTTGGACAATTTTTTGATTTTGGTATAACTTTGATTTCAGGTATTTGAAAATGATCAAATAAAAAAGACCCTTATACCAAAATTTTAAAATAATCTAGAATAAAATTAATTTTAGTTTTGAAAATTACCTAGAAACCTACTAGAAGTCCATGGAAATTCATCAAAAAATTTCAAATAACTAATGGATTTTGTTTAAGAGTTGGCAAAGAACCAATGGTTTATGGTAGGTTCTATGATCAATTCTTTGATTTTTTTGGAACCATGGCTCCAAGTCAAAATTAATTCTTTGATTTAAAAAAATTGTTGGTCACAAGTTCTTTCATTGAAAAAGAGAGAATCACATTCAATTGGTCTAAAATTCAAACCAATGTTGGGTAGTAATTCAATTTTGTTAATAATCTTGAATTTCAATTTCTTGAATTTTGTTTGAATTGAAATAACTACCCAAAAAAGTCTAACCTTCAAGAAAATCTATGATTTTTGTGAAATGGAACAAAGAACCAAAAGTTTTGGAGAAGGTTATTTGATTATTTTGAAAACCATGTCTATATATCAAAACTAGTTATTTGATGTGTTATAATTGTGATTGTATATTATAGACTTTTCCTTGGATTTTTTTTAAACATCAAAGGAACATGGGTATGAAATTAAATAACATCCTTGAAAACCAATGGGGTTTGATGCCATTTTTAATAGGTTTTCATCCAACATTATTCAAACTAGTGTTGAGATGTTATTTGATTTTGTTATAGTAACATCTCCATTATTGACAATAAATGTTAATACAATGGTAACATTAAAGGTTAGTGGCCCTACTGCCTAAATCGGTGATGTTCAACTCAATAAAAAACTAGCTAGTTCCTATTCAAAAATTCCTTTTGCCCTCTAGTTTGTAGCATGATACATGTTTTTTGTGGGAGGGACATGCAAGTTGTTAAGGTTATGTTGGACGACAATGGTGGAAACACATTAAGCTCCCAATGACATCAACTATAGGAATAGACATTAAATTAACTCCACCAAAATGCCACAAGGGGAAAATCTTTGTTATAAAAAGAAAATTGTCCAAAAAAATTGCAAATATGGGACAAGCACCAAAGACACTTTGAATAAAGCCTTGGATTTGCACATATTCAAGAATAAAAAAGGTGCAAGCTTTATCTTCATCCTAAAAGTTGGTTGATGTTAAAAGATGTTTTTAATGGGTTACTGTGTGCAACAAAGTGAAAAAAACCCCAACCAACAAACACAAAGCTTATGATGTTTTTGAAGTAGCTATTAATGAAATTTTGCACATGGACTAAAATGCTCCATAATTTGTTTTTGCACATCACCATCCACAAGGATCAAAAGCTACCGAGGAATAAATAAGAGTTTCAAAATTCAAGATTGTAATGACAGTTCAAGTGAAAGCAATAAAGCACATAGTTGTGGCCATGTTGAAGAATGTGGGGGAAAAATAACCATTTGGAAGACCAAAGTTACATAACATTATTCCCAATGTGTGAAATTGGTTACAAACTCTAAAAACACGCAAGTATTTCAAGTTTCACTAAGAAAAAAAACTTTTGAAGTTGTAGCATCAACTCCTGTTCCATTCTGATTTTTCGATAATGTCAAATTTAACAATTGCAGCTCCGAAGTAATGTGTCAACTTTCTATCTACAAAATTGATGAATATAGTTTAATTTATTAGTATAAAATATATTGACTTTAAATCAAATCAAATGTAACCATGGCAACTTGATAATGGGAAAACAAAATTTCATGAATTTTATTTCATAATGCATGAACATTGCCTTTTCAAGTTCATAAATATTCAATGATATCATTTTTCAAAATGTAATTTGCATCACAATTTTCAATTTTGTTTGTTTCATTTTTGAATTGTTGATATGTTAATCCATGGCCCATTCGAACTACATGTTATTTGAAACAAGGCTCCAAGTTTAAAATGTATTCATTTTTTTAATAATCATGTTGTGAAAAATGACGCAAGCAACCAAAATATTGCCCATAATTTCTTATGCCATTATCAACTTGGAATTTAAACAATGACAAATTGATTTCACAACACACCAAAACAATGTTCAACATCCTTTTTGACAACCTCTTCAACTTGAAAGAAATGTTTGTGTTTCTTTCCTCGTAATTCATGGATGGTCTACACAAAAGAAGCCCATCTTGCATATATTCAATCCATAAGCAAATGGTATTTTGAATTGATATTGACATTCACCTTCTATCAAGAGCATTGAAATTATTGTTCCCACTAGGCAATCCAAAATGATAATGCCATATATGAGGATTTTGGTTATTTTGGTTGGCCACAATTTCAAGAACTTTAAACTATGGTTGTTTTTGTCATAAAGTTTCCCTTACCATTGGATAGTTTTTCCAATGATAATGCATATAATCCCAAGGATGCTTGCATCCTTGGAAACCTTTGGTATGCAATTGTTTGCATTTGTTTCTCCAAATTAGCAATCGTGGGTTATTGCATGTAACATTTTTCCAAAACCTCCTTCACAACCCTTACAAACCATTTCAAGTATAAAACACCACAACACTTTCTCCCAAACAACAATATTTATTCACAAAATTAACAACCATTCCATATGCATGTTGTTTACAAATAATAATAATTTTTTAGATTTTGAACAAGCCCATCACATGAAAATCATTTCATTTTCTAACAAAACAACCATTGTGATTAGTAATGACCTCCATGATGCAAAGGAAGACTGATCGATGTATTTTGTAGTGACATTGAATAACTTATCATCATACACCAAAGTGTTACCTAAATAACTTTAGAAGATTTTCACCTTGCCAAGATGTCTTTCGCTTTGCATATTGGATTTTCACCCAAGCTTACTACCATTGTGGTAATGTACAACAATTGTTCCATCAACATTATATTGGAGTAGTAGTTGTAGAAATTACCCTTGTCCTCATTATCAATCAATTTCAACAATCAATCTACCAAACAACACGTGTCTCCAAGCTTTCCATGTTAACCATGGTGCACAATGTAAGCAAAAAACAAAGCACAAAGCAAGCAAATAAGGAACGTAAAATTTTGCAAAATTTAACATAGCAAAGCTCTAATGCCAAGTTGCAAATGATGCTCAATCCTATGTAGAACCCAAAACCCAAAACAAGGAAACTCCAAAAACACAAGAGCAAGAAAGAATATCAAATCACAATTGGTTTTAAGGTGAAACTTTGAATCTCAAAGTTGCATGAAAAGAGTAGGTCCGATTGATTTTAAGAAAAAGCATAAGTTGACAATGCACAAGCTTGACCAACATGAGGAAAATTGATTAACACAAGAAGTGAGGGGAGTAAAACAATATAAAATAAAAGAATAAGTGTAAGGTAAAGCACTAGGGTGAGAACATTTTCAAAATAAGAGGCCTAGGACAAGGTGATAAGCAAGTTCAGCCCCACGTTTTAGGAATGTTCCCCACCCATGGGCTTTACCTATTGTAAAACATGAGACAAAATTTATCATGAATCAAGCCTATGTAGATCTCAAGGCTAATGAATGGGAGGGTTCATATACCTACTCCTCAATAGTGGGAGGGTTGTGACACCTACAAGTAGACATAATTTCCCTCCCATCCTTGAGGAGTAGGTATAATATTGCTCCCAATTTCTAGGAGGGAAATTGATGGGTATAAGGTGCCCTGCACATAAACTACAAATTTTCTCGGAGTGCTTAATGATGATGTAATGTCTCGAGGTGATGGGTGTGAGTGGGAGTGAAAAAGTGATTTGCATTGGGCCTGAACCCTATGTCTAAACATCAGCCACCATTGGAAAATTACAAGAGAGTTTCAGATTCAAGGGTGGAGATACTCTAATCTCCTATTCTGGATCTTTGAAGATTTTCAAGACAAAAGAAACCTGCTTCCTTGTTTTTTAAGCCCTCTGGTTCAGAACAAAATAATGAATACTTAGGGTTTTTTTTAAAAATTATCAAAGAAATAGCAGATTTCCTCAAAGAACCAGTGGTTCAGGGTAGGTTCTTTGATTCTTAAGCATAATCACAAGTTTAATTTAAATACCTCCACCGGTTCTTTCTTTGGAAAAAAAAGACAACTACAGTAAATATATCATCACACTACAGTAGTTTCAAAACACCAACAGTTTATAAAATAAGAAATGTTACATTAAATTCTGAAAATTTGGACTGGCAGGCAGCTCACAAAAGAACACATGGGAGAGAACATTCCTCAAAAACTGGGACCAAATAGAAACTACAGATCCTTCTGTACTCTCTTCCTAAACCCTTACAGGCAGTGTACTGAGCAGGACGTTATACTCCCCTCCTCTCCCTCCCTCCCTCCCTCCCTCCCCCCCAAAATGTGATTGAGAATTGAAATTAATCTAATCATTAGCTCCAATGTCCACTTTGTACATACTGGGTGTGAGAACCATTAATGAGCAGATGCCCAATGGTCAATACAAGGATGAATGGTAAGTGGTCAGGAACCAGTTTTCTGTTGGGTTTCAGTTCACTATAGCTAACCATGGTAGTTACCTCAGTTACTTTCTCTTTTTTCCTACCTACGTACTAACAACCCACATGCAGGTTGTTAGTAGGTAGGTAGTAAAAAACAGCCCTTAGCTATGTAAAAATCATCTACTTACCTAATAGTTGCCTATTTTCCTACCTATCTGCCTATATATGAGACCTATTTCCTACAGAACTGGTTACCAAGATGAAACCAAATATTTACTCAGTTGACTGGGTTCATCCACAACTGAGTCATAATGGACATCCAGTGGATGATGGTGCACTGGTGGGTGCTGGTTCACTGCGACAGGGTTAGTGCATTCTTCCAGGAAGTGGTGGCCAAAACTTGATGCCACAGTCGGCAGGAAAGACAAAACCAAAAAAAAAAAAAGTTTTTGAATTTGGACACAATTTGAATCTCCCCCTTAAACTGTATGAGTAGTAGGCTAGTAGCTGCTAGTAGTTCTCTCCCAAACATCATGGTGGTACCTAGGGAAAGACTCCGTATGTACTCCATTACCTAACCAGTTAGGTTTGGTATATCAGTGACCAGAAATCACCAGCACTTTAAAACAGCTTAACTGAAAAACAGAGAAAAAATTTGAAGCAGATCTTTATACTCGATATAGCACACAGCCAAAGGGCTTTACCCCACGTCTAAATATCACAAGCAGAAAATTGCTAGTGCATTTTGAGGGCACCTTCTACAATAGATTTTTTTCTATACCATTGGTTGGGCATTTCGTTGTTTCTCACTTTTGCCCCGGTTATCCCAAGAAAAATTGAATTTTTTTTATAAAAAAATCTCTGGGGTGCTTCACACTGGGTAACACCTTTGGACACTTTTGGAGTAAGGCATTCCCAAAATAAGCGCCCTTGGCTCTGCCTTTAGGGATGCTTCTTTTGGAAACACCCTGCTCGTCAAGTGTCACCTTACACAACAAAAAAAATGATTGCATCTAAGAACATAACTCATGTTAAAGAATTCAAACCTGCTACTGTACCTACAACTCATCATGTTGGACATTAATTAATTCCTAAGAGGGCCAGTTGGAAAAAAAGAAAAAACTAAGAGCAATTTGTGAAAATTATAGAGAGCCCATTGCCCAACACAAGATAATTTTGAAACTTATTTGTAGACTTAGGCCCACTTTAGATGGGTCCACGGTCCAAATTCCAAGGAACCAACCAATTTGGACTCATTTGAAGCAAATTGAACCTAGAGTTGGACCTTGCTAGGACCCTAGCTTGCATCTTGGTTCTTCAAATCATGAGCTCTCCTTTTTAGCTCTGTGTTTTTTTGGTTCAAACCAATTGATTTTCCCTCCAAAATGGTGCCATGTAGGTTTAGCCTTGATTTGCCAGTTTTTGGTCTTAGACCCTCATCTAAAGACCAATCTATCTCTCTCGTCCAATAGAATTGCTCTATTTTGTCAGACCTTGGACCCTCATCTAAAGTGGCCCTTAGCAAATTAGAGGCTATTGTTGAATTTTTGAAATATTCAGATTGGGGCTGCTGGACCCCTTCCTTCAAAAATTATTATTTTGACAAGATTTGCCAAACATTAGTTATGGGTACACTAATAACCAGCATCAAACCTGCAATTCTACACACAAGGAGATCACAATTTGGCACTAAGGACATTTATGTATAGGGGAAGACTTGCTCCACATGGCCTCCCCTAATTTGAGGGTTGTAACCTTGAGGACTATAGACTTATGGTATGGGCTTGAAAATAGGCCCTAGCCTATGTAAAACATGAAATTTTTTTTATTCAAATGGTGAAAGGTTTGGGTGTGATGAGCAAAAGGGTCCTTCAATCGACTAAGGAATTCTAGTTTTTTTCAAAGAAAAAATCTTCAAATGCTTTACATGTAGGATAAAACCCTAGGACTGGGGCTTTACTGAAATAAGGGACCCTCAAGGCGAGAGTCAAAGGGTGTGTCCAGTCTTTCAGGAAAATCCTGGTTCATGGGCTTTACCTCAAAAAAAAAAAGATCAAGAGATTTATTTTTTTCACTTTTTCTTGTGATACCCATCAAATATTCACCGAGTATCGCAAGAGAAAGTGAAAAAGGGCGGGGTATTTCAAAATTATGCTCTACAGGCTACCTCTAAATACACTAAGAATTTTTCCAAGTGTCCCTAAACCCTAAACCTCTAAACCTACCCAGGAGGTTTGATTTGTCAATTTGGGCTCAAGTTTGCCTCAGCAGACTTAAGAGTTTTTGCGTGTGTAAGTCCCTGTCCGTATGCGTCATTACTACACACTGTATATACGTACTTGCGTAAATTGACCGGTTATGTAGCCTACTATGGTTTAAAACCACACCTGCCCGCGCTGTCCGGCACCCGGTCTAAGGAGACGGGTGGGAGAGAGGGCCGGGAACGACGAGAGAGCGCGAGGAAGGGAGGGAGGCAGGGAGATTTTGAGCACGCACTTCTACTGTCATGTCCTTTAGCATCCTCGCTCTTCACAAATCTTTCGCCTCCAACGTTCACAAGCAACTGCTCATATCATCATTTCGTCCTTTGGATGCCCCCCCCCCCCCCCCCTCTCTTCCACCCTCTACATACACCCCAACACACCCACAACCACCCCCCCCCAG
>Ga0116227_10000397_pt1 | contig 82861 bp, 111 predicted proteins | sample S1TSphgellanicum_FD_89693 | JGI IMG/M metagenome (GOLD analysis project Ga0116227, IMG submission 89693) | Host-associated microbial communities from peat moss isolated from Minnesota, USA - S1T2_Fb - Sphagnum magellanicum MG | ecosystem: Host-associated > Plants > Peat moss > Unclassified...
CAAGAAAATTTTTGTTTTTTTGTAAAAAGACCTTTTTTCCTTTATAAATCAAACACTTAGGTCTTACAAAAACGGAAAATCAATTTTGTAAAGAAATTTTATTTACAGAAAATTTTGTAATCAAGTATTGACACCTGCGTCCCTAAGCTTTAGCAAGACATAGCAATGCCGGTTCAAGCTTATTTAAGGGTATTAGGAGCCGCTGGAGAACAGAGGTAGTACCGTATCATACCCCAGTGTCTAAAACCTCTCAAAACGTCTTTAATGACGTTTAATAGGCTTCAATAAATTTTCAAAGGATGGTATAAGGAATATAGGATCTGAGATAACTTAGGTTGCATGCATTGAACTTGATTTTTCTTAGGTCGATTAGGCTCAGTACTTCATATTACAAACTTAACCACAGTTCCTTGTGGCACTGAGCTAACAACTACTATTATTCTGTTGAGTACTAAAGATGTTCCGTTTCCTGAAAATTATCAAATGTGTCTATAAGATTCTCACTGCTGTCCACGCATTTATGGGCAGTACAATTCCTGTGCTTGAGGAGATGGCCAGGAGTTTGCCACAAGTGAGTGTAATCGCATAGCACAATCGTGCGGGTTATCAGTAGTCTTCGGATAGCCCGTTAACTTAACTGAGGTAGTAACTACCTTAAGGATGATTCCAATGTTCGCTAAAGCTCTTCCCCCGTCACCTACTCCGAAGATCTCTACCGATAATTTCGAACCGATGGGGAATTACTTCATTGTTCGTCAGAACCGGCGGTATCATTACTTTCCGGTGAAGGTTGAAAAACATCCGCCTAATGCACCGACTCCCATTCTCAGATTTGAGAAGGCACCACCGGTTTTGATGGAAGGATGGGTAGTAACCCAAAAGCGGGTCTATCTTGTTACGGTGCAGGACTTACTCCGTGGCATTATCAGAACAGCTAACGAATATCGATTTGAAAAGGAGAAGAGCAGTGATACCACTGAAACAACCAACTCTACTAGCCCCAATTCTGCCAACAGGATTGGTCAAAGTAGTGCAGATCCCAGGCCGGGAAAGACAGCGGCCGCAGTTTCAGCCCCTGCCTATGCAACAGACGTTTTCAGTTTCGTCGAACCAGGAACTCTCGAAGCTATTGGGGTGGAAAGTCACGACGCACTTGACCGGCTTATGTCTGAGCAAGAACAGTCATTACACGACACTGAGAATTCCCAAGAAGAGTGGTAAGATGAGAACCTTGCATAGTCCAGATCCGGCTATGCGGACTGCTCAACTTCTTATTCTTCGGAAGGTTCTTGATAAGGCAATCATTCCAGATTATATCTGTTCCTTCGAAAAAGGACGATCAATTCCGGATATGGCTGCCCGTCATGTTGGTAGAGATGTTGTTATCAGTGTGGATCTCGAAGACTTCTTTACAAGTATTAAGCAACATCACTTGGTAGATGTTTTCGAGAAACTGGGGTTCGTAGAGAAAGCAGGGAGAACACTTTCTGAGCTTTGTACCTACGGACCTTTTGTACCACAAGGCGCTTTGACAAGCCCAAAGATCAGTAATCTGGTTAGTGCAATGACCTTTGGACCTATCCTGGACAATTACTGCAAACGAAAGAATGCAGTTTTAACCATATACGCAGATGACATTACAGTCTCCTTGAATAACGCAACTCGTGAAGACGTCTCTGAAGTTCTTCGAACAATCACTCAGACTGTACGTACTTTCGGCTTCGCAGTTAACACGGATAAGACAAAGGTAATGTGGCAATCCAAACGCCAGTATGTCTGCGGTGCCGTAGTCAATGAGAAACTCACTCTTCCAAAGAAAGAGCGACTCAAACTACGGGGTATTGTTCATCGGATAAAAATGAATGGAATCGATGTTGAGGCTGAGAAAGCCGAGAAGACTCCGTCTGAGTTTCAGTCCTGGTTAGTAGGTAGGTTGAATTGGTACCGTCAACTTGACCCACTCCGGGCTGAACCTCTGATTGGTGAATTAAAGATGTACCGTGAGTTGTATGGAAACTTAGCCGAGGCGGCTTAAGTACAAATCATCAAGTTTCTTTTTTGGTTTGAATAAGAAGTAAAAGTACCGCTAAGGACTTCACTCTCGATCCGATTGGCCCAGTCTGCGCAGGCTGGAGGGGTGAAGTCTGGTACATCTCAATCTGGTGATGTTTGCCTGACTCCAGGCCGAAAGGCCTTTCTTTTAGCCTAATTGGACTCCAGACGAAGTGACATTTGCAAAATGCCCCCCAAACGTGTTATACACACCGCTGCTTGTAAGTTGTGTTTCTGCACCGGAACTATGAGTCAAAGTAATATTACTACCAGTAATGTTCACAGTTTGTTGATTATTAAAATTTAGATCGATGCTATTAGCATTGACGGTAACAGTTTGTTGATTGTTGAAATTCAATTCAATGAGATCAGCATTGATTGTCACAACTTGCTTGTTGTTGTAGTTCAAAACGATTTGGCTACCAGTCTGACTAATAGTTGTTGTAACGCCCCCAACAGTAATAACCTCTTCTTTATCCCCAACCATATCCAGTGTACGATGGAAAGTTTCTGTTCCCGCATTCAGAACCTGTTCTTTGTAAATGATAGTATTTGCGGTACCGCCTGATCCAGTAGAACCTGATTTGATAGCCTCTGCCATTACAGTGTCACCGTAATAGAAGTTCATTGAGTAGTTCTCTGTCGTAGCATCGGTAAAGTCATTGGCATAACCAGTGTAGCGAAATACCCTACCTCCGATGTTGCGCATCACATCTGAGCAGACATCCGAAAAATGTATGAAATTTCGGCCGACAATTTTAACAAGATCATCCATCTTTGAGATAAAAATTGATGCAAGACTTGAGCTTTTGAAAAGTAAAGAGCCTCCTCTGAGGATGGCAACAATTCCACCGCCAAAACTTCCAAGCACCCGGTCACCTACAACCATGTCGGTGGGTTTGTTTTGATTTGGAACAGAATTACCCGACTGGGCTGAAGTATAGTTCCCAGTATCAATGGAAGTACCGGATGCGATAGACGGAGGGTATGCCGATTCTGTGGTTTGCATTTTTGGCAAAGATCCAATAATCATTGGATGTCCTAAGCCAGAGTCAATAACAACCCTATCCCCCATATGCGGCGTACAAGTATCTGATCCTCGGGTTGATCCCCCCGTTGACATAAGCCAAGGAACGCCAACTAACCGTTGACCAGTTGTTGTTGTGATATTGGCTACAAGGCGGATAGAATCGACGGAAGTGACAATGCCTTCGTTCATTGTAGCAAGAGGGGTGGCAGGATTAGAAAACATTGGTATAAGAAAAATAGGAGATGAATTACTTCGTCTCGTCTGAATTTTACCCTTTTACTTTAGAAAGGTCCTAACAAATGGCTTTGTACGAAATTCATTTAACTATTGAGAAGACTGACCAGGTCGAACATTTTCAAAATATTTGCCAGGCTCTTGGATTGAAACCTTTATTGCTTAACCTTCATTTTTATGCCAACAAGTTAACAGGCGGTACAAAGAAAGATGTACCTAACATGATGACAAGTTCTGTCTTTTATGGTAAGTATTATGATGATGTTGCGGCATTTTCGGATACACTGGCATATAAATTGAATTCATGCGGATTTAGGGTTATTAGAACTAAGATCGAAACTCCCTTTGATAGTTCTCTGGATGAAGATAGACCTATTCCGGTATACTATGAAGCCCATCAGAAGTTAACTCTGGCGGATGACGTTGAAGATACGTTATGGTTCCCTATTAAAAACGGCATTCACGAAAATTTAAAAATATACAAAGAAAGAGAAGTTCATCCTCAACCATTTAAACTTTACATCCCTCATCTTAGTAGTAACTCTTTAAATTCTGATAATGGTACTAGATCTAGAATGGTAACTTGGAGAACAGGGTTATCAAATACTGATAAAACTAAAATTGGTTTAAATAAATGGCCTAATAATTTGGAGCTATCTATCGCAGAATTTGCCAAGTTCGTAAATTACGCTTTTGGAAATTCCGTCCATATGGGTAAGATAATAAGGGAAAATGTAATTTTTGATAGTAATAAAGCTGTAGAACAAGAATGGGCACCAATTAATTAAGTCTTGTGGATACATGACGTTGTCATGTATAATGTGTTATTAACTATTAATTTATATATGACAACTGATCCTGAAGCTCCAAAGGAATTCTTTACTTCCGATACCCATTACGGGCACAAAAATATTATCACCTATTGCCATAGACCTTGGACAACCGTTGATGAAATGGACGAAGGTCTAATTACCAATTATAATGCAGTTGTACGTCCCATTGATACTTGCTATTTTCTAGGGGATATTTCCTTTTATGAAAGCTTTGAAAAAACTGCGTCTTTAGTTGGTCAGTTGAACGGCAATAAAATTTTGGTTTATGGTAATCATGATTGGAGATTCCGAAAGGATTATCCAAAGATTTTTCAGAGTTGCTGGGATTATTATGAATTACGTCGTGGTCGGCAGCTCTACGTAATGAGTCATTATCCAATGCTGTCTTGGAACAAAGGCCATCATGGAAGTCTTATGCTACATGGACATAGCCATGGCTCAGTCAATGCTGAAAACGCTGGCACAAATAGATATGATGTCGGCGTAGATAGCAACGATTACAGACCTATTTCATTAGATGAAATCACCGAAAGAATTAATGCTCTTAAAGTGGTTTCAAAAGAATCAAGTGAATAACGTTCGGGCCCTTGAAATACAGGGCCTTTTATTTAGATTATGGGCATATTCAAACCTTTAGAGCCAGGTTCAACACATGGCCGAATCACAATATTATTCAATTATATAAGCAACGCACAACGAAGGCTTAATTCCAGATGTGTATGTGAATGTGGAGTTTTATTTAATTCCCATACAAGAAATATACGTAACGGTATTACTCAATCTTGTGGTTGCTTACAAATAGAAAAATCTACTGAAGTATTCAATGAGTACAATAGAAAATACAAAGAAGAACGAGGCTTAGACCCGGATATATTATTAAGAGATCAGAATACTCAAGACAGAGTTCTGTTCATGGAAACAGTTGGAAGAAATACAAAAATAAGAGATAAGTACACATGTCTATTATGTGGACTGCATAGTCGAGAAATGTCTTCCCACCATATTAGTCCTTGGGTATCTGATAAAGAAAATAGATTCAATTATCTGAATATAGCGACTCTTTGTAAAGAATGTCATTTACACCGAGTACATAAAGGTAATACGACACAAGAACCAGATTCGGAATTAACCAAGATACTCATTGAAAAGGTAGCAGAAAAATACAAATAAAAAAGCCCGGCTTAATGCCGGGCAATTATTGTTTTACTTGTTATTTTTAGATTATGAACTGAACGAGACAGGAACCATACGATCAAACTGCATGCTAATTCCTTCGCTGATAACAGGTTGAGTTGAAACAATTGAAAACGAATAGTTTTGGAACATGGCGTATTCTACATACACGGCAGCCAGAACTTTGCCATAACCTGACAATCCTGCGCCCTTGGTTTTTGAAATTACCAGAAGGCCGAATGGAACACCAAAGTATTCTGAATCGAGATTAAGTGAAATATTCGTGTTCGGACTGGTAGCAGTTGGAGCTTCTTCTCCTTGGTCAGCTACCGCTGGACGATAAGCATTTGCAGTAAGAGCCATCAAGATGTTTGCCTGGTCCGCCAAAAGCTTTGTCATAGACATTGCATTAGTCGATTTGCCACGAGTGAAGAAGCTACGGTTTGACCCAATTTCAAATAGACGGGCCAAACCAGCATCTGTCTGAACTGAAATATTATCAGCCAGTCCGATAGGAATAAGGCTCGAAGCATTTCCGCTTAATCCGCTGAAACGGGCAGGGCCCGCAAACAGCAGAGTTGAGTCTGGAGAGGCGCTATACTGAGCAAAACGTTCATACCCGTCTTCAGCCAGGGATGATACATAGTCTCCTTTCCAATCCCACTCTGTAGAAAATCCACTCCCGGCAACTGTCGAGAGGGTATCATTTTGTGGTGATGCAGCCATTTATTATTATTTCCTTATTCTCTAATTAAACCACCAGGTACAGCAGGATATTATTCAACGGATTAGCCAGCGTTACTTGAACCTGACAGATCACTTGATCTTCATTTGTCGTACTTTGAGCCAAACTTACAATCGTTGCAGCCAGTAATGGAGCGCCGATGTTAGCAGCAACCTGGCCAATCAAGAACGATGAACCCGCATTAATCGAAGTACGAAGAGTTTGCAGACTATCAGTAGTAATATTATACTTCCCGATAAAATCTTTCAATTGTTGAACGTAGAAATACGACAGATAATCCAAGTTCTTAACAAGGCTCAATTCCTTCGTGTTCAACGAAGTCAAGTTCGTACTAAGTTGATGACGGACATACGGGCTTGATGTTTGGGTAGCTTGAACCAGTAACAGAGTACCGGATCCCGCCATCGTATCAAGCTGACTGCGAGTAAAGTAAAAATTACTATCGACTAATGAATCGATTCCAGGAACAGTCATATTCGTGAAACCTTGTTGTACAGCGTAAGCCGACGTCATACCTGCCAAGACGCAACCAGCGTAATAGCCAGGAACTTCAACGTCTACACCATTGACCGGAACCATGATATTATCAGGTTGAACGTGGTAAATACGTTGATCATTAAATGTCGTGCTTTGTGCAGCTACCGCAGCAGCTTGCTGGGCTTTACTGAGAGTAGAACTGACATAATATGAAACAGCAGTTGCGGTTCCCGCAGCTTGCACAACTAATTGCTGATTGCTGAGCACTTCAAGAACAGTCAGAGTACCAACTGGGGTTGGAGTACCAGTACCGGCCGTTACAATCACTGAGTTTCCTGGAACAACACCGTCAGCCACAAATGTAGCATTAGATGCTGTCAAGACATAATTTCCGCTAACCAATGTAATGCTATTGTTGCCGTTATTGGAATTAACCAAAGATGAAGACCAGGGTCCAACATTGACAGTTGTAGGTATTGCGGTATTAACGAAAGCGATACGCCATGCAGCGTAAGTGGCCTGACTCATATTATCAACGTGAGTCTGAACTTCATCCAAGATAGCGATATCTTGAGTCAGTGGAGCTAACGCATAAACAGTTTGGTTTTCCAGTAATTCTAAAGCATTGGTGTAACCCGGCAAATCGTTAGTAGATACTGCCATCGCATTGACACCACCAGTACCAGAAGCAGCGCCCGCCAGAGCCATCAACACGCCAAATCCAAGCGGATTCGACGGAGTAAGATTACCGAGTTGACCTTCAGCGTCTGTTTCACTGGCAATACTCAGCATTGAACCAGAGAGATCAGTACGAAGGGCGCTATAGGCGATGTACACTGCTGCACTATAAACCGTACCATACACTGTCTGAGGATACGGGTGAATATTGACTTCACCTGAAAGAGTCAGATTGTTTAAGTCATAGTTGACATATGAATTAGCGCCAGTAATCGGCAGCAGTTGGTTGTTCATCGTCTGGAAGACTTGAACAGTCACAAGAGCTTCACCAGTCAAAGCAGCATTAGTCACCGCTGTGACCACTGGATTAGCAATGGTCAAAACTCCAGTGTTAATCGCAGTAATTGTAGTTGTCAACGCACCGCCACCAGCACCTGCGCCGGCCAGAATAATCGGTTGGTTAACAAAGAAGCCAGTTGCCGAAGTCGGAGTAATAGTTGTTGCGGCGGCAGCGGCCGTAGCAACTGTTGTAGCAATAGAAATATTAGCAGGCAGATTATCAACTGTGTTAATCGTGGTCAGATTACCGGTGAGGTTAGGGACCGAAGCAACAGTTGTACTGAAAGTTTGAGCGCCACCGCCAGGAGCTGTGTATGTCAAAGTTAATGCAGCACCTGCTTGAACAACAAGACTAGACGTAGCCGAATTAATGTTTGAAATAGCTTGCTTAGTGATTACACCAGCCGTAACAGCAGTAAGGGCAGGGGTTGAAATAGTAATCGTGTCTGAACCAATTTGCACTTCAACAACTTCTGCAACCAGAGCTGCTCCGGAAGCACCTGCACCAGCGATGGACACAGTGTCACCGACCGAAATAGCAGAAACATCAGCCACTGCAGTAACTACTGCTGAGCTAACCGTGGTAGTACCAGTTACAGTCGTTGGGAAATACAAATTAAGAGCCGTTGTACCGCCAATGCCCGTAAAGACGGATTGGAGTGTTTCAGTAACGGCGTTGTTCAAATAAACTTGAACAGATGATGAAGTAACTACCTGACCTGGTTTTTGACCAGGAAGATAGAAAGGATTCGAAATTGCAGGATCGACGATTACGTCTTGCTTGGTAATTGTGACGTTAGAAACAGTCGTTGAGGCGGAAACGTTAAGGGTGAAATTTAAACCACTTACAGCCGTTACCACGCCAGTCAGGGTAGCACCAGAAGCACCAGCACCTGGGACATAGAGAGTGTCGTTAACTTCAAAATTGACGGCGTTATTCAACGTCAGAACTGCAGAGCCAGCGGTCATACCGCCAACTCCAGTCACTGCGGAAGTGGCAGCACTATTCAGAAGAGAGGTGGCAGAACTTGAATCGTAAGCGATAACGTTATAGGCCGGTCCGATTACACAAGCAGGCAGATTAGGCGTGCTGGTCGTTGTGCCAGCAGCATTTGAGAGCTGCTGATAAACTAGTACGGAAGGGGCGACATATGCCATGTTTGTTTGGGTCCAGAGTTAAACCCTAGCTAGTGCTAGGGTGAAAGAAAGCTATACTAGAGGTATTTTAGCTTGTAGACGAATTGCTAGTCTCATTTCCATCTAAAAGTTCAAGCAGGAAAGATTTGAACTTAATACCATCCTGGAATACACGCCATACATCTTCTCGGCTATAGGGCAAACTTACATTAACTGTAAACATTTCCAGATCTCCTTCTGGGTTTGAAATTTGACAAGGAGAAATAGACATAGGCATTCCAAGTTCTTTAAACCCCATGGATGCACACAATAATGGAGACGACCAACCTATAAAGCGCGTTGCTAATTCAGTAATAGTTTCGCAAACACCCTTTTGTCTGGCATCGATAGTAAGCTGAGCAGCACCTTGAACAAAATACATTGATTCTCTGTCTATTAAGCCCCCGGTAATACCAAAGGTTTTCTGGCTCATCAAACTATTACTTAGCGATGTTTTTTGAACCATATAAGAACCACGATCAATAATGATGCGGGGCTTTTCTTGTAGGGCAACTTTATGAAAATCAGATGAAGCATTGATTTCAATTGAGGAAACTTTCGGGTCTTTATCCCAAATAAGTTTCATTGGCTCAGTTTGACCTGAACTGAAATAGTAGCGAAGTGCTTCCACCAACATAGATTCCAGTGTTAACGGCGAAAATTGAGGCATTGTCATAGTTCGTAATCCGGTAAAGTACTATCGAAGTATTGCTGCGGAAACTCGGGAAGATTACGTCCAATGAGAATGTATTCAATATCCCGCTTGGCAAGTTGGGTCAGCAAAAGAATCTGTCTCACAGTATTCCCTTGCAATTCTGTTGGAGTAAGTTTATCAACTTTGTAAATATCCCAACTACCAGTTCTTACAATAACATCTCCCACTCTAATTTCTGGAATAGAAATTGTCCAAGCAGGTAGTTGATTTGGCTCAGCTACACCAAAGTACCCTTTCAACTCAGAATTTTGGTTAGGATCATACTGTATATACATCGGACTGGCATTATAGTAACCATTCTCAAAACTTGTTCCTGCGCAGTATGGGCAGCGATCATCCATTACCAGTTCTAATTTAGGATTCCAGCAATACGGACAACGTTTGCCAAAAGTTTTAGCTCTAAAGAGATAACTCTTAATCCCTGCAAATCGAGATAATAACCAATACTCTCTGCGTTGAATTTCTATAGCCCTAAGCGTAACCCAGCCTCTTTGAGCTGGATCCCAAGATGTCGGCTTTGATCTTATCGCAACATTATTTTTTTGAGTTAGAATTGCTTCAACAACGTAGAAGCCTCGATTCCATTTACGAAATTCTTCTGTTGTAGTGTCGTCAAAAAATGTTTCTGATAGTGGGGTTGAATTAAGTTTTTGAAACCCTGAATCTTCCGAGCTGGAAAAATAAACATTATAAACACATGAGCCAAACTGAGCCGGTATAGTCCACGCAACAGTTACCTGTTTGTACCATTGTGGGTATACCGTAACCTGAATTGCATAAGAACGCTGGGTCGTCTGCAAAGGCAGACGTTCGTTCATAATTAAAAATTCGGGTTGTATAGAAAAATGAAAGGCCATGTAATTACCAAATCGGGAAAAATGCTTCGTCCGACTGTACGAAACCCCAACCATTATCCAAGTTCATTTGGATCTTCAAGTTTTTGGAGTTGGTTAAAAATTGTTCTTGGTATTGACTAGCTTGTTGATTATACAAATTAAATCGTTCTTCAATTGGAATTGATATCCCGCCATCAGAATACTCCATTGTATTCCTAGAGAGTTGTTGAGCCATACCACTCAAAAGTTTCCATAACGTGCCATCTAATAGGAGACCTTTAGATGGAAAGTTAGCGAGAGAGACTTTAGATAATGGCGTTACCGCATTGAATTCGGAAACAGCAAGCTCCATACATAAAGTAATACGAGCATCCGTGAATTCAACGGAATCCAATAGATAGTTATTCGGCTGGTAATCTCCGAGAAATTCCCGGACTTCAGCAGTTGTTAGAATTTGTGCAATGGCCATATAAAGAGCAAAGGAGTCGTCCTTGATTTTAGTTTAGGCCAAAAGGAAACCGGGCTCAAGGCCCGGGTTAATTAAGTGAATGAACCCAGATCTGGGCCTTCAGATGGCGGAGGGGTAGTATCAGTCTTTTTGTTACGTGCCTTTTGAGATGCAGCTTTAACTTCTTCTGGAGAAATTTCACTGGATGCCAAAGGTTTAGCATGAATTGCTACGGTCTTATCTTCAAGAGGATCTGCTGGTACTTCATCATCAGCCATTGGTACCTTGGCCAAACGTTCGTTTTGCTTATTAAGCATCTTACTCAAATCTTGGGCGGTCATCGGGCTACTAGGATCAAAGTACTCAATGATGGCAGGAAGAACTCCATCAGGATTTGATTTAGGTTTGGTCTTACTAATCTTGATCCAGTCACGATCCAGAGCGTAAATAACGTTCGGATCTTCGGAAATTTCATCCGGTGCTTCCTTCCAGCCAAGGGGAGCAAGAAGGTATTTGCCGCGAAGAATATCGACGTTCACCTTAGTTTTGTTTACAATATAAACCATTATTGGTTCCTTTCAACGTTGAACTTGTAGTATAACTCAAAATTCTAAAACATGTCAAGTCGAATTGGTATAAGCATAGTGTAGGGAAATTATATTTCAATTATTGGAGAACAAAGTGAGCAATGATATTCCTGTGCCGTTCGTAGTCATCTATAAAGATGTAGACGGCCGTGAAAGGAAATTCTTCACCTGGGCCCATACGGGTGAAGATGCGATACAGGTTTGGGAAGAAGAGAAAAAAGAACCGGATGACGTTTTCATCAAGGTTCGCCAATCATTGGTAAATAATTAATTGTGAGAGGATGTCATGTCAACACCTAGCATTCTTGTCAATGAAGGTGGAAGCCTAGAGAAAAAACTTACTTCCGTTGCAGAAGTAAGTTTTTGGTACATTCCCGGCGGGTGTGATTACAGCAATGCTCAAGCAATTGTTGGTTATTTTGATGATCTAGCGTTCGCTAAAGAATTCCAAAGAAAAAATGAAATGCCGCCGGAAATGGCATTTCTTACTAAGTACTAGATTCGCTAACGTTGGGCGTCGGAATACGGGGAAGGTAGTCACCCCGTATTTTTAGTGTTATAATAAATTTTTACATTTATTGTAACACGCCATGAAACAATACCACGATTTACTTAAACAAGTCTTAAAGTACGGTGAAGTAACTAATGATCGTACTGGTGTCGGTACAATCTCTTTGTTTGGTCCACAAATTGAATTTGACCTTCAAGAAGAATTTCCTGCGGTAACCACAAAGAAGTTGGCATGGAAAGCCGTTGTCAGTGAACTACTTTGGTTCCTTGAAGGCAGTGATGATGAATTGCGGTTGAGGGAAATTTTGCACGGGGAAGACGAAAGCTATGCGTTGGAGACGCCTACAATATGGACTGCTAATGCTGAAGCTGATTATTGGAAATCCAAGGCTAAATTCAGAGGAGATGTCGGCCGCATTTACGGAGTTCAGTGGAGACGTTGGAATGACGGAGTTTTTGATGGAGAAGCCCAGTATGTTGATCAACTCGTTAATCTCATTAACGAAATCAAGACTAATCCAGATAGTCGTCGCTTGATTCTCACTGCATGGAATCCCGGTGAACTTGACCAAATGGCACTGCCGCCCTGCCACGTTCTATCTCAGTTCAGGGTCCAAAATGGATTCTTGCATTGCAAGATGTATCAACGTTCAGCAGATCTCTTTCTTGGTTTACCTTTCAATATTGCTTCATATGCGTTGTTAACTCATATGATTGCTCAGGTCTGTAACTTGATCCCTGGCAGACTTATTATTACTATTGGTGATGCCCATATATACATGAACCATGTAGATCAAGTAAAAGAATTGCTTACTCGTAAGCCATACCCATCGCCAACTTTAAATCTTAACAAAAATATCAATTATATTGATGGCTTTACGATGAATGACATTTCCTTGATCGGGTATGAAAGCCACGCCGCAATCAAAGCACCTATGGCTGTTTGATTCTATGGTATAAGAAATTTGAATGGAAGTTAATTTAACAGAAGAATTAATTATCAAACCTAAAGTGAAACAGGAAGAACCCAATTAAGGAGAATATTGTGGAAATTGCCGGCGCAAAAATTGTGTATTACGTAGCATGGACAGAGTTTGAAAAAGGTTGGGGTAGCCGACCTGATGGGTGTAGTTACGCCATCGACAAAGATAAGCTTGCTGAAGAAGTTCGCCGACAAGAGTCTCTGGGAGATTATGAATGTTTCTCTAGAGCTACTCAGCCTCTACAAGGTATTGTCACTGATGCTTTGTATGAAGAAATTCGGTCGAGCAAATCTGGGCACGTTAGTACATTTCGTAATCATCATCCAGGTTTTCTTGGTCAATTTTCACCGGCCAAGGTATGAGTATTGGGGAGAGTCTTGACGCATCTCCCTCTTTTTAGTACAATATAATTTTTAAGGAAACAACATGGCTATCGCTACGGTTCTGCCGGTTATTCTGCCAGAAGAGTATTTCCAAGTTAACAAAAAAGTTAAACGCTTTCAGAACGAGAAAGATGCCATTGAATACAGCTCATCCCAAGTATTGAAGGATGAGTTAATAACTCTTATAGATGCTAAGAGTGAGGAAGCAGGCATATCTTATGTCGTGGATTATAAAACACCAAATGGTATGGTCTTACCAGTTTTCATACCAGAACGAAATATTGCTTTTGATGTAATTAGCCTCGTTGAAGGCGCTGAAGATAAGGTTGGCAATAAGTTTTTTCGTGAGCGTATGGAAAAAGCTCGATCAGAAGAAATTCAATTCATTCAAATTTTTGAAGACGAATGGAAAGCTAAACAAACTATCGTAGATCATCGTATTCAAAATCTTATGGGTGTCTCTCCACGTATTTACGCCCGTAAAACAGAAGTTAAAGAAATACCTTGGGGCTTTGCTAAAAGCTTGCTTAATGCGTCTCATATACAAGGAGCAGGGGCAGGTGCTGCGATGGTTCTAGGCCTGGTAGATGGGAATAGTTTAGTGGCGATCATGACGTTTGGAGTTTCTCGTTTTGAGAAGACTGGACCTAAGGACTTTGAGTTAATTCGGTATACTTCAGTTGGAACCGTTGTTGGAGGATTCTCTAAGCTAATGAAATATTTCATTGATAATTTTGGCCCAGAGAGAATTATTTCTTATTCGGATGCTCGCTGGAGTATCGGAAATGTTTATAGCAGTAACGGATTTGAGTTAACCAACTACAGTCCCCCTGGATACTTCTGGACTCGTGATGGAGTTAGACATAACCGAATTAAATTTCAAAAGCATAAGCTTAAAGATGTACTAGAAAAGTTCAACCCAATGCTGACTGAGAAGCAAAATTGTGAAGCTAACGGATATAAGCGTATCTTTGATGCTGGAATGCAGAAGTGGGAAATGAATATTGATTGAGGCAGTCCCGGTTTATAGCCGGGATTTTTTTAGCTCAATGAATTGGTATAAGAATAGTGTAGGAGAAACTAATTCTTTGGAGATTACAAATGGACGCAGAAGAAGCACGTAGATTGACGGCAGCACATCGTCCCGCTATGGAACGTCGCCTTCGTAATGACATCAACGAAGGAATCGAATCTCAGGCCAAACAAGGCTTTTCGGAATACGAAGCAAGATTCGACAAAAACGAATATGCTGTCATTGAATCCCTTCGACAAGCTTTTGTCAAAGACGGATTCGACGTGAAAGTAGTCGATGGAAAAGAACATTTTCGTGCGCTGATGATTTCCTGGTCGAAGGAGTATTAATCCAAGGAGTAGTGATGTACTGCGAATACTGGAACTGGCTATACAGAGAATACGACGTTCTTGATATGCGAGAAGCTGCTACAAAAAAAGTTGTGGAAAATATGGCAGCAATTGAGCCCAAATATCCTTACGACGCTCCGGCACTTGGAGTAGATTCCCATACGCGCATGACTCGTGCTCGGGAATTTGAAACGGAGGAATTGTAGGGGTAGGGAAATAAATCCGGATAACACTTCCGGATTTTTTTAGCTCCAGAAATGACAAGAGCCAGGCTTTAGACCTGGCTCAGGAGACTGATCACCCCCTTTCGAAGACAACCTACAGCTTTACAACACCTTTAGAACGTCGCATGAACGATAGCATTAGTATTACCAATACCAACACCAATCGATTCATAAGTCGTGAATTCGATGAAGTCCATTTCTGTCTTCAGGAACACGGTTGCATCTTGCAGCATATAGAACTGTCCGAGGTATTCGGGCGGAGCGAACAAGAAAATTTCATTGTCTTGAACAATATCGTTCTTGATCGTCGTGATAACCGGATAGCCGTAGAAACCAGCTTGACTTGCTTCACCACGGAACAGATCCGAAGCGGCAGGCGAGCCGATGTCAGTTGCAGGGAACGTAAGCATATCTGCATACAGCGACTGGGTCATCAAAATACAACCAACAGGCAGTTGGTTTTTAACCAGGTACTTCACAGCTTGCATCATATTCGCTTTCGTGAAACCACCCGAAATTGCGTGGGTGTTGCCCGAAGCACTGGCGATTGCCGAGATGCTGTTATAGAAGCCCAAGTCTTCAGCCTTCTGCATATCCTTGATCGAGTTTTCTTGCAGAACAGTGCGGATATCCGTACGATACGTTGCAAGTTCAAACTTGCTCTTACGGAAATCTTGCGAAGCGATCTTTTCAAAGGTCACAGCATAACGAGCACCCTTGAAATAACGCAGTTCCGAACGTGCCAGGAAAGGAAGCGACGCAGCGATTGAGTCTGGTTCTTTTTCCACGATCACTGCGGGTTCTTCCGTCAATTGACGGTCGAGTTCAGCAGCAGTGATAAACGTCGGGGGGAGAATCTTACGCGTGAAACCATCTTCACGCAGACGTTGACGGACAAACGCCGACATTGCAACGCCAGCTTCCTTTTCGAGCCCTTGATCGATTTTGTCGAGGAAAGAGCGGTTGATGAAGGAAACATCAACTGTTTCAGTATTATAAGCAGCCATAGTTATGCCACGCTGATAGTGAGATGAGCCGTCACTTGGAACAGGCCTGTAGTAACCGCCGTCACAACGTCAAGAATTTCACCAACAACAGGATCAGTGCTGCCAGCAAGAGTAATCACACCATTCTTGCAGGTAACAGAATTACCCGGTGCATACGTCTGCGTGTTATCGTAATTAGCGATTTGTGCAATAAAATTGCCCCAGAGAACCAGAGCCTTGTTGGTGTTTGCAGCCGAAGCCGAATCACCGTTACCTTCAAAAACGAGACCAACATTGTTTGCAGCCGATGCGCCTGAAAGATTAACAGTGCCGTCCGATTGCTTTTGGACCCAATTGCCGTTCTGGAGGGTCGCACCAGACGAGATCATTTCAGCGCGGTCACGGGCACCATCATATGGCCAGCCGCGAATAATCTCTGCGTTGCGTTCCATTAACATAAGTTATTTACCTAAACTTTATAAGAACCCCGGAATTAACCAAGGCCTAGAATATTTCGTGTCACTTAACACGACCTTCAAAATGTATTTTAATACCTAATTCTATTATGAGTAGAATTTTACAACTTTAATCCCGCAGTCTTTTGATGAATACGTTTTTCAAGATCTGATTTTTCGTTATGATGGTGAACTGCTTCCAACGAACTCAAAATTCCTGCTGCAGCACCGAACTTACTACCAGCCGCCCTGCCGCCTAATCTTTTTAAAGCACTGGATTCACCATGATGACCAGCATCAGATAAAGCTTCTCCGATTAATCCGCCACCTGCATAACCAAGAGCTCCAGAAACAGCGGCACCAAGAGCCGATCTATTTGGGCTAATACGCTCCCTGGGCTCTTGGTTCTTTTCAGCAATTTTTTCTAAATATTTATTAGTCATTATCAACCAATGAGGAAATCAAGCAAAGGATCGCCCTTCGGAGTAGGAATACCAGAACCAGACCCCATCGACGGCACAGAGTCAGTAATTGATGCAACTTTCTGAAGAACCGTTGGACTAATCAATTTCAGTTCTGCGAGGTCTTCATTAGTAAAAGCACCGGATTTATTTAACCGATCAATATGTTTTTCGGAAGCTCGTTTTTCAACAAATTTATCTTCCGACATTAAAGTAACGGCACGTTGTTCAGCAGCAGTTTTTTCAACCGCAAGTTTGTCAGCGCGACCTGATAAGAGTGTAGTTTCAGCTTCAAGAGCTTCAATATATTCAGCAGCTTTAACTAGCAATTCTGAATCATCTCCATCTTCTTGAGCGAAGGATTTGACATCAAACTTAGTCATTTCACGAATATTAATTCCCGCAGCCTTGACAAGTTTGGCAGCTTCATGAACATCAACTCCCTTATCAACTAAAGCACGGGCGGCTTCTTTTTCCATCGTTTCTTGTGCAACAAGGTACTTAGCTTCAGTTTCATCGAAACCGGCTTGCTTAAGCATACCGACGGCGATGGTTTCCGGAGAGGTAGCTTTGAATTCTTCAGCTTTCTTGCGAAGGATGTCAGCGATTTGAGACATGTTCAATTAATCCTTTTTCTTGTTAGGAATTACGCCGATGTCTTTTAGAGCACGGCTTTGCTGATGCTTATGCATCATATAACCAGTAGCAGCCATTCCAACAGGGCCTAAAAGAGGGGCTCCTGCAACGGCTGCAAGGCCCGTTTTTACACCGGCCCAATTTTTAGAACGAGCCTTTTTATAAGCTTCGTGTTGTTCATCAGTTAAATCATAATCGCCAACTTGCTCAGCGATTTTTTCAAGATATTTATTTGTCATACCATTAGTGCTTATGAGTTAAATATTCATCTGCAGCCATACTGAGAGGGCCAACGATAGGAGAATTTGCAACTTCTTTAAGTCTATGTTTTGCCCCGGACTTATTTTTTGAATGAGTCTTTTTGCGATGCTTATCTTTGCTATGCTTCGCAATTTTTTCGAGGTATTTGTTCATTACTTGTGATTCCATTTCTTCGCATTTTCAGCAAAGACAACTTCACGTTCAAGCTTTACATTTCCAGAAGCTTTAGCTCTGGATTTAGCGGAAGCTAAAGAACCTGAGCCGATCTTCTTATTTTGGGAAATGCCGAGTTTCTTATGGAGTAAGCCTTTGTTCTGCGGCTTGATATGGATACTAGACTTATTGTTTTTCTTGGCTTCTTTTTGCATGTTGCCATGAATCATGTTATTGATTTTCACAGCGCCGTAATCCAATGCGGTTCCCACGCCCATGCCAATACCAAGTAACTTACCATTTCGGCCAGTTACATGATCCATAAGTTTTCCACCAAATGTACGAGGAGCTTGTAATGCAGATTTTTCAGCGGCGTGGATAAGACCTAGCTTTTGACCAATTCTGTCTGTAGCTAAAGTACCTAATCCACCAGCCCCTGCTGTGACAGCAGTTTGGGTTAGTTCTTGTTTTGTACTAGGGCCGCTATCATCAGGGATGATGCCAGCCGCAGCAATTTTTTCAAGGTACTTGTTCATTCATGAATCCATTTAAAAAGGCCCCGACTAGCGGGGCCCAAACCCATCCCGAGTTTAATTACATACCGTAGAGTTCTTGCGACTTTTGATTGACGAGAGCAGCAGCAGTTGCGAAGTCAACACCTTGAGCGGTCAAGGCATTGAAAGCAGCCTTCTTCTCTTGGCCAACACGAGCAGCCATTGCACCAGCGGCAGCACCACCTGCAGCGGCAGCGCCCATACGAGCAGCAGGCTTAGAGGCGAGTGCCTTAGCACCTTGAGCAACAGTATTGCCAACCATGCCACCAACGCTCTTACCCATCAAGCCGAGATTAGCTTGCTTAACAAGAGTGACGGCTGAGTCAAAATCGACACCAGCAGCGATCAAATTATCAAGAGCAGCTTGTTTAATCTGGGAGACTTCTTCGCGTTGAATTTCTTCAGCGGCTGACTTAACCATGCTAACAGCATCGTCAAAACTGAAACCTTCTGAAACCAGGCTGTGGACAGCAGCAACCTTTTCAGCTTCGTCTTCGTTTTCGCTATAGGCCGATTGGGTGTTAACCTGATTCGGGGTAGCATGTTCTTCGCCGTTACCTTCATGAGCAGCCATGCCAGGAGCGCCCATACCTTGGTCAACGCTTGCTGCACCTTGCGACAATGTATCGGCAACGATACCGTCAAAAATTTGATTCAATGAACCACCACCGTTACCGATAGCGTTCTTAGTAGGCAAAGGTTTAATCTTTGCGTCATCTTCAGCGACCAGTTGGGCGCTGCCGACTTGTGCCTTGTTAGGCACTTGGCCTGCTACAATACCATTTTCGGTATTGCCATCACCGGCGTTAGCGATCTTTTGCAGGATCGCATCAGCGATTGCTGCACCAGCAGCGGCGGCTTGCTTATTCATAGAAGTTTCCTTGGTTTGCGTTTGGGCAGCAAAGCGTGCTGCAATTTCTTTAGCGAGGGCAGCACCCTTTTCGTGTGCTTCTTCGCATTCTTCGTCATCTTTTTCTTCTTTTTCGTTTTCGCCTTCAGCTTTCTTTACTTCTTTTTCGCCTTTGCCGAAAAACGATTCAGCTTTTTCTTCATCCTTCTTCTCTTCCTTTTCAGTCTCTTCGCTTGCTTGCTTATTCAGACCTGCCGAGGCAGAGAGGGTATTGATGATGTCATCGAGGTTCATCTTTAATCCTATATAAATGTTACTTAATCTTTGAAGAGCCAACCTTCAAATCACCGGACATATTTATTAATAGTGCGGATCGTATCGGCGGTCGAAAGACAGTAGGTAGAACGATAGTCAGACGACTTCTTCACTAAAACGATTTTAACCTCTCCATCAGGAGCATTTTGCTCCTCTTGGATTTTTTCTTTGATAAGGGAGGTTATATACCACTTAGCTGCAAGCGCAGCAGCTCCTAAAGCAATAAGTCTAGAGAACAGGTTTGGCTTTTCAGTTTCGCCTTCTTCTTTCATTTTTCTTGCTAAAGCAGCTTCAAATTTTTCTGTTACAGTTGGCTCGATCTTAGGACCATTCCCGGAATAGCCAACGTTCGTACCTGGCATCCACATAACTGAAGACCGTTTTTCAACATATTCAGGAAGCATTGAAGATGCATGCACACTAGGAGCCAAGGCTACAGCAACTTCACGAAGTGGCCGGCCTTCCTGGTGTGAAAGTTCACTCGGAATATGTGAATGGACGTCCATTCCTTTTTCACCTAGAATACGTTCCACCTCTTTTCCAATGCCTTTTAATTCATGCCCAAAATGTTTACGACCAATAATTTCAGCAAGAAAACCGACTGAAGGTGAAATACCCATAGACGCCATTGTTGTGAAAATGTCCTGAGGACTATGTACAAGAATGTCATCGATAGCGCGTTCTTCTGGGTCACGAACTTTATTTAGAATATCATCGAGTTGCCCGGATGTATCAACAACATGACCGGCCTCGGCAATTTCTTTAACGAGTTCTGAAACTTTTTTATGGCCAGCAGTTTTTTCTTTAAGACCTTCTTGTTCCGCTCTTTCAGCCGAACCTATTGGGCACTCTTCAGAAGTAGACGCTAATTTTTGGAGGAACGAAGAAGTTGGATCAGCACCTTTATAAACGTAGCTGATATCATGGAAGCTTAAGGGCTTCTCATTAATTGCGTAGACACGGCGGCCATCTGGATAAATATGACCTAGCTCTTGGCGGAGATGTTTACAATATTGGGCACGAGTTGAAGCAATATTGCCACAGATACTACAAGTATCAGAAGCAACCTTACAAGCCATGGAAGTCGACGGGTACTCACCACGCTCAATTCTAGAAACTATATCACCGGCTCGTTTACGATCAATCTCAACAACGAGTTCAACACGATGCATACGTTCATTGTAAATAGCAAAGATGACTTTACCCATTGCAATGGTTTTGTCTTTGTTTACATGATGCTTGAAAAAGTGTGCCGGGTTAGTTTCAAAAGTTTTATAACTACGAAGCAAATTTTCTTCAGGAAAATAATCGCAGTTTAAGTTGCATCCATAATATTCTGAAGCGCCCATAGCTAGAATATGGGCGTAAATTTTATCAGAAGATTGTTGTAGTTTTGATGCGTACTCAGAAATACGTAAATCTGCGGCTTGCTTAACAAGACCTTTTACGTTTTCTCTATCTATGATCCTGATGGAAGGTTCATCATAGAAATTATTCTGAATATCAAAAATTTTTAACATTACGATTTAACTTTGATTTTCAAGGGTTTTGTGAATACCCTTTAAGGTTGACAAAGATTGTTCTTCCATACTAACTTTCTTCTCTTCTCGGCCTTCCCTGTGAAGACTCATACCGAGATTAGAAGCTCCCATGGCCAATCCGGTTCCGGACATACCAAAACCAAGCTGTTCAAGAGGAGTCATATTTTTAAACCCCTCTCTAAGTCCGGTCTTCCACCCAGCAATTTTTTCGAGATAGCGATTAGCCATGGCTTACCTTACATAAACATTTTAGGGCTGAATGCATTATTCTGCTGGTAACGACTTTCCAGTTCCGTCAGCATTTTGATAGTATCTGGAAATATACCATTGAAGTGAATCGCATTGCTTAAAACAGCACCAAGGACATTTGGATCGGCAGCAACCGAAGGGCTGAATTTAAAAATAGTTTCGCCGTACTGAGCAAGCTTAGCTTTATCAGCATCATGGAGAACAGGATTTGATTTGATAGCAGCATCTAAAGCTGCTTGAAATCGAGCATGACTAGAATGGGCTTTAGAATCCATTAATCCTTTCCCAGCAAGGGCTACTCCTCCGCCAACCACTAAGGCACCTAAGCCTTTTCCAAGACCCCCAGCAAATTGTTTTGCCAGTTCATTAGATAACCGTCCCCAATCGGCAGCCTCTTTATAAAAACCTTCCACGAAAGCGGCGGCTTTCTTTTCATCCCCATCAAACTCTTTAAGTGCGTGAGCCGCAATTTTATCTAACATGTTATTATCCGTAAATTAGTGCAATGCTGACCAAACATCATTTGAAAGACCTGTTGTAGAATTAACACCCGGGTCGTAAGCCACAGCATCCAAAAGAGGTCCTGTTGCAAGGCCTCCAAGAGCTTTTGCATTTTTAGCTGCTGTAAGAGGTGCTTTGGCAACAGTCTTTACTACCTTACCAATTCCTTTACCAATCACTGATCCAGCTTGTTGTCCAACATTTACAGGCTTGACTTGTGGAATCGTAGGACTTGGAGTTGAAGAACCAATTCCCATAAACGCTGCTTTCTTAACCAAGGGTTCCAGACGAGCATGATTGTTTTTACGTTCTTTCAACTCTTCAACAACGTTGCAAGCCTCTTTATGGAGAGAGGCAAGTGCTTTTACTTCACGAAGACTGGCTTCTTTAAACATATCGTAACTACCGAGATTACGATAGGTTTTAACATCGCCAGTAACGAGATATGAAAGTTGTGAGAATTGATTTTCGTCTGTTATAGAAGCTAGCTTATCCATAGCTACCGGATCCGCATTAACAAGTTTGGCTTGCTTGATCAACTTCTCAGCAAGAATAGAACTATATCCGCTTAAATGTTCGAGATGTTTACGATTGGATTCATACTCAGTTTCCAATAGCTTGAACTGGGCTTCCTTAGATAAGCCAAGGATGTATTCTGTTTCTGCAGCTTTCTTATCCATTGCCGTCTTCTCAAGATTCGGAGCCGAGGCTTGCACCTCTTTCTGGGCATCTGGTGTAGATGTTTTGGGAAGGCCATCTGGCAAAACCATATGGGCCAAAACTTCTTTGTAATTAGCGACTGGAAATTCAAAAGTTCTATCTTCTGCTTCACTCAACATCTTTAAATATGTGATGTTATTTGTCGCTTCAATTGTTCGTTTAATTTGCTCAGAATTAAATCCATGAGCCGATGCTTCCTTGGCGATACCAACGCTCAAAGGAATTTTATCGTTAAGGAAACCTTCAACTGTTTTTACAGAGAGATTTCTAATGAGTTCGGAGTTAAAGTCAGGTACCATGTTGTGTATTTTAGTCTACAGGTTAGTCTGAACTAATCCCTGAAATAGGAGTTAGTTTCACCTCAGAAGTAAGAAGTTCTAGGTCGATTCCGAGATCTTCCTTAATCGTATCGAGTCCATCAAATTTAGGACGAATATCCTCAAGAGCCAATTCAATGTCCCTACGAGCAGAATCTCCATCAAGCACCCATGCTTTAATAAGTCTAGCAAGGTCCGCTGATGTTTTAACCCACTTCACCGCTTCTTTGCTTGCGTCTGTTGAGTTAGCAGAGAATAGAGCTTCTTTAGATTTGTAGGTGGCAATTGTGAAAAGGTCATTTAGACCTTCAACGGGATCAATACTCACAGCCCCGCCAATTCGCCATGTAATGAAGTCTAGGCCTTGAGATAGGGCCCAAGTTTTGAGCATTGATTCTTCTCGGTCTGTACTTTCTAAAAGCTCAAGACGGTCGAGATTATCCATCCCTTCTATGTCGTAGAAAATCTTTTGGTAGATTTCCAGGACAAAAGCAGGGATACCGAGAATATTGGAGATTTTTGGAATATCAGTAGAAGCAAGAAAACACGCCTCAATATAGCGCTTTTTGACTATCTTATGACGCAAATCACAAGCCTTGTTAAAAGCCTGTTTTTCCGGGGAATCAGACTCGGACAGTATTTTGTCAACAAGTTCATCAACCCCGGTTTTCCTATCTCTGATTAAGACATACCGGTCACAAACTGCCATACTGGTATCATTCTCCTGCGGCTCCGACGGTTTCATCCAGAGCCTGATGAACATTAACCATGTTCTTTAACTTCATCAGATTCTGACCGAGCGTGATATACGCCGTCTTAAGAGAAGCGAGGAAAGAAAAAATTGAATCGGCGTCGTTTGCGTCTGCAAGTCTATCAATGTGAACACGAGACATAAACAAAATACGACCAAGCTTATCTACAGCTTCTTCGATGTCTGGCAAATATTCACCAATTTCGATAATGACATCTGGTACTTGAAGCAACTCTGAAATAATCGTTGCTTCTGTAGTTTGCGCATCACCAAGCTCAGCGGAGTTAGCAACGCGTGGCAAGAATGCACCATTCATACCTACGTCTTTGCTACTATCGTCTGGGACCTGACCATACTGAGGGACATTAGCATAGTTCTCATCAGTGGAGAACGCTTGCTTAGTCATATAAATTTTAGCGAACTTGGATAGCTTGGCTTCCTTAACAAAGCTCTTAGCAACATCAGGATCGATGCCTTCCTTGATAACGAGGCGTTCCATCAAGTCTGGCTCAGAACCAACTGGAGAGCCATTAACAGCAAATTCAACTCCGTCATAGCCGATATTTAATTCATCGCTCAGAAGTTTTAATTGGTTAGCTTCACGCTTTTTCCATGCGGCATTTGTAGAGCATTCAAGCTCAAGGCTTACATCTGAGCCAAGTTTAATTACAATTGCTGTAAAAGGAATATAAATGTCGTAGCTAACACGATCATATTGACCCTGGAAATTACGGTAAGCATAAAGATGTTCAACCTTACCAGTGGCAAGATTATAAACCTTGGCTTCAATACCCAAGCTACTGAGAACTACATTGGCAGCCTGGTAAGGACCGAGGAATGTACCATCTCCTAACATAATAGTGAACGTGTCATTCATGTACAAATCTTTGAGCATAACCGGAGGGTTCATATCAAAGAGTACTTTGAGAACTTCACGACGATCTAATTCTTGGCCAACGGCGATGAAAGATTTTCCAAGGGCGTAATCACCATTAGTAAAAATAGCCATTGGAATATGATTTGATCCGTTTGCATTCATCTTAGGAATAAAAGCTTCACGAGAAGTACCATTGGCGAAAGCAACGTCATAATCCTTTCCGCCATCCAAATCAGTTACTGCTTTAAAAACACCATCAACATCATAGTTCTGAGCAGAGACGGCGACACGGTAAGTAGGTTGTTTACCGATGAAATGGTATCCGTCATCCAAAATACTATTAATCTGGACTTCTCCCAGGCCAGCAGCTTGGTTATCTGCAGTGGCGATGGAAATGGGAACCTGGTTAGTTGCTTGGGGGAGCGCTGCCATTGACGGTGCTTTGAGCACGTCGAAGATGGCCTTGAGTCCGAATTGCTCATCAAGGTTGTCGTAGACAGATTTTTCAGCCGAGAGTTTTTCAAAGACTTCATCCTTGACTTCATATGGAAGTTGGGCTAGGAATTCCACGAGCCGACTCCGAGACGCATACACGAATTTGCCCGTCCTGGGCGGATTCAGTAGCCAATACGTTGAAGGATTCGTGTTTACAGTCTCGGGAATTGTCTTCGATTTTCCTAAAGCCGAAGTATCCGTAGCGCTCATTGCTAAAATGAACTGAACTGTCTTCTTCGACAATGGGAAGAATTTTTGCTGCGAGTCAATAAAAATTGAGTCAATTGGATAAACGTTATCCGAGCGTGCTACAACTGGAACATAAAGTAATTCCGCACCTGGTCGAAGAATAAATAATCCAACTCGGACACTTGGGTCTTCTCCCATTTCATCCGAACAGTCTTTAAAGGTCAAAATGAAAGGACCCAATTCAGGAAATGACTGAAGAAATTTTGCTAAACAAATATCAGCAAATTGATCTTGTAAATCTTGATTTTGGTCACCTGGGCTCATGCCCTGATTCATACCTGGATTCATAGTTTAAATAGCTCGAAGCGACTTAGGGCCGCTAATAGTCCTTCTGATTTTAGCTTTCTTTTATTGTAACACATTCACAAGGCCAGCCTTGGCACTCAATACACCAATAATGACGCTTTGCTCTGTTTTTTGTACGCGTTAAAACTTGTAAATTAAATTCATTGTGTAAGCCACAAACTAACCCATCTTTGTGTTGCAAAGGAATAATATGATCCACTTCATGTGGCTCCCCTGTTTTTTCTAAAAGTGCTTTAGATTCTTTGTAGAATTCTTCTATTACTTCTTCATCCGCCCAGTCAACAAAAGCGTTTAATTCTACCGCCCGCCTCTTAGAATCTGCAAGAAGAAACCTCTCGGGGCACTCCTTCTTCATTCGTTCATAACTTTGTTTTTTTCTTATTCTAGCTTTTTCTTTGAAATCGGGATCATCTTTGTGTTCTTCATGGTACGCCCTGGATCTCTCTGCTGCTCTAGCCCTGTATTCCGGGTCTAATCCATATTTATTATGAAATCGAGCTAATTTCTTAGCATTAATATTTGCCCTGTACATTTCATCTGTACATAATTTTTCAAGGTGTTTTTCGTACGCTATCTGGGCTTTACGTTTGTATTCTTCAGTATCTTTATGGGTTTCGTAATGACGCTGAGAAGCAGCTTTTTTTCTAGCTCGATAAGAAGGATCATCTTTTAATCTCTCATAACGTTTATGATCTTTTTCTTTTTGTTTAGCTTTACGTTCTTCTTCGGTTAAAACTTTACGTGGCATACATCAATCTAATGAAAATAAAGGATTGATTATACAATAAGAAGGAAACCTACGTCAACAACCCGGTGGAACCTGGTTATTCCCACTCGCAATATTCACAACTTGGCCAGAACTAGTAGTAGCAACGCTTGTTGCATTGCCAGAAACACCACCAGCCGCCGAACCATTAGCAAGCACATACATTTTTCCATACAAAATATTACTGACGTATTGGTTTGGCGTCATACCGGTAGCTCTGTCATATCCCCCCAAGCCTAGATAAGCGCCAATTGAGGCTGCTATTTTGGAGCTAAAGTATTGACTAGAGTTACCATAGTGCCATCCACTTGAAGTTTGACTAATATGTTTGTATTTACTTTCAAGAATAGTCAGGCCCGCCAAAATTTGGTTAGAAGCGGTAGCCTGCCCTTGATACAAAGTAGTTAAGTCTGTTCCAGGTGGAACACAAAGAATACTGGCAATATCAGGTCTAGAGATTTGAATTTCAGTTTGGCCATTTTTTTTAGATGCCCCCTGAATAAAATTCCATCCCATACACTGCAAAAGTCCATAGGCTTGGAGGCCCTGAGCAACCAACGATTTTTGTGTGGGAGTGCCCGTTGCCAAAAGATTTTGAATCGGTTGACTATTCCAGTAATCCTTAGCCCCAGACGAAACAGACGTAGAAATAACAGGGCCAATAGCATTGTAGCTAAAAGAACTTTCCTGTTGGACCATAGCCATGACAATGTTAGCAATATTGCTTTCATTGTTTAAAGTAGAAGTGAAATATTGACCAAGCAGATTTGTTATAATTGTCTTAACATTCTGCTTGGTAGTGGTCGTAGTACTTGATCCGGCAACCGACGCCATTAGTAAGCCCCGTCTTCACCTTCACCGAATTCTCGTCCCAGAATGTACGATGGAATTGGATCAGTGCTATGAATGTCGGACGAATCACCGACTGCGGCAGAATCTGTAATTGTGTCTTTAAGTCGGGTGAAAGCAAGGCGTGAAACCCAGTTTGAATCATAATTCTTCGCTGACTCCAGGCCGGGAACGATCGGAGTAACTTTGAGACCAGAGCCAGTCACTTTCACTGTCTTGACACCTTTCTCTTCCAAGTCTTCAATGTGGTTAGCATCCAGCAAAGTACCGGGCGTTAATTCGTGGACACCTTTAGCTAAAACAGTACCTTCAGCATGGCTAACAGGAATTTCTTTAGTGCCAGTACGAAGAAATTTCTCGGCTTCTCCAACACTTACAACTTGGCCTGGCATAAAACCAGTTTGTCCTGGATCTTCGACTTGAACATATTTCAGCAGATTCTTGGCAACGATTTCAAAGTGACGGGGATCCAAGCCGCCACCATAAATTTCACGAAGTTCGTTAGCCATATAACGACGGCCAGCCCCTAAACCCCTGAGCTGAACAAGCTTACGGGGGTTAATAACGCCTGATGACAAAGCTTGTCCTGTTTTAACTTCATCTCCAACGTCAACATTTAAAGTCTGAGCTTGAGGGACAAAGTGAGAAGTATCTTTCACATAAACATTATGGTCACCCAGCGCTGTTGTAGAGATATGAGTAATCTTCCCATTATGTTGAGCAAGCGTTGCCTCATCCTGGAAGTTTTCAGTCGGGTTACGCATCAAGTTAGAAGCTTGTTCGTATGCATTGCCTTTACGTTCACCCACTGACGCTTTGTGCTTTGTTGACAGAATGCTCTGTGTCAAAACTTCCGAAATAGATTGGGCCGCAATGACCCCGACGTTTTCACCAATCTCAGGAGGGAGACCGTTTCCCATCAAACCGAAACATTTAACACAAACGCCATCATGAGCTTCACAAGTCATAGCGCTCCGGCATTTGATAAATTTGCGTCCGGATTGAGCACATTCTTTATAGTACTGATCAGTGATGAGCCTGTTAGTTTCAGCTTCATAACGACCAATGATTGATTTCTTATCTGAAACGGGGAGATTGATACCATTTTTGGTCCCGCAATCAACAATGGTTACAACTTCATGATACACAGTGGGGCCAAGTCGTTTAAACAGTGCTCCTGGCTTTGACGTAGCAAGCTGTGTCAATACGCTATTGCCACGGCCCATATAGGAAAGTGCCGTTTGCTCTGCAGGGGTCATACCCTCTGCGAATGAATGTTTAATAACAACAGGAACAATCTCACCGCTCAAATTATTTGAAATTAAAGGGGTAGCAGTACCTGCAGCCAATTGCTTTGGATTACCCCGTGCTCCAGTTTGAGCCATCTTTGCAGCAACAGAGCCTTTACCAACGAGATAAGCAAGGTTCTGCTTTTGTACTTTGGATTCGTATTCGGTGATGAGAGACAACAGTTCTTTATCTTTGTCGACTTGAGATTTGTTAGTATTTAGAATTTTTTGAGCTTTGAAATCAAATTCGTCGATCAGTGTAGTACGTTCTTCAGAATCATTGATATAATCAGATAAAGGCGTAGTTGCACCAATATCTGTAGCAACGTTAAAAAATTGTTTCGCTAAATCGTTAATGGTTTCGCCTGCGCCTGGCCCACCGTGTTTCAAAATCATATTGACAAGGCTAGATACCCCACCTTTGTCTAGAGATTTATAGGGATCAAAGTGTGCCTTAGCGGCTTCAGTTGGAAGGGAATGCTTAATGAGCAAAGACCCAGCAGTAGTGTATTTTTGTGCCATGCAAGTATTTTAGATCGGCATAGTTTTGGTATAAGTAAAGTAGAGAAGAACCCTATTTTAGGAGAATCCTATGTTCTGTGCATTTCGTTGCCAATGGTTTGAAAAATCAGACGGAGTAGAACAAGCAGATGGTTTTTCCTATGCATTTCGAAGGGATGATTTGGAGCTTTGGATTAAAACCCAAAGTAATCCAACATTCTCAGATGTGCTACAATACAGGGCTAGCAAAGTTGAGCTTGTTCGTATAACTTCTGAACTTGCTGAAAATATCTTTAGGCATCGAGTTTTTAATTGCGGTCTTGAAAATGGGGAAGCCCCTGATCTTGGACTGTTATCAGAATATAAGGCTTCCCTTGGCATCAACTAACTTCATCCCCGACATAATCACTAATCCTCTCACCAATTCCTCCGCCCCAACCCACCATTATACTTGGACTCGTGGGACCGGGTGGGGCGTTATTCCTGTAAACCCTTTTGATACAGAGAGAACTACCATGGCGCAATCTACGTCTGCATCTGTCACCCCCGTTACTCCAGACCCGAATCGTCCGTATCGCCCGCCGTTGGTTGGAACTCCTGACGTTACTATTCAGTACATCTCGGGTCAAATCCAACGAACCAGGGCATCTTCGGGTCAAGAAATTATAGTGCTTTTGACTCGCTTCCTTGAATTCGCAACGGCTAGGCCAACAGGCAGTATGACTTACTCCATGCTTGAACCTCCTCGTTGGCAGAATGCTGAAGAAGGATACCCTTTCGAATTGGTAATTTATGGTAATAATCTACCGGCGGATTTAGCAAGCACTCAACAGGCACTTCGCCTCCTGATCAGCGGCTGTCCGGATATGATCTTTTCCAACACCATGGAAGGTCCGTCTGGAGAAAGCTCAATACCGAATATTTTCTTTACACCCGGTAGAGTCAAGTTCCTTCAAAACTTGGAGATTTTTGATACTCCATGTGGATTCGGTCTGAAGGGAAATTTCATGCTTAGGCGGTCGGCTACCAGGTATTACGCCTACCCTTTCAAGGTTCATATTGTTAAGTTATCAGACCAATCTTTGCAATTGTTTCACAGTCATATTGCGTTTAGTGGAGATCTGGAGAAGCTCATAGACAAAATGCTGGAGTACTGGGACCTAAAACTTGACAGAAGCATGATGGGGGCCGATTATTCGTCTCTTTCTATGAACTATGATGGAGAAGATGTTTTTCTTACCCGTGGAAATTCTGTAATGAATTTTCTGCCCAACATTACTACTTCTATGTTTAGCGGCCTTTCGACAGAAGCGATTGTTAATTGTCTCAAAACCCTGAGGTTTTGCACGTCCGAGTCTTTGATTTACGCCCTGGGAAAGTTAGAACCAAACAACCAACTACGTAAAGCAATTAGCACTCAGGTCAGTGGAAATACTGTACGTGGTGCTGACTATCACTATCCGTCCCCCCTAGATGAAGAAGCCAGACGAGAGGGGTTTAAAACATGGCTCGTTAGTTTGCTTCAGCAACGTTCCTTAGGCCCTCGTAATTTGCACGAGGATCCTGCCATGAAATGGGGCCTGGGGTATATCTCTGAATTGGAAAGGAGCAAGCAAACGGTCGGTGTCGTTGAAAACCGAATCAGTAACGCCGTCGGTAAAGAGGTATATAATAAGTTGGTAACACCGAAGTCCAAATTGGCGGTATTGGACGAGTACATCGCCCGTATCGAAGCTCAAGGTCTGGATTTCATGCACATCTCTGAAGGCCGGCTCGAACTTGATTTCATCGAGTTTGCTCAAGAAAAAGGCTTACCACTTCCTGATGAAGTCATAAACAAGGAAGAATTGGTTAGCAAACCTGAAGAGAAAGCTTCGATGCTACTCGTTGAAGCTGGAAGTAGCACTAAGTGTGATGTTAAGGATAACCCGGCTCCAATATGGGGTAAGGTTAAGGTAAGCGCCATTTAGGAAGAGCTGTCTGAAGTAAAATAAGAGCTAGGCCTGATGTATTTACGGCCTAGCTTTTTTTAGTTTTTCTCACTCACGATGCCCTACGAAACTGCCCATCCGGTTGAACATGAACATCAGCTCAAACCTGGGACTGAAATTCTGTTTACCCGTCAACGCCATGAAGCTGAGCGTATGGGCTTACATTGGGATTACCGACTGGTAGTTGGGAATTTAGCTTACAGTTGGGCTACTAAAAAACCAATGCCAGAGCCAGGTAAAAGCATCGTTCTCTTTGAGCAACCGATTCATGACAAAGACTATGCCCTGAGTCCAAAAGTTGTTATCCCTACTGGTAGTTATGGTGCTGGTGTTACTTACCTTGACTTTGTACGCAAAGCAAAGATCGGGGACAGTAGCACACAAAAACAAATGACAATCGTCACCCATGACGGTGAGAAGTATTTGCTAAAGCATATTCCTGATACTCAATGGGGAGAGAAAGCTTGGTTGTTCCGTAATCTTGGGACAACAGGTAATAAGTATTTGGAAAAGGCTGCTAAGCAAACACAGACTCAAAAACAAACTCCTCTTCAACCGCATCAAATTCGTGCGCTTGAAAAGTTGGAAGATGAGGGTGGTCTTGTAATGAATCACAGCACGGGCTCAGGGAAAACCCGAGTTATGCTTGAGGCTATTCGCCGCGCCCAACAAAAAGATAAAAACGCAAGAGTATTTATGGCTACGCCAGCTTCATTACTACATAACGTAGATAAAGAAATTAAAAAGCATGGCATCCCCATTGATAAAAAGCGACTCGACTTATATTCATTCCAGAAAGCGACTAGAAATGCAGATCAGCTTCGTAAAAATAAATACGCATTAGCAGTCGTGGACGAAGCCCATGGTCTCCGCAATGAAAGCACAAAGCGAACCCAAGAACTTCGAGACATTATAGAAGGATCTGATCAACGTCTTTTAGCTACTGCAACGTCTAACTACAATGCTATTAGCGATATGTCAACTTTGGTTAACATTGCCGCTGCTGATAAAGTGTTGCCTGAATCTAAGCGAGATATGTATGATAAATATGTGGAGACCTACAAAAAGCCTCGGGGACTCATCAGCACCATTTTACGTCATCAAGCCGACGAAGGCCAGCGGTTGAGAAACAAAAAGAAACTTCAGAGTGTCCTGGGTAAATACGTTGATTATTATGATACTAAGGACTCCGCTAATGGCCGTAGCCATTTCCCTAAAAAGACAGAGGAAACAATTGAAACGGAAATGTCTCCTGAACAAATGAAGTATTACAAATACGTTGAAGGAGACTTGCCTCTTTTACTTAAATTTAAAATTCGTCACAATCTTCCATTGGATAAAAAGGAAAAGGCAAGCTTAAATAGTTTCTCCACAGGGGTGCGCCAAGCCTCCAATTCGTATAGGCATTTGCATCAGCATGGGGAAGATCTGCCGTACACACCAAAAATTGAAGCCGCTACTAAAAAACTTCAAGAAGCGATTAAGGCTAACCCACGCCATAAAGCCTTGGTGTATTCTAATTATCTTGACGCCGGTTTGAACGAATACTCCAACAAGCTTAATAAACTTGGGATTAAGCACGGTAAATACACAGGGGAACTTTCCAAGGAAGAGAAGCATAAACTAGTCGAAGATTACAACAAAGGTAAGCTTCCAGTGATGCTCATTTCTTCAAGTGGTTCTGAAGGTCTTGACACGAAAGGTACAAGGCAAATTCAAATTCTTGAACCGCATTTTAACAAGAGCAAAATTAAGCAGGTAATTGGTCGTGGAGTTCGTTACAATTCCCATGAGCATTTACCAGAAAAAGAAAGAGAGGTTCATGTTGAACATTATCTTTCAACATATCCTAAGAGTCATTTCGGTAAAACGCCTTATAGTATTGATAAATATTTGAGTGAAAATGCTGAAGACAAAGACGAACTATTTAACGAAGTAAACGGACTAATGCGTGAGAACAATGAATAAGTATTTAGAAAAAATTGCAGAAGATGATGAAGAAAAAAAGCCGGTGAATGCCTTTGGAAAACTTGGGATAGGTTACTTAGGGGCTTCTCTTGGACTCGGTGCGAGTGTCGTTACAAATAAACCTTTGACAAGGGATATCATACATCAAAGTAACAACGAGCATGGTATTTCTGACCATGGTACTGTCAAGAAATTTATGCGAGATAATAACTTTAATAAGCATAATATGACGTTGAATCATCGTATGCATATTACGAAAAAACTTCCTGAGAGTTTCCAGTATCTTCATCAAAATCACCATAGTCCCGCAGAGCTTACTGATCCCCATACAGGCAGACATATTCTGTTAGGTATGAGGGATAAAAAAACCGGAAAACTTCGTAATTTAGATGTTGCAATGCATGAACTTGGTCATGCTAAAGATTTCCGCACGCATACTGAACTAAAGCATAAAGCACAGATTATTGGAAATACTAAAGGTAATCATGCAGCTATGTTGGGAGTCGCTGCAATGTCCAACGAAGACACTAGACACTACGCTCCTCTTGTCGCTGCCGTTCCGGGTGCTATTGTCCTTCGTTCGGAAGCTGCGGCAAATTATCATGCTTATCATGGTATTAAAGCTCACAAAGGAGCTAAGGCGGCAAATAAATTTTTAACTCGTATGGTTCCTAAACAAATGGCAGGGTATGTTGCAGGAACTCTCGGCCCTGCGGCTGGTTTATATGGTGCCAATAAACTTATTGACTATGTTCATAAAAAGCGTGGTATTGATAAGCAAGCTGAAATGTCCGACATGGAAGCCGCTCGTGAATTTCATCATGCTGAAGAAGATGATGTCAAGAAATACGAAGAGGCTAAAAAGACGGCAAAAAATCCTAAGCTATTAAAGGCTATTAACTATGCCCTTCCAGAAGAAAAGATCCATGCTCGTTTGTTTGGTGAAGCATTGAAAGACGAAGAAAAAAGTGAATAAGTATCTTGAAAAGCTTGCAGTAAGACTCCATTTATACGTTCATTCTCAAGATGAAACTAAGAAGAGGTGGGTGGAGGAAGGAAAGTCTGTTCCAGAAGGATATGTAAAGGCTGGTCCTACTTTCTATCGCCGCAAAGGTCAAGGTAAAAAGAAATGAATTTGATTTCCAGAAAAGAAGCTAAAGCGCAAGGATTAAAATTTTATTTCACTGGTAAACCATGCAAGCACCGGCATGTTTGTCCTAGACGCGTTTCTAGCAAGTGCTGTACAGGCTGTGAAAAACAGTTTTATGATAAAAACAAAACTGAAATACTAAAGTCACGAGTTGAATATTCTAAACGCAATAAAAATAAAATTTCTGAATACCAAAAGAAATATCGAGAAAACAACAAAAATAGAACTTCCGAATATCTAACTGACTATTTTCAAAAAAATAAAGAAGAAATTTACCTTCAGCGTCGTCAATATATAGAAAGAAATAAAGCCTATTTTTTTAACTGGCATTCTGAATATAGAGAAAAACATAGAGACATATTCAATGTTCGTTCATCGATAAGAAGGGCTATTAAATTACAGGCAATACCTACTTGGGCAAATAAAACAGAAATACATGAATTTTATAAAGATGCAGTTCGTATAAGTTATGAAACTGGTGTTAAATACAATGTTGATCATATTGTCCCATTACAATCAGATTTTGTTTGTGGATTACACTGGGAAGGAAATTTGCAAATTCTAACAAAAACTGAAAATCTCTCAAAAAGCAATAGACATTGGCCTGACATGCCAGATACTTCTGACCCAGAAATTAAACACTTAGTAAAACAATTTAAAAAAATGAATAAATATTTATCAAAAATAGCAGAAGCATATGATGTTGTAGAAGGTAATAACGGGGCGTCTATTGGTCGAAAAGGCGGCTCTACTCTAGATGGTAAAGACCAAAAAACAACTCCTGCCTCTGTACGTAACAGAATGCTCGAAGCTGGGAGGGCCAGTGATCCGGACCAACCTGTAAATATGGGTTCAGTGACTGGTGGCTATAGCGATCCAGGCATTCTGGGCTCCTAAAAATAAGATCATGAACAAATACTTGACCAAATTGGCTAGTGACGGAATTATCAAAACCGAACATGGTGAAAAAATTCCTTATGAGCGCCACAAATATGTGGAGAAAGATTGGTCACATCTAGAAAATCCTGTCGGGTCTAATAAATTCGATGGGGCTCATTTCTTTTTAGTTGTTCAACCAGACGGAACATTTAAGTATTATTCCCGTAGAGAGAGCGTTAAGGGGCATCATCCTGAACGTTCTGCTCAAATTCCTCATCTCAACGCCAAGCCTTTGCCTGAATACGCTGGTGATGTGCTCTCTACAGAGTTGATCCATACTGGCTTTTATAAGAACAAGAAAGAATCCCACCCAAAAGTATCAGGGATTCTGAATTCTCTCAAGGACCGGGCTATTGCAACTCAAAAAGAAACTGGTCCCGTCCGTGCCGTCCTCCTAGATGTCAAGGATCATAACCTTCCAACTTTCGGATCGAAGATTGATTACCTAAAAAAGTTTGAACAAGCATATGGTAATTCAGACGTCCTTTACACCCCTAAATTTGTTGAGGGCAAAGAAAACATCAACAAGTACCTTCAGCAAGTTTCGTCTAAAGGCAGCGAAGGTATCATCGTAACAGATAAGAATATTCCTGAATCAGAGAACGTTCGTTACAAAGTTAAAAACTACAATACTTATAACTTGAAGGTTATCGGGTTTCAACAAGAAGTAGACATTCATGGTAATCTTAAAAAGTCCATGGGTGCCCTCCTCCTGGCCGACGCGACTGGACGGTTCGTTGGCAAAGTCGGAACAGGATTTGATCGTAAGACACGGATAGAATCCTGGAATAATCAACCCCTTTGGATTGGTCGGCAAATCCAAGTTAAAGCATATCCACCTAGTAAACATATGGGTCATATCCGTTTTCCTATTTATAACGGTGAACCTGATGGTCAACTTGACACAATAATTTAGTCCACCGTTGTTCAATTTGGTATAAGAAAAGTATAGAGAGAGGATCTATTCTCTACTAACCCTTAATCAACCAGGAGCAATAATGGAATCCAAGACGTTTAACAAAGTAGCTACTGGAGTCGTCGTTGCAATGACGGCTGCATTGTCGGCTGCATGGTTTTTGGTGTTGGCTAATGCTGTCGCAGTTGGCTACACCGTCGGACTCAAGGACAAGAGCGATGTTTAATAACATCAAAACCTCACCCGCTGTTTCACAAGCTCTCGGCATTGGATTAGGTGCATTGAGTTTTGCACTTATGGTCGGGTTCGGTTGGGCTGCCGCAACGGTCATCGGGGTCTCCATGCAAGCGGGCCTGGATGGCAAATTTACCAAGTAAGGAGCAAACCATGCTGGATGGAAACAAGATCATCATCACTCCCATCGAAGGCGGTGGATTTGAGGTAAGCGAAGAAGCAGAACCGATTACCGTGGAAGATATTGCAGCCGGCATTGGTTCAGTTGTTGTAACGTGCGTTATGGTCCTAGCCGTGTGCTGGATGATGGATCGGGTTATTAGTTCGGTTACCCGTTAAGAGTATGGACGGGCCGTGGGTAGCGGCCCTTACTAAATCCCAAATAATGGAGTTTTATAACCATGGGCAAGCTGAGCAATACGACGTCTGCAGTATTCGAATTTATTCACGATCAAACCGTTGAACATGCCAACGGGAATCGCCTGCATGAGTTCGATATCGTGAAACGGTTTACACCGATAATCGGTCACGCAAATACTATACACGTTTTGGAACGACTCGCAAAGAAGCATCATGTCTTGAAGTCGACTTCCACTCAGAAAACGGCACGAGGCCGGGCGACGCATTATTATCGTGCTAATCCGGAAAATTTGTATTATGACACCGGAGTTGGACGAAAGCCGGCGCAGGAAGTATTGAAAAAGTTGGAAAAACTCCGGGATGTTCCCCTCGGTAGGGATAAGGTAGCAGTCGAGGAAGAACAAGATTCTCAAATTCCGGATGTTTCAGAATCTCCAGCCAATACCGTACAGACCAGCGGTATTGTGGAGTCCTTGGATCAGGCAAAAGTTTTGAGCTTGGTTCAAGGTATCAGTGAGCAGAATGGCAGAGATTCTGTCTCACTGGCGTTAGACCTCGGTAACACCCGTACCGAGATAGTAGACGTTGATACGGCATACAAGCTGTACCTCGGTCTAAAAGCCGTCTTCGGACCTAAGTAACACGGTCTGTCGGCTAGACCCCCCTTCGCCTCAATCCGGAGATTGGTTGAGGAACCAAAGGACAAGTTGAAAAGGTCTCTCAATAAGTCAGAAGGGTTGTAGTTGACATTCTTAAAGGCGTGGTAAGCACTGCTTAAACCCTCCGGGGGCCGGAAGGAGGCAGTGCTGCCAATGCTACCTAAAACATTAAGCATGGGATGCTTAACTACTTCGGGTTCGTTGAAAAATGAATACAGTAACAAATACTGGTGTTCAAACAACAAGTGCTTCGGTGACGAAGCTAGAAGTATCAACCAAGGTTAAGTAAGGACCAACCCTCACTTAATAAACCCGCCGCAAGGCGGGGATTGTTTATATTGAATTAAAGCTTTGCGTGTTCTTCAATAATCAAAGGAGTGTTTTCTTTGATGTGACCATTCTTTAGAGCTTTGAGTGCATCAAGCTCAGTTTTGAAAGTAACAGGTTTTTGTTCAGAATCTGGTTCAGTCAAATATGAACTGCCCACAATTGCTTCGTGGCCCGGAGCCATCATTGAAATACCGATACCTTTACGATAATCATACGCATGAGCTTCTGGCAATAACTTTTCACGAGCTTCATTAATTGCCTCGGGAGTCATAGGCGTGTGAATAGACAAAGCGTCACCATCAAAGTCACCGGAATATAAAGCAAGGTGAAGAGGATTAATACCTAAAGTTTTGCCTTCGACAGGAACTGGGTAGTGAGCAGTAACGTTTGTACGCATTAATGTAGGCGCACGATTCAGAATTACTGGAATCTGCTTAATTAATTTATTAAAAGAATTAACTGCAGCAGGTCCACGACTCTCAATTTCTTTTTTAGCTCGAATCAGATCGAAACCTTGCTGAACTAAATCACGCATAATGTGGTACTCGTACAGAGTCCACAACATGTCTTTGGGAACAGCTACTTCATTGAAACCAAGATTAGCTTCCGCTCGAATCGTCGCACGGCCTGAGAAGTCTTGTTTACGACTCAGAAGTTTGGATTGGAAGTAACCGCCTTTTGGGCCGTACTTACCAGCGATTTGAGCAATGAAACCATTTAAATCTTTACCACGAGCGTATCCACTGATTGCATCGCCGAGCCCAAAAATAGCTTTGGCACCATCGTATAGCGCTTTGCGTTCTGGAACAAGAGCGTGGGGTTCCAAGGTGTGCCCTAGCTCTTTCAGATTATTATTCACCGACATATGATCTCGGTAGAGATAGTTTACATCGGCAAATTCGATACGGTTACCCCCTGTTTGAACCGGAGGCCGGACAATCGGAGGAACAACTGGCATGTGCCTAAGAATGAATGCATGCTCGGGTTTAATACCAAGCTTGCGTAACCCCGCCAGGTATTTCAGACGTTTAACAATGCCATCTTTTTTCGATTTGGATTTAGTGGATTGGTATTCTTTTTGAAGGTCTTTAATTTGCTTTTCGACATCGATGTCCCCAAGCATAGATTCAAAAGCTAATCCACCAACTTTAACTTCGTCTGTCATTAACTATAAACCTCATCAGACAAGTTAGGAGTTGTGTTAGCAGGATTCATGCTATCCGTAATAAACCTTGTCGAACATGTAATAGGATGACGGACCGGAATCATTGGTTGTTGAGTGTAGAATGTGTGAACTCCTGGCAAATCGATTGTTGCCATCATATTTACTCTCATCACTCCACTGATATCATCAGTATGCATAACAAAGCGATTGGGGTTAAAAAGTGGGCTAGAGATCATAGTTATTCCAAGTGACTGACGTCCAGAGATTCTTCTCCGCCCATCAGATGATTATCTTCTTCTTCATCCGGCTCATCTTCAATTTCTGTAGAAGCAGCAAGATTAAGAGTTTTAACTAGTTTACCTGATTTAGTATCGACTAGATGGTATGTACTACCTTTGGCTTTTTTTACGCCCATCGCGCCCGATGTAATCCCATTGAACTCATTCTTGTTTAAACCAAGAAGAGTACGGATTGGCCGTTCGAAACTAGGATTGGCGATTGGTTCATATAAGGTATAATGAGACCAACGTTGGCCACGAACACCGCCAGTAATAGAGTTATCAAACATACCACCTTTAGATGGTTCAAGGCCACGTGGAGTTAACATCGTAGAGTCTTTGATTTCACCATTACTCATGCCAACAACTTCATCATCAGTTAAAGGGGCAGCAGTAATTTTACCATCTTGCATTTTAGCGTTAATGCCGGAACCCTTCAGGTAGTCAAAGAACTTCTGCGTTGCAAAAGTCATCTTAGGTTTAGGCAGAGGCTGCCCCATGCGGAATTTTGCCCAGTAATCGGAATTCTCTTCTGATTTAAGCGTTGCAATTTCCCGAAGATTCTTACGGGCGTTAGAACCAAGTAAGCCAAGTACTTCCATGTAGCCAACAGCTTTCGAGCCCTCTTCACCACCTTTTGTCGGTTGGAGAACATTATCGTATGAACCTGTATTACGGGCTGACCAGTTTTGATCGGTTGTTTTATATAGTTTCAAAAAGTACTGCGGACCAGTCAAGATTTTGCCAAGATTCTTATTTGTAGTTGGATCAACCATTTCTTCAGAATCTTCCAAGCCATGAGCCGCAAGTTCATTTTTCATATCCTGAATATTATTTTTTTTACTGAAGTTATGCAGATAATACGGTTTCCCAGTTTTCTGAGCAATCTTTGCTGCTGCAGTCTCCATAAGCTGCCCCAGGTTAATACGAGAAGTAACTGAGGCTGGATTCAAAAGAATATCAGCAGGCTTACCAGACGCTACATTGTAAGGCATCTTATCGTCAGGGAGAATCAAGGATACAATACCTTTGTTACCATGAAGACCAGTCAGTTTATCACCTACTTCAAGCGGTTTAACAGAGCGAAGAATAATACGGTAGTCTTTACCTTCGGTGTGAGTATCAACAACCTCTCCGTTCTCATCATGAGTCCAATATTCGACTACACACCGGTAAGGGGAAACCAATGTTTTGTGTAAACGACCGAGGATCAAATCTTCAGCACTTGGTTCACGTTTTTCAAGAACAACATAAACAGGATCCCCATGATGCAAAATAGCACCGACTTTGGCAAAACCTTTATCATCCAGGTTATCAAGCTGTGCCCGAGAAAATCGGTTAGGGAATAGAGATCTAACTTGAGCTTTCTTCATGATTACACCGTCTTGGACAGCGTAGTCAACCTTGTATGCGTGATGACTTTTAAGACCATCAGCACAAGATTGAGAAATAACTAAACCGTCCTCATGGTTATAGCCCCGATATGGCATATAAGCAACATTAAGGTTTTTACCAAGAGAGAGAACGCCATTTTTCGTGTAGTTGGAATCCAAAAGATCTTGTCCTGCCTTAACTGTATCCCCTTCTTTCACTAGAGGTTCAGCAAGATCCAGGAAGCCTTTAGCATTGAACGGTAAGTTACGAACAACTTCATGTTTGTGGACTTTGCCATTCTCATCTTTGATATGAATTTGATTTGGGGTAACTTTGGTTACCGTACCATTAGTAGGAGACAAAGGAGTAATAATTTTCCCAACCCAACGTACATAAGGAAGTCCGGCCTTGTTTACAGTCTGAACAAGAGGCTGTTCACGATCAACTAAGGACAGTGCTTGGGTCAGTGCCTTTGACGCCATGGAGAGGCGGCCAGGGTGATTACTATTGATGAAGGGAACCATATTCGTCGTAATTGTATACAACGAAGTTGCATCATTTAACCAATAATCGACATCTTGTCGTGGGACCATTTTGAAATGACCTTTGACTTGAGCATGGACTATTTTGTCGTTTTCCTGATTTGGAAATCCGATGGTGTGAGACATCATTTCACCAACGCTTAACCACATACCTTTACCGGTTTTATCAACGACACGAGCGTAGAGATTACCTTCTTTATCACGACCTGACGATAAAGTAAAACGTTGATCAATACCAGCACTTCCGGATTCAGGAGTACGGTTAGGGTCGATAATACCCAGGTGAGAAGGGTCAATGTCACGAGCAGTAAGTGGCACACCTTCAGGCGATGCAATACCACCTTCATCAGGACCCATGACCGTGACCTTACCAACAGACTCAATACTTTCCAGAGGGTTAGTTTCCGAAAGCGTTGAAACGAGCGTAGATTGAAGCAAATAATTAGAAAGGAATTTATTGTAAGGCTTTGGAGCGATGACCGAACGAAGCTTTGGCTTTTCCTTATCCATTTTCTCCAATTGATAAGCAAGTTTAGAATTCAACTGCTTGACCATTTGGTGCTTCTCAAAACGTGTGTTGAGATAGTCCGGGAGACTCTGAACCTTTTTGAACTGGAGAGAATCTCGGTTATCCTCTGGACGTTTACCAGAGTGTGTATCAGCTAGATTCTTCATAGCTAATAACAAAGTTTCGCCTGTGACATGGGTGAAATCTTTACCCAATGTAATATTGGTTGTTTGGGGAGCCAATGTAGAATTCTGCAATGCTTGTTTGAGTTCTACAATCACTTCCTCCGGGGAAGGGTTTGGCTTTTGCAATGACCTATTAACAAGTCGAGTATACAAAGACTGAAGAATTTTATCTTCCTTGCCTTTCGTTGCCGCTACGTTCGCTTCCCAAAGAGCGGGAGAAAAATACTTTTCGGCTTCTTTGGGCCCAATGCCAAATACTTTGGTCAGAAGGGGGGCAACTGGGACATAAGACGACTTGATATTGAGGTTGAATAACAACTTCTCGGGATCAAGAGTAATGTAAAAACTTTGGCCTTTAGCCGTGTTGAAGTGAGATTCGAGTACGCCAGTTGGACGTCGACGTGTGTAAACGCCCGGCCGGAGCTGAAGCATGTTTGAAACGTTATAGTTATTGCCTTTATACACAAGGGTATGTTTGCCGGTATACGAAAAAGAATCCATTAATGCGAAGTTTTTTTCCTCATCTACCAATTTGCCGGTAGCTTTATCGTAAAGTCTCAAGTCACCTCGAATAGGGTACGTCAAACTCTTTGAACGAAGAATAGCGTCTTTTTCATCAAGCTGACTGAAATGCTTCTCGTCAGGGTGAACATTGGTAAGTTCAAGCCGATAGTTTTTGGTTTCAATCGGGAATTGTTTCTGAAGGCCTTCGACAAGGGCCTCATCCTTTTTCGCATTCAGAGAATCCGGAGATGTAAAAATAGGAGTAACATCCAGAGAATTTAACGGCTGTGGCATTACCGGCTGACCTTTTCCATATACTTTATTACAACAAAATACTGATCCATGAATATATACTTATCCGTAGATAGGAGTACGATGCCATCATTACGTATACCTCTTGTTTCTAAATCCGAAAGATCTGCTCGTTCAATATCGTCAGCTAGATTTGCTTTGAAATAACGTATGGCATATTTATTGACATCAAAATCTTCAGCAGTAGAAAAACTACCTACCGAAGGCATCATTGGAAGTTCTACTGCTTGGCTAAAAGGGTCTCGTGCGTTCATCTTTGTATTTTAGGCTAGGTTAATCTCATCCCAAAAACTAGTATAGTCTTCATGCCTATACCTATCAGGGTCAAACTTATTGCTCTTTGTCAAATTTTCTGATGCCGTCACTATTCTCAGATTAAAGTGATTGTGTAACCCACACACCAAAGGATGTTTAAGTGGCAAAATATGGTCTGCATGGTATGTAGTTTTTGATTCTTTGTTGAGTAATTTAATTTTTTTAAAAATTTGTCTGAGAATCTTCTTATCTGCCCACCTGCACTGAGTGGTGCGTTTAAGAGCTTCTCTACATGCATTATGTACTGTAAATGCAAGAGGATTTTCTTTGTACTTCTCTTTGTACCTTAGTCTAACTTCTTCTGAAGAATAGTATTCTTTCCTATATTCTCTAAGCTTTGTATAATTTTTTTCATTATACTCACGAAAATACTCCTTTACTTTTTCTTTGTTAAATTGACGCCATTCTAGTTTGGCTTTAGAAAGGACCTCTTTATTTTCGGTACGATACTTTTTTTGATATTCTTTATAAGAAGTCCTTTCTTGGTACTCTTTCATATATTCCGCTCGTTCATTTTTATGAGATTTAGCCCAAGCTTTGCTACAATCCACACATGTAGTAGAACTTGCGTACCTCTCTGAAAAATGACCATTTTTGCAAGGCTTGCCAGTATAATAAACTTTTAAGCCCTGCTCTTTAGCGTCTTTTCTACTAATGACTTCCATACAACACCAAGCTAAAAATTAAACAACAGGACCAGTCATACCGCCAGAACCTCCTGGAGGTACGCCACCCTGATCGGGATTAGAGTTATCAGACTCCATTGTACCAGCATCCCCCCCGTCTTGTCCACCTTGTTGTGCATTGGGATCGCTAGGATCCTGGCCTGGTTGGGCACCGGCTGCTTGCTGCATAGCCATCTCCGCTGAACGAGCTTCGCTTTCTTCTTGCAATAATTTAGCAACCAGGAGATACATAGCATAGTCTTGAATCTTAAGTTGATTAAGAACTTGACGTTTAGTACTTTCATCAGCGCTAAACAACTCTTCAGCAATCTGTTGAGCCTTTTGCAGTGCAGTCTTATAATCGTTATTCTTGTCAAAATTATCAGCGAGTTTTTTGGCAGCTAAGAAGCTTGCTTGTTCAACCTTAAGCTGAGTTTCAATCTGAGTTGTTGATGTGTCCACTGCTTCTTGACTGATCTTATCAAGCTCATCCCTGTAGTCTTCTCCAAAACTTTCAAACAATGTTGTGTAAGAAGCCTTACCTTGCGTAACAGCCGCCATAAGCATTTGTTGAAAATTAGTGTCGTCGCTAAGGCGGAATGGTGCTAAAGTCACCTGGATATCCTCCCAACCCATATAACCAGAAATCTTACTTACAATCCATTGGATGAAGCCTTCAATTTGCCCTGTGTAGCATTGGAGAGTGTTTTCAAGCAAACGAAGACCAACTGTGGAACTTGTCCAGTTTGTTTGGCCAGAAAGCAGTTCTTCAGAAACACCAAGACTTAGGAGAATGCTACGGTCAGCCGCTTCAATCTCTGCTGAAACAAGAAGCGTTTTACCTTCCCCGGAAATAGTTTGATAGCCAATAGGAATTGGGGCTACAACAACGTGATTTCTATCTTGTTTATGGCGAACGACGTTTTGCTGCATGTGAGCAACAAAACTTTTTAGACTCATTTGGACGCTAGGATCTGAATTACCTGTTTGTGCCTGAGGGAAAATAACACGCATCGGACTCATAAAGTCTGTAGCAATGCTTTCATTAGCCCGACGTAGTGTTGCTTGGTAGAAAACTAAATTGAACAGAGAAATCAGCGGAGGAACAGCAATGCCATTAATAACTTGACCGGTCGAGATGTTGCGTAAATGATAGATCGCATCTTTTGCAAATTCAAAATCTTGCTGATTCTGAATACACTCTATAAATTCCCAAGGAACAGAATCAACGAACAAACGGTCTCCCATCTGAACTCGACGTTTTACGTCATTCGGAATTTTATAGTAGTACTTGAACTCACCAGTGATGGGATTGTTATTCACTACAATGTTCAATGGATCCCATTTGATAATATTCATATCAGCGACATTCATTGATTTACGATCATGGCGTTCAAAAACCCCACTCCAATGACATTGAGGACATTCTCCAGTAAAACTAAATTTTGAAAATTTTAGAAAATGGGCGGTCTTAGCTTGATATCTTCCCTGACAATTCCTACATACCAGTTCTCGATGGATTGGAGTGTATAGGGATAAGAATACATTTCCAATAGAATGATATTCAAATCCAATATCATGAAGCACACTTTTCATCTTCATAGTTTCGAAAAGATTCGAATAAAGATTTTTAGAAGCTTCATTATCTGTTTCGTAGACAAAATCGGTGATTGGATACGTTGAGTACTTTCTCAGTACCTCCGTCGTAACCGGTGACTGCATGGTAATGTACCGTGCCCAACGAATAACGTCGTGAAGGTTCCGTGGAAGAAACTGATTGGCAATGGTAAAGAACGGAGACGAAGTCGGAGCATAGTTTCCGCTCAATGGAATACCCGGCATTCCAGGTACTAAAGGCGGTTGCAAAGACATCTGAGAAGGATTCATAGTATTTTACTAAAGGTTAGCATTGTAATTTTAGCAGAGCGATCCTTATAAGTCAATGTTAAGGCAGTGTAAATTGGTATAAGTATTATGGAAATAGACAAGGGGAATTTCCATCAACCAGACTATTTCAGGAGAATTACTATATGCCTAAAATGGCCCCCCAGCTTTCAAGGTTTAAAAATAAAGAAGTACGAGCCAGAAAGAATTCAGAAGCAACGGATTCTGGCCGTAAAAAATCCGCTTTCGTGCAATCAGGAAAGCCAGTCAATTTTGGACCAGGATGGGAGAAAAAAGAACAAGAACAGCGGGAACGAAAATGGAAGAACAATAGGACAAGAACTCCTCGAAGTCCTTTTATGACCCAACGCGGCGCTAAAAATCTCGACTTGCGACGCGAGGCATCTTTGGCAAGAGCTGAAGAGCAACTGCGCGCCCAGACAGATTCTGTAGTAGAAGTTGATGTAGAAGTACCAACGGTGCCAGTTATCGAAGCGCAAAAATCAGCGCTTTCTAAATTGGCGGATATGGCTGAATCATCCCTAGGGTTAGTTGCGGCGGGGATTACCGGTCGGTTTTTGCGTAAGAAACGTTAGGAGGGTATATGGGGTACTACGCTCGTCGAGATAAGCGAAAAGAAACCTTGAAAAGACGGCTTGCGATGTTGTCTGAACAAGTGGCAGCCGAGCAAGACCCGCTAGTGAAATTCACCAACAATGCCAAGGATATCATTGTCTTGACATTGACGGTCGCGGCTGCGCTGATTGCGGTTAGTGCTCTCCAACGTGCTTTTTGGGTGGGGTTTCGAACAGACACCTAGGGATCCATCGTGAAAAAGAAAAAACTGTACGATGTTACCGACGTTGAATTCGAAGAGCTACATCGATATCGGCCAGACTCTAGAGCCAGAACTCTTTCCCCTGTTGAAATAAAACCTAGTCTGAAAAACTTCATTAAGTTTACAGGCCGGGTTTTATACTACGGTGTAGTAGGGATAGGCCTGGTTATAAAGTTTGGCCGAGTTGGAAAATCAGTTAGAGGTAGCTCCAGAAATAAGCGTTAGTAAATCAAGACTTGAAATTGGTATAAGTAAAGTAAGCGGAGAAAATAGATTTATCTAGAGTATTCCGTGTTTATTAATTCATTCCTGATAAAGGGGAAGTTCCATGGAAAACGCAGCAAACGATCAACCTTTGAGCGCAGCAGAAGCAGGAAACCAATCGGCGGCAGCGGCGATCCAAGCGGCCGAAGCCCAAAAAGTACTGCGCAACGAAAAGATCAAGGAAACCCTGATTTCGACGGCGAAGGTGGCAGGACAGGCGGCTCTCACTATCGTCTCGGCAGCGGTGTTCGGTTACGTCCTGGGTGCTACTCTCCGCAGCGCAACCAACGCCGGCGAAAAGCGTACGGCGGAAGAAGTTTCGGACGACCCGACAACGGTCATCGAAGCCGATGTTGTGACGATGTAACCTTACAGGGGGCTCAGGACTGGAAGATCCTCGGCCCCCGCGTTCACCATGCCGGGGGTACCTTTTAATGTCAGAACTTCAAACTCACGAACCAGGTTTCGAATCAGATATTGCTTTGAAACTTGGAAAAGTTCGTCCTCAGATTAAAGTAGTGGCAGACGCAACACGACAGAATACAGATATTACCGAGGACACGCTGCCCCAGCCCGAGCGGACTGGACGCAGGGAGGAGCGTGAGCAGAGGGAAGTAAGGGAGCCTGTAGTACGGATAACGGAAAACGAAAAAGGTGATTTGACGATCTCAGTTCCTCCATCCATGGATGAGGCAAAGAAGATCGCAGCAGAAGTTCCTAGGGCTCAGAGGGCCGCGACGAGACAGAAATACACGAGCATGGTTGCTGATGTTGCTATTACGACATTAATGGTGGCATCAAGTATCGTGCTACTTGCATTCGCAGCAAAAGGTTTATCTTCTACCCGGGAAGACTAAACTAGGGATCGAGAGGCTTTACTGGCTTCTCGATTTTTTTAGCCATGGAACATCAATGTCTCTCATAGATCTCAGCTTCAACAACATTAGCATCGCTAATTATTTTAATGGCGACAACTCTTATGTACCAATCTCTGAATTGATGTATATTCATACTCATCCATTGATTCGTCCTAATTTTTTAACGAACATAGAAACACTTATAAATCAGGTTGCAACTAAAATTGCAGCGAAGCCGATTAATGGAGTTCCGGCAACCGATTTGGCTAATTACGCAGTAAAGTTAGCTACGGAATTACAAGATCTTACAGAAGAAAATGCCCCAGTCGTGCTGGGGCTGTTGAGAGTTATTTACACATATTGTAACAATGTGCTAAAGACTATTGATCAATAAGTATTTTGACTAAGAAGAACCTTATGCAGATACAAGTTACCTGAATTTGTATCGTTTGATGCTCCAGCCACGCGCTGTAAAGTTAGTGCTAAGAAACCGGCGTTAACCGACCAGACACCCGCATTAAATCCTGAGAACGCTGTATTTGGAACAACAGCCGCACTTGTTTGATAAGTATTGATGGAGTTAGCAGAGACACTAAGATTCATTGTTTCTACTGCGGTACCTGTTAATCCAGCAGTTGTACTTCCACCGACTGCGATAAACCCATATGAAGCTTGAATACCGAAGCTGCCTCCAGCCGTATCTGACGAAAATATAAGTTTAAAGGTCAGTGGCGAGTAGGGGTCCAGCTTATTCAAGTCTACAGGAATCGCAACGGTTTCAGTACCCGACTTCTGAAATTGCAGAGTAGGCAAACCAGCAACAGTTGCAATGGCGGGGCCGCCTGATGCTGGAACAACTGGGGTAACTACAACATCTCCCCCACGAAAAACTGGAGCGCCAGAAGCCAGAGCAACAGTTGGATTAGCAACTCCATAGGTAGAAGTAATAACATACAAGGGTGACTGGCCGGTGGTTGGGCTAGGCGTCGTTTGACTACCGGTCGCCGATGCAGTTCCAGCGACAACTGAAACAATCAATTCCTTATTCATTAACAAGCAAGGCAAGAAAGTATTAGTTGGATCTACATACGGAAGCGCCGAAGTAGCCATGTTCGTTTGACTAAGGTCATTAATGTGGTATTGAACCAGGTAATTAATGGATTGACCTGTTGTCGTTGGTGCTGGAACATTGATGTTAAATGGCGTTAGCAACAACGCTTGCTTGATAATCGGAGTCGATAAACTTGCATTAACAGGTTCAAGTTCATATACCGAGCCTTGTCCAATTGATACAACTCCAGAGGAAACCTGGCTTACGACCAGGCCGGATGCCATATTTTGTGTTTCTGTTACAGCTTTAAAAAGCTCTGACCAAGCTTGATTATTAGCGAGAGTATCGAGCAGAACAGCTCGGCGAGAGGAATCTCCGCTACCAGAGCCAATAGCAAGTAAGTTTGAATCGAGATCCGTAAGAGGACGATTATCTACACTGTAGTAGTAAGGGTCCAATGCGGTATAATATCTAACGGTTGCTAAGGTAGACCCATCTTGGGGAACAAAAACTGGCGTTGTCATCTTTAATTAGTTGTGGTATAATGAAGATACTGATATATTTTAACGATTCAGATCTTACGAGTAACTCTATGTTAGCACTTTCCAAGCATGGTGTCAATATCCCCTACGGCGGCGACACATTAATTTTTAGATGGAAAAAAATAGATAATCAACGTTGGTGGAGTGAAAATTTTCTGCGTGGATTTTCTAGCTTAAGAGAGTATTGGCGTTACGTTGGTGCATCAGAAAGAGATTTAACATACCCCGGCACTCGGTTCCAGGGATACTCTTATATTGAAATGTTGACTCAATGGGTCAATTACACCTATGGTAAGTTGAACATTGTCATACTCAAAGATATAAATCCACAAGCTAAAGGCATTTCATTCTGGGCACGATTGCCGAAAGAGAAAGCATCAGAATTTCTCAACGATTTAGTAGTTTTACACTGTAGTGATAAATCTGAAGTGAATAGAATTGTAGATTCTATAGGTTCTGATTTTGCGGATGCTTATGGCTTTTCTGACGGAAGGCTTATTAACTTTACGGAATATGAATGAAAGGTTACATATACTACGATTTTGACAGAAATTTTGTGTACAAAACAAGACAATATATAGACACAGAAAATCCTGGATTTTGGGATCAAAACAGTTTGTTAATTCAAAGAGTTTGGAGGGTTGATACTGATCAACCGGCCACATTAAAACAATGCTTTGTTCAAGCTCAAGCCTTGGGTGTTACTACATCCCAAGTCAAAGATATGTGCCAAGCTCTGAATTTTGATTTAAGTCTGATCGTGAAAAAGTAGTATGGACTTAGAATTCCAAAAAACGTTACCGAAAATTGCTGGCGTTTATCTTATTACAAATACAATCAACCAGAAAGTATACGTTGGAAGCACGATAGATTTACACAGTAGATATCGTACACATTTTTACATGCTCTTTACACAGAGGCACAGTAATGAGTACCTTCAACGATCTTACAATTTGCATGGATTCAATGCTTTTAAATTTGAAATACTGGAATTAGTAGAAGACATAAACACCCTATTGAGTAGAGAGCAGTTTTATCTGGATTCGTATGAAGAGGATACTAAGTACAATATGCTTAAAACAGCGGGATCTACCCTAGGTGCAGTATTCACAGAAGAACACAAATTGAAACTAGCTTTAAGCAATAAAACTAAGTACCCGGAATTACCGATGAATGTGCTGTATGACAAAACGTCTGATGTGTATTTAGCTAGAGCTAGGCATTTAGGTAAACGGATTACTTTGGGTAAATTTAAAACTGTAAAAGAATGTTTGGAAGCTATTGAAGAATTCAAAAAAGACCCGGAAATTTTTTTGTCAGAATTAGAAATTAGAAAACTTAAACGAAAACTCCTCATAGATACAAAACCTCTGGGTGTTTTTTACAATAAATCCTTAGGCTTGTATGTAGCAAGAATTGAAAAAGTTATTGATGGTAAAAAAGAAATTCTTCTTAATAAGTATTCTAAAAATAAAGACGAACTTATAGAAGCTAGAACGAAATTTGTAGAAAATTGGAATAAAGAACATGATCCTGAGCTTCGATAGAGATAAAACTTCCGTCTTATTTATGCACGAAGATGGTAAAGAATATAGATTCTTACATGATTTTCCGGCGCTTCTAAAAGGCGCTTTATATTACTATGCTCCGCTAAAACCTGGAGTAGTTCATAATATCCTAGGTCGTATTCGTCTTCATTATAAAGGCAAAATCAAAATTAATGAAGATGTTCATGCCTGGATGAATACTCCTAATAAACTTCTAACTATTCCGGAAGACTTCAAATATCACACTCAACCTCACCCCGCACAAGAAGTCGCACTTCGTTTCATGTATACGTTTGGGAGCGGGGGTTTGTTACTCGATCCGGGCATGGGAAAGAGCAAGACCGTCCTTGATTATGTATGGCTTAAGCAATTCAAAAAAACAGTAGTTATATGCCCTTTACCTCTTTGTTTTGTCTGGGAAGATGAAATTGAAAAACATAGACCAGAGCTGAGTTATTATGTAGTTAAAACCACAGATTGGGAAAAAGAACAACCTAATATGGAGGTTGATATACTAATTATTAACTACAATAAAGCCGTTTTATTTGAAAAGCAACTCAAGAAATTTGGATTTGATTTTGTGTATTTAGATGAAGCATTAATTAAAGATCCTACTTCATTACGTACACAATCACTAACGAATATTGCTAAAGATATTCCTTATAAGTCACTTGGGAGCGGGACATTAATCAATAATAGTATTATGGATACGTTTTGTCCTAGCCGATTTATTGAACCTGCTCTGGTTGGGTATTCATATAAGAACTTCTTAGATCACCACGCAGTCAGATATAACAATAAAGCATCTGATGCAATTCCCCGTATTGTAGGTTTTAAATACGCAAATGAAGCCAGATCTATTCTTCAAACATGTTGTATTGTAATGACTAAAGAAGAATGGCTTAAAGATTTACCGGGGAAAGAGTTCGAAGATATTTATGTACAACCATCAGATTTCCAACGCAAGTTATACAAAGACTTGTCATCAAATTATATTGCTCAAGTTGAAGATAAATGGATAGAAGTGGATAACCCTTTAGTCATGATGGCTAAACTGTATCAGATTTCTCAAGGGTTTATACATAACAACCACGACGAAACTGACATGGATGACCTTTTGGGTGTAGCAAAACTACTCAAAACTAAAAAGAAAAAAACCCGTAGCACAATTAGGTTTGAAGATCAACCTAAACTTGACGCGTTGGAAAAAATCATTACAACAAAAATAAAAGGAAAACGCGCTATTATTTGGTTCAATTTGACGGAAGAATATCAACTTATCAAAGAACGCCTTGAACAAATGGGAATAAAGTTTCTTGTAATTCGAGGTGGTGAAAAAGATACAGGTGGTAAAGTCAGGTTGTTTAATAAAGATAACTCCTATCAATTTCTTTTAGCTCAAGCAAAATCAGTGAATTATGGCATCACTGTGCTAGGCCATTCCAAAGAATCTGACGTCGAAGATGAAGATGACGATTTGGCTGGTATGTACGCGCCGGCCCTTGATTCGGAAGTCTTTACCGAGATTTTCTATAGCGTTTCTTTTAGTTCTGAGGTATACTCTCAACAACAGGATCGTATTCATAGATTTGGCCAAAAACATACATGTAAGTACTATCGTATTTTTTGTAATACTCCTATTGAACACAAGATACGCGTAGCATTAGAAGATAAGTTGATTCTACGTAAAGAAATGCTAGTAGATATTGCTCAATCATTGAAAGACGAAGTCGAAGTAGAAGGTGTTGAGTGACCAAACTGCGGTTCATTTGGTATAAGTATAGTGTAAGAGAAATTAGATTCGTTTAACAACGCCTCAGACCTAGCCATTCTGAGGCTTTTTAAGGAGGTGTCCTACTATGGACGCAGAACGGCAAAAGAAATTCCAGCCCTTTATCGATGCAGCGGGGGTGACAGTAGGTGAGCTGAAACTGGCCGGCGATCAAGAGAAAATCCTGATCGACAGTCTGATTCTGGCCGTCGTCGGCTTCGACACGAAGTACACCGAAGCAACCGAAGCAGAGGCGAGCGCATTCATTGAAAGGATTCTGAACAATTTGCTGGCGACTCACAAACGCAAGCAAGCCCAGCTTTCCGACAAGCACTCGGCCCCGTCCCGTGCCATTCGCAAAAACCAGATCGATGCGATCTCGGCGGAACACGGCATCAAATTCTCCTACCTCCGGGAAGAATTCCGTTTCGTATGGCCGTCGGTGCCGGTCGACGAATCCGAAGCGGATGTGCCGGGGCAGCTTCCGGACCCGGAAAAGACCGAAATCGAGTACGGCAACAAGATCGGCGTGATCGCGTTCAAGTATCACCTGAGCCACAAAGGCCAGATCAATGTCGAACTGGCCATGTCTTTCTGTAGCCCGAAGGATACGTTCGACAACCTCGACGGCAAGGAAGAAGCACTGAAGCATTTCATGGAAGGCAAGACGCTGATGTTGGAAGCCTCTCATGGTGCTCTGTTCGGCAGTCTGTTGGGTAAGCCTTACCCGATTGCTGTCGAATACGCAGAAAACGTGCTGAGGGCAAACGGTGTTGTTCGTCGTCTGGAAGAAAATCACTTTCTGACTTCGGTCATGATCGGTCGTCACTAATTAATCGTGTTGGCCCCGCTCGGAGGTCGAGCGGGATTTAACGGGGGATGTAGTCCTTTGTCCGAGACGGAAATAAATAGTCTCAACTCAATAACTAGGAGCAGAAATGGAAACCATTAACATTGTTAAGTTCGTGTCGATCAACGATGCTCTAACCACAAACCCGGATGGCTCATTCAGCGATGCTAAGGACAAAACCTTAGTCGTTGATACGAGAAAACCTTCTGAGCGTTTCCCCCAGGGTATTTCTCTACTTGGTGACTTTTACTCGCCGGAAATCCTCGATCATATCGATGAAGATCGGTTTTGGACAGGACTGCCGAATCTCGGCCCTGACCAAGATTTTCGAATCGAACGTATCAAAGAGTTGTTTCCGGTGACCGGTTACTGCCCTGACCCCCGTGTGAATCGGCGGAAGTTATACACCAAGATTCTCTGGCTTCGGACGGAAAGTACCATTGGTTGGGAATTCGACAAAAAGAAAAGTCGATTCTCCGAAGCCCACGTCCCGGTTTCTCTCGTGCTTCATAACAGCCGTCTCAATCATGCTCTTGACCTACTCCAAGCAAGATCCGGAGAACCGGCTCATGTACGACTTATTACAACGACCAATCAGCCCATCAAAACTTTCGGTCGTTAATCTCTGCTCTCTCGATGATCTCGCCCATCATCGAGTTTTCAGGGGCTGAGAAGTCTTCAGCCCTCTTTTTTTCGCTGTCTAAGTTAAGATTAAAATTTGGCCCTTTACATATGGAGGCATATACGTTTTGCTATTTACTAAACCAATGCGACGATGGGGAGTATCCACGCTCTTAGCAGTTGCACTTCTTCAAAACCCTTCACCCTCTCTTTCTCAAACAACTTCTTATTCAGACACCACCGACTCTAGAGCAGTCAGTGCCGTTGTTCTGAACTACGACCAAGACCCCGCTTTCGTACAGCGTCTGGTTAGCATTGCGGAAAAATACGCCTATAGCGATTTTCCTAAGAAGGAGGACATTCTTGCAATTATTGCAGTTGAGTCCAGGTTCAAACCTGATGCTAAAACTCAAACTTCCAAAGGATTGATGCAAATCAATCTGGACGCAAATCGCAAGAGAATCCAAGGGAGCTTGTTCAATCCGGATGAGAATATACGGGTTGGCGTTGAAATTCTAAGGGGTTATTATGAACTACTCGGCAGCAATCGTAGCGCCGCTATCATGGCCTACAATATCGGTCCTGGCTCATACCTCAAAGGTCGCAGGTCTCGCGTCTATCTTTCCAAAGTTGAAAAGAACGCGAAGTTGATTTACCCAGTAAGGCAGGAAAGCTCGGTGGAGTAAGACCTCTTTTGTGGTATAAGTTAGATAGAAGAGAGTAAACTAGTATTTTCAACTAACTTATAAGGGTTTCTACCATGTCGGCCAAGGCTGCTTCACTCCTCTATTTTGGTTCTGTTCTGCTTGCCGTAGCCTTGGCTATTTCGTGTTGCATCCTGGTCGGAGGAAACCAGCCGTTACCATGAGGTGAATTATGTTAACGATGATGGCTATCGTGGGGTCATTGTGTGGAGGATTTGTTCTCTTCCTCATAATCCTAGCGTCTATTTTGGCGTCAATCGTGGAAACGCTAAGGGACGCAAAAGATGTTCTGTTGGATCGAGAATGGTGGAACCAATGGTTACCTTCATTCTGATTCTATTCTTAATACCTTTTGTAATCGTCGCTATTATTCTAGGGCTTATCCGTTTACTATTCGGATGGGTTTTGCCTAAGAAGAAACGCTGACGGGCACTCGGGACTAGTTCCCGAGTTTTTAGCTAGTTAACCAGGAAATGAGCTGGGGATTATCTTTGAACACTGCCAGAAGCCCGGCAGCTAAAGCGAAGACTTGTTTTTCTTTCATACCTAAGCTAAGAGATTCATCGACTGCATGAATAGTCTCATGTAGCATTGTGTCCTGGACTTGTTCTTTGGCTTCGAGCAGACGAACCCAAATCTGTTGTTTATCAAGCTTCATCCAACCATTTACTTCTTCATCTTGACCAGGTGCCAAGACCATTACACTGAAGGATTTGCCTAAAATTTTAAGTTTATCTGGCATGTCCATTATCCAACTTAAATCGGGTTGAGGAATTTCCTGTTTTTCGGATCCTGAATCCATTTTGGCACCTATGTTTGACCTTATAATTTTAGTCTTAGTAGTCCTAGCAGTTGCGCCCAGTATGTGCCATATGGTATAATCATTACCTAAATTTTATGAGATAAAGTCATGCTCCCCGAAGATCTTGCTGAACCTTACATTGATGACGACCAAATTCTTGAAATGGAATCCTATATGGATGATTTGGTTTCTCATATGCTTTCGGAGACAGAGGATGGCCAGGAACCGGTTACGTTCTATCGATCCAGAATGGTCGATGCTATTATGTCTGTAGGCGAATTACTGGATTTGATCCCCCAATTGACAGGGAAAGAATCCAAAGCGGAAGCTAAAAGAATGTCCAAAATTCTACTTTCGATGTGCGATCTTCTAGATTTCACTTTATTGATGGCTCATGCATTCGAGACAGGTGTTCCAGATGCAGAAATTCTCGAAGCAGAGACTAATAGTGGCATTATTGAAATTCAAACTAACGCTACAATTTGTGCCATGTCGTTACTCGATGCAGTTAACGCACTTGGTTTCAATTTCTTCGTAGAAAGAAACTCTGAAAATATAGATGGAGAAATTGTTTCTTCAGAGATTCTTGGTATGTTGGCGGGTTTGTGTAAACTCTGCGAACATTTACAAGTAGATCTCTACGATGTAATGTATTCCCGGATTACTAAATGATTGAAAATCCACTACAATTTTTCCCTCTCGAAAAAGCTCGAGGGTTACAAGCTACCGTTATAGATGAAATAGACAAAGTATTTAAAAGTGGAAAGAATATTGTAATCTTAGAGGCTCCCGTAGGGTCTGGCAAATCAGCAGTTGCCCTTACCCTTGGGAGGGCGGCTAAAGATTGTCATATTTTGACGCCGCGTAAGTCTTTACAAGACCAATATTTCGATGATTTCAAAGAACATATTGTTCTGATGAAAGGCCGTAATTCGTATCCATGTACATTTGATTCAACACCAAATGAATACAGAAAAGTCATTAATAAGATCAAGGGCGGACAAATAACTGCCCCTCTAATTAGTGAAGAAACATGCGCCACTGGACCTTGTCGAGACTCCAAACCAATGTTTGATAAGTGTGTCGGTCTTAATGGTCCTTGTCCTTACAAAGTAGCAATGGAGGTTGCACAAAATAATGACATTGTTGTACACAACTTACACTCGTTCATTTTCCAGACTAACTTCACAGAAGCGTTCGTCCCTAGGGAATTGCTTATTGTTGATGAAGCCCATGAAATTGAGGGGATTATGCGAGACTTCATCTCGAAGCGCTTTACGTCGCATAAACCTGTGTGGACTAGCAGGGTACCGGAAAGCTCAGACCCTGAGGACTGGAGGGAGATCTTATTTTCAGATGATTTCGTACCTATCGAAACCGCCTCAGACAGGGCTAAAAAACAGCAAGATCCTGACTTTACATCGGAACGCGATAACTACCTTCTTAAGGTAAAAGTGTTTCTGGATCAGTTGGAATCAACAGGCCATAAGTATACAGTTAAATTCCACGAGAATAATCATGGTAAAACTGGAGCGCACATCAATTCTACTGTCGAATTCGTTCCTCATAAAATTGGTAATTCTGCTCAAAATTCGTTGTTTAAGTATGGTAGTAAAGTTCTGTTGATGTCGGCTACAATTTACGATAAAGATGTATTTTGTCGTAATATTGGGCTCAATCCAGAAGATGCCTATTTTATTAAAGCCCCTTCAGCTTTTCCGTTGAAAAATAGGCCGGTCTATTTGAAGTCCGAGTATCAAGTCGATACTTCATTTCAAAATTGGGATAGTAATTTTGACGAAATGATTGGTATTGTACAGAAGGTAATGGGCACATTCCACGATACTAAAGGATTAATACACGCGCCTTCTTACACAGCAGCAGAACAAATTGCAAATGCACTTAACGATCCTAGAGTCGTCATTCACCGCCCTGAGACTTTCCAGACAAAACTGATTGAGTTCTATGGGTCGAAAGAACCCAAAGTGTTTATCTCCCCTGTCTGTCAACAAGGCGTTGACTTTAAAGGGGATAGGGCGAGATTTCAAATTGTATTGCGAGTCCCATACCCAAGTACCCAAGACAAATTTGTATCTGAAAAAGTTGAAACAGACTTTCCGTGGTACAACTATCAGGCTTTAATTACATTCGGCCAACAGTTGGGGCGTATTAATCGTTCTGAAACTGATTTCGGTGTAACGTTTCTACTTGACTCTAGATTTAATAAGTTTGTTTCTCGTAACAACAGCAAGTTGCCAAAATGGCAACGTGATGCTTTCATTTGGAAATAATATGGCATTCTTTCGTCAAGCAGAAGCCGGTGATACTGGTGCGACAAAACCCAAAGTAGATAGCTTCATTATGTCGGATGGAGTTTTCTGTATTAATGACTCAAATTTGGTAAAAGTAATAGGTAACGAGAAAATTATTCCCGAACATGAAAATGAATTCAGAGACCATATTTCTGAGTTTGTAGACCATGCCGCCGCACAATTTTTTACTCAAAACCCAGATCTATGAAACTGCCTAATTATTGTTCACCTGAAGAATTTGCTACTTGGCTTTCAAAACAAGTGGCAACTAATGGTGGAAAACTCCCCACGGAAACTGAATGGGAAGAAATTAAAAAGCGTCTTGAAAACGCTATTGAATGGGTTCACCCTTGGTATTTGAAACCGAGTGGTGATGATGGAGACGGCGGGGGGGGGAGAAGATCTTATCCCTCCTTACAACACAACAGACTCTAGCAAATGGCCATTCCCAACTCCTAATAGGATACACTGAAATGATGAGAAAATTACTTTTCTGGGTCAGCGGATATCTTCCGACGAAGCTGATTAGCGAAGCTGCGACCGAGAGCACACCGGAGAGGCCGTACCTAGAGAGGTACTTTCTCCTCGAAACGGAAGAACACGTTGCTTATCTGCACAGGTTTGTAGATAGTGATCCCGATAGGGCAAAGCACAGTCACCCTTGGAAATGGGCATTATCTATAATTCTTGCTGGATGGTATGTTGACGCGAATACCTATGGTCAAAAGGTAGTACGTTGGATAAATTTCCTAACTGGCGATACTTTCCATCGTGTTATTCTACCCGGCAGTATGGACAGCAAACACAGAGATGTTTGGACATTGTTCATTCATCCCAAGACAAAATCCAAGTCCTGGGGATTTGCTGAACGTTTCCCATGGATGGATGCTCAGGGCGCTCCTGAAGATGCCTACATTTATATTCCCCACAAAAGTTCTCCAGAAGAGAGCTGGTGGAAAGACGCTCCAAAAGGGCGAGACTCTAGGAGGTTAAATGAAAATCTACAAGCATTTAAAACTTAACAACCACGTTCCTGACACCCGTCGCATCTCAAAGCCCGCCGAGAAACAGCAAGACTCGGCGGTTGTCAAACGAGCCGTGAAGCAGAAAATTCGCAACCTGGCTAAAAGGAAATTTGGGAAATGATATGGACATTATTCCACATAAATATCGGATTAATCACTTGGTGGACGGTCGTCTTCCGGATTTTAGGTCTATGGTAAACGCCTTACATGGTCAAGCAAAAAATTTTGGCCATGAAGATGAATTATACAAGAAGTTTTTTGTAGCGACTAAAAAAATCAAAGTTTTCAAATTGGCTACGGATACTAGTGGTTGTTATCGGTATATCATTAACTTAATCATACCTAAAGGAACTAAATTCCACATAGGTTGTACGATGGGAGGCGGAGAATGCTGCCGCTATAAATGTCGTGCAGAAAAAGTTTTTGTACATAGTATCGTCGATAAATGGACGGGTAAAGAAGTCAAAATAGCATATAGCTTTATGAAATCAAGACGTACTGATAAACATCTGAAATATGAGGTGGGTAAACTGATTGATTTGACTAAAGAATTTAGCCATGAGTACGCTATTTGTGCCGAGGGAATACATTTCTTTCTAGATATCAAATCAGCATACTACTATCGTTAATAACGTATTAACCAAGGAGACATGCCTCATGCGTTATTAACCAACACGGAGTAAACCGTGAAAACCCCGATTGACACCTCAAAAATTTCTAACCCTAACTCCCCTACGAGGTATTACCGAGCAGCAGAGGCACAGGCGAAAAAATTAAAGAACGTTGAATTGACTTACCAAGATAAAGTTGTAATAGAAAACCAACGACAAATGATGTTCCAAAGGGATCTCGTCGACCGAAGTAGGAACGCTTTAGACGAAGATTCTCAACTTTGTCAGGAATTCTATGTAACGGCAGGGTCTGGGAGGGGCCTGCCGTTTGATGTAGATGCTCTGATGGATTTGCTGTAAAGGGTCGATACGGCTGACCCGTTGGATACCTGGAATTGGCCTGACCAGCCAGGTACGGGGGATAACCTCCCTGAATACAATTTGATGTAGTATTGTTGAAAGCGGGTCTGGTTTATACTAGACCCGTCAGTCGATCTTTTAATATTCCAAGGCCCTCCGCCTTGTATTCTCTCACTTGATCTTTGCTTATTTTTAGCTTTGTAGAGATTTCTGCGTGGGTCATTTCGTCATGTTCCCCAATGCCAAAAGACATTGAGATAATTTCTTTGTGTGGACTAGGAAGAGTATCGACCATTTTTTGAATTCGTTCCCGGTCTAGGCGGGTTTCGACTTCTTCTCCGATTGGGTCGATTTCAAAGTTAGGATCATCGGCGTCCATGTCTTCAAGGTAGAACGTCAGATATTTTGTAGAGTACATCTCTCGAATATCTTTTTCTGCCACGTCAGGAAGGGCTTTCCTAAGATCTTCTATTGTAACGTTCTCGTTTTGATCAATTATTTTTTGTATTTTTGATGCGAGTTGCTGTTTCCAAATTGGCAATGCAGTGATTCTAACCTTGCTCATTTCCTTCAGTATTCGCTGCAAAACCCACGACCCAGCATAAGTAAGGAACCGATATCCTTTCTTATAGTCAAATTTGTTAAGTCCTACAAGTAAACCTTCGTTGCCAGCGGAGATTAGTTCGGAAAACTGCTCAGGGTCATTCTTGGAATATTTTTTGGCCTGCTTAAAAACAAAACGTAGATTTGCCGTAATTATTCTATCTCGTATCTTGTCTCGTTCTTTTTGAGGCAATCCTGCATCTTCAAGTAATAGAAACAATTCAAATTCTTCATCTTTAGTGAGAATTGGTTCCTCACATATTTTGTCGTAATAATTGGCAAGGTCCATGTTGTAATCCTTTATAAAGGCATTGTATGTTAAGTTTTTATAAAAGTCAAGTATGAAATATTGACAAATTCATTTCTTTCATGATAATATTTGTCTTTATGATGAAAGAAATGACAATGGAAATTATATCGAAAAAAGAAGCTAAAAAATTAGGCCTTAAAAATTACTTTACCGGCAAACCTTGTTCCAAAGGGCATCTTGCTGAAAGAAAAGTTTCTTGTGGTAATTGTATACTCTGCCAAAGAGAAAATAACAAAACCTACAGAGAGCAACATAAAGAAAAAATTCAAGCCTACAACAAAGAATACTTGAAAAAGTACTATGCTGAAAATAAGGAAAAATTACTTGCCAATCAGCGAGAATACTGGGAGAAAAATAAACATAGATTTAGTGAACGCCAAGCAGAATATAGAGAAAAAAACAGAGAACAAAAAAGACTGTCAGACAGAGAATATCGCGTTGTTCACAAAGAAAAATTTAATCTGTCAACTGCTAATTCGAAGAAGAAAAAACCCGCAAAATACATTGCTCTCATTTTGAGACGGAGAGCAAAACAACGGCAATCCATACCGATATGGTACGACGAATCCGCTGTAGATCTAATTATTCAGCAAAGAGATGAACTCACCGAATCCACCAAAATAATTCACAATATAGATCATATAGTGCCCGTGATTAGCGATTTTGTTTGTGGCCTACATTGGCATGGAAATATGCAAATACTTACGAAATCTGAAAATAGCGCTAAAAGCAATCTTATTTGGCCTGACATGCCTGACACGTCCGATCCAGAACTCAAAGCCCTTGTCAAAACCTTTAAAGAATCTTGCCAAGACTAACCAATTCGTGTTACAATCCAACATCTTTTCAATAAGAGATTTAAATGACTGCTGTTAAACAACTCAAGTTGCCTTTGAAGGTAGCTAAAAAAGATCTGCCTAAAGCAGTGATCAGTCTAACTGGCCCGACAGCATCGGGTAAGGACACTATTCTTAAGTATCTCGAAACTAATTATCCGATCAAGCGTTTAATTAGTGACGTTACTCGTACAAAGAGAGACGGGGAAACTGATGGTGTTGACTACAATTTTGTTACCCGTGAGAAGTTCGAAGAAAATCTCAAGAATGGTGAGTACTTTCAACATGTTGAGTTTAAAGGTAACTGCTACGGCACTAACTCTAAAGAAGTCAAAAAGACTTTGGAGTCTGGTAAAATCCCAGTGCTGATTCTTGAGCCCAGTGGAGTACCCCACTTGGATATTCTTGAGGACGAGTACAAACTTAAACCTTGTAAAGTTTTCGTTTCTGCCCCTCTAGAAGATTTGTTAACTCGATATTTCAAACGTACATCTAAAGAAGAATTCCTTAAAAATCCTGAGTATGGATATGAACGTCTTAAGGGCATGGTTGTTGAACATGAATTTTGGGAGCGTACTCATAAATGGGACCTAAGAATTCAAAATGATTCCTACGTAGATTTCGCAATTGAAGAAGGTGCTTTCCGAATTGCAAATAAGCTTGGTTTACTAAGCGATTATAAAGTCCCTGGAAAAATGTGGACTGAACATCAATTTTTTAAAGAGGTTTTTTGGTATGGCTACGAAGATAGAACTACAAAGTCGGAATGAAAATGGGAAAGAGATTATTGCTCTTGCCTTTGAATGTACGAAAGCGGAAGAACATGAAATTATCGATGCCGTCCGCGTCGCAATTTTTGAGAATAACCCAAAACGAGGAGGCTATGTTAATAGCAATCGCCTTGTCATCGAATTTAGCCTTGAAGATGACTCTTGATATGGTATAAGTAAGTTGATACACAACGACCACTGTACTCGCCCTCGCCGACCGCGAGGGCTTTTCATTTGAGGAGCAACTTTTATGGTTTCCCGGACAAACGTTTTTGCCCTTATCCAAACAGGTCTTCAGGATGCATTTAACAATGAATCCCAATTGGAGCTTGACCGTGTAAAAAAATTCATTGGAGATGTGAGCTTCATTAGTGAAAAGTTAGGGCATGCTTACCTGCCAACTGTCTTAGACAGTATCAGTTGGAATCTCAATGTTTCATATCTTTCGGAAGAGGATAAGAAAATTTTGGTTCCAAATAAGTGGGAACTCATCCAAAGAGATGGTAATAAAACCATTGCCACGTATGGCTGGCGAGATTATCGTTGGAATTTAGAAGGACGTAACGGTGATATCGTCGCTTGGAAACTGATCTAAGGAGCTAAAAATGATAGATTCACCTTCTTTATGGATCGATGTGAACGCTGGTAGAAGGGTGGCACGTCGGATGCTTGAAGATTTCAACCAAGAAAATTTTGTTGGATACGATAAAAAACTCAGGGAACTTATCGGGCTGCTGTCATACGGGGGCAGATCTGCAGAAGTTTTGAATAGTTTCACCCATGCATTCGATTCTGGCAACCTAGCCGAGCTTGAAAAGACTATTGAAAAATATAATCTCAATCCTTCTCAACGCCGAGTTGGACCTTGGATAGCCAACAATGGACATATGCCCCGGCCGGTAAAAGATAGCAAAGTTGAATTCCAAGTTCGTAGTCTTGAAACCGGAACTAGCAGAATTTCTCAGCTTAATTGGACTATCCCCTCTCCGACAACGGCTTACGATATCATACGTTATAGGGTAATCGAAAATGAGTAAACTCGATTTGTTAGATAAATCTGTAACTAGTTTAAACATAACCGAATGTGTTGAGTATTTGGAATACTTATTCGAATCAGAATTTTTCGAAAAACATATTCCAGCACTCAATCATTTTTGTGATATCGTAGATTACCTTTTGAGAACTTATCCTTCCCAAAGAAACAAGTTATCAGTACGTGGGGAATTGACTCACAAGGTTTTCGGATATCATAATAAATATCTTATTAACCAAAACGTGCCTGAAACTTATAAGGTAGGCGTGTTGGAGGGAGACTCTAACAAAATACAACTCTCATGTGGTTATCTGAGAAGTATTGTAAACCTACTTCATCCTGTACTTCGAAATACTGGAGGGAGTGGGTTCATAAAGCGAGTATCTGATCCGAGCATAAGACCAAAATTTAGTATTGAATTTGAGGATTCAACGCCCTTGGAAGTCATATGGGGAGTAGATGGTGGGCCTACTAGCATATCCCACGCCCCTATCAGAGATTTAAATTGGATTCAAGTGCAGGGCAGACCACAGATTTTGTCGTGGAGAGCATCCGAAGATATTTTTTGGGAAGATAAAGAACATGAATGAATTGTCAATCAGTAATAAATTGCGAAAAGCTTTTCGGGAAGAAGATGAAACTGGATTTGAAAATATTGTCAAAACTCTGGAGGGCACTGGTGCTGGCAACTGCATACCTTTACCCCGAGGTTGGGTAATAAACAACGGATTGTCAGGAAACTGTCCGATTGGCGTTAATTTGCAAACTACCGTTAGAGTTTTAACTCGTAACCTTGTTATGGAAAACGGGCGAGTTAGAGACTATAGTTGGATACTGTCTAACGGTCCTATGGACATCCTTGCTTATATGGTGCGGCATTAGGAGAATAGCAGATGGATAAACCTTTGAGCATTTCAGAAGCATTACTTCGGGCTTTTGAAAATGAAGACCTGGCAGAATTTGAAGCAATTCTCAAAAAAATCCAAGGCACTTTTCCGAAGTTCCTGGTAGTTCCTGACAACTGGATAATTCATACTGGGGAACTCGATTCTGACGGGTTTCCGATTGGTATTGACCGAGAGTTAGTTGTTAGAGTTTTAACGAGGGGTATGGAAACTATTTACGATAGCGTCAAGTATTTCCGTTGGCATATAAATGCGAATGGGGACGATATTATTGCGTATAAATTTGCATCATGATTCATTCAATACGTTTCTTTAATCGGGAGTCCGCCCAGAAATGGGTGGCAGTCCCAGACGAAGCTTTAGTCTCAATATATGGTAAGGGAGAAGAAAAACCAAGCATGGAGCATGAGTGGGATTTTCTTCTTTCTTTACAATTTGATGATGCGGATGAAAGTAAAGAAGACCGTCTTTTGTTTACGTTGGACCAAGCCAAGCAAATAGTTGAATTTGTTAAAAACGCTGAAGAAGACGGAGCGGAATATCTCTTTGTCCATTGTAAGGGAGGTATTAGTAGAAGTGCTGCTGTAGCAATGGCACTTGGAGAATACTACAACGTTAAAGTTTTTATGGGCTATAGACTGTTGCCGGAGTCGTACTCTCAGTACAACAAGTTTGTCTATCGAAAAGTTCGGGAGGCATTATATGGACCAGAGTTTGGATTCACCTCGTAGGAAATTTAGTCTTGAAGACATTCGCTTCAACTTAAGGGGGCTTGTTGACCCTTTAGAAGTAACGGCCATTTACATTCCGAACAACACCCAATTCACACATTATGGTGGTAAAACTACCCTTGAAAACCGGGATATGGCCATAGAAGGGCTTGTTAAGAAGCTTTTTAGATCTGAAATTCGTAGTTCGTAGTATCAAATTGGTATAAGTATAGTGAAGGAGAAAAGACTATTACTTGACTCTTTCATCATACTTACCTGGTGTAAAAACCAGTCTTTAAACCTATGGAGCAAGAAACATGAAGAAGAACATCCTGGCAGTCTTGGTGTCGTTCGTTCTGGCAATGGTGGCAGGTGTCGCAATGGCAGGTCAGCCGCAAGGCTATTCGCAATCGTCGTCGGGACAAATCAACGTCGGTGCCAATGTCGGCGGCTACTCCGGTACGGGCACTTCGTACACCAGCAGCAGCACCACTGGCGGTTCGCAAGCATCGTCGCTGGTCAACGGCTACGGCAACGCCTATGAAACCACCACGGCGTCGAGCAACAACTTCGCAACGGCCGGCAATACGTTCAGCCAAACCGGCGTCACGTCGTACACCAACACCGGTTCGACTTCGACGGCAACTTCCAGCGGCACGGCGCAGAACGCGTACAATCCGACGGCAACGGGCGTGGGTGCGTATGGCTCGACGGCCGGTGGCTTCGGCACCAACATCACTGCATCGTCGACGTTCAACGCAAGCTATGCCGGCATTGGCGGCCAGCTCGGAGTCACGGGTTACGAAGGCGAACAAGGCAGCGGCGGCTACTAAGTCTTGCTGCAGTAGTAAGTAGTGAGGACCGAGCGAGCCGATCAGGGGATTGGCTCGCTTCACAACAAATAGACTTTGGAGTCTTAGATCATGCAGAAGATCGTTAAGGTAGTCCTGGCTTTGGCTTTGGGCTTCGTACTCTCTTCCGGGGCGCAAGCGCAACAAACATCAACCTCACAAAACCAGAATTCTTCAGGTGCGCAAAGCAGTGCTGCAAACCAGGGAGTAACTCTGGAAAACACCTGGAATACTCCATCGGGTACGGATGTTCACGAACACATCAGCGGTGTTACTGGCTCCAACGAGCCGGTTGGTCTGGGTTCGTTCTACAGCTCTAACTCACCGGACTACTGTGGCGGAACGCAACAGTTCGGTTTCAGCGCTCCGTATGTGACGGCGGCGGCGGGTGGACCGACGATGAAGGAGCCGGGCTATGCATGTGACGATCATCGCACTGCAGTTCATGCGATGGAATTCGCAGCGACGTTCGGCAACGCAGCAATGAAAGCTCTGCAACTGGCGGATGAAGCTCAGAAAGTAGGGAACGCAGCTGAGGTAACGGAGTTAAAGGCAGCTTCGGAGTTGTACTCGAAGATGTCCATGCAACAAGCGAACTTCGCGGTGTTGATGGAATGCGGCCACTCCGAATCGGCTCGTCGTAACTCTCGTTTGGCAGGTATCAACTGCCCTGAGACTGATGCTGAAAAGTCAGCCGAGTCAACTACATCGGCCGCTGAAGTTCAAGTAGCTGCAGCAAAGCGAGGAGAGCCAACCGATCCATTCATTCGGTCGCGTGAAGGACTGCCTCCACTGGCAGTAGCTGCAAAGTAGTTTCGGCCTATTTGGCCAAGGCCAATATTTTGGCCTTCTTTTTGATTAACTTTTATTTTTAGCTTTATTGACAGTTATAAAGTCATTTGGTATACTCCGTAAAAAAGGAGTTTATAATGGTTAAATACACAGCTAAGCCAATTACGGTGGAAGCTACTCAATGGCATAGGCCCGGAGATCATCCTAAGATTGTTGAAGTAATTCAACATCGAGATGGAGTCGCCATTTCAGAATTTGAAAAAGAACGTTGGCGTGGAATTGGGAAAGTAGCTTATGCCCATGTCCAAAGAACAGATCGTGGTTCCAAGGTTATTGGGTATATTCGTCCAGGCGATTGGGTTATTGAGCATAATAAAAATGATTTGACAATTATGACTAACGCTGATTTCAGATCAAACTTTATTCTTAAATAATAACTTACATGCTTTCCTTTTGGTATAAGTAACTTGGAGAAATCCATTAACTCATTCTAGGGGAATACAGATGGGGCTCAAAGCTATTATCAGTAGTGTTGCGAACGGCAAAACATCTGCAACCGACAATCTTGAGAAACTCAAGATCGGTGGCGTGTCGAGTAGCGATGCAAAGTTCCCGAAAACACCGGGCGATATCAAGTTGGGCATGATGGTTCAAGATAGTCTGACAGGATGCTTCGGCACCGCTAGTTCTCGTCATGATATGTCATCGGGTAACATTCAGTTCGGCGTACAGCCAGTCGGCGACGGCGCGAATTATCCTGAAGCGTGGTCGTTCGACTGGAAGCAACTTCTGGTCCTTGGAGACCATCTCTCAGGCCGTGCCGTGAAACCGGCCAATGCTAAATTCGCTCTCGGAGACCGTGCGAAAGACAAAATTTCCGGGTTCGAAGGTATCATCACCGAAATTTCCACATACTTTAATGGGTGTGTATTTGCCGGCCTGGTGTCATCAAAACTCAGTGAAATCGACGGTAAACCTAGTTCCCAAACACTGGCTAGTCATCGCATCGAAGTTATTGAACCTGCTGAAAAGGCAAAGGTTCTCGACATTCCGAAGGCCGTGAAAACTGGGGACGACAAGGCATTGGCGAAAGGGACTGGTGGCCCTGCCCGCCGGGTTGAACGCGTGCGCTGATTATGTGGACCTTCCTTTTGGGGCTGGTCCTCGGTTTGATTCTCGATGTCAACTGGAAGCCCCTTAAGGAATTCCGAAAGTGGCTTAACTCTAAATAGGAGTTGTTATGCTTACGGGTCTCATCATCTACGTAGTTAGCTCTTGTGTACTGTCCACCTTGGGTATTCTAATCGTCCGTGGTGGAACGAGCAAACCTTCCCCCATCCGCACCGACCGCAAGGCCGACCAAAAGTAGAATCAACCCAGGGCTAGTAAAGACTGGGTTGGTTTCCATCTGTTTGCTTTTAGGAAGTACATCATGAACTGGCCCGAATCATTCGCTATAGTTGGCTGTGCTTGGGCCTTCGTAGCTCTTATATATGTTTTTACAAATTCTTGGGAGTAGCAATGGATTTCGACCTGGTAAAAATGGGTAGTCTCATCGACAGTCGCCTTAGTAAGTTTGGTGTGGACTACAACACACACTGCCGCATCGTGAACATTTCTGACGGGTCGGGAACAATGCAGGATCTGTACCGCAATGGGACGATGCAAGAACTGATCAATCGCGTCTACGCTGTTGCAAATGTTTTAGCACCGACTTCGGAAATGGAGCAGTATGTTTTCAGCGTTGATTACGCAAAACTTCCCTCCGCAACTGGAAACACCATTGAATCGTATTATTCACACACGGTTCGACAAGCATGTACTTGGGGTGGTACGAAATATTCTCCAGTTCTGCGTGCGGCGATTGATTCATACGATGCCAAGATCAGCGCTATAACAATTGGACATGTCAAGCCACTTGGAGAAATTCCTAAGGTAGGATTTTTCAGACGTATTTTCGGCTTAAAGCCTAAACTTGACTTCGATGAAATCTTGCCGCCTGTTACGTTGTATAAACGGCACAATATCACCCCGATGTACCCAATGTTGATCATCTTCCAAACGGACGGTGACAATATCAAAACCGATGAAGAGACATTCTTCCGAGTACTTGATGCTGCTCGTAGCAAAGCTATTTTCGTCATGTTCATCGGCGTCGGAACCAAAGTATTCAGCCTGTTGAAAATAGCGGGCGGCCGGTACTCGAATTGTGATTTCTTCTCGGCCGTGGACATCGGCGGTTTAACGGACGAACAATTCTACGAGAACCTTCTCAGTGAAAAATTCCTCAACTGGCTGAAAGAGACCAAGGTGTAGCTATGCTTACTCAGGTTGAAAGAAATCTCCTGATTCGGGTCAGGGAAGCTATCAAGGCAGAACAAGAGTGGTATATCTGTGTCGCTTTAAGAGACTTGGCTTGGGGACTTGAAGAACACGGGGCTGCTACACGACTGAAAACCTACATCACGGAGAGTTTACACATTCTACCGAACACATTGGAAACCTGGCAAATGCACAGAGGTTTTCGAAACCGCACTGGGCCTCAACTCAGGGCGGATCGTATCGCGTGGATTGATTGGATGTTGGACCAATAACCCATCAACGAGGAATAACAATGACGGCCTATATTAAACACATAGCGAGGGCGGGTGCAATATTTTGTATTTTCGAGGTCCTTTCCGCAGTTGTCGGTTTGGAAAGTAGCCAAGCTTTAGAAATTGCGTGTTCCGCAGCAATAGTTTCTCTCATCGTTGCTTAATTCCCTTCCCTAATCGGAGATAGTCATGTCGTCATTTCTCAGTGGCATCAAAAAAGCACTCATTTCGGACGATACTCCGAAGCCCGCTGACCAGTCGGCTAACGCCAAAGTCGCGCCGGAGTATGTCCCGCCGACATCTGATTCCAGCACAGTACTAGCTGCTCAAGGCGTGCTTGATGTCCCGAATATTACCAAGGACATCGAGCAACAAATCACAAACAATCCCTCATATGCACTGTACAAGAAGTTCGAAGATCAGCTCGAAATTCTTAAAACTGTGCCGGGAATGGACGAAGCAACCCGTTTTCGTGCTTCTGCAGCAACGGTAGGGGCAGCGCCTGCAGACCTTATAGCTGCGTTGAATTCGCATGGAGTAGTACTGGCGGATTCAGCAACGCGGTTTGAATCGGTATTCATCGTGGCAGGAAAAGGCGCGCTTGAAAATCTCAAGCATGAAATTGAAGCCGCCGAGCAAAAGGTTAAAGACCTTACTGATCAGTTGGGCGCTGCATCGCAAGCCAAGACTGATTTGGTCAATGCTTCCCAGCAGCGGGCGGTAGACCTCGGTAAGGCAGATGTTGATTTCAAGGGAATCGTCGCTGCCTTGAGTACAAAATACCGCGACCGTGCAGCTAAAGTCCAACAACACCTGGGGGTTGGAAATGCCAAATGATCTTGTCAAAATAGGCAGCAAGAAAATTTCCTTCTGGGATACTAAGGAAGGAACGACAGGCATGTTCACTAGTCTAGGCATTCTGGGCCTGTTAGGATTTGGCTTGTATCATGTGCTGCCGTTCATCATTACCCTGCTGACGAATACCCTCTATGCTCTTGGCCTGGGAGCACTTTTACTGGCTTTCGTCGGAATCATTTTGGAAGGAACATTGCCTAAACGGCTATGGCTGGTTTACAAACGGCTCATGTGGTCTCTTACGTACTCTTTCATTAAGTATGATCCGGCGTGGGTGGCCCGTGATAGGCAGAAAGCTGCGAAAGAAAAACTGCAGAAAGCGGAAGATGCCAAAGGTAAAGTCAAGGGAACCTTACAAAAAATAAAGTCTACAATCGCTGGGTTCCAACGTGATGCTGATGACTACCAACACAAGGCCAATTACCTCCAACATCACGGGGGATTGGAAGTGGAAATACGGTCATATGCATCGAGGCTTCAACAGGCGATGAACGCAATAAATCGGCTCAAACCAGGAGCAGATCAGATCGAAGTTCTGGATAAGAAACTTAGTGAAGTACTAGGGGCCTTGAAGGAAGTAAATGTCGGTCTGGACTACACAATCGACGCCACAATTCGAGAATATGAAGCCACTCAAGCGATGGGTACTCTTTTGAGCGGTTTACGTTCCGCCTTCCGTGGTGACGATGATGTTGAAGGGCTGCGAGATCAGGCGCTAAGTCTCATGAGTGACGAAACTGACCATCAGTTTGGTCAGATTGATTCGTTCCTGGAAGATGTCGACAAATTCATGAGCAATCGGAATTTGGAAAACGCAATCAAGGCAGACGATGGCCTTAAGTTGCTGGAAGACTTGAACTCTCGTACCTTGCAGTTGAAAGTTTCTCCTCAACCCCAAACTCAACCGGCTACTTTGGATTTTAGGTCAGCCGACGCTCAAACCAGTTACTGGATTAAAAAGGACTGATCATGGCACTCACACGTCTCGGTAGAAATATCATCATCGTAGTAGCTATTGCCGTTGTGGGCGGCGGAGGTTACGGATATGCAAAGCATGCAGGTCTATTCAACCACGAAGTTGTTTCCCAGCAACAGAATTGGAACCAGCCTTCGTCGACTCCCGGCTCTGTGGAAGATTCGGTCCCAGCCCCATCGCAGAGCCCGGATCGTTCTTCCGTACAGACTCAATCTTCACCGGCGGCGGCGGCCTTCCAGCCTTCGTCGGATGCGCTGAAATCAATCATCACCAACGGCGTAGTTCGTATCTCGGTTGAAAACCCATCCGATCCGTTCTACAACGACGATAATGGTCAGATCAGTGGCTTTAACGTCGATTTCGCCAAGCTGTTGTTCCAGGACCAGACATTCATGGCTCTGACTGGTGGGCGGGCGATACGGGTGGACATGAATCACGAAGTCTCGGAATATGCACAAGTTCCGAAGCAATTGCTCGTGAATGGTCCCAATGGGAGTTCGGTCGTGGATATTGCTATGGATGGCTTGACCTTCCCTGACGATACTCCTAATGGCGTTGTGTACTCGGCTCCATACGTGACCGATTTCGGTTATGCGTTGATCACCGGCCCCTCCTCGAAAATCCATACGGCGGCTCAGTTGAACGACCCCGATGTGCGCATCGGCATTCTAAAGGGCGATCCTGATGTGAAAGCGTTTGTACATCGTCAGTTCCCGTTGGCAGCGGTCGTGGCTGTAGACGACGCGGATCCGCATTTCATCGACAAGTCCGTGGACGATAGCGTGGTGGATGCATTCATCTATGACTATCCATTTGCAGTGTCATCGATCAAAGGTACCGATCTGAAGTTCGCTGTGACCAAACTCGATGGTTCGGATATCGCCTACAAGATCGGCGTACGTTCGAATGACGAGTCGTTGCTGACTTATCTGAACACTGCTATTGCACGCGTTAAGAACACCGATGCGTACCGTGCTTTGCTCATCAAGTATTTCGTCAGCAACCAGGTCGTGACTACGGCGGCGTCGGGTGGTGAACACACTTATGTGGTCCGTCAAGGTGATACACTTGGCAAGATCGCAGCAGTGATGTTGGGATCTTCCGGTCAGTATCGCAAGATCCAGGCCCGTAACAATCTGCCGAATCCGGATTTGATCCAGGTCGGTCAAAGCCTCGTGATTCCGTCACATTAACGAAATAGCTGGAACGCCCGAAGTTTGGGCGTTTTCAATCAGGAGATTTTTATGAAAGCATTAACTGTTAAGCGTTCAGGCTGGGCGTTCAAAATTGCACAATTTGGCGGATTTCCGGAAGATGGCGTTGTTACAGACAAGGCAATACATCACAGGAATCAACTTTTATACAAGTTATGGATGTCCGACGGCATTGAACATGACGAATATCAGAGCCGTAAACAATACCCCTACCGAGACGCCAATTTCTGCGAGTTTTCCCGAGCCATTCTTTTCGGCGCGATTAAAGGACTGTGTATCAGTTTGACTCTTTTCTTGATAGGTTTTTTAGTTCTTGCTGGAACCATCGCTGATATTGCATGGGTAGTTCACGCAATTATCCATGGAAAATTCTTAGAACCGTCCGTCTATGCGGTGATAGGATTTGCGGTATGGGGACTAGCCGTTTTCTTCGCGCTATGTTGTCTAATTGAATTTGCTAGACAGGCTATCGTCAACAATTGGCCGAACAAAACTGGCGAAAAAGAAGTTGCACTTATTCAAGAAAAACTTCGTAAGAAGGAACTTCGCCAAGCATTCTGGGGAGCTATTCGTAATAAAACCTGTTTCAAGGTTGAAATCAAGTAACGTCTTGGAGCCTTCGGGCTCCTTTTATAAGCATGGGGGATGATATGTTGGTAGCCTTAATTGAAATTTTTGCAGGATTAGTTTGTGCCTGCGTAGGTGTCTATTTTTTCTTTGGAGCAGATTGGTTTATGGGTCTACTCATGATTCTACTGGCGATTATTTTCGGGAGTGGCGTTGTAGATGAACTTGGAGGGTAGCAATGTTTATGCTATTATGCAAATGTCTTATCAGTCTGCTCTTCACATTTTGTGGAGCAATACTGTTTTCGACAGGGCATTGGTTTTTTGGAGCACTTTGCTTAATCCCCTCAGTAGATTTACTTTGGGACCTGATAACCGAAAATCTTATCTAAATTTACCTGCTCTTTTCTGGTATGAGAAGAGTGGGTAGAAAATTTATTTTTAGGGAAATGAACATGTACGCAGTTATTGGATCTTGCTCGCTTTGTGGCGGCGAAGTAATGGGTTTTACTGGACCTTGGTTTGGAACTGTTCCCCCGAAATCGTACTGTGCAATCTGCGGCGCAACAGAAGCACGGAATAAAGCAGTTATTCCTATGGAACATCCTGGCAAAGCTTTTGAAAAAGGCATCGGTATAGATATTTACGAATCTATAGATAAAAGCTATTACAAATTTGATAGTATGTTTGACTCCGTAATGAGTCCTGTAGACCGAGCTTTCGAAAATATCGAGAAATTTTTTGGCAAAGTTAAAGGTAAAAAGAAGGAAGAATAATGACTACAATGGATGTGAATTCAGATGAGGCGGACGGGGAAGATACTCTTTATACACATGCAGTACCAACGTTGTCCCCCTCATCTGTTAATACTGTATACGCAGTTGTCCCAACTCACTATAACTCAGTTGATTCCGACGAACATTATTATGCTGACGGATATGAGTTACCAATTGCGTTATTTGAATCTAAAGTCAAAGCTGATATTTTTTGTTTAAATGAAATTTTCAAATTTTTAGCAGACTTTAGTGATGAAGATGACACGGAACGAAATGAAGAAGATGAGGATGAAACATCGATCGCACTACAGTATTTCAGGTACATGTTTGATAACATGAGATGGGTACATGACCCCTTCGACAAAGACGAAATCAAAAAAATACTCGAAATACGATCAGCCTCAGAAAAAGATAAAAAATTAGCTTATGGACTATTTAAAGATTTTCTCTTTTCATTAAATGATTGGAAAGCAGAAAAATTTCTACAAATGATCTCAATTACTCCATTTACTGTCGTAAAGTTGTTTTGTTACTAGTTAGAGATTAATTATGTTTTTTATTAAATGCTATGGTTGTGGCAGCACAAAACCTTTTGAGGGTGAAATCTCTACTCGTAAGGATTTGGAAAATGCTATTTTTCAAATAGGATTTACAAAGTTGGTAGATGAGTATAGAACAGTTGCTGTATGTAGTCCGAAGTGTGCAAGTCCATTGTTGACAAAACGTGGACAGCTTTTGAAAAGACTTCCGGAACCCTATTCTGCGGAAAAGTGAGATAAAAATGGAAGACGTAAAAGAAATTCCTCCAACAAAAGTGCTATTTTTGGACTTGGACGGGGTTTTAAATTCTGAACGCACTGTTGAAGCAACAGGTGGGTATCCACATTCCTTTGATCCTGCTGCAATGGAACAGTTTGATCCTATCGCAATCAAATTGATTCAACGATTGCTAAAGCTGACAAAATCAGTTGTAGTGTTGTCTTCTTCATGGAGACACCTGTTCACAATTGAGGAAGTTGCAGAAGGCTTGGGCATACCTATTCTAAGCTGTACTCCGAGTTTCGGTAAAATTCGTGGGGACGAAGTCCAGGAATGGCTTAGTCTTTACACTGAGAAATACAACGTTACGAAATATGCTATTGTCGATGACAATTCAGATTTTCATTCGTTCCAAGCTCCGTATTTTGTTAAAACAGATCCGTACAACGGGTTGATGTTTGCAGACTATGATCGCTTGTTCAGATTGTTGTCAGACCATGAAGAGAATGAGGACCTTATCCTTGAGTACCCTCCTAGTGTTAAGTATTCAGCTCATGGAATCACAGTAACAGTGTCTAACAAAGTTGACACAGAAGATCCTAAAGTGGTATAATTCAATTTCATTGTACAGCATGGTATAACAACTATGTAGTGCAATGTTTTATTTTTAGGGCAGCAAGGTATGAACCAACGAACTGTTAGTACCTATTGGGCTCGTATATACATGAGTGGCCCTATAGAAGTTGCAAAGCAGATTTGCCGCGCTGAATGTTTACGTGAAGGTTTATGTGTTACTATTGAACCAACTACATATATTTACACTGGCGGTGAAGAAATTGGATTTGTAATTGGCTTGGTGAATTACCCACGTTTTCCAAGCGAACCTGAAGATCTGGCAAACAGAGGTAGGGATTTGATGAATAAGTTGCTTGAAGCAACATGTCAACATTCCGCAATGCTTATGCTTCCGGAATCTACTGAGTGGGTTACAAAGCGAGAAGCATGATGGTGATGGAAAAAACAGGGAAAGTTGCTCTAACGTCATATGACCTAGATCAGCTTTCCCAAGGTAAAGTAAGTCAGCGCCTAGAAGAGCTCTGGGGTTTGACTTTGGAAGAGTTGAAAGAAATTGTTGGCTCTAGAAATTACGTCAAAATTGACGAATAAACGTCTAAATACAAAGCTGTAACTTTAGTTTTATTAGGAAAACACATGGAATTCGAAAAACTATACGAACTGGCAGAACAACTTCCTGAGTCTGTACGAGACAATGCAGTTGAATTACTGACCCGTATGAATACCAAGATTGAGGGTATCGGTGATACTGATGTTGAATGGTATCCTCCGTTGCTTAAAATTGTGCAAGGTATGAGTGATCGGAATAAACTTCCGAAAGGCGCAATGATCGGCGACGTGATTATTGGTGAACATAAGGTTGAGTCTCCTTTGAAGTTCATCCCTATTCGTGTTTACGAATCGCGTCAATACTGGTCGCCAGACCAAAATGAAGCACGTATGTTGTGCAGCAGCCCAGACGCTCAAGTTGGATATCTCGGCTTCAATTGCAAGTCGTGTCCTCACGCAAAGTATGATGAAGAAGCAAAGCGTAGTGAATGTTCTAAGCTTGAAGTTGTAATGGCAATGTCGGAAGACTTGTCAGAACTCTTTGTAATTAACTTTGCAAAGACGAATTACAATGAAGGCCGTGAATTCAAGTCGAAGCTTCGTAAGGCGATGGTTCCTCCTTATAAGCGTGTGTATGGCTTGCGTTCTGAATCGAGCAAAGTTTATAAGAACGTTGAATCAATCAAGGTTGATGTTCTGGAAAAGGACAAACAAGCCACAAATGAAGCGATTCTCCCGTTCCTCGTTGAGCTTTTCAACCAAATTGGCGTAGACCGCAAGAAGATGTTGGATGATTTTCACGCAATGATTAAGGAACGCCAAGCGAACGGAGCCGCTCAGCTCCCGGCTCCGGTTGATTCCGAAATCAAACAAATCACTGTCGAAACTAGCGAATCGAATGTAAGTGATTTGGCAGGTAAGTATTCCATTTAACAAGTAATACAAGACCCCTACGGGGGTCTTCCCACTAGCTATGTCCGAAGAAAAACAAGACGTTACTGAATTGGTAGAACTTGAATTAGAAAATGAGGTAAAAAATGAAAACGTCACTGATAAAGAGGATCCGATCCCCGGATATATTGCAGAAGCTTTTCTGTTGGCTAGTCCAGCATCCTATGTTCCTGAAAGCGTTTTACTCAATGAACGCTGTATCATCATGCCTGAGGCTGTAATTTTTGGATGTTTGATCCAGGAATTAGCCGATTCATTTTTAGTCGCTTTACCTATGGTTATTCAGGTAAACGAAGAGGGTGAATCACAAGGTAAACTTACTCCTAAATGCAGAGTCGCAAGATTTTTTAAAGCCCAGATTGAATCGGTTACTATGCCGACTGGACAACAACGTTACTTCTATAGTAAAGCGTTGATAGAACATCAAGATACTGCTAAAGATTTTTTAACTTCAGAACGTATTTCTCATCTAGAAGAATGGATAAGTAACTTCGAAGAAGAGCAGCCTGATCAAGTACGTTTTAACATTGGTGAAGTGTTAGGCTTGACAGAAGAATCTGATTCTGTTAAAGTCAATTGGGATATGCCTTCCACCGCAAGCGATAAAGCCTTTCAGTATATTTGGCTTGAAACACAATTACACTAACCATGAATAAAGAACAACTTGAGAAACAGTTCATTAATGAACTGACTGAGGCAACTAATAACCGTGATATGGTCGAAATGACTCCAGAATCTTTGGGGCCTTGGTCAATTTCGAAACTCAAGTTGCTTCAAAAATGCCCATTCGCTTTTTACACTAAGTATGTTGTAAAGGTAAAACTCCCGAAAGAACTTCAGGCCATGGTTGATACGACCATGGCTGATATTGGTTCTTCCGCTCACAAAATTTTAGAATCACTAATGTTTGGTAAAAGTTTGAGCCAATCATACTCTATTGCTAAGCATGAATTTGTAGATAGTGGCAAGTTATCTCCTCAGCAATGGGCAGAGAAAATCGTTCCTGTAGAAACCAACATTGTGAGTTTTAAGGAGCGTATTGAAGCTTTTGAACGTAAAAATCCCATTAAACGCGTTCTTACGGAATTACGTATTGGTGTTACAAAAGACTGGGAACCTACTGGATTTTTTGGTGACGACGTTTATATGCGTGGTGTCATTGACCTTTCTTTGCACTTAGAAAACAACGATTTAATTGTCATAGATCATAAGTTTGGAGGCAGTTCGGCTTTCGGCTTGCGTAATTATGAAACACAGTTGAAATCGTATAAACCCCTGTATCACTTTGGTATCGGTAATGTCCGTGGAGCTCAATCTGGAGTTCATTGGATTGCTGAAGGCGATATGAAGCTGGGAGATTACCATGACCGAGCTGCTATTGAAGGTACCTTGAAGAACGAAATTGAATTTATGATTCAGGGTGCCATTGATGGAGTTACGGAAAATCATGGGTATTTCAAGCACGTAACTGGAAGCATGTGCCAATATTGCGAATTTCGTGATCCTTGTAAAGCAAAACAATTGTTACCGATTGAAAAATCCACAAAGAAATTTTTTGAGATTACAAAAATTGATTAAATGACAGTTGAATTTGATGATTACGGAATAGAACAAGAAATAATATCAAGGCCTGATGCAAGAGCTGAAGGCCGTCAATTTTATTTTACTGGTAAACCTTGTAAACATGGGCATGTATCTTTACGAAGAGTTCATAATCATGAATGCTATGAATGCGCAAGAATACTTCGTAAAAAATGGCAAGAAAATAATCCAGGATATGCGACGAAAGCCATGAGAGCTTTTACTGCTAAAAATCCAAATTGGTTTAAAGATTATTATTGGCAGGATACAGAGCGACGTAGTGAATGGCATAAAAAATGGATAAGTCAAAATCCAGATAAAGTTTATGCATATAACTCTAACAGACGAGCCTTGAAAATATCTGCTACTCCAGGATGGTATCAAGAGGATAAAGTAGAAGAAATTTTTGCAACGTGTATAAGAATTTCTAGTGAATCAGGAATTAAACATAATGTTGACCATATTGTTCCTTTAAATAGTTCGTATGTCTGCGGTTTACATTGGCATGGTAATATGCAAATTCTTACACAAACAGAAAATTTTTCAAAGCATAATAGACGTTGGCCGGATATGCCAGATATCTCAGATCCGGAACTTAAGGAATTAGTAAAGAATTATGTTCTCAGCGACAAAACAACAAGTTAATCTGCTTCAACACATTTCTAATGATACAAGCCGGTCGATTGTAGAGTCGGGAACAAACACATTTTCATTCGAGGATGATTCATCAGCAGGCTGCCCATTTTGTAATCATCACCAGTGTTTCAAATTGTTCTTCGATGAAAATGAACCTGAAAATGCGACATATCATTGCTTCAGTTGTTCTGAGCATGGAGATGTTATTACTTGGCATGCTAAACGTAAAGAACTGACGCCGGCTGAAGCCGTTCGGGATCTGGCAAAGATTTACGATATCTCTATTCCGACCAATTACAACCCGATTCAAGACCTATTCAATCTCGCAGCGGATTATTACCATAACTGCTTGATGGATGCCTGTGATCGTCCTCAGACTATTCTCAACCGAATGACTCCAAAGCAGTACCAACTGGAAATTCGGAAACATAAAGAGGAAACCCTGAAACGATTCAAGGTGGGCTGGTCAGATGGTGGCTTGGTTCATTATTTGGAAGGTCTTGGATTTGAGCAAGAATTACTTGTCGATTCAGGTCTTGCTAGTAAACGTACTGGTAGAGATTTTTTCCCAGCTAACGTATTCATTTATCCACACACTGTGGATGGTAAGGTCTCGCATGTGACATTTAAGGATCCTTCAAAGAGGTTGGCATATCAACTTCCAAACAAGGCTGTCTTAAATAGCCACGAGTTCTACGGACAGGATACAATCAAAGATAAGGCGGTAGTATTCTTAGTTGAAGGTGAAAATGATTTACTTTCTATCTATGAAGCTGAAGATTTCCCACACGATGCGGGTGTTCTTGCTACGATTGGATCCATTAGCGGCGAGCAATTAAAGTGGATCGAAGATAAGTTAGCTGGTAAGTCAGTGGTTACCTTGTTTGATCCAGACGAAGCAGGGAATAAGTATCGTGAAAAGACGACACGAGTAGTAAAGACCGTTGAGAAGCTTGTTCAGTACATGCCTCCCAATGATCAGGATATTGATGAGTACTTGAAAAGTGGTAAGACACTTACTGATCTGCTGGAAAAAGAAACACCGATTCAAAGTGCTGCTAAAGCACCGTCTGCGACAGACCTCCTTGCGAGGCTTAATTCTGGGTTCGGAGCTGAGGCGGTAGAGGGAATTGAAGGTGATATTGAACTTTCGTCAGAAGATCCAAATGATTTAACGGTTATCGCCAAAGGTGGTTGTTACTTCAAAATGAAGTACGACAAGGAAGGCATGCCAAACTTCATGAGAATTTCAGACTTTGTTCTAGAAGTTTTGTCTGTATTTATTCGTGATGACGGTGAGCGGATTCGAGAAGTAGTTCTACATAAGCAAGGTGGGGCTACCTTCGGACCATTCTATGTAACGTCGGCCAATAAAGTTAATGTCCAATCTTTTCGTAATCTCGTAGCAAATGTTGCTGACGCAGCATTTAAAGGCGGAGAAAATGAACTAGCCGACGTATGGTCTTTAATTATGTTGAAAAACAAAATTAAGGAAGCTAAAGAAGTTCGAGTAGTTGGATGGAATGAAGACGTAAATGCTTGGGTATTTAGAAATATTGTCCTCACGAAGAGTGGGGAGGAAGTTGAGCCAGACGAGAAAGGTATTTTCTGGTTAGAGAATGGACAGAAAGGTATTCGTCCCGCTTCGATCAACGAAACGACTACGGATGGTTCTGATATCCCTTATATTGAAACTTCATTATCTGTGGAAGAAAGTAAAGAGCTTTTAAAAAACGTGCTGGATAATTTATTCAAGAATTTGAATAGCCTTGGAACTGCATTGATGATGGTGGGCTGGACTCAGGCGATAATGTACTCAAATTGGATTCATTCTAATAGAACATTTCCGTTCATCTATCTTTGGGGATCCAAGGGAGAAGGTAAAAGCACCGTTGTTAAATGGCTTCAACAATTCTACGGCGTTGGGGAATCAGGTTGTACTGCAGTGAAAATGTTGGGTTCGGCAGTTTCGTTTATTCGTCGTTCAGCCTACTATTCCTCATTGCCGATGATTGTAGATGAATTGAGATCTGATAATGAAACTGAAAAATATTATTCTCTGTTTAGGTCGTTGTTTGACCGAACTGGTCGTACCATATCCGGGGGAGATGGATTTTCTGTTAAGACTCAGCAAACCAGAGCGTGTTTCGCGTTTGCTGGAGAAGACGCAATACATGATCCGGCCTTGAATGAACGTGCTATTTCTTTGCGTATTCCCGTCTTCGGACGAGAGACAAAGGAGACTTACACATGGATGGAGTCTAATAAGCATTTGTTTACAAACATTACCTATTATTGGCTTAAAGAGGCTTTAGCCAAGGATGTTGAAGGACTTCAAAAAGAGATCAGCGATTATGAAAAAGCTCTTGTTGAGCAAGGATGCACGAAGCGTAATTCGAAAAACTGGGCTTCGGTCGCATACTTTGCGGAACGTACCGCAGCAGAATATTATCCAGATTTCGATTTCAGAACGTATGTACTTGAGGCTGCGTCGGATGCCGCTAAAGTACAGAGAGAGGAATCTACTGTTGCAAACTTCTTTCAACAAGTGGAAATGCTTCGCGGTGAAGAAGACTCGCCGGTCACAAACGAAGTTATGCAAGTCTCGGGTAACAAGCTTCATATATGGTTCATGCAACTTTTCCGCTTGGTTAGCAAGGACTCTCGGCAGGGCTTCCCTTTCTCAAAAAAGGCGGTTATGGGGGCGATTATGGATGAGCCGTACTACATAGCAGGTCCAGAAAATAATCGTATTCAGATGGGTCTTGACGGTGAAAAGCGATCCGTAGTAACACTGGATCTTGATAAGGCTCCTGATTTTATTAAAAGTGCTGCAGCTTATGAAGTCAAAGCTGCTTGACAAGTTTAATTGAATTGAGTTACAATTCAATATCTAAACTCAATTCATGAATTAATCATGTCAAGTACAACTGAAGTAGAAGTCAAGCCTCCCGTCCCCGCACCTCGCGTTTCTCGCAGTTTTTACGGCCCGGCAAAGTATCGTTGGGCTATTTACCCTGACTATTGGAAAGATGGTTGGGGTCCTTTGCCTCTCCTGGGGCATGTATGGGCAGACAGTGAATTCGAAGCTGTACGAACTGCCTATGATAAGAAGTTACTTACAGTCAATTTTACAATTGCTCCAAAAGCAGTTCGAGTACCTAACCCGACTGCAAAGTGGTAAACTACCCTCACTATTAAGGATTTATATGAACTCGCATTTTAATACCGTTGGCCGTAAGTCTTTGTCGCTTGGTCGGCCTCTTGATGTAGAAGCAGAAGAAACTTTTGACCTGGAACCCGCATACGCTTCTGATATTGCTAAAGAGTATGCTACTGAAGAAGTAGACTACGACACCTGTGGATGCAATGGTTGCACCGACAAGGGCAATGACGAATCATGGAACGTTCGTAAAGATCTTACAAGTGTTCTTTCTAACTATCTGAAGTCTTTCATTGAGAATATGGAATCTGATTTGACGACCGCGACGGCTCTACTGGATTCAGAAGAACAAGAAGCAAATAAGCCGTACGAAAATTATCTCGAAATTCATGGCGTTACATCATTCAATGTCAATGGTGGTGATTTATCGCTTATTCTAGACTCCGACGCTGATATTTTCTTCAATGACGTTCTTGCGGAGGATGGCAAGATCGATCATCTAGTTAATGGTGCCGTACACGTGTTCATGGTAGGTGAGAACACCGATACAGATATGGATTTGTACTTTGAAAATACAGCTCATATTTTCAGTACTGGTCCTTATAATTTCGGATCTATCGGGCATGATACTGTGAAGTTTCATACCCTTTCCGTTAGGAAGGTTTGCGAGACTAAAGCCGATGCCGGCGCATCTCTGCAACAAATGTCTTTTGGTTTCAATGAAGCTTCCGTTCTTAATCCCGGTGTGAATTTGCCTGTTCAAGCGATGACCCAAGCTTCACAGTCCAGTATGTCAGTTAAGGTTTGGGATCATGTGGCTCCTATGACTAAAACCATTAATCAATGGTCTGAAGCAGCGGCGCATCAAGATTTTGTGTCTGCCAAGTATGAAGATAGCATTGCATCATTAAACAAATATATTGATACACAAGTCCAAGACGAACTTATTCGCATGGCTTCTATCGGCAATGAGCCGCTCGGTACCATTGGCAAAGCAACTTCTGGCGTTGTCCACGCCTATGAGTATAAAAAAGAAGATCAGGCTAAGCCGGCTTTAATGGGTTATGCTGGTATGTTGCAAGGTGCTAACATGGTCGGTGAGGGTACTATCTCAAACGCTCATCCGAATGATCAGGTCAAAGCTTCTATCAATTCGTATACTGACTCGTTGAACAAGCCTGGAATGGTGCATTCATTCTTGAAAAATGTCAGCTAAGTTCTGACATAGCAGTATTAGTAGTATCCACGACCCGGCTTTGTCCGGGTCTTTTTTTATCTTCATTTTGAAACGTGTTTATAGCCTCTTAGAGACGATAGTGATCTCGTGGCTACCGTACCATTGCCCATGTGTTTGCAGCGGCTCCCAGGTACCTTAAATCAAGTTGAACCCCGGTGAACAATGTTTTACTCAGTGGTACTAACACCTGTACAAAAATTTTCTGTAAATAAAATTTCTTTACAAAATTGATTTTCCGTTTTTGTAAGACCTAAGTGTTTGATTTATAAAGGAAAAAAGGTCTTTTTACAAAAAAACAAAAATTTTCTTGAAAAATA
>Ga0116227_10000398_pt1 | contig 82852 bp, 72 predicted proteins | sample S1TSphgellanicum_FD_89693 | JGI IMG/M metagenome (GOLD analysis project Ga0116227, IMG submission 89693) | Host-associated microbial communities from peat moss isolated from Minnesota, USA - S1T2_Fb - Sphagnum magellanicum MG | ecosystem: Host-associated > Plants > Peat moss > Unclassified...
ATCGGCGGGTTACCTCTATTTGCGCTGTCGCGCAGCGCCGGATTACCGCGTGCCGTCTCGACATGCTGGCGTTGCAGTGGGGTGGCTTCGATATGCGGCTGGTGCGCGACGGCCATTTGCGCGGCAGTCGGCTGCGCATGCACGCCTTCGCCGCCGTTATAGCTCACACGGTTCACCGTGACGTTGTTGATGACCGTGCGGTTGTAAACGTTGGTGATATTTACATTGCTGATGTTGTTGACCGAACGGTTGTAAAAGAGATGCCCACCCCGCCAGTAACCGCCCTGATAACCGTTGCCGCCATAGCCGTAGCCGTAATTCACGCCGCCGTAGAAACCGATCTGCGGCCCCCAATAACCAGCATGCCAGAGGAAAATGGCGCCATCGGTGCCCCAGTAGCCCGGTGTCCAGAGATAGTCGGGCTGTGGCGCGGGTACCCAGGTGCCGGGCACCCAGTAGTAATCCTCGACCTCGTCATCCCAGGCCCAATAGCCCGGTGTCCAGACATAGCCGTCGCCGGGTATGGGGGGCTGGTCGTAGACCGGTAGCTCCGGAGGCGCCACGTTGACCGACACCCCCACGGAAATTTGTGCGATACCCCAAGTGGGAAGTACCAGTGCCAGTACGGCGGGCAACAGGTTGAGACGCCAGGATTTAATCATGATGGGTTTTGCTCCATGCGTGCGCAAGCTCGTGGATCGCCGGGCTACCAGCGGGCTCGAGGTGAGCCGATTGTTATGGTTATGAGTGTATCGACACCGTGCGCACCGCATCAGTGGCGACGGCCCTCACCGGATGTAGGATAACGCCGAACGGGCGCTCTGGGTAACGAAAGCTACCAGTAGTGGGGATACGGGGTTTTGCGTACCGCGTTGTTATATAGCCACGCGATGAACACCAATAGCAGTGCGCCGCTAAAAACCGGAAAAAGAAGAAAACTCCAGCCGGAGTGACCCAGAAACACGATGACGGGGTTCGACCCTGCGGGAGGATGGACCGTCCGTGAGGCCATCATGGCGGCTATGGAACAGCCAACGGCCAGCGCCAAAACCCACGGTTGCGGGCCGATCAAATGTAGCGCCGCGAGGGCGATGATGGTGCAAATGAGGTGACCACCGATTACATTCATCGGCTGTGCAAACGGGACGTCCGGAAAACCGAACAGCAGTACGCAAGAAGCTCCGAAAGAGCCCAGCAACAGCATCACGTCGAGACGGGCGCTCAACAGCGCGAGCGCGCCAATGCCCAAAAAGCCGCCCAATCCACCCAGCAGCACGGCGCCAACACCGAGATACGCGGGGCGCTTGCCGCGTGCACCGCGACAGCGCTGAAGGAAACTAGTCATACCGTTGTCCGCATCGAGTTACGTTTCGCTCGAACCTGGCGTTCATCGTTGCTCGAGGATTTCGGGCAACGATGAACATTGCAGGATCAGCCGCCTTTGAACTTGGCCGCGTCTTCCGATCCCTTCGTGGCATTGCCGGCGCTATAGGAGTGCGCCCCCACACCGGCGAGTTTGCCGCCCTGCACGATCAGATACTCGTTACGGATCGGACGGTTCTCGAAGTAGCACTCGAGGATTTCGCGGGTACCCGCCGCGTAGCGAGTTTGCGCCGACAAGCTGGTGCCCGAAATGTGCGGCGTCATGCCGTGATGCGGCATCGTGCGCCACGGATGATTCTTCGGCGGCGGCTGCGGAAACCAAACATCTCCGGCATAACCTGCCAATTGACCGCTTTCCAGCGCGGCGGCCACGTCCTCGGCAATACACAGCTTGCCACGCGCGGTGTTGATGAGATAAGCGCCGCGCTTGAAGTTCTTCAACGACTTGGCGTTGATCATATGCTCCGTTTCCGGATGTAACGGGCAATTCAGCGTCACCACATCGCACACCTTGGTCAAGCTCTCGAGACTCGTGTGGTGCGTGAGGCCGAGTTCTTTTTCCACCGCTTCCGGCAACCGATGGCGATCAAGGTAATGCAACTTCACATCGAATGGTTTGAGCAAGCGCAGTGCTCGGAGGCCGATACGACCCGCGGCGACCGTACCCACGTTCATGCCTTCCAAGTCGTAGGAACGCTCCACGCAGTCGGCGATGTTCCAGCCCCCTTTGATGACCCAGTTGTACGAGGGGATGTAGTTTCGCACCAGGCCCAGGATCATCATCACGATATGCTCGGCCACGCTGTTGCTGTTGCAATAGGTGACTTCCGCCACCGTGACGTTCCTGTCCATGGCGGACTGCAAATCGGTGTGGTCCGAGCCGATGCCGGCAGTGACCACCATTTTCAACTTCTTGGCTTTGGCGAATCGCTCGGCCGTCATGTACGCCGGCCAGAACGGCTGTGAAATGACTATCTCGGCATCGGGCAGTTCTTTGTCGAGCACGCTATCGGCACCGTCTTTGCTGGAGGTGACCACCAACTGATGGCCGTTGGACTCCAGATACTTGCGCAGCCCCAGTTCGCCGGAGACGCTGCCCAGCAAGCTGCCGGGGGTGAAGTCGATACCTTTGGGGGTCGGCAGCGTTTGGCCGTCGGGATATTTATGGATCTCGGGGAGTCCGTCGCGCGGATAGGATTTTGGATAGCCCGAAATCGGATCGTCATAAAGAACACAGACTACTTTAGCCATGGCCAACTCTCCTGTTTTTGTAGGGAGCAGAGCGTGCGCACAGCGCTGTACCGAAGCAAATCAAAGATTTCGTTCAGCTGATAGAACAAATCAATGACCCTTGCCTCATTATTCTGGGCCCATTAGTCGGGGGCCATTATCCTGGGGGCAACTATCCTAGAGCGACCACCCTGGGGCGACCATCCTGGGGCGACCATCCTGGGGCGACCATCCTGGGGCGAACGTCAAGTCGAATGGATGCGACGTTCGATTTCCGCGGTCAGATCCATGCCTTGCGCGAAATCGAGCAAGGCCCGTGGCAGTGGCGCCAAGGGTTCCCGGTCCGCAGCGACCAGACCGAGCGTATGAAATGCTTCGGGGTCGGTGAGCGGGATGCTGACCAAGCCGCGCTTTTGCTCGAACAGCAGCAGGAAGGTTTGCGGCACCACAGTGGATAATTGTCCGAACAACAAGTGAGTCCACAGCGTCACCAACGAGTTCGTCTCCATGACGGCGTTCACTTGCGCGCCGGCGGCGTGAAACTGTGCGTCGATGATGCGACGATTTTGCATCGAGGGGGTCAGCAGGCACAAGGGCAGTGCGGCTGCCTTCGCCCAGCTGATGGACTTGAGTCCGGAGAAGCCGCTGGCCTCATGCGTGATCAGCACGTAACGCTCCCGATACAGTGGAACCGTGCGAACCCTAGCCAAGGAATCGTTGTCGAGATAGGTCACACCCACGTCGATGGTGAAGTCATCCAGTTCGCGCTGGATATCGATTGAAGTCTGGGAGGTGATCTGGAAACGAGTCTTGGCGTGCATGGCGCCGAACGGCGCGGTCAATAGGGCCAATGCCGGTAGACACACCGGAATCGCACCGATGCGCAGCTGGCCCGCAAGACCCTCCCGCAATTCGCTCAACTCCTGTGTGAGGCTGCCGTAATCCGCGAGCGCGCGTTGCGCCCACGTCAGCACGCGTTCGCCTTCGGGCGTGAACCCCACGAATCGTTGACGCCGCTCGACGATGAGAACGCCCAAACCTTCTTCCAGTTGTTTTATCCCCGCCGACAGAGTGGGCTGCGTGACATTGCAGGCCGCCGCGGCGCGCGCAAAATGCCGCTCACGTGCGAGTGCCACGAGGTAATCCAAGTATCGGACGATCATTCAAGGCTCTTGTTATTTCTCGAGTATGATTCTAGCAGGCCCTGGCAGCGTGTCCGACCCAAGATAGCCGCCTACTGGCAGGAGTGGGAATTGGACATTCCATGCGGCAAACTAGGTGAGTGATGGCGCAGGCACTCGAACAACGTCAGCTCGGTCCTTTTACCGTGTCCGCGATCGGATTGGGATGCATGAACCTGAGTCATGCTTACGGCCTGCCGCTGTCGGCCGAAGACGGCGCGGCCTTACTGCTGCGCGCGCTGGATCTGGGGGTCACACATTTCGATACGGCGGCGCTGTATGGCTTCGGCGCGAACGAGGAATTGGTCGGGCGCACGCTCGCCGCCCATCGTTCGCGGTTCACGCTGGCCAGCAAGTGCGGCATACAGGGTGTCACGTCCGACGCCGGGGTGCGCCGTGTCATCGATGGTCGGCCGGCGACCTTGAAGCAGACCTGCGAGGCCGCTTTGCGGCGGCTGCGCACGGAGGTCATCGACCTGTACTATTTGCATCGCTGGGACCGAAGCGTGCCCATCGAAGACAGTATCGGCGCCATGGCCGAGCTCGAGCGTGAAGGCAAGATCCGTGCAATCGGTTTGTCGGAGGTGTCCGCCGCCACGCTACGCCGCGCGCAGGCGGTGCATCCGATCGCCGCCGTGCAGAGCGAATATTCGCTCTGCACCCGCAATGCGGAAATCGCGGTACTCGAGACCTGCCGCGAACTCGGCGCCACCTTCGTGGCGTTCAGTCCATTGGCGCGCGGCTTTCTCGCGGGCGGGGTGACGGATGTGGCGGCGCTGGACGCGAAGGACATCCGGCGCTCGATGCCGCGCTTCTCCGCGGAGAACAATGCGCGCAACCTAGGTCTCCTCGATGCGTACACGGCATTGGCTCGCGAGGCGGGGTGTTCGCTGCCGCAGCTCGCGTTGGCTTTCGTGCTCGGTCGCGGGGCGCATGTCGTGGCGATTCCCGGCACCACGAGCATGACTCATCTCGAGGACAATGTTGGCGCGGCGCGCGTGACATTGTCAGGCGAACTCGCGAGCCGGCTCGATGCGCTCATCAATCAGCACACCGTTGCCGGTGAGCGCTACAACGCGGCGACTCAGGCGGAAGTCGATACGGAGAACTTCTAGTCTCGCGGTACAACAAATGTGGCGGAGGCGCTTTCGCATTGGGCCGTTTGGCGATTCAAATGAGTGTGAATCTGAATTCAATCGTGCGGCATGATGCCAATGGTATGCTCGATGACGGAGGCTTCCGATGCTCGATGATGACCCAGTGATCAACAAACCCTTGATCGGGGTGGCCATTGCCGTACTGCTTGCGGCGGGTGGTGGTATTTATTACTGGTATAGCCACAGGGCACCCCCACCCGAGCCCGCGCTGGCGGCCGCGGCACCGGCGCCCGCCCCTCCGCCCGAGGAGACGATCGCTCATCCCGTGCCCGCCCCGGCCGCCGGTGCCGACACGGCGCTGCCCGCCTTGAACGACAGCGACGGCGCCATCGACGCGGCGCTGGCTGAGGCCGCGAGCGGCATCTCCGAATACTGGGTGCCCACCGACATGATCCGGCACATCGTGGTGACCGTCGACAATCTACTGCGGCAAAAAGTTGCCGTGGAAAAGCGCCCGGTCACGCCGGTTGCGGGTACGTTCGTCGCCGATGGGGATGAGCTGCACGCGACTTTGGACGTGCGTAATTTTGAACGCTATGAGTCGCTGGTGCACCTCCTCGAGAAAGTGGACATGCAGCGGCTGGTGGCGGTGTATCTACGGTTCTACCCGTTGTTTCAGAAGGCGTATCAAGATTTGGGGTATCCCAATGGTTATTTCAACGATCGGCTGGTACAGGTGATCGACGGACTACTGGCGACGCCGCAGTTGAGCGGTCCGGTCGAACTGACGAGACCGAACGTGATGTATGTGTTTGCGGATCCGGCGCTGGAGGCGCGGCCCGCAGGGCAGAAGCTTCTGATCCGCATGGGACCCGACAACGAGACCGCCGTGAAAGCCAAACTCACCGAACTGCGGGCGGACCTCACCGCCGCCGCGCCAAAACACTAAAGCCCGCGGGTTACGTTCTCTTCACAGTCGTAGCCGCCTTGGAAACTGTGACGTTATGTGTTGGATGACCAGGGTAGGTTTTCCTACCCTGGCGCAAAATCTGGTCAACGGCGGGAAATGATGTCGAACCTATTCAAAGAATCTTTCGCGGTCTTGCGCGGCCGGGCCATGGGTGGCCCCGCCTATAACGGCCCTGCTTATCGCGGCGGCGTTGCGGTGCTGGCCGTGGCGTCGCTATTGAGTGCCTGTGTGGTCCAGGAACCGGTTTACCGGCCACCGCCGCCACCCCCGCCGCCGCCACGGGTGTACTACCCGCCGCCGCCACCACCACCACCGGCCCAGTACGAGGCGCCGGTGGCCGAGGCCGAGGTGCAGGCCAGTCAGCCGCCGCCGCCGCTGCCGGATTACGACCAGCCGCCCTGCCCCGAGGACGGCTATCTGTGGACCCCCGGCTACTGGCATTGGACCGGCTCCGATTACTACTGGGTACCGGGTACCTGGGTGCAACCGCCCAGCGTGGGTCTGTTGTGGACGCCGGGCTATTGGGGCTTCGCCGGTGGTTTCTATGGCTGGCATGCGGGCTACTGGGGACCGCATGTCGGGTTCTATGGCGGCGTGAATTACGGTTTCGGTTACGTGGGCGTGGGTTTCGTCGGCGGTCACTGGGCGGGCAATGGATTCGCCTACAACACCGCCGTCAACAATGTGAATGTCACCGTGATCCACAACACCTACAACACCACCGTGGTCAACAACGTGACGGTGAATAAAGTGAGTTACAACGGCGGTGCGGGCGGCGTGGCAGCGGTGCCGACGCCCCAGGAGCGGGCGGCGGCCCAGGAACGGCATGTGCCGGCGACGCCGGTGCAGCGTCAGCATGTGCAACAGGCGCTCAGTAACCCGGCGCTGTCCGCGCGTGCCAACGGTGGGCATCCCGCCATCGCGGCCACCGCACGTCCGGGCGCCTTCAGTGGGCCCGGTGTCGTCGGTGCACGCGGTGCCGCGACTCCGCCGCCACGCGCTGCGGGAGCTCCGGGACAGGCGGGCGCTGGCCGGCCGGGTGCCGCAGGGCATCCGCCGCCGGGAGCGGGTCAGCCGAACGGCGGCGCGCGTGCGCAGGCTCAGGCGGTGAATGGTGGCCGAACACCGCCACCGCCCGCTGCGTCAAAAGCACCGCCCAGGAAGGCGCCGCCGCAGGCGCCCAAGCGCGAGCCTGAGCACGAACACGAACACTAAGGTGACTCGTGATGCGCTACCACGGCGGTCCCGCAGCGGACCGCCGTGGCTAGCCTCTCGTGGGAGGCCTGCATGATTGGCCGTCCGGGTTGGATTTCCTGGTGGGATCTTCTGCGCCAGCCGGCTATATCACTGCGTCACCACCGGTAGATCGACGAAGCTCGCCTCGCGGCTCGCGGCGAAAATCTTGATCGTGGCCTTTCTATAGTCGCCGGGTTTGGCGAAGAAAATATTGTCGACGTAGGTCTGTGGGTTACGGTCGTAGACCGGAAACAACGTCGATTGCACCTGCACCATGATGCGATGGCCGGGCAGGAAGACGTGATTTGCCGTCGGCAGTGCGAAACGGAACACCTGGCTCTTGTTGGCGGGGATCGGCTTGGGATCGCTGAACGAATCGCGATAGCGGCCGCGCAGGATATCGACGGCCACCATCAATTGATAACCGCCCATCGCCGGGTCGCGTCCCACCTCGTCAGGATAGACATCGATGAGCTTCACCACGAAATCGCCGTCGGTGCCGGTGGTGGAGGCGATCAGATTCGCGATCGCCTCACCGCTGATCTTCAGCGGCTTCTCCAGCGCGGAGGTGCTGAAGCTGAGTACGTCGGTGCGTGACGCCACATCGCGCTGATCGCTGACCAGCCACGTTTGCCAGTGCGGCGCACCGGAATCGCCGCCGATATGGATGGGGCGGGGGAGGTAGGGAACGGGTTTCGTGGGATCGGATACGTAGGACTCGAAGCCGGCGCCGTCCGGGGCCGTGAAACTCAAGGCTCCCCCGGGCTGTAGGTAGAGTTTACGGTGTTCGATGGTGCAGCCGGACGTACAACCCGAGGGCCAGGCCGCCAGCGATTGCCAGCGGTTGGTGCCGGTCTCGAAGGCGGTCACCGGCGCTAAGTCCAAGGGAGGCGCATCGTCCTTCAGGTAATGATCCAGGAAGGGGCGCAACAGCTGCAGGCGGAAATAGGCCGCGGTGTCGCTGCCGAATTCGATCGCGCCGACGCGGCTGCCGTCCAAGCGTTCCTGATGGTGATACCAGGGCCCCATCACGAGGAATAGGTTCGACTTGTCCCCCGGCCGTGCTTGCAGCGCCTTCCATACCGCGATATTGCCGTAGATGTCCTCTTGGTCCCAGAGACTGTGCACCAGCATGGTGGGAACCGTCACACCTTCCCTGGCCAGGATCCCATCCAGCGCCTGATCCTGCCAGAAGGCGTCGTAAGCGGGATGTTGCATCACCTTGGCGGCGAATCCGAGCTGCTCCAATCCATGTAGGCGGGCCATGTCGCCGGCCGAGCCAGCGGCAAGCCAGGTGTCGTAATCGTCGTAGTGATCCGACCACCATTCGAGTTCGCTGCCGCGGGTGGCTTCCTGGTCATGAATGTAGGTCAGGCTGTCCAAGCGGAAGGCGCCGTTGTGAAACCAATCGTCGCCCCTCCAGCCGTCCGCCATGGCATTGATGGGCACCGCCGCGCGCAGCGCCGGATGCGGATGCACCAGCGCCATGAGCGAGGTGAAGCCGTCGTAGGAAATGCCCAGAATGCCGACCTTGCCGTTGCTTTCCGGAACGTTCTTCACCAGCCAATCGATGGTGTCGTAGGTATCGGTGGAGTGATCCACCGAGGTGGGGTTCAAGGGCCCGTGCAGCGGCCGGGTCATCACGTAGTCGCCTTCCGAACCGTGCTTGCCGCGGACGTCCTGGAGTACCCGGATGTAGCCGCCGTTGACCACGGCGTCGTCCGCCACATCGGTACTGTCGATGACCGCCGATAAATGCGCGCTGCTGTTCGCCGCGCCGCGCCCGCTCGCGCCATAGGGCGTGCGGGTCAGCAGCATGGGCGCGCGCTTGGCGCCCCGGGGAATGAGAATCACGGTGTTCAATTTCACGCCATCGCGCATCGGGATCATCACCTGGCGCAGCACGTAGTCGAAGGACTCGGCGTGCGGCACGAAGCTCGCCGGGATCTCGCTCGGCAGTGTGGTGAGGGGCGGCGGGTCGGCGGCGGCGGCGATGGCGGTCAACGACGCCGCGCCCAGGATGCCGACTAACAGAACGGCGGCGCCGTGGCGTGGGGTTCTAATCATGTGGGTCATGGCGATCTTCCGGAAAGGGCGCGTCTCGCGCCGCGGAAGTGTGCTGTATCAGCCCTGTCCCCTGCAACGTCGGCCGGCTTGGCGCCGCGGTCCGGCCGCCGCGAGCTTATGACAAGGGCGTGGCACATGTCTCCTTGCGGCTACACCCGCGACGGAGCATGATCGAGTCCGGGACATTTTTTAAGTCCAATCATCTACATGGGTGGGGTGCCGGCTGGGTTAACGTTATTTGAGGGGAGGGGTACGAACATGAATTCATTGGCTTTCACGGTCGCCGACGGCGTTGCCACGCTGGCAATACAACGTGCCGCGGTCAGTAACGCAATCGATATCACCATCATCCGCGCCATGCATCTGGCGCTCGATCAAATCCAAAAGGGCGACAGCGGCGCACGCGCGGTGGTCATCACCGGCAGCAAGGACGTGTTTTGCAGCGGCCTGGACCTGCACTCGGTGGACTTGAAAACCCAGGAGGCGCGGCAACGCGCGCACTTCGAGATGCGGCGCTTCATGGATCCGTTGATTTTGCGTCTGAGCGGTTTCCGCTTCCCCATCATCGCCGCGGTGAACGGCGCTGCGGTGGGGGCGGGCATGAGCCTGGCGCTGGCCAGCGACATCATCGTTGCCGGTGAGAGCGCCTACTTCCTGCCGTCGTTCGCACGCCTGGGGTTGGTGCCGGACGCGGGGATCACCTTCCACCTGGCGCGGCGCATCGGCGGTGGCCGCTCCCTCTCGTCCCTGATGCTGGCGGAGAAGATCGATGCCAAGACGGCGTTGAACTGGGGTCTCGCCTATGCGGTGACGCCGGACGCCGAGGTCGTCTCGCGGGCACAGGCCGTGGCGCATCGTCTGGCCACCGGGCCGTGCGCCGTGCTCGGTCAAATCCGGGCGCTGCACGCGTCCACCTTCGATAACTCGCTGCAGGAACAGTTGCGGGCTGAGCGCAGCGCGCAGGAAATGACGCTCGAAACTCACGATTGCGTCGAGGGCGTGCGCGCGTTCTTCGAGAAGCGGGAACCGAATTTTTCGGAACACTGAGCGGATGTTCCGAGCGGCCGCACGCAACCGCTCCGCCTTCGTGACGGCGCGCATGAGCCAGACACGGGGCTAAGTCCGTAAGCCTGCGATGCTTCCGCTAATCGCTGCGATCGTGACGACTCGCCCTATCTCAAAGCCTGCCTCGATGCTGCTGCCGATCACGCTGCTGTTGGCGGCCGTGGTCTGCTTTCAATGCGGTGCGGCGCTCGCCAAGCAGTTGTTCCCCGCCGTGGGAGCGGCGGGCGCGGTGGCGCTGCGGTTGGGCTTTGCCAGCGTGATCATGCTCATCGTCTGGCGCCCGTGGCGCCTTCGCCCAAGCGCGCGCGAACTGAAGCCTATCGTCTACTACGGGCTCGCCATGGGCCTGATGAACTTCTTCTTCTACGCGTCGCTCGCGCGGATACCGCTGGGTATCGCGGTGACCATCGAGTTCACGGGGCCCCTGGGGGTGGCGATGGCCGCGTCGCGCCGGCCGGTGGATTTTCTGTGGATCGCATTGGCCGTCATGGGTCTGTGCGCGCTGCTGCCGTTGGCGGACCACACCAGCAGACCGCTCGATGCGCTCGGTGTCGTGTATGGATTCGCGGCCGCGTTCTGTTGGGCGTTATACATCGTGTTCGGGCGCAAGACCGCCAAAAGCCATGGCGGACAGACGGCGGCACTCGGCACGGTTATCGCAGCCCTCGTCACGGTTCCCTTGGGCGTGGTCCATGCGGGCGCGGCTTTGTTCGCACCGGCCCTGTTGCCGCTGGCCCTCGGGGTGGCGCTGCTGTCGAGTGCGGTGCCATATTCCCTGGAAATGTACGCGTTGACGCGGGTGCCCGCACGCACCTTCGGAATCTTGATGAGCTTGGATCCGGTGTTCGCCGCGTTGTCGGGTCTGGTCTTCCTGGGCGAATCCTTGAGCGCGATACAGTGGGCGGCGATCGCCAGCATCATGTGCGCCTCGGCCGGCAGCGCCGCCACCAGCAAAACCATGCCGGCCCAGGCGCTACCCGATTAAGGTGATGGCGAGATAGAGAACGGCGGCGCCGACCAGGGTCATGGCCGTGGTCAAGAATTTTGGATGGGCGTGATAGCTCTCCGGGATCAGATCGCTGGCGCCGATGTATAGGAAAAATCCGCCGAACAACGCCAGCGCCACACCGAATTCCCCGGCGGGCAGAGTAACGATGTGCGTCGATGCCATGCCGACGGCGGGCGCCAGCGCATCGACCAGCAACCAGCGCAACGCCGTCCCGCGCGAGCCGCGATTCTTGAGCACCACGTTCAGGGTGTTGATGCCGTCCGAGAAGTCATGCGTCAGCACGGCGATCGCGACGATGATGCCGACGCTGTGCGAGGTTTGAAAAGCGAGGCCGATGGCGACGCCGTCCAGAATGCTGTGCAGGCAAAGCACCGAGGCGGTAAACCCCCTGCGTGGTGCCGCATCGCCGTGAAACGACACCAGCCGGTCGAGCGCGAGGTAGAACAGAAAACCCAGCGCCGACCAGGCGAGAATCACGCCGGGGGTGTGGTAGCTCATGCCGACGGTGATCGCTTCGGGAAGTAGATCGAAGAAAGCAACGCCGATGACCGCGCCGGCGCTGAAGCCGAGAATCAGATGCAATTTATCCCGAAGTTGGAGTGCCAGCAGGCCGCCGGCCAGCGTGCTGGCAAACGCCGCAGCGGCGATGATCGTCAATATCACGGGTTATGCGTTACAGTGGAGGCCACGTGGGCGAGGGTTCCTATCATATGCCGTTGAGAGCGCGACCGGGAGTGGCGGGGATCCTCGGCTGTGCACTCATCGCTGCCGGCGGCTTCAGCGGACTCGTGCGGGCGGCCACGCCCGACACGGTGTACCGCCATGGCAGCATTTACACGGTGGATGCGCACGACAGCGTGCAAACGGCGCTGGCGATTCGAGGCGGTCGCTTCGTGTACGTGGGTGACGAGGCAGGCGTCGCGCCGTTCATCGGCCCCAAGACCACGGTGGTCGATCTCCACGGGCGCATGGTCATGCCCGGACTGGTCGATGGTCACATGCATCCGTTGCAGGGCGGCGCGTCCCTGATGAAGTGCAATTTGAATTACCTGCAACTCACCGTGCAGCGAATGCAGGCCATGATTCAGGATTGCCTGGACGCGACCCGCTCCAAGGAGCCGGACGCCTGGCTCGAGGTGGTGAACTGGTTTCAGGAAGGCATGGTGCCGGCCGGTGTGGCGACGACCCGAACCGTACTGGATGAGTTGAAGACCCAGCGACCCATCATCGTCGAGTCCTCCTTCGGCCACTCCTCGCTGGTCAACTCCCGCGCCATCGCCATTGCTGGACTGACTGCGGCGACGCCCGATCCGCTCGGCGGCAAGATCGCACACGATGTCGCCGGCAACCCGACCGGATTGCTGGACGACGCGGCGCAGGATTTGGTGAGCGATAAAATGCCCGCCCCCACGGCGGAGGACGATCTCAGGTCGGCCAAGGCCGCTCTCGATGCCATGCGCAAACAGGGGATCACCACCTTTCTGGACGCCATGGCCGTACCGCCGGCGCTGGTGGCGTTCTCGCGGTTGCAGCATGAGGGGGCGTTGACGGCGCGCGCGCACTTCGCGCTGCTCATCACCCCGCCGGAAGGACGCGATCCGGTGGTGGCCACGGCGAGCGTGGCGGCGTTGGCGAAGCAATACGATGGCGGCGCCATCGAAGCGAAGCCCGGCATGACCGTGCGCAACGTCAAACTGTTCCTGGACGGGGTCATCAGCGCGCCCGCTTTGAGCGGCGCCATGTTGCAGCCGTATTTCGAAGCGGTGGACGGACACTGGGCCGCGGGCAAGAACCGGGGTCCGGAGGTGTATTTCCCGGCACCGATATTGCGCGCCCTATTGATCGATGTGGTGGCTGCTGGCCTCGAACCGCACATGCATGCCGACGGCGACCGTGCGGTGCATGAGGGCTTGGACGGGATTCAGGCGCTGCGTACCGCCTATCCCGGCAAGGATGTGCGCGCCGCCATTGCCCATGACGAAATCGTCGATCCGGCCGACTTTGCGCGTTATCGGCAGCTCAACGCCATTCCCGTGCTGTCCTTTCAGTGGGAAAAACGTGCCTCCGATACGGTCGATAACGCCGAGGAGTATCTGGGTCCGGCGCGCTTCAAGTACATGGAGCCGGCGGGATTCCTCGCTGCCGCCGGCGCACGAATTGCGTATGGCAGCGACTGGCCGGTGGATCCGCTGGATGAGTGGTTCGCTCTAAAGGTCGGGGTGACGCGCACCAATGCGCCGCAAGCGGGCCCTAAGTATGCGGGCCGCTTGAGCGAGGATGTGGGGTTGTCGCGCGCGGCGGTGCTGCGGGCCATCACGATGAATTCGTCCTATGAATTGCATCAGGACACGCTCACCGGCTCGATCGAGGTCGGCAAGCTTGCCGACCTCATCGTGCTCGACCGCAATGTGCTCACGATACCGGCGGACGACATCGCTAACGTGCGGGTGCTGCGGACGGTGGTCGGGGGCGCGGTGGTGTACTTGGACGGGAAGTAGCCGTCTCGGCATAGTGAATCTGACCGTTCGCACTGGGCCGTTACGCGGTTCGATCAAGTATGAAATCAACCCGTCAAAGCCACCATGCTGAGCTGCTAGCCAGGCGGCCCCGTCATATGGATTTCGAGATCCCGAGGAAGAGGCCGCGCCGCGGTCCGTACTGCGGCGCGCCCACGCCCACACCCGTGCCATTGCGGATCTCGTAGATCTTGTCGAAGGCGTTGATGAGATCGAAGCGCGTGGTCAGAGTGCCGGCATCGTCGATGTGGAAGATATGACTGATCCCTAGGTTGATCTGTGTGTACTCGGGCAGATGGGCGCCGTTCGGTATGTTGTTGCCGTCCGGTAGCGTTTCATCGGCGCGCAGCCCGGAGCCTACGATGAGATCGCCGCTGAAGCGCGTGTCGCGCCACAGGTAGGAGGCGCCGCCCGAGGCGGTGAATTTCTGTTCGTGGTCCAGATGGATGTAGTGGCCGGCGATGTAGTTGAGGTCGGCCTGGGAAAAGTTGAACTGGGCCGAGTCGATGTCCTTGCCTTCGGCGGTCTGGTAGGCGAGGTTCAAATAGGTGGAAAACGCATCGACGGTGTAGTTGCCGGTGAGCTCAGCGCCGTATTGCTTGCCGTGGGCGTAGTTGAAGGGCGTGAGAATGATGGGCGCGCCGAACTGGCCCTCATCGATCAGATCGTCCGATTGCTTGTAGTAGGTGTCGAGACCCACCGTGAAGCGTTCGGTGATTTTCTGCTGCGCGCCGATGTCGTAGTAATTCGCGCGTTCCGCCTGGGGTGTGTCGGCTTGGGTGACCGCGGCACCGGCCGTGGTGCCTGCGAATTTTGCGAGGGTCTCGCCGCCCACCAATTCAAACGGCGGCGGTGACAGATAGCGCGCATAGCCGCCGTGCACGGTGGTGTCGGGCAGCGGCAACCATACGACATTCACGCGCGGACTCAATTGGTGACCCGAGGTGAACGCGGTGAAATGGTCGAAGCGCAAGCCGTAATTGACGGTCACCTTGGGGATGATCTTCCATTCGTCCTGCAGATAAAGACTCTCGAGCCACTCGGTCTGATCGCCGTTGTCGACGATCGATTCTGGGATGCCGTTGATCTGATTGCCGCCCAAGTCGAGTGCGATCACCGCCGAAGTGGTGGCGCTCTTCGAATGGTCGCTCTGCAGGAAAGTCCCTAAGCGCAGCGTGTGCGTGTCGCCCCACTGGTAGGCGGCGTCGGATTGCAGGGCATAAGCCACGTTTTGCTTGTAGGCATTCTGGGCCTCCCCATCGTAGAGAAGATCGCCCAAGACGTCGGGAGTGAACGTCAAGCTGGAGTATCGGGCAGTGGCGGAGGTTTGCACGTCGAGCGCGCCTTGTGAATGTTGCCAGCTCACCACGATGAAATGGTTGAGTTCACGCTGGTTCTCGTCGAGCGCGTCGCTCCGGTAGGTGCTCTGTCCGTTCACGGTGAGGGGCTGCCCGTCGGCGTTGGTGATAGCGGGGTCGAGGCCGCGCTGGTTTGGGATCTCGAAGATGCCGGTGGAAGTGCTCAAGGCCATGCTCAGGCGGTTCTGCTCGTCGAGAATGTCCTCGAAGTACGCAAAACCGTGATACTGCTTCGTGTGATCGTGGATGGGATTGGAACTCCCATCGGGCGACTCGATGCCCAGATCGCTGCGGAGAAAGTCGCCCGATACGAAGTAGTTGAGGTTGCCCGACGAGCCACCGTAGTTGACGCTGGGCGTGACTTCACCGTGGCTGCCGCCGTAGACGGAGATCGAACCGCCCGGCTCGATGGTACCGCTCTTGGTCTTCAAGTCGATGATGCCGGCCGTCCTGAGTCCATACTCGGCCGGCAGTGCGCCGTCGATCAGCGTCATGGAGGAGATCAAACGCGGGTCCAGCGATTGGCCGAAGACGCTGATGCCCTCGGGCAGGATGATGCCATTCAGGCGGTATTGCAGCCCATTGTGTTCGCCGCGCACGTGGAATTGGCCGAAGGAATCCTGGGCGACGTCGGGCGCTTGCATGATGACTTGATTGAGCAGCTGGTTGTCGCCGCCCGGCTCCGCCGCGATGGCCTCTTGGTCGATCACATAGGTGGAGGCGCCGGTCTGCGTTTGAATGCTGCTACGCGCATCGTTCAGCTTCTGCGCAATGATGGTGATCGGATCGAGTGTCGCCTCCGTGGCGGGCGCGGCGCTGGGCGTTGCGTCTAGCGCGACAGCCGGGACGCAAGGCAGGCAAAGGGGAAGGGCAATAGCCAAGGAAAACTCGAGCGCCGTGAGCGGCGCACGCATTGAAAAACTCGACATGAAAGCAAACTCCTCGACAGGAACACCCCGCCGCTCACACGGCGGAATTTGCCGCGCGGCGCGGCGAAACACTCCGAAAACGTTTACAGCGTGGTCGTCGGGGGTGCGCGTGAGCGGAAGGCGAGCGTGAGGTCGAGATTGACGAGGGAGTCGGCGGTGGCGCGGGTGGCGATGGTGCCGCCCCTGGGAGCGAGCAAGGGTAGAGCGGCCGGCGTGCCGGCGGCGCACAGTAGTGGTGCATAGGCCACGCACTCGTTGCAGGGATCGTGGGTGACCGCTCCCGTCCCATCATGGCTCGAGGGGGCTCCCACCGCTGCATCGTGAGAATAGGCATGCGACATCGCCCCCAACTGGGCAAACAGAAGCGCCATCGCCGCCAGGACGGCGATGCGTAACTCAACGCGATGCAGCAATTGCCTCAAGATTATCCTTAAGATGTATGCCGACAGATGCTAGCACCGTAAGTCGCTACAAGGAATGAGTTCGGGGCAAACCGTGGCTTGGTGGCTGCCAGGCGAGTTCGACGGCAGGCGGCATTGATAACCGGCCCGCTCGTGCCTATGTAGACTCATGGGAAGTTTGACGGCACGTGCACCGAACCGCTCGCGGCACGTTGTATAGATTATCGGCGAATCGTCGAAAGTTGACGGAGAGTGGCAGTCATGAGCATCAAGGGTCGGCACTTCGGTCTGGCGACTGGTTTGTTGGGAGTCCTATTGGGCGCCTCCGCGCCGGCATTGGCCCAGCATGGCGGCGGTGGGCATGGCGGGGGTGGTGGAGGTGGCGGAGGCGGAGCTCATGCCGCGGGGGGCGGCCACTTTGCTGGTGGGGGAGCGCATGCGGCCCCGGGCGGTCATTTTGCCGGCGGTGCTCCCCACTATGAGGGCGGCGCCCATTACGCGGGTGGCTACGGCGGCGCGGGCCATGCCTATGCGGGCAGCGGGGCGGTGCGCGGCGGTTACGCCGGCCATGGCGGCTATGGCTACCCGGGCGGGGGCTATCGCCACGGCTATTCCACGGGTGCCTATTGGGGCGGCGGTTATTGGCGTGGTGGGTACTGGCCGCGCGCGTATTACGGCTACGGCTATTCCTGGTTTCTCCCCGTGCTGCCGCTGGCGTATGCCACGTATTGGTATGGCGGGGTGCCGTATTACTACGCGAACGACGTGTACTACACTTGGAATCCGTCTTACGACGGCTATACGGCAACGGATCCTCCGCCCGCTGGCGATACCGCCGCGGTCGGTGCCGACGGCTCGGCGGCGCCGCCTCTGGCGCCTGCGGCTGACGCCGATGCGGGCGGGCAGCAGGCGCAGATTTTCATGTATCCGAAAAATGGCCAGAGCGAAGCGCAACAGTCGACCGATAAGCGCGAGTGCCAGCAGTGGGCCGCGTCCCAAGCGGGGCAGGGGGCGGGGACCGGCGATGATTATCGCCGCGCGATGCTGGCCTGCGTGGAAGGGCGGGGGTATAGCGCGAACTAGCCCCGCGGCGCGGCGAGTCGAGCAAGTGACCGGTCGATGCCGGTGGAATGTGACTTCGATCTCAACTATTCGCTGCGATTGGACATCTGCAAGGTTCGTGAAAGGTAGTGCGGCCTAGAATGGCCGCATGACACAGCACATTTCGACTCGCGCTGAGCCGGCGCGCCGCGTGACGGGCTTTACGCTCATCGAACTCATGGTGACCGTGGCCATCGTCGCCATTCTCGCGGCCATCGCCTACCCGAGCTATCGCAATTACGTGATTCGCGGCCAGGTGGTTCAAGCGACCAATGGCTTGTCGGCGATGGCGGCCAATATGGAACGGTACTACCAGGATAACCGAACCTACTCGACGGGGACCGGGGCTCCGTGCCCTGCCACGGACGCGACCGCCCTCGTCTACGGTGCCTTCCACGTTTACTGTCCGGCAACGCTGGTCAACCCGCCGAGCGCGACCACCTGGAGCGCCGGCCAGACTAACACGACGTTCCAAGTCGAGGCGGTGGGGGTTTCCAACTCGAGCGGCAACATGACTGGCTTTTACTACTTCATCGATCAGGCCGGTGACTACGCGACCGTAGTGACGTCGCCGGCGCCGTCCGCGTGGATCAATACCTGTGCGAACACTTGGGAAACGCGGGCAGGCACGTGCTGACGGGCAGGGGATTGCTGGGGAGTCGCGACAGGCATGCCGCAGGGTTCACCCTGATCGAGATGATGGTGACGCTCGCCATTTTCAGCATCTTGGTCGCACTCACGGTGCCGACCATGCGCACGTGGATCGCGAACACCAGGTTACGTGCTGCCGCCGATACGTTGCAAAACGGCATACGTCTGGCGCAGACCGAAGCGCTGCGCCGCAGTCGACAAGTAGTATTCGGACTGACCAACACCGCGGTGGCGGCCGGACCCTCGAACACCTTCACGGCGGTGGCGAACGGGAAGTATTGGGCGGTGCAGGTCATACCCGCCTACACCGGCGATGCGGCGCCGATCATTCAAACCGGGGTGTTGATCCCGGCGGGGTCGGCCGTGCAAATCACGGGTCCAGCGGCCATTTGTTTCAACTCCGTCGGTCGTCTGGTCGCCAATACCAGTACCGGCGTAGGCGCCAACTGCACCCCGCCCACGACGAACGTCTATAACAACGCGCTGCCGCCCATCAACGTGTACCAGATTCAGACAAACGGCGCCGATCGTTCGTTGAGTGTGGAGGTGGCGTTGGGTGGGCAACTCCACCTATGCGATCCGACGCAGTCGCAGTCGGGTTCGAACTCGTCGTACGCTTGCTAACCATCATGAGCGCATTCACCGCACGCCTCCGTCCACCAAGCAGCCGTGCGCCGCGGCATCGACCCAACGTTACGCCGCACGCACGCACGCAGGCCGGCATCGCGCTCATGGAGGCGCTGGTGTCCATCTTGATCTTCTCTTTCGGTGTGCTGGGCCTGATCGGACTCGAGGCCAGCGCGGTCAATTACTCGGTGGACGCGGAGGATCGCAACCGCGCGGCACTATTCGCGAGCGAGGTGGCGAGCTATATGTGGCTGCAAGGCAGCGTGAGCATGACCACGACTTCCGCACAAACGACGCAAATGACCGCGTGGACCACGGCCATCGCCGACCCGACCACGCCGATGGGATTGCCGGGTGGCACCCTGGCCATCCACCCCACGGGGACCGGCAATAGCACCGACATCGTGATCAGCTGGATACCGAAGACGGACAATGCCAACTTCGCCAGGACGCGTCAGCTCACGACTCGGGTGATCCTACCGTGACGCGTACACGCCAACGCGGCATGACGCTGGTGGAGTTGCTCGTGGCCATGGTCATCGGCGTCGGTGTCACGCTTGCCGTGAGCACGCTCTTGGTCGCGGGTGAAAACCACAAGCGCACCACGACGTCGACCAACGATGCCGAACAGACCGGCGCCTATGCGGCCTATGTCCTCGACCGGGCGCTGCGCGGCGCCGGCTCGGCCATCGCGCAGTCCACCTACCCCAGCGATGTGGGGGTGCTCGGATGCCGCCTCAATGCGGGCACATTTCTGCCGCGTACCGCCGCCTTCCCCGCACCTTTCTCCACCCAATTTCTGGGTGCCAATCCCTCGACCCTGGTCGTCGCACCGGTGCTGATCGGCGCCAATCAGTCGGACAGCACTGCGTCGGATGTAATCGTGGTCATGGGCGGCTCAGGCGCCGCCGGCGGCATATCCCGATCGATCTATGGCGCCGGCAGCAGCACTTCCCTAGTACTGGCGAGCACCGTGGGCGTCAAACCGTTCGACTTGGTGCTGGTCAGCCAGAGCGGCGTCACCGACTGCCTTCTGGAAGAAGTGCAGCAAGCGAGTTCGACCGCGCTGACACTCAGTACCGCCTACCCTTACTACACGACGGGCTCGACCACGACGATCTCCACATTGTCCAGTAGCACGGCGAGCGCGATCACGCCGCTCGGTAACGCCAATGCCAACAACGTGCAATTCCAGATGTTCGGGGTCGGTACCAACAACACGCTCTATAGTTACGATCTCTTGAAGAATCAACTTCTGGTGGGGGGATCCGGGACCGACACCTCCCAGGCCATCGCCGACGGCGTGATCCAGATGAATGCAATCTACGGCATCGCAGTCGCGAACTCGCCCCTGTTGGTCGATTGGAAGAGACCCACCGATACGGGCTACGACATCAATACTGTCATGGGCCATCAGGCGACGATGAAGTCCATCGTCTGCGTGCGAGTCGCGATCGTGGTGCGCGGCGAGTACGCCGACCACAACGCCGTGTCGCCGTCTTCGGTCACGATCTTCAGCGGCGTCACGAACAGTGCCGGCGCCTCGCTCTCCAAGTCCGTTACTCTTGCCGATCAGCACTATCGCTACCGGGTGTTCGAATTCACCGTACCACTGCGCAACATGATTCTGCTGGCGGGTGGCGTTTAAGATGAACACCGCTCGCAAGTACCCGCCTCGTCAGCGCCGCCTAGTCTCGCGCCAGCGGGGCGTGGTGCTGATCTTCACACTGATCGTGCTGTTGATACTGACCATCGGTGCGGTGGCGCTGATGCGTTCCATGAACACGGCGCTGTTCGGTGCCGGTAACCTGGCGTTCCGGCGCGACCTCGTGAATCAGGGCGAACAGGCGGTATCCAACGTGATCGCTCTGTTCCAGACCGGCTCCCTGGCGGCCTCTGGGACGGGCACAGCCAATATCCAGAACCTCAACTATTCGGCGACGATGCTGCCGTCCACCAACAGTCAGGGCATCCCGGACATCTTGCTGAGCACCGATAGCACGTTCAATGCCGCATGGACCGCCGGCGATATCGCGGGGCCCACGTCGGACATCTCGATCCGCTACGTGATCGATCGGCTTTGCAGTGCCACCGGTACGCCGACCGGCGCACTGTGTATCCAGTCCTCGTCGGCGGCGCTCGGGGGTACCGCGTATGCGTATGCGGTGGTGAAGGCGCCGACCGCAACCGTGTATCGCCTGAGCGTGCGGGTAACGGGCGCGCGCAACACGCAGATTTTCATGCAGACCACTTTCACGAGACCGGACTGAACGAGGCACGACGCGTCATGAATCGCATTTTTCCGCGCGCGTGCGCGGCCGCTTTGGTGGGGCTGCTCGCTCTGGGCGGCCTCGCCGCGTCGGCCGTCACGACCACGACCACTCTGGCCGATCAGCCGATATTCTCAACCGTCAACGTGCCCGGCAATCTCGCGCTCGTGATGTCGGTGGAGTATCCCACGGCCATCAGCGTCGCCAATCTCGGCGACTATGCCGACGCCAACGTGTACCCGGGATACTTCGATCCGGCGAAGTGCTACAACTATTCGTATAACTCCACTACTCCATCCAAAAGCTACTTTGTGCCCGCCGCGTTCGGGACGGGCACTTATGGCCACCAGTGCTCTGGAATGTGGAGCGGAAATTTCATGAACTGGGCCACGATGCAGACCATCGATCCATTTCGCTGGGCGATGACCGGTGGCTATCGGGACGAAGACGACAGCATCACCGTGCTCGAGAAGGCGTGGGGCTCGTTTCAGGGCGGATGGAATCTTTATCAAACCAGTTACTCCAATAGCACCAGTTTTCCCTACCGAGGCACGAGTCAAACCTCGGACCCCAACACCGGTAACGATTTACCGAGCAATTTGATTTCCAAGGTCACGCCGTTCAGCACCTGGGGCTCCTTCAATTCGGCCATTTGGGGCAACGGCAATACGATGATTTTCTCGGGCGGCACCGCGAGTTCGCCCGCGACGGGGTACTACACCGCTTATGGCACCGCTTCCGGACAGAGTCACACGCCCGCTCAGTCGGGGACGGCGAACGGCAGCGTATATGACCTACAGAACGATCTGAGCGGAGCGAATATCGCCAATCAGACGGTGACCTTCCGCGTTTACATCCGCGTCCAAGTGTGCAATTCCGGCACTGTCGGCGGGGTGAGCCTGCTGGAAGCGAATTGTGTCCAGCACGGTAATTACTGGAAGCCGGAAGGCTTGATGCAGCAATACTCCAATCAGATGCGTTACGCAGCCTTCTCCTACTTGAACGGCAACGGGCAGACGCAGCAGGGCGGTGTGCTGCGCGAGCCCATGGGGTTCATTGGCCCCACCTACCCGCAGCCGCTCTCGACCACGGTGATCACGAACACTCGGCCAGAGTGGAGTGCGGCCACCGGAATTCAAAGCACCAATCCTGACCCGACCAGCGCCAGCGCGAGCAGCGTTTCGTGGAGCGGTGCGATCAACTACCTCAACAAGTTTGGCGAGTACACGGCCAAGAACACGAACGCTGGTAATTACACAAACAACACCAACACCTACATGACGAACGACAACGTCAGCGAACTGTACTACGCGGCCATCCGCTACTTCGAGAATCTGGGTAATGTGTCGCAGTGGTCCACCCCACAGTCCGCAAGTTCGACCATCGAACTCGATGGATTTCCAGCGCTGACCACATGGACGGATCCCATCGCCTATTCCTGCCAGAAGAACTTTATCTTAGGCATAGGCGACGATCACACGCATTTCGACTATAACGTCCCCAATAACAGTGGTGCCACCGACCCCAACATCACACGTCCTATTCCCACGTTCTCGGACACGTTGAGCCAGTCCGCCAGTTGGACGCAGGCGTTGGAAACCCTGGAAGGCATGAGTTCAAACCTGTTCTGGCAGTACGCGGGGGGGTCGTATTCGACCTACTTCATCGCCGGATTGGCCTACGGCGCGCATGTCACCGACATCCGTCCGGACAATTCCTCGTACCCTCAGACCTCGGGTATGCAGACGATTTCCACCTATTGGATGGACGTCGAGGAATATGGTTATCCGGAATACCGCAATCCCTACTACTTGGCCACCAAGTACGGCGGCTTCACCGTGCCTTCCGGTTACAGTATCTCCAACACCACGGCGCTGCCGACGAGCGAGTGGGATACCAGCGGCAACACCATTCAAATGGGTTCCCAGTTGAACTACACGCAAAACCAACCGGATAACTACTTTCTGGCGGGCAAGGCGAGCCAGATGGTGTCCGGGTTGACCTCGGCCTTCTCTAACATTTCGAACGCCGTCTCGTCCTTCGGATCGGCCTTCTCCCTCTCGGCGTCCAACTTCACCTCGGCCGGATCGACATCGTTTGGGTCGCAGTACAACACGGGAAATTGGACCGACGTGATCACGGCCAGCACGCTATCCTACGATAGTAGCGGTAACCCCGTGTTGACGACGCTGTGGACTTCGAGCGCGACGCTGCAAACCCAACTCGCGAACAGTGGCTGGCAGAACTCACGCAATGTCGCGACCTGGAGCGGTACCGCCGGCATCCCGTTCGAAGTCGCCAACTTGAGTTCCTCACAATTGACGGCGCTGATCCCCAGTTACGCAACATCGACCGGCAGCACCAAGTACCTCCAATATCTGCGCGGTGACCAAACCAACGAAGTCGGCTCCAGCGCTACGAACGGCACCAAAGCGCTGCGCACCCGCACACTGCTGCTGGGCGACATCGTCGACGCCAACCTCACCCAGGTGTCGAGCCCGAATCAGACCTTTTCCGATGCCAACAATCCAGGCTACCCAGCCTTCGCGAACACGTGGACCAACCGGCAGTCCATGGTGTATGCCGCCGCCAACGACGGCATGCTGCACGCCTTCGTGGGCTCGAGCGGCACCGAGCAATTCGCGTACGTGCCGAGCGCCTTGTTCCAGGGGCCGACCGGCACCCCGCAGGTCAATGGCCTCGCCGCGCTCGGCAACCCGAATTTCACGCACCACTACTACGTCGACGCCACGCCCATCGCCTACGACGTCGACTTCAATCGCACCTACGGCAACATGACCACGACGTCCGCCGGCACTTCAGACTGGCATACGCTGTTGGTCGGTGGTCTGGGCAAGGGAGGCACGAGCTTCTATGCCATCGACGTCACCAATCCGGCCAGCATGACCAGCGAGTCCACGGTGGCCGGCGACGTCAAATGGGAGTACTCCGACTCCACCATGGGCTACAGCTACGGCGCACCCGTGGTGGTGAAGACGGCGAGCTGTGGATGGGTGGTGGCGGTGACCTCGGGCTACGATAGCAGCAGTAGCTTAGGCTACATCTATCTGATCAATCCAAAGACCGGCGCCTTGATTCAGAAGATTGCGACGTCGAGTGCCTCCAGCGGTCTCACCCAGGCCTCGGCCTACGTGCAGGACTATACCGATTACACCGCCGATTCCATCTACGTGGGCGATCTGAATGGCCAGCTTTGGCGCTTCGACCTCACGGGCACCTGCGGCAGCTATCCGGCGGCGTCACAGATCGCGACGCTCACCGACTCGAGCGGCAACGCCCAGCCCATCACCACCGCGCCGTTGATCGAAATCCATCCCACCACGCGTAAGCGCTACGTGATGGTGGGCACGGGTCAATTCCTCTCCATCCAAGATGTGGCCTCGAGCAACGTGCAGTCTTTCTACGTCATCATGGACGGCACCGCCGGCGCCTTCAATCCGGCGCCGTCGACGCCCATCACGCGCACGAGCTTGCAGGCGGTGACCGCGTCGAATCTAACGGCGGGTATCACCTTGTCATCCACCAAATTGGGTTGGTACATCGACTTAGGGGTAGACAGCGCCTCCGGCATCGCGTGGCGCGTGAACGTCAATCCGACGGCCTACAATGGTACGGTGTCGTTCGCTGCGCTGCTGACCACGGGCAGCGCGTGCAATCTTTCCGGCCAAAGCGAAGTGTATGCCGTGAACTACGCCACGGCGACTTCCATCCTCACCTCCGCACCGCTGGGCTACGCGGTATTCACGAGTGCAGTGGTCAATTTGAAGTATGTCGGCGTCAACGGTCAGGCGGAACTCGTGGCAGGATTCGCCGATGGCTCCGTGTACAAGGTGCCGGCCAATTTGACGACCACGATTTCCACTCGGCTGCTGAATTGGCGCGAGATACCGAGCGCTGAGTGATGATGCTTACGGCGGCCGCCGCGCGGGTCGTAAGGCGCACCGCCGGCGCGTCACCAAAGCCTTCAGCGATAGGGCAGCGCACGGGCGATGTCGAGCCAATCACCCAAACCGCACCGCAATTCGCGTGCCGCGATCGTTCGCGCCGGATCCTATACTGACGGTCGCCTCGTGCAGCCGCGCGATCTCATCGACGATGGCCAGCCCCAAGCCACTGCCGTGGCCGGGGGAGTTCGGCAGGCGGTAGAAGCGGCGGCGCACGTTTTGGCGCTCCGCAGCGGGAATGCCGGGACCGGTGTCTTCGACGGCGAGACTGGGTCGGCCGTGTTCCGTGCCGGCACTGATCGTGACCCGGCCGCCCGGCGGCGTGTACTTCAACGCGTTGTCAACGAGGTTACCGAGTAAATCGTCGAGTAGCGCGGGGTCCGCGAGCACGGTGACGGCGCTGGTGTCGACTCCGAGATCGATGTTCGAGCGCAGTGCATGATCGAAGTAACGCGCGGCCACTTCGGCGACGAGGGCATCGAGGCGCACCTCGCGCTTCTTGGTGGCGATGTTGACATGCGGATCGGCGCGCGCGAGTGCGAGAAGCTGGTTGGCCGAGTGCGCGAGCTGCTTGATGCCTTCTTGCAGCGTGAGCAGCCGGTTCCTCACGGGCGCGGCGGCCGACTCGGCGAGCAGAAGATCCAGTTGGGCCTGCAGACCGGTGATGGGTGTGCGTAGCTGATGGGCCGTGTTGGCGATGAACTGTTGCTGGGACTGCGCTGAGGAGCGCAGCGTGGCGAATAGACGGTTCAAGGTCACGACCACGGGCGCGAGCTCGCGCGGTGCGGCCGTATCGTCGATGGGGCGTAGATCTCGAGGCGAACGCGCGGCGATCTCGTCGCGCAGCCGCTTGATGGGCCGGAGCCCCAACTGAATGCCCACCCAGACGAGCACCAACGTCACGTCGAGCTGTACGAAATCCCACATGAGGGTATTCATGAACCCATAGCGTGCCGCGGGTTCCGCTCCGGGCCGCAGGTCGGCGACGCAGATCAGCAGCGTGCCGGCCGGCGTATCGAAGCGCGTGGTGAGACTGCGCACCGCACGATGGTTGAACTGGGTCAGCGCGATCAATTGACTGGTGTCGGCGTTCATCGCCGCGACCGGCAACTGGGCGCTGCCGGCGAGCAGGCGGCCTTGCGCGTCGCGCACCGCATACGGTAGCGCCTCGAGCGCGGGTAGGCTGGGCGGCGCGATGGATTGGGTATCGATAAATGCGACGCCGTCCTTGATCTTTAGGTGCGCGATGACGGCATTGGCGGCATTGCGCAGCCGCTCGTCGCTCGCGATGACGTCCGGCGCGACCCGGTTCAAGTAGTGAAACAACGCGCCGCACGAGGCGAGCAGCATCAGAGGAACCGCCAGCCACCACACCATGCGCCGGCTGATCGAGGAGTTCACGACGGCTTCGCTTCTTCCATGCGGTATCCCAGCCCGCGCAAGGAGCGGATGACGGCGGCCTCACCGAGTTTGGCGCGTAAGCGCGAGACATGCACTTCGACCGCGTTCGGCGTGACGTCATGCTCTGGGCCGGCGATGGCTTGCTGTACGCGCTCCTTGGGGACGATTTGCCCGACGCGCCGCACCAGACATTCGAGCAGCAACCATTCACGCGCGGTCAGCTCGATTTCCGCGCCGTCGATGCGCAGGCACCGGCCCCGCAGATCCACGCGCAGGCGATTGAGGGTGACGATGCCGTCGAGCGCGCCGCTGGAGCGGCGCATCAGCGCGCGGCAGCGGGCGGCGAGTTCGGCGGGTTCGAAGGGCTTGGCTAAAAAATCGTCGGCGCCGATGTCGAGCGCCTTGACCTTGTCGTCGAGCGTGCAGCGCGCGGTGAGCATCAGGGTGGGCAGCGTCTTGCCGCCGCTGCGTAGGCGGCGCACTAGCGTGAGTCCATCGGCTCCGGGTAGACCCACGTCGATGACGGCGAGCGCGAACTCCTCATGCGCTAGCGCATGCTGCGCGGCCTCGGCGCTGCTGACTCGATGCACGGCGTAGCGCGCGGCGCTGAGTCCCCGGGTAATGGCGTCGGCCACGATGTCGTCGTCTTCAACGACCAGAAGCCGCATGTCACGGCTCGCCGACGGCTTGGACGTCCGGCTCCGCCGGGTCGTTGCGGTCCGCGCCGAAGGCGCTGCGGCGCGGCGGCACCAGCTTGCGCAAGCGCGCCTCGAAGGCTTTTGCGAAGGTTTCCACGAACAAATGCGGGAAGCCGTCCGGGGGTCTTTGCGCCAGTCCCGAATACATTTCCGTATACAGATCCCAGTACTTGGCCTTGTTCTGCGCGCCGAACACGCCGCGCTTGGCGGCACGGTCGAAACGCTCCTCCAACTCCTTGGGATCCACGCGTTGTAGAAACTCCTCGAAGGCGGCGCGCATGGCCATGACCGCGGCGACATTTTGTGCCTTGTGCTCGCGGAAGTTGTGACGCACCGCCTCCACCGAGCCTGCGCGTGTGGAGAGCGTGGTCAACAGGCGCACCAGCGCTTCGTCGACGCCGCGCGACAAATTCAAGGGTGACTCCGGGCCGTCATCGGCCGGCGTCGCGAGCTGGAAGCGGCTGCGGAATTCGTTGCGATTTTGGTTCAGATCCATCAAGCCGATGACCGATTCGCGCAGCAACTGCCCGGCCAGTTGCAGAGCGGCGCCGCGCGCTTCGGGCGGGATGGTCCGTGGGTCGACGCCGGCGCCGCGGCAAAACGCGGCCAGGCCCGCCTCCCACTCGCCGTCGACCGCCGTGGACGGGGCCCGGTATGCCGCTGCGTTGGCGGCGGCCGCGGGCGGCGCCAACGCAGCATCGTCCAGCGCCGTTGCAACGTCGTCTTCGACCGCCGCCGGTCGCGCCAGGGGGCGGGTCATCATGTGCCACGGCGTGCGCTGGGGTTCCGCGGCTGCCTCGAACGAATCGCGCACGGTTCGAATGATCTGGCCGTAGGCGTTGCGCGGCCGCACACCGGACTCGACCGAACCCGTTTCGGAGAATTCCAGCAGCGCGCTCAAGTCGAGATCCGCGCCCAGATCGTCGGCGGTGGATTTTCTGGCCGCGGAGGAGGGGGCTTGGCCGTCATAGGCGACGATGGCGCCTTCCTCCGGGGGGAAGTCATTGCTCTTGTCGATGCTGACCAGCACCTCATACTCGCCCAGGCGCACGAGATCGCCGTCTTTCAGCACGTAATCGTGGTATTTGCCGAGCGGCACCCGCGCGCCGTTGATATAGGTGCCGTTCGAACTCGTGTCGACCAGCACGTACGAGCCCCGGCGAAAGTCGATGCGCGCGTGTTTGCCCGAGAGGTATCGCTCGGGGTCGGGTAGAATCCACTCGTTGTCAGCGCCGCGTCCGATGCTGCCGCCGTGCACGCCGAATACTTTGCTGGACTGCGCCGCGAGGCGGGTTCCATGCTGGCTGACGACGCTTAGCCGCAAGGTCATGTTCGATTTCTCCACGGAGTTCCGAGGTCTGGGCTAAGTGCTCGATTATTATGGTTAAATACTAGCAATGCCGGGAGCCTTAGTTATGGCTGCGAGTCACATTTTCAAAGTTTTGTTCGTCAATCAGGGAAAGGTCTACGAGATATACGCCCGCAAGGTGAGTCACGGTAGCTTATTCGGGTTCATCGAAGTCGAAGAGCTGGTGTTCGGCGAGCGGTCGACCGTGGTCGTCGATCCCACCGAAGAAAAGATAAAGGCCGAGTTCAACGAAGTAAAGCGTACCTACCTGCCCATGCACTCGGTGTTGCGCATCGACGAGGTCAAGAAGCAGGGCGTGAGCAAAATATCCGTTCTCGAGGGATCGAACGTGTCCCAATTTCCGGTCCCTCTCTACACCCCGGGCGGGGATTCGAACGCCCGTAAATAACGCGCCGTTCTGTTAGAATTTCGCATGTTTAGCTTGCTCGGCGCGCCCGCGCTGTCGCAATTCCGTCTCGATGAGCTGTTGCGCTCGCTGCGCGCCACGGATGCGCGGGTGAGCGGCGTCGCCGCGCGCTATATCCACTTCGTCGACGCACCAAGCGCCTTGAATGAGAACGAACTCGAGATACTCGGCAAGCTGTTGACCTATGGGCCGCGGGGGCGGCGGCAGCCGGATCGCGGTAGGCAACTGCTCGTCACCCCCCGCGTGGGCACGGTGTCGCCCTGGTCGAGCAAGGCCACCGACATCGCCCACGTCTGCGGCTTGGGCAGCGTGCGGCGCCTGGAGCGCGGCACGCGGTACTTCATCGACACCAGCGCGGACCTCGAGCGTCCCGACTTCGAGCGGCTGGGAGCGTTGCTGCACGATCGGATGACCGAAACGCTGTGGGTGGGCGATGACGTCGATCCCGTGGGGTTGTTCCACTCGGCCGCCGCACGGCCACTCAACGTCGTCGCGCTCGAGGGCGACGGTCATGGCGCGTTGGCCAGAGCCAATGTCGAGTGGGGCCTCGCGCTGTCCGAGGAGGAGATCGACTACCTGGTCACCGCCTTCGGTCGGTTGGGCCGCGATCCCACGGACGTCGAACTGATGATGTTCGCCCAGGCCAATTCGGAGCATTGCCGCCACAAGATTTTCAATGCGGACTTCATCGTCGATGGCCGGCCCGAGCCTCTGTCGCTGTTCGCGATGATCCGCGCCACCCACGACCAGAACTCCCGCGGCGTGCTCTCGGCCTACCGCGACAACGCGGCGGTGATCGAGGGGACCGAGGCGATGCGGTTTTTTCCAGATCCCCAGACCTTGCGCTACGGCGGCACCTGGGAGCCCGTCGATATTCTGCTCAAAGTGGAAACTCACAATCACCCGACCGCGATCTCGCCGTTTCCCGGTGCTGCCACCGGATCGGGCGGGGAGATTCGCGACGAAGGCGCGACCGGCATCGGCGCCAAGCCTAAGGCGGGCTTGACGGGGTTCTCGGTGTCGAATCTCAAGATTCCCGGCATGCCGCAACCCTGGGAGGTCGAACTCGGTAAACCTGAACGCATCGCCTCGGCGCTCGACATCATGCTCGCGGCTCCCTTGGGCGCCGCCGCCTTCAATAATGAATTCGGTCGGCCCGCGATCTGCGGCTACTTCCGCACTTTCGAGCAGTCCGCGGCGGAGGCGGACCGCGTGGTGACGCGGGGCTATCACAAACCCATCATGATCGCCGGCGGGCTCGGCAACATCCGCCGCGGCGACGTGCAGAAGCGCGACGTGGTGGTGGGCGCGCCGCTCGTGGTGCTGGGCGGGCCGTCCCTGTTGATCGGCTTGGGTGGCGGCGCCGCGTCGTCCGTCGATAGCGGACAGAGTTCGTCGGACCTCGATTTTGCCTCGGTGCAGCGCGGCAATCCGGAAATGCAGCATCGCGCGCAGGAAGTCATCGATCGCTGCTGGGCCTTGGGCGATGCCAACCCGATTCTGCTGATCCACGACGTCGGGGCGGGTGGGCTGTCGAACGCCTTGCCCGAAGCCATTGCGCATAGCCAGCGCGGCGGCCGCATCGATTTGCGCAAGATCCCGAGCGCCGACTCCGGCCTGTCGCCGATGGAATTGTGGTGCAACGAATCGCAGGAGCGCTACGTGTTGGCATTGGTCCCGGGCAGCACCGAACGCTTTGCGGCGCTGTGCGAGCGCGAGCGCTGTCCGTTCGCCGTGGTGGGCGAGATCACCGGAGACGGGCGCTTGCACGTGGTGGATCCGCTGCTCGCCGGCACCCCCGTGGATCTGCCGATCGAGGTACTGCTGGGTAAGTCGCCGCGCATGACACGCGCTGTGCGCACCGTGCCGAAGACTCGCCTACCGCTGTCCACCGCGGGCACCACGTTCGCCGAATCTCTGGATCGTCTGCTGTGTTTGCCGACGATCGCCGACAAGTCCTTTCTCATCACCATCGGCGACCGCGCCGTGGGCGGGATGGTGAGCCGCGATCAGATGGTGGGACCGTGGCAGGTTCCGGTCGCCGATGTGGCGGTCACCTTGAGCGATTACCAGGGGTATACGGGCGAGGCCATGTCGATGGGGGAGCGCGCGCCCGTGGCGGTGTTGGACGCGCCCGCGTCCGGGCGCTTGGCGGTGGCCGAGGCCATCACCAATATGGTGGCGGCGGACGTGCGCCATCTCACCGACATCCGGTTGTCGGCCAACTGGATGGCGGCGTGCGGCGAAGCGGGCGATGACGCCGACCTCTATGCGACGGTGCGCGCCGTCGGCGTCGACCTCTGTGCGGTGCTCGGGCTTACCATCCCCGTAGGGAAGGACTCGCTGTCGATGCGTACCGCGTGGAGCGATGCGGGCGATGCGCGCAGGGTGGTGGCGCCGATTTCGCTCATCATCTCGGCCTTCGCCCCGGTGGCCGACGTGCGCCGCAGCGTGACGCCGCAATTGGATCTGACCCAGCCCAGTCGGTTACTGCTCATTGACTTAGGTAGCGGCAAGCAGCGCATGGGCGGCTCGTGCTGGGCCCAAGTGTGGGGGCGCACCGGCGGGGTGCCCGCGGATCTGGATGACCCGCTGCTGCTGGCGAATTTTTTCGATGCGGTCAGGGAGTTGAAGGATCGCGGTTTGGCGCTGGCGTATCACGATCGCTCGGACGGCGGCGCGCTGCTCACGCTGTTGGAAATGGCCTTTGCCAGTCACTGTGGTCTCGATATCGATCTGGGAGCCGTGGCTGATCCGATCGCGGCGTGCTTTTCCGAGGAGCTGGGCGCGGTGATTCAGGTGGCGACGGCGCGCCTGCCTGAGGCGCTCGCGGTGTTGCAGCGTCACGGACTGGCTCCGCACGTGCGCGATCTCGGCGCACCGTGGGCCGCGGCCGCGGCCACGGCGGGAGGCACCCGTGCGGGAACCATCGAGGCGGGAGCCACGAGGCGCGATGACCGTGCGGCAGCGGCTGAGCCGCTCGCTCAACAGGCGGCGCCCGATCGGATCACGGTGTCGGCGAACGGTCAGGTGCTGCATACCGCGACGCGCAGCGATCTGCACCGGCGTTGGAGCGAGGTGTCGTTCCGCATGCAGGAGATGCGCGACAATCCGGAGTGCGCCCGCGAGGAATACTCGCGTCTGCTCGATGAGCGCGATCCGGGATTACATGCCAGCTTGACCTACGACCCGGCGGATGATGTCGCGGCGCCCTACGTCACGACCGGCGCAAGACCCGCGATCGCGATCTTGAGGGAACAGGGTGTCAACAGTCAGACCGAGATGGCGGCGGTGTTCACGCGCGCGGGCTTCGATGCGTACGATATTCACATGACCGACATTCTCGCGGGCCGCGTGGCGCTGGCACGGTTTCACGGTCTCGTGGCCTGTGGTGGATTTTCGTATGGTGACGTGCTGGGCGCGGGCGAGGGTTGGGCGAAGTCGATTCTCTTCAATAGCGTGGCGCGAGATCAGTTCACGGCCTTCTTCGCCCGCGACTCGACGTTCACGCTCGGCGTGTGCAATGGCTGCCAGATGCTATCCGCGCTCAACGAGCTGATCCCCGGCGCAGAGCACTGGCCGCGTTTCGTGCGCAATCGCTCGGAACAGTACGAGGCGCGGCTTAGCTTGGTGCAGGTGCCGCGGTCGAATTCCGTGCTGTTCAGCGGCATGCAGGGCTCGGTGTTGCCGGTGGTGGTGGCGCACGGCGAAGGACTCGCGGAATTCACGAGTCATGACGGTGCCGCGGAACTCATCGAGCACGGCATGGCGGCGCTGCGCTTCGTCGATCATCATGAGCAACCGACGCAACGCTATCCGTTCAATCCCAATGGTTCGCCCTTAGGGTTAGCCGGTATTTGCAATGCGGATGGGCGCGTGACCGCGTTGATGCCCCACCCTGAGCGGGTTTTCCGCTCCGTGCAGAATTCCTGGGTCAGCAAGGAGTGGGGTGAGGATGGTGGTTGGATGCGCTTGTTCAGGAACGCACGGGTATTTCTGGGCTAGCTAGTTACTCGTCTCGTACTGGGGTGCAACGTGCTTGCGGAACGTCATCGCCTGCAATAGGCGCGCCTTGCGCACGAAGGTCTGATAGAGAAGGTCGCGCATCACTTCCAACAGGATGCCGGCGCGCTCCGCATTGAGATAGGGCTGATGCGGCCAGGGATCGCTGTCGCTGCCGAACAGCACGGCCCGCAGAGTGGCGAAGTTCTCATCGTCGAGTTCCGCCAGCGAGCGGATTTCCTGAAGCGTGTCGAACAGTTCTAGTTTGCCGCGCTCGCCGAGTTCGCGGAACAGGGATTGCGCGGTGCGGCGGCTCATGGCGCCGAAGGCGTTGTAGCAGCCGGCGGAATAACAAGTGAGCGCTTCCCTGAACATCTCCTCCGACTCTTCGGGTAGGTAGGTCAGCGGAAAATTCTCGGGGGCGCGTTCCATCTCGGTGTAATTCGCCGACAGTTCGATGCGCTGCGGCGTATAGGACTTCACCGTGAATTTGAGGAAAACCGGCTCGCCGCAGGCGTCACAGCGAAACACGATGCCGAGATGTCGCGGCTTGCGGTCGTTCAATTCACTGAACTTGGGTGTGGCAACCGGCGACACGTGCGTCAGGGTCTGGCACTGGGCGCAGGTCAGTGTGATGCCTTGGTGTTCGATATGCAGTTCGTCCTGCGGTGTGATGTAGATGCTCATGATTCACCCAGTCAGCGGTTTGTAACGGATTCGGTGGGGTTGAGAGGCGTCCTCGCCTTTGCGCTTCTTGTAGTCGTCGACGTATTCCTGATAGTTGCCTTCGAACCACATGACCTGGGACTCGCCTTCGAACGCCAGAATATGGGTGGCGATACGATCGAGGAACCAGCGGTCATGCGAGATCACGACCGCGCAACCTGGAAAAGCGACCAGCGCCTCCTCGAGCGCTCGCAATGTTTCGATGTCGAGGTCGTTGGTCGGTTCGTCGAGCAGCAGCACATTACCGCCGGACTTGAGCACCTTGGCGAGGTGGACGCGGTTGCGCTCGCCGCCCGAGAGCTCGCCGATGAATTGTTGTTGCTGAGTGCCCTTGAAATTGAAACGGCCGACGTAGCCGCGCGAGGAAGTTTCGTAGTTCCCCACCTTGATGAGATCCTGACCGCCGGAAATTTCCTGCCAAACGGTGTTCTTGTCGTTGAGCGCTTGGCGTGATTGGTCCACATAGGCGAGTTTTACGGAAGGCCCCACCCGAATCTCACCGCTGTCGGTTTTGTCCATGCCGGCCAGCATGCGAAACAACGTGGTCTTGCCGGCGCCATTCGGTCCGATGATGCCGACGATGCCACCCGCGGGCAAGCTGAAGTCCAAGTTCTCGATCAGCAGGCGTTCGCCGAATGCCTTGCGCACGCCCTTGCACTCGATCACGAGATCGCCCAAGCGATCGCCCGGGGGTATGTAGATCTCGTTGGTTTCGTTGCGCTTCTGAAACTCTTGCGATGCGAGTTCCTCGTAGCGTTGCAGTCGGGCCTTGGATTTCGCCTGACGCGCTTTCGGGTTCGTGCGTACCCATTCCAATTCACGCTTCAAGGTCTTGGCGAGCGCGTCCTGGGTGCGCTCCTCTTGCGCCAGGCGCGCGCCCTTCTGTTCCAGCCAGGATGAATAATTGCCCTCCCAGGGAATGCCGTGCCCGCGATCGAGTTCGAGAATCCACTCGGCGACATTGTCGAGAAAGTATCGATCGTGCGTCACCGCGATGACGGTACTCGGGTATTCCTCGAGGAAGTGTTCCAGCCAGGCCACCGATTCGGCATCCAGGTGGTTGGTGGGTTCGTCCAGCAGCAGCATGTCGGGCTTCGACAGCAGCAGGCGGCACAAGGCGACGCGCCGCTTCTCGCCGCCGGATAACTTACCGATCACGGCGTCCCAGGGCGGCAGACGCAGGGAGTCCGCGGCGATCTCGAGTCGGCGCTCCAGTTCCCAGCCGTTGACGGCGTCGATGCGGTCCTGCATTTTCGCCTGCTCCTCCATGAGCTTGTTCATCTCGTCGTCCGAGAGGGGCTCGGCGAAACGATCGCTGATCGCGTTGAAACGGTCGATCAATCCCTGGACGTCACCCACTCCTTCGGCAACGATCTCGCGCACCGTCTTGGCCTCGTCGAGCAGTGGTTCCTGAGGCAGGTAACCGACCTTGATGCCCGTTTGGGCACGCGCCTCGCCTTCGATCTCCTGGTCCAGTCCGGACATGATTTTCAGCAGCGTCGATTTACCGGAGCCGTTCAAACCGAGGACGCCGATTTTCGCGCCCGGGAAAAAACTCAAGGAGATGTCGCGCAGAATCACGCGCTTGGGTGGCACGACCTTGCCAACCCGGTTCATGGTGTAAATGAACTGAGCCATGTGCAACCTATGTGAACGAGACGGAAATCCGGGAACAGTCCGAAGTATCCGCGACTGGGGGAAACTTGTCACGGCATCTGCGCGAAACTCGTCGCGGCGCCTTTGCGCCGCGCCGTATGTGCGTCGCGCCGCAGGTGCTGGGAGGGTGTCAGGTAAGTACATCCGTACTCGTCTCATGTCCACTTAGGCAGTCAGGCTGCTAGGCGTGCTAGTCTGTGCTTCGATGCCCGCATCTGTCGCCGTCGTCGCCGGAGAAGCCATTGCCCGCTATGGTTTTGGGCCTGGGCATCCGTTCGGACCCGATCGCCACGATTGCTTCATCCGGGAGCTGGTGGCGCGGGGCTTGACCGACGATGTGGCACATTACGCGCCGCGCTCCGCCACGCTGGCCGAGCTGACCTCGTTCCACACCAGTGCCTACGTGGAATTCGTGCGCGAAAAATCCGTGAGTGGGGAGGGGTATCTCGACGGCGGCGATACTCCGGCCTTTCACGGCGTGTTCGACTCGGCGAGTTCGGTGGTCGGCGCCACCTTGGTGGCGGTCGACGCGCTCATGTCGGGCGCCTGTCGCCGCGCCTTCGTGCCCATCGCCGGCCTGCACCATGCGGCCCGCGCGCGGGCCGCGGGTTTCTGTGTATTCAACGACATCGGCGTCGCTATTGAACTGCTACGTGCGAATTACGGTATCCAACGGATCGCCTATGTCGATATCGATGCGCATCACGGCGATGGGGTGTTCTACGCATTCGACGATGACCCCGATGTGGTGTTTGCCGACATCCATGAGGATGGGCGGGAGCTATACCCCGGTACCGGCGCCGCGGAGGAAACCGGCCGAGGCGCGGCGGTAGGCACGAAATTGAATTTGCCGCTGCCGTCAGGCGCCGGCGATGCGGAATTTCGGGTCGCGTGGGCGCGCGTGGAGGCCTACCTCGAGCGTTTTCCCAGTGAATTCATCCTGTTCCAGTGCGGCGCCGACAGTCTGGCCGGCGATCCCATCACTCATCTGAAGTTCACCGAGGCCGCGCACGCGCATGCGGCACGCAGATTATGTGAGATCGCAGACGCCCAAGGCCATGGGCGGGTGCTGGGGCTGGGGGGTGGGGGTTACAACCGTCGCAATCTCGCGCGGGCGTGGACGGGGGTAGTGCGCTCGTTCTTGGAGGCCGAGTAGCCACTCCGCCGAATGCCCGTGACGGCGCGCGCGGCAAATTTCGCCGATGCGGCCCGTTGGATGTGCATCCGGCGTGATGGCTAGAGATAAAGCACAAGGCCGTTGCTGCGCGCGACGCGAGGTGCACGTTCAGCTACAATTACCGGCTATCTGTCGGGAGATTCGCTCATGTTCAATGCTTCGATGACGATTGCTGGCTTCGATCCCGAACTCGCCAAGGCCATAGCCAGCGAGCGGACCCGCCAGGAGGACCATATCGAGCTCATCGCCTCGGAAAACTATACCAGTCCGCGCGTCCTCGAAGCACAGGGGTCGGTACTCACCAACAAGTACGCCGAGGGCTATCCCGGCAAGCGCTATTACGGTGGCTGCGAATTCGTCGACGTCGCCGAGCAACTGGCCATCGACCGCGCCAAGGAATTGTTTGGCGCCGCCTATGCGAACGTGCAACCGCACTCCGGGTCGCAGGCGAATGCCGCGGTCTATCTGGCGCTGCTCACCGCCGGCGACACCATTCTCGGCATGAGCTTGGATCATGGGGGTCATCTGACGCATGGCGCCAAGGTCAATTTCTCGGGGAAGCTGTTCAAGGCCGTGCAATACGGCATCCGGCCGGACACCGCGGAGATCGACTACGAGCAGGTGGAGCGGCTCGCGCAGGAACATAAACCCAAAATGATCGTCGCGGGGTTCTCCGCCTACTCGCGCGTGATCGACTTCGCCCGCTTCCGCGCCATCGCCGATGCGGTGGGCGCCTATCTGTTGGTCGATATGGCGCATGTCGCCGGCTTGGTGGCGGCGGGCCTGTATCCCAATCCCGTGCCGTTCGCCGACGTCGTGACCACCACCACGCACAAGACGCTGCGCGGACCGCGCGGTGGTCTGATTCTGGCGCGGCCGCATGCCGAGCTGCACAAGAAGTTCAACTCGATGGTGTTTCCTGGCACTCAGGGCGGTCCGCTGATGCACGTCATCGCGGCCAAGGCCGTAGCCTTCCTGGAGGCGCTGCAACCCGAGTTCAAGACGTATTCCACCCAGGTGGTTGCCAATGCGCGCGCCATGACCGCGGTGCTGCAGGAGCGCGGCTACAAAATCGTGTCCGGCGGTACCGACAATCATTTGTTCCTGCTCGATCTGATCGACAAGAACATCACGGGCAAGGATGCGGACGCGGCCCTCGGGCGCGCGCACATGACCGTGAACAAGAACGCCGTACCGAACGATCCGCGGCCGCCGATGGTCACCAGCGGTTTGCGCATCGGTACGCCCGCGGTGACGACGCGCGGCTTCAAACTGCCGGAAGCGCAGCAGCTGTCGCATTGGATCGCGGATGTGCTCGACCACATGGGCGATGAGTCGGTGATCGAGCGGGTGCGCGGCGAGGTGATGTCGCTGTGCCGCCGCTTCCCCGTGTATGCGTAAGCTCCCTTAAGCGCGCGGCGGCTCACCCCGAGCAGTCTCCATGCATTGTCCATTTTGCGGCCATTCGGAGACCAAGGTCATCGACTCACGCCTCGCCGGCGAAGGTCGACAGATTCGCAGGCGTCGCGAATGTCTCGAATGTACGGAGCGTTTCACGACCTTCGAGACCGCCGAGTTGCTGCTCCCCATGGTGGTGAAGAGCGACCGCAGCCGCGAGCCGTTCGACGAGAATAAATTGCTGGCGGGCATGCTCCGGGCATTGGAGAAGCGGCCCGTCAGTCGCGATGCCGTCGAGGCCGCCGTGGCGAGTATTTGCCACAAGCTGCGCAGTCTAGGGGAGCGTGAAATCGCCTCGCGCAGCGTCGGCGACATGGTCATGGAAGAGCTGCGGCATCTGGACGAGGTGGCCTACGTGCGGTTCGCCTCCGTGTATCGCAGCTTCCAGGACATCGAGGCGTTCCGTACGGAAATCGATCAACTGCGGCGTCACCGACGCCGGCGCGAACCCAGCAAGGATCAATTGCCGTTGCTGCCCGGTGAAGAACCGCTCGCGGAGCGCAAATGAATTCCCCGGGCGATGGGTCGACGCACGATGGGCTGCACATGACGCGGGCTCTCGAACTCGCCGCACGCGGCCTCTACACGACTGATCCCAACCCGCGCGTCGGCTGTGTGCTGGTGCGCGACGGGCATGCGATCGGTGAGGGATGGCATCGGCGCGCGGGCGAGCCGCACGCGGAGGTCATGGCATTACGCTCGTTGAGCGGGGAGGCGCGCGATGCGACGGCCTATGTGACGCTCGAGCCCTGCAGCCACCAGGGCCGCACACCGCCATGCGCGGACGCGCTGATTGCCGCCGGCATCGCCCGCGTGGTGTGCGCCGTGCGCGACCCGAATCCCAAAGTGGCCGGCGGCGGTATCGAGCGTCTCAGAGCTGCCGGCATCGATGTCGAGGTGGGCCTGCTGGCGAGCGCCGCGCGCGCGCTCAATGTGGGATTCTTTTCGCGCTTCGAACTCGGTCGACCCTTCATTCGCTTGAAGCTGGCGATGAGTCTCGATGCACGCACCGCGCCCGCCGCGGGCGGCCGACGCTGGATCACCGGCGAGGCGGCACGGGCCGACGTGCAGAGCTGGCGGGCGCGCAGTTCGGCGGTCTTGACCGGAGCGGGTACCGTACGGGTGGATAATCCTCGGCTCGACGTGCGCCTGTCCTATGGGCCATGGATACGTCAGCCGTTGCGGGTGGTGCTGGACCCGGAGTTGAGCTCCGCGCCCGATTCGCTGGTCTATGACGGTGACGACGCGGTGATTTTCGCTGCGCGCGGCACTGCGTCGCGCCTCGAACCCGAACTGCTCGACGGCCGGATCCCGATCGTGCGCGTGCCGCGCGCGGCGCGGGGTTTGGAGCTGCGCGCCGTCATCGAGCGACTGACCGCGCTCGAGGTGAACGAACTGTGGGTGGAATGTGGACCGCGACTCGCGGCGGCATTCCTCGAAGCGGACCTCGTCGATGAATTGATTATTTACATGGCGCCGCTGTTTCTCGGAGCGGATGCGGCGCCGCTGGCGGCGCTGCAGGGCCTCGAGGAATCGGGCGCGGTGCGGCAATTCGAGTTTCGCGAGCAGCGCCTGATCGGCGGCGATCTGTGCGCGATTTTGGCACCCAAGAGGGATTGAACATGTTCACTGGCATCATCGTTGCTACCGGCCGCCTCACCGCCATCGCGGAGACGTCCGGGGATCTGGTATTGGCCATCGACGCGGGCCCGCTCGCTGAGCGGTTGGGGATCGGCGACAGCGTGAGTGTGCAAGGGGTCTGCCTCACCGTGACCGCGCTCGAGCAATCGACTTTCCATGCCGATGTGTCGCGCGAGACGATGGCGAAAACCACTCTGGGTGCGCTCGGTCGCGGCTCGCGCGTGAATTTGGAAGCCGCGCTACGTGCCGGCGATGCGCTGGGCGGTCATATGGTCAGCGGTCATGTGGATGCGGTGGGACGGCTCACCGAGGCGCACCAGGATGGCCGTTCATGGCGAATGCAGTTCGAATTGCCGGCGGCCCTGATGCGCTATGTCGCACCGAAGGGCTCGATCTGTATCGATGGGGTGAGCCTGACCGTCAATCAGGTCGGCGGCCGTCTATTCGATGTGAACATCATTCCTCACACCTATGAGGTCACGACCTTGGGTGAACTCGTGGTCGATGCGGGAGTGAATATCGAGGTCGATCTCATTGCGCGATATATCGATCGACTCCTACCCACTTCCTTTGGCTCGCACTCTCGAACGGAATCCGAATAGCGTCACGCCTTGCGGGCGGCGAGAACCCACCGGCGGGCGGCGGCAGGTCCATCGCCGATGGCGATGCGCGCAGCGGGTTGGGAGTACAATGGCGCGCGCAGCGAAAGAGATGCAAGAGAAGAGATGCAAGAGATATGAGCGGATTCAACACCATCGACGAGATTCTTAGCGATATCCGACTAGGCAAGATGGCCGTGCTCATGGACGACGAGGATCGTGAGAACGAGGGCGATCTCATCATGGCGGCCGAGTGCGTGCGCCCCGAGGACGTGAACTTCATGGCGCGTTATGGACGCGGGCTCATCTGTCTCACCTTGACGCGCGAACGCTGCCGGCAGCTGCGTTTGCCGCTGATGGTGAGCGACACCGATAGTGCGCATCGCACGAACTTCACCTTGTCGATCGAAGCGGCGGAGGGCGTGACCACCGGCATCTCGGCGCACGACCGCGCGCACACGGTGAAGACGGCGGTGGCGCCGAAGGCTGAAGCAGAGGATCTGCGTCAACCGGGCCATATCTTTCCGCTGATGGCACAGCCGGGCGGGGTGTTGACGCGCGCCGGACACACGGAGGCGGGCTGTGACTTGGCGCGCCTCGCGGGCTTTTCCGCCGCGGCGATGATCGTGGAGATTCTCAACGACGATGGCACCATGGCGCGACGTCCCGACCTGGAACGTTTCGCGAAGGTCCACAATCTCAAAATCGGCACCATCGCCGATCTGATTCGCTACCGGCTGAAGAACGAGAGTTCGGTGGAGCGTATCTACGATCAGCCGGTGGACACGGAGTACGGCGCCTTTCGCCTGTGCTGCTACGAGGATCACGTCAACAAGAACGTGCACATCGCACTGGTCAAAGGCGACTTGAATTCCACGGTGCCGCCGCTGGTGCGAGTGCACATCAAAGATACGTTGCGTGACGTGATCGGTGTGCGCAGCGAGAAGCTCGGGTGGCCGTTGCGCGCCGCCCTGCAGCGAGTGGCGCGGGAGTCCTCCGGTGTCGTGGTCATTCTTCGGCCCGAGGAAACGCCGCGGGAGTTCATGGATACGGTGCGTCAATTGGACGCCGGGCGGTCACCGGCCCGCCCCGCGGGCGCCACCGTGGTGCGTACGTACGGGATCGGCGCGCAAATTCTCAAGGATTTGGGTCTCAAGCGGATGCGCGTGCTGAGTGCACCGAAGCAGTTGCAAGGCATCGCCGCCTTCGATCTCGAGGTGACGGAATACGTAGATGGCGGCGATTGACCGCCGCGGGGCGATGATGGCGGCGAAATAGCGCTACGGGACTATAATGCCTTGAAAGGGGCTCACTCTGCCCCGGCTTGAACTTTAGGAACCCGTCGTGCGAGGAGCGTTTTGTGCCCATTGAACAGCCGAAAATCATCGAGGGGGAGTTACTCGCCCGCGATCTGCGTTTTGCCTTCGTCGCCGCACGCTTCAACGATTTCGTGGTCGAACCCTTGATACGCGGTGCGGTGGACGCGTTGAAGCGGCACGGCGCGACCGAAAAACAGATCGAGATCGTGCGGGTGCCCGGGGCATTCGATATTCCCTTGATCGTGCGCAAGCTGGCGTTGTCGCGCCGTTACGATGCGCTCGTCACGCTGGGTGCCGTGGTGCGGGGTCAGACACCGCATTTCGATTATGTGGCGGGGGAGTGCGCGTCGGGCATCGCGCGTATCGCACTCGAATCCGGAGTGCCCATCGCCTTTGGCGTGTTGACCACGGACACCATGGAACAGGCGGTGGATCGCGCCGGCGGCAAGGGCGGCAACAAGGGCGCCGATGCGGCCCTGGTGGCGATCGAAATGGCGAATCTATTGCGTCGCCTGGAGAGCTAGTGTCCCGCTTCGTCACTGCCGTGCTCAGGCCGACTGCAGAGCCCGGCACGCAGCTCGAGCCGAGCGCCGCGCCCGAACCTGGTGCGCAGCGAGCGCGGTATATATCGGACGCAGCGGTGGCGGGGTGAGCGTGCATCGTGCTCGTACCCTGGCGCGTCGACTGGCGCTGCAGGCGCTCTACCAGCTACAGATCAATCCGCGCTCTTGGGCTGACACGCAGCAGCAGTTCCTCGACGATCCGGAGGCCGAGCGGGTCGATCGCGATTATTTCGACGAATTGATGCGGGCGATCGGGCCCCATCGGGAATCTTTGGATCTGCGTCTGGCGCCGTTCTGCGAAATCCCGCCGCATGAGTTGGACCCGGTGGAGCATGCGGTGCTGTGGCTGGGGTTGCACGAGCTGGAGGCTCATCCCGAATTGCCGTATCGCGTTGCGTTGGCGGAGGCGGTATTGCTGGCCAAGCAATTCGGTGCCACCGATGGGCATAAGTTCGTGAACGCGGTACTGGACCGTATTGCGCGGGAGTTGCGGCGCGTCGAGTATGGCGTTCCCGTGGGGCGGGAGGCGGTCTGATTCAGCATGAGCTTGCGTGTCCGGTGTGGGCTGCCCTCGTGACGGCGCTCATGAGCCGGACCGGCGTCCCAGTTTGAGTGCGATGTCCGGCGATCATCTACCGCTGGGCGAGTTCGACTTGATAGACCGCTATTTTTCCGGCGCCGTGGCCAACGCCCGCTCTGGGGTGATTTTGGGTGTGGGCGACGATGCGGCGCTCATGCGATTGCCGCCGAACACCGATCTGGTGGCGGCCGTCGACACGCTGGTGGCTGGACGCCATTTTCCGCTCGACTGCGAGCCGCGGTCCATCGGCCACCGGGCGCTGGCGGTCAATTTGAGCGACATGGCGGCCATGGGCGCGACTCCCGCTTGGGCGACTTTGGCTCTGACCCTACCGAGCGCCGATGCCGCGTGGCTCGAGAGGTTTTCCTTAGGGCTGCTGCACTTGGCGCAGGCTCATGGAGTGGCACTGGTCGGCGGCGACACGACCGCAGGTCCGTTAACCATCAGTGTCCAGATCCTGGGTCATGTGACCCCCGGCACGGCGTTGCGGCGCAGCGGCGCGGCGGCTGGCGATCTGCTCGCCGTGACGGGAGACTTGGGCGACGCCGGCGCGGGCTTGGCGCTACGGACCGGCCGCCTGTTGGCCGACGATCGCGCGGCGGCGGCGGCCGTCCTCGAGCGCTTCGATTATCCGACCCCGCGAGTCAGCTTCGGGATCCAAGCACGGGGTGTCGCGAGCGCCGCCATGGATTTGTCGGATGGGCTGGTGGGTGATCTCGCCAAGCTGGCACGCGCCAGCGGTGTGGCTGCGCAGGTGGAGGTCGAGCGGCTGCCGCTGTCGGCGGCGCTCCAGTCGCTGGTCTCGACCAGCCAGGCGCGTGAGTGGGCACTGGCGGCGGGCGACGATTATGAATTGCTGCTCGCGGTTGCGCCGCGCAAGTGGGATGAGCTCGAGGCGGCGGCGCGGGGACTAGACCTAAAATTGACCGCGATCGGTGAGCTGCGTCCCGGAAATGGCGTTCAGTGGTCCTTGGGGGGCGAGTCATTCGTGCCTGCCGCGCCGGGCTACGACCACTTTCGCTGAGCCTCGACCGAAATCACAGTTTGATGGCGATGTGGCCAGTATCCTCTGCGGTATCGAATGATTCTTTCGCTTCGCAGCAGACGGTTACCCTTGACCAATATTCGGCCCCCTCACGCGAAGTCCGCCAATAGTCGCGATACCTTGCCCGAGAAAATCGGCAAGTACGTCATCATCAACGAGGTGGGCCGCGGCAGCACGGGCGTGGTCTATCTGTCGCACGATCCTTATTACGGCCGCGACGTCGCGATCAAGGTGTACAACATGGACGCCGGCGGCGAGGAAAGCCGCAAGCGCGTGGCGCGCAAGATGTTTCTATCCGAGGCGCACATGGTCGGCATGTTGCACCATCCGAACATCCTGCCGATCTACGATGCCGGCGAGGAGAACGGCCGTTGTTACATCGTGACGGAGCATGTACACGGCGCGCGCACGCTCGCGGCGTATTGCCGCCCGGATAACCTGTTGCGCATCGACGACGTGGTCGAACTGATTTACAAAGCCGCGCGGGCGCTCCATTACGCGCACAGCCGCGGCGTCATCCATCGCGACATCAAGCCCAGCAACATCATGCTCACGCTCGACAGCGACGTGCGCATCATCGACTTTGGGATCGCTCTCGTCGCGGATTCCGACATTTCGCGCATAGAAGGGATCGCGGGCAGCCCGTCGTACATGTCGCCGGAACAGGTGCAGTCCATCGAACTCACGAATCGCTCGGATCTGTATTCGCTCGGCGCGGTGATGTACGAACTGCTCACCGGCACACGGCCGTTTCGCGCCGGCAACCTGCAAAAATTGTTGCACCAGATCGTGTTCGCGACGCCGCCGCCGATCCACACCCTGCGTCCGGAGATTCCGGAGGAACTCGAGAACGTCACGGCGATCGCTCTGCAGAAAGATCCGGCGAAACGTTACAAGACCGGTTTGGATTTCGCCGCCGAACTCACCCGCGTGCACCAGAAATTACGGGCACAGTACAACCGGATCGATCAACAGGAGCAATTCAGCCTGTTGCGCAAGCTCAAGTTCTTCCACGAATTCTCGCACGGCGAGATATGGGAAGTGTTGCGCGCCAGCAGCTGGCAGGACTACGGCGCGGGCGAGGAGATCGTCAAGGAAGGCGAGATGGACGATCGCTTCTACATCATCGTCGACGGCCGCGTCGCCGTCGAGCGTCTGGGCAAACCGCTGGGCTACCTGGAAACGGGCGATTGCTTCGGCGAGACCAGCTATGTGCGCGGCGCGAAACGTACCGCCACCATCAAGGCGGCCGATATGGTGACCGTGATGAAGGTCAGTTCCACTCTGCTCGAACAGGTGTCGGCGGAATGTCAGCTGCGGTTCAATCAGGTGTTCCTGCGCAGCATCATCGGCCGACTGCAGAGTGCGGAGCGCAGTACGCCGGAGCGCAGACCGATCTGACGATCAGGGATCTTCCGCGCCGAAATCCTCGACCGTGGAGCCGCCGGCCTTCTTGAGCAGAATCTCGACTTTCTGCTCGGCCTCCTTGAGCGCCGTTTGACAGCTTCGGGTCAACATCACTCCTCGCTCGAACGCGGCCAGCGATTCCTCCAGGGGTAGATCGCCTCGCTCCAGCCGCTCGACCAATTCTTCGAGGTCGCGCATCGCGCTTTCGAAATCGACCTTGGCGGGTTCATTCGCATCGTGTTTTGCCATGGCTGCGAACGGTACAGGCGACGCCCCAGGGGCGCAAGTTCACGTTGCCGCGCGTGTCGCCGTGGAAGAATGTCAAGTCGTGATGCGGGTCACAGCCGCTGACTCGCGCGATGCTGTCTTTTAGGTACTATTTGGGTCGAGGTTTCACATGCAACATCCAACCAAAGCCGTGGTCGTCGGCGGCTTGTTCGGGGCCGTCCTGCTGGCGCTGGCGGGCTGCGATCCGGTGCATCCGTCGCCCATGACGGTGGATGAACTCATGGAGGATCGTATTGCCCTCGATGGCGTGTTGCTCAAGTGCAATGCAAGCATGGCGGTGGCGCACGGCGATCCGGATTGTCATAACGCGCGCGTTGCCATCGAGCGTCTCGCCAAGGAAGTGGATCCGCTCGAAGCGGCGCAACGCAATGCGGAATTCGAGCGCGCCCGCGAACACTTGCGGCAGGCACAGGAGCGGCTGCGACAGGATCAGGAGCTGCGAGCGCGGGTCGATGCCTACGATTTGCCTGTGGCGTCCGAGCCGACCTCTGCCGTCGCGGCGCCCGCCGCCGGGGGCGCGATCATGAGTCAGGCGGGACATTGATCGCCGCCGCCGCTCTCTGGGGGAGCGGCGCATGTCAAGTTATCACGCGCGGGTGTCAAGTTTTCCCACGCGGGTGTCAAGCTCTGGATTATGTGCAATTCCCGATTGCAACGATTTTTTCCTGAGCTAACGTAGCGACCATTCTTCGGCCACGCGAGTTTGGGATTCATGCACCGCTTCATCAATCGTCTGTCGCTGAGCGTCATGCTCTGCTTTCTGGTTCTACAACTGCATGCGGGTTCAGCGCACGCCGCCAACGTCACCAACACCGACATCGTCTCGGCGAGTTCGGGCCAATGCGCCACCGTCAACTCTTATAGTACGACCGCCGGTGTACCCATCGTGCAATGGCCGTGCGGTGGTGTGAACGCGCAGCGCTGGTCCTTACAGGCGGTCGGCAACTACTACCACATCGTATCGGTCGGCAGTGGGATGTGCCTGAACGTCAATAACGGCTCGAAGGTGCAAGGCGCCGCCATCATCCAATGGCCGTGCCAATCGAGCACGTCTACGAACGACCAGTGGTCCATCGTGGCGGTGGGCGAGTATTACGAAATCGTTTCGGTGTACGACGGGCAGTGCCTGAACGTTTACCAGAATTCCCAGGCGGATAGCGCGCCGCTGATCCAGTGGCCTTGCGCGCCGTTCACCGTCAACAATTACAACGACCTGTGGAGTCTGGCGACGCCGGCCCAAACCGTGCTGCCATCGACCTGGAGCCCGGTCATTTCATTGCCCGTGACCCCGATCGCGGTCGCCAATCTGCCGAACGGCAACTTGTTGATGTGGTCGGCCTACAATCCCTACGATTACGAAGGTGACGTCGGCAACGCCAAGGGTCAGACCTACACCGGCGTGTTCAATCCGACCACCCTCACGTCGACGGACGTGCTCGTCACCAATACCGGCGCGGATATGTTCTGTCCGGGAACCGCCGTGTTGCCGGATGGTCGCGTGCTCGTCAACGGCGGCAGCAGCAGCCCCAAAACCAGCATTTATTCTCCGGTCACCTCCACCTGGAGTACCTCCGGTGAAATGAATGTACCGCGCGGCTACGAGTCCGACACCCTGCTCTCCTATGGCTCCGTGTCGGGTGGCACGGTCTCGAACGTGCAAGTGTTGACCTTGGGCGGTTCGTGGAGCGGCGGCGAGGGGGGTAAATCGGGCGAGATTTGGAACAGCAATACCGGAACCTGGACGCTATTGTCCGGCGTTCCGGAGACCAACGTGGTGGGCCCGGACCCGGCAGGCATCTACCGTGGGGACAACCATCTGTGGCTGTTCGCCCAAAGCGGCGGCACCGTGTTCCATGCGGGTCCCAGCGCGCAGATGAACTGGATCACCACCGGTGGTAACGGCACGATCACCTCGGCCGGCAATCGTGGCAGCGATCCCTTCAGCATCAACGGCAACGCCGTGCTGTACGACATCGGCAAGATTCTGAAGGTCGGCGGAGCGCCCGCGTACCAGCAGGGCACGGGCACGACCTATGCCACCAACTCGGCCTATGTGATCGATCTGACGGCCGGCGCCAATGTAACGCCGACGGTGACCCAGCTCACGCCGATGACCTATCAGCGTGCATTCTCCAACAGCGTGGTGTTGCCCAACGGCAATGTGGTGGTGATCGGCGGACAGAGCATTCCGGAGCCGTTCACGGACAGCTCGGCGATTCTCGTGCCCGAGCTCTGGAACCCCACCACGCAGAAATTCAGTTTACTGAATCCGATGCAGACCCCGCGCACCTACCACAGCACCGCCATCCTCTTACCGGACGGCCGTGTGTTCGTGGGCGGCGGTGGGCAGTGCGGCGCGGGTTGCCCGCAAAATCATCTCAATGCCGAAATTCTGACGCCGCCGTACCTGCTGAATGCGGATTCGAGTGCGGCCACGCGTCCGGTCATCACCACGGCAACCTCCACGGCCACGCTCGGTGCTGCGACCACGCTCTCGGCGAGTACGACCGGCCCGGTGACCTCGTTCGTGTTGATGCGGCTATCCGCCACCACCCACACGGTCAACAATGACCAGCGGCGCATACCGCTGTCGATCACCAAGACCGCCGCGGGAGCCAAGGGTGCTGAGACCTATACCTTGGCGTTGCCGTCCTCGGACCCGGGTGTGGTGTTGCCGGGGTATTACATGCTGTTCGCGCTCAATGCCAGCGGCGTGCCGAGCGTGTCGACGACGGTGCAGATTCTCTGAGCGCGATGCCTGACCGTACCGCAAGGAGCCGGTTCGACTGATGCGGAGAAATCCGCCGCGCTTGCGGCCACGTGTGTTAGTTGGACAGGCTCGTCGGGTTGCAGCCGCGCATCGGGTGCTGTTGATTGGCTTGGCGCTGCTGGGCGCCGTCGCGCACGCGGACCCGCCCTCGTTGCGGGACCAACTGCGGCTGGGGCAGGCCTTGTTCGGCGGGGAAATCGACCTCGAGGGTCGAATTTACACGCATGTGGTGGATCTACCGGCCTCGGTGGTGCGCTGCGCGAACTGCCACGCCGTGGCGGACGGCCCCGACGTGCCGCGCTCGTTGGCACCGCGCCTGAATCACGATCTTTTGCTGCGACCGCGTTCACGGCGTGGGGGGCCGGCAACGACTTACGATCGCGATCGTTTCTGCACGCTGCTGCGCCGGGGCCTCGATCCTGCCTCGGTACTCATCAGCGTGGAAATGCCGAGATACGCGATGGACGATGCGAGCTGCGCAGCCTTATGGCGATATGTCACTTGGAATGCCGATGAAAAACAGACCCCTTGACCTAGTATCCTCTCTGAATATTTCGCGCCGCCACGTGAAATACTCAGAGAGGCTGCTCGATAGGCGCCGCTTTTGCACGGCGGCGATGGCAACCGTCGTGGCGGCCGTCGGCGCCGCGGTGGCACCGCGTCTCGACGCCCGTGTGGTCGGAGCGGATCACGGCATCGTCGACCCGCCGGTGCCGCTACCGGCGGTCGCCGTGCGCCGCGCCGACGGCGCAACCGCGAGCCTCGCCGATCTCGTCCGGGGGCATACGACGGCGCTGCATCTCATGTTCACCGGGTGCTCCACCGTGTGCCCCATCCAGGGCGCCATATTCGAACGGGTCCAGGCTTTGCTGCCCGATCAGCTCGAGCGGCGGATCCAGTTGCTGTCGCTCAGCGTCGATCCGCTGGCCGATACGCCGGGTGCGATGCGGGCCTGGCTGCGGCGGTTCGACGCGCGCGCCGGCTGGACCGCCGTGGCTCCCGACGTCAAAGACCTGACGGTACTGCTCGACTTCTTCGGCCAGGGTGGTAACGCCCTCGAGAATCACGCCACCCAGGTCAATATCGTCGATCGCAGCGGCAGCTTGGTGTTCAGAACCCAAGAGCTGCCGTCGGCGGACTCGATCGCGAACATCTTGCGCAAGGTGTGATGACGCGCGGCGGCGCAGGAGCGTGTCTGACTACTGGGCGCCGTCGCGAGGGCGACCGCAGCAGGCGCATCATTAGTCAGACACGTTCCTAGCATGCCAGCGGCCGGCGCGCCCTTGGGTTAACCTCTGCCTTTTCGAGCACAGAGGGTTCCGTCACCTTGAGGCTGTTCATCGCGTTGATATTGAGCCCCGCCTTGGCCAGCGCGGGAGTGGTCTACGACGTGTCCATCCGGCCAGTGGATCAGTCGGATATAGCGCCGATTTCGCCTGCTGCCCCCTCGTCGGCGCCGGTGGTGACGCAGTACTTCGTCGAGGACGGCAAGGTCCGCATCGGTGGTCCAAAGGCGAAGACCGTCTACCTATTCAAGGACCGCACGATGTATGTCATCGACAACCCGTCGCGCTCGGTACACGTCCTGAAACATGCGACGCTCAGTCAACTGGCCGCTCACTACGCCGATGCCGTGAAGCAGTTGGAAAGCGCGGTCGCCACGGCGCCGCCCGAAGAGCGCGCGGAAGCGGAGCGCAAGGCCGCCGACATGAAAGTGGTCAGCGACCGGATGCGCCAAACCGTGCCGCGTGATTTTCGCGTCACCGTGCGATTCGAGTCGGTCGACGGACGCGCCTGCAGAATCTGGGAAGAGCGCGAAAAGGACGAGAAGCGGCTGGAACTGTGCGTGGCGCCGGCCGCCACGGTCGCCGGAGGCGCCGACATCTTGAGCGGGCTCAAGACCTTGAGTCAGTTCCGTCAGGGGGGAAGCTTCGCCTTGGGGATCGAGTTTGGACTGGCGGATTGGTGGCCGGATTTTGACCTCCTGGGCGGTGTGCCCCTGCTCATTCGCGAGTACAAGTACGATAGCGAGGTCTCGGAGACTCTGTTATCCGAGATGCGCCCGGGCGTGCCCGCGGGTACGCAGTTCGATCTACCCGACGGCTATCAGGTGCAGGAAGGACCCGACTATACGCAGTGGTATGTACGCTGAGCCGTGACTGTGCAGTGGTACGTATGACTCGCTTTCACTCGTTGCCTGGAATGGTGACCATCGTCAAGGTGCGTTGCCCGAGGGTGGCATTGTCGCTCGGCTCGTCGATGACGATGTAGAAGCTGCGCGGCTCGTGCCGTCCGGGATCCGCCATGATCGGGATGCTGAGGGTTGTGGCGTTCTTACCCTCTCTGATGGTCTCCGGCTCCGGTTTGACGGGCGTGAAATCCCGTTCTGGCTTGGCGGTTCCCGATTCGGTCCACCAGTTGAAGCTCACGTCGCCACGCAGGCTGCGGGTGCGGCGTACCACCACTTGGGCTACCTCTTCGCCGGGTGCCACGTCGACGTTTTCCGAAGCCAATTCCAACCGGGCATGGATGGGATTGCCGCCCGGTGTTTGTGCGGGCGATTCCGCGGCCGTGCTCGACGTCGACTTCGCGACTGTTTGGATGTGTAGCGACGCGGAATCAGGGGCTGCGGCCGGTTTGGTGGCGGCTCGAGCTGTTACCAGAGACTCGGGCTCGACGCCCGGCGAATCCGATGCCCAATTGCCGGCGCCGGCCGGCGCAGCGGTCGGTTCGCCCGGCCGATCCCATAATTGGCCGAGTACCGTATCCGCCAAACTCGTCTTGAGCTTCGCGGTCGTGGCGGTTTTCACATGCTCCAAGGCATCGCGATGGGCGCTACCCCACCAGGCCAGCGCGGCTAGGAGGGCGAGCGCGGCCGCGTACGCCAGCCACCGGTTACCGCTGTGGCGGGGAGGGCGAACCGTCAATAAATTCGGCAACGGCGGGAGATGCACGGCCGCCGCGCCGGATGCCAATTCTCGGAGCCAGGCCCGCATGTCGGTGGGCCGGTTATCGCGTTGGAATTCTAATCCGGCGCGCAGTGCATGCCACTGGCGCCGGCTGATTCCCGCGGGGCGCTCGGGTTTCAGGCGCAGAGTGCGGGCCTTGAGCGCGCTATGACCCCGGTAGGGACGGTTGCCGGTCAGCAATACGTAGGCGATGCAGGCGAGCGCATAGAGATCGTCGCGGGCATCCGCGGTCTCGCCTTCCAGTAGCTGGCAGCTGGCAAAGGTCGGTGTCGCGACAGTGATCTGGGCCGCACCCTCGAAGTCGGAGATCCACGGATCGCGCCGCAGTTCGTGCGCCGCGCCGAAGTCGAGTACACGGATCTCGCCGTCATCGGTGATGAATATATTGCCGGGATTCAGGTCGCCGTGGACGACACCGCGCGCGTGGGCATGCGCAACCGCGGCGCCCACGTCGCGAACGATCGACAGGGCGTACGGCCGATGCAGGGACGCCGTGATCTGCGCGGCGAGCACCCGGGTCAGCAGCACGCCGCTCAAGTACTCCATCGTAAAGAAGGCGAGATCGCCGTCGCGGTCGAACTCATGCACGCGAACGATATTGGGATGCGACAGCGATTGCAGATGCTGGAATTCGCGCCGCAGTTCGGCGAACAGACGGGGTCGTTGGATCACGGCGGTGTGCAGCACTTTGATGGCCACTCTTTGGTCGCCGCTGGAACCATCGAGGCGGTATTCGTCGATCGCCTCGAACACCGTGCCCATGCCGCCCTGGCCGAGCATCGCCACGATGCGGTAACGGCCGCGCAGGACTTCGCCAACGGCCGGCAAATTTTGCGGCTGCGGTGCGGTCTTTGCGGTATCGGTCGGTAGTACCGTTCCGGTATCGTGCGGTGGCCGTAGGCTCGGCGCCACCGCGGCCGCACGCGGCGCAGAGGGACGCGGCGGCATGGCTACGGGTGCGGCGGCCGCGACGGGTCTGGTGGTCGCGGCGGAGAGGGGCGATGGGGCCGCGAGTGGCGATGCGGCCGATGGTCGCTGCGGGGTGCCAGCGGCCATGCGTGTGGCGGGCACGCCGCTCGGTGTGGAGCCGACCCTCTCATCTGACTGGGTCTCTGCCTGGGCATGCCGCAACGGCATGCTGACATCGCCGGTGCCAACGCTGCCCATCAGCGTGTTGTGCAAGCGCGTCTTTAGGGTGTTGAAAACCGGGGCGTCGATCTTGCCGCGGCGATAGTACTGGTCGATGAGGGCTAGCAGCTCCCAGCCGGCGTCCGGTGCTCGTTTCAAGAGCTCGCCCGCACCGTTCAGGAAGGCCTCTTGCTCGAGGGTTCCCGATACGAAGGCGTTCAACAACTCCGGTGCGGAGAGTGTCTCGGCGGCACGTCGGGGCGGTGCGGTCACGGCCTCAGTCAGTAACTTCATATCAACGAACTCTCTTCCGATCCATTAACTTAATCAAGTTAGCGATTTTCAAGATTCGAGAGCAAGTGAAGAACACACCGTAAGATAATGAATGTGAACGTTTGATCGGCGAGATGTCAGCCAGCGTGGTACCGCATGAAGAGTCCGACCGTCAGCCCGAGACCCAGCAGCAGGATGCAAATACGCATCACCTTCTCGTTCACGCGGTTCAGCGCGTAGGCACCGATCTGTCCGCCGGCGAGCGCCGCGGCCCCGACCACCAAGATCTGTTTCCACGCCAAGTGGGGCGAGAACAGGAAGATGAGCACCGCGGATGAGTTCATGACGCCCGCCAGCACGTTCTTGGTGGCTCCGGCATTGCGCAGCGCCAGTCCGGACAGCGTCAATGCCGCCAGCATCAAGATGCCGATGCCGCCGCCGAAGTAACCGCCGTAAATAGAAATGGCGAGTTGCGTCGCACCCGCGGCGAAGCGCCCCAACGGCTTTTCGATATCCTTGGCGCGCCGGAAGAAGCTGCCCCAGGCGAACACCAAGGTGGCAAACAGCACCAACCAGGGCACCAAGGCTGAGAAGATGGAGACAGGCGTGACCAGCAGCAATACCGCGCCCACACCGCCACCGCTCAAGCTCACCACGACCAGTGTGATGAAACTCAGCGATGGGGTCCCCGTCGCCTGCCGCCGACCCGCGAAGCCGGTGGCCAGCTGGCCCGGAAACAGGGCGATGGTCGAGGTGATATTGGCGGCGCGCGGATCGAGTCCCGTCAGCAGCAACGCGGGGAATACCAGGAACGAGCCACCGCCGGCGAGCGCATTCTGGATACCGGCGATGAACGCCGCCGCCGCCAGCACGGCGTACAGCGGATCTATGATGTCACCCGCGGCCGCACCCCTACGGGTGATCCTCCAATGGATAGGTGCGCGGCGCGTCGGCGGCCGGCGCCGGCGCCGCGGTCGCCGGTACCGCCGGCGTCTCGGCTTGCGGTGCGGGCGAGGATCTGACCGACGTGCGTGTCGCCAGCGCGAGACGCTCGAGGAAACGTTGTGCGGTCGCGGGCGCCGCGGGCGCCTGCCCCGCGAAGATATCGGTGGCCGTGACGTCGCTCTTTCCGTATAGCGCGGCATTCGCGGATTTGTCGATGGCGATCACGCTGCCATCGAGGGCGATCCCGCCGAACAAGCCGCGAGTGCGGGCATAGGAATAGATCTCTGCATTGAAATTCATATCGGTCGCCGCCGAACCTTGGCGACCCACGGGGCCGGTGGCGACGGAGGCATCGGCACCCAATGTGAGCTTGCCACCCGCAATGCCCTCGACGCCGCTCTTGGTGGTGAACACCAGGATGATATCGGAGGATTGCGCGCCCGCCTGAAATCCCCAGCTACCGCCCGTCAGTGAAATGAACACCGGGTTACTCCAGGGCGAGGTCAGTTTGTCGCGCACGACGAGCACGCCATTGCCGTGCCGGCCGCCGAAGATGAAGGCGACCTTGGTCACGTCGGGAATCACGGCGATGCCGTAGGCGTGCGATAGCAGGGCGTCCGGCAGCCGCGAGTCGGGCATGCCCTGGACCTCCTCGAGTACTTCCGTGGCTACCAACAGGCGTCCTTCCTCACGCGCGCCGCCCTGCGCAACCCCGACGAGAGCCGCAGTCAGGAGCGCCGACGACAGCAGTGCGCTAATTCTGTTTCTGGTGCGGGACATCTGAACTCCTCGTGAATCGCAGGCCCCATATGGTAGCGGCACACGGCGCCCGTCAAGCGTTTGGTTGCGCAAGCTTAACCCTTCGGTGCGCTCGCGAGGAGCGCCGCGGCTTCGGCATCGCGGTGGTGAGCGCGCAGGTATTCGGCGAGGCGCGCGGCCGCCCATTGCGTCGCCGGATGCTCCGCTCCCACCGTCGTCAGCAGTCGCGCGTGGGCCGCCGTCAGCATCGGCTCGCCGGCCGCGTCGTCCTTGCGCAGAATCAATGCCCACGCAAGACTCGCTCGAGTGCGCGCGGTGCGCCAATTGTCCGCGCCGGCGAGCGCCGCATTGGTGTCGAGCGCCGCGCGCAGTTCGACCTCGGCGGCCGCCAACGCACCACGTCGCAATAGTATGTCGCCCAGGCATTGACGGGTCGAGGCGACATAGAGATGGCGCGCCGGCAATGCCTGGGCGTAGACGTCGAGCGCTTTGCGCGCGTTGATTTCCGCGTCCGCGAGATCGTTGGCCGTGTTGTATAGACTGGCCAGATTCGACAGATAGTAGCCTGTCAAATAGTGCTTCAAGCCGAGACGGTTGGTGGCGATCGTCACCGCGGCTTGCGTCGCTGCAATGGCACGCCCCACGTCGCCCTGCCGCTCGTAGAGAGTGCCCAGATGCGATTGGACCTCCGCCACGCGCGGATCGTCGGCACCGAATACACTGCGTTCGATGTCGAGCGCCTCGTTCAATACCTGCTCGGCTTCCCGGTAGTTTCCGCGTTGCGTCAAAATATAGCCGAGGGTTGCCAGGGCGACGGCATGGTCGGGATGATTGCGGCTGACCGTGGCGTTGAAGATGTCCATGGCCTCGCGCTGGTAACGTTCGGCGAGCGCCAGGTCGCCCTGCCACACCGCGGCCGAGGCAAGACTGCTGAGCGTACAAGCGACCGCGAGGTGCTGATTGCCGAGCGCGCTGCGGTAGACGGCGAGTGCTTCACGCATCAATGTGCCGGCGGCTTGCGGATCGCTCTTGGCATCGAGTTCGAATTGACCGAATTGCACCAGGATGTCCGCTGTCTCCTGCGAAGGCGTCGTATCGCCGCGGCGCGACAGGGCGAGCGCCTGCTGCAGGTAGGCCTCCGCCGAGATGAGATGGCCATTGTCGGTCAAGGCTCTGGCGAGATTGGCGAGAGCCGCCGCGGTACGGTGAGCGTCGAAAGGCCGCTCCTGACGGCGGATGGCGACCGCCTGCTCGAACAACGGGATGGCGCGTTCGCTCAATCCCTGACGCCGGTAGGCGAGTCCGATGCTCTCCAGCAACTCTGCCCGCACCTCCGGCTGCAGGTTGGTATTCCCCACGATTCTTTCGGCACCACGGTCGAGGAGTTCCTTGGCGGTGGGTTCCCGCCCCTGGGCGTTGAAGGGATCGGCCTGGGAGAACACGTCGACCAGAAACGCCGACACCTGTTGTGCGCGGTCACGCTCCTGGGCGGTGGCCAGGCGCGCCAGCTCGATCCTGTGGTTCTGCCAGAGCGTCACGCCGGCAATCACGGCTAGGCCCAGAAACGCCGCCGTGACGCCAAGCACCGGCAGGAAGTGTCGGCGCAGGAACTTCGCTGCGTTGTAGCGCCAATCGCCCTGCCGCGCGGACACCGGCAGGCCGAGAAGATGGCGGTTCAAATCGTCGGTCAGCGCATCGACGGAGGGATAACGACGGTCCGGCTCCTTGCGCATGGCTTTGGCGATGATCGCGTCCAGATCGCCGCTGAGCCGGGCGCGCAGCCGCTCGGGCGAGAGGCCGCGTCGGTCGGAAATGCGACCGCGGTCCTGATCCGATTCGTGACTCAGCCGGCCAACCACGGCCTGGCTTGCCCGCGGCGTATCGTCCATGCAGATCGCGCGCTCGAGCTGAAGCTGGCTGTACCCGGTCAAGCGATAGGGCGAGCGGCCGGTCAGGAGCTGGAACAGCAGCACGCCAAGCGCATAGACATCGGTCGCCGTGGTGACTGGCCTGCCCAACACCTGCTCGGGGGCGGCGTTCTCAGGCGTCAGCATGCGCTCCTGCAGCCGGGTCACCGCGAGTGTGTGCGACAGCGATTCCGGGGCGAGCAATTTCGCGATGCCGAAATCCAAGAGCTTGGGCGCGCCGTCAGCGGTGACGAAGATATTCGCCGCCTTGATGTCCCGGTGCACCACGAGATTACGGTGCGCATACTGAACCGCCGCGCATACCTGGATGAAGATTTCCAGGCGTTCGCGCACGAACAAGTTTCGCCGGTCGCAATAGGCTTCGATGGATTCGCCGTCGACGTGTTCCATCACCAGATAGGGGGTCCCATCCGCAAGGTCGCCGCTATCGATCAGCCGCGCGATCGACGGGTGATCGAGCGTGGCTAGAATGTGACGTTCGCTCTGCAGCCGGCTGCGCAGCCGCGGATGCACGGTCGCGTGATGCATCACCTTGATGGCAACCGTTTGCTGGTATTGCGAGTCGTCGCGCTCGGCCCGATAGACGGTGCTCATGCCGCCATGACCCAAGATCGACATCACCCGGTACGGGCCCACTCGAGCGCCGAGTAGACGATCCTGGTGCTCTTCCAGCAGCGACTCGGCCGCTTTCCCGATCGCTGTCAGCAGCGGGTCCTCGGTTCTTTGATCGGAGGCGAGCAGCGACTCCACCGAGGTACGCAGGTCAGCATCGTTCCCGCAATGTTCGGCCAGGCGCGTCGCACGATCGGCCGGGGCGGCATCGACGAGTTCGTCGAACACCGCTTGAATTTTCTGCCAGCGTGCGCGGGAAATCATACCGAGCGTCCCACTCCCATTTCGGTCAGCAACCAGGCGCGGGCGAGACGTATCTCGCGGTCAATGGTGGTCGTCGATACGCCACGCGCCACGGCGATTTGGTCATGGGTCAGACCACCAAAGTAGTTCAATTCGATCACTTGAGCCAGGTTTGGCTCGAGTTGCACCAAGCTGTCGAGCGCGTCGTCCAATGCGATGACGTCGAGGTTGGGGGCCGGCGACGTGTTCGAGTCGCTGCCCGGTTCTCTGACGCCGGCATTGCGCTTGAGGCGCGCTCGGGACTTGGCATGATCGACCAGAACGCGGCGCATGAGCCGTGAGGCGAGCGCAAAAAAATGCGTCCGATCTTGCAGCGCAACGTTCGTCTGGATCAGTCGCAGGAAGGCCTCGTGCACCACCGCGGTGGCCTGGAGCGTGTGGCCGCTGCGTTCGGTGCGCATGTACTTGCGCGCCAGTCCGCGGAGTTCTTCGTAGACCAAGGGAGTCAGGCGCTCCAAAGCCTGAGGGTGGCCCGACCGCCAGTCGGTCAGTAGCTGCGTGAAATTCGCAGGGGCTTGCATCACGAGGCGCTATTCATCGGCATCCAATGTGTCCTGCTGCGCCGCAGCGCAGCCGCATTCAGGGCTTTTTCAAGACGCGTGGCGGAATTTCTCGCCGAACGTCGCTTTTCAGGTGAGGGAGTCCTTTTCCGACGACCTGTTGTCCCACCCATCCCAGGAGTTTGAAACCATGAAAGTCAGTTTAATCGCTTTGGTTGCCGGCTGCGCAGTCGCCAGTTCCGCTTTCGCGCTGCAAGGCGCCGGTGTTCCCACGGCAAAATGGCAGGCCGCCGACCTGCCGGGTACCCACCCGCCGCAGGCGCAGGTGGCCGATTTGCCCGGGACGCACCCGCCGCAGGCGCAGGTGGCCGATTTGCCCGGGACGCATCCGCCGCAGGCGCAGGTGGCCGATTTGCCGGGTACGCACCCGCCGCAGGTGCAGGTGGCCGATTTGCCCGGGACGCATCCGCCGCAGGCGCAGGTGGCCGATTTGCCGGGTACGCACCCGCCGCAGGCGCAGGTGGTCGATTTGCCGGGCACGCACCCGCCGCAGGTGCAGGTGGCAGCGCAACGGTTGGTCGTGCAGTGATCGCCCGGAGGTACTCGACATGCACCGTCGCAAAGTAATCGTCGCGGCGGGGGCGGCGTTCGCCCTTGGCGTCGCGTTGGCTGCGCAGCCGACATCGGAACGTGCCGACCGGGAGTCCGCGGGTGTACAGCAGAATGTCCCGTGGATGCCGGGCACCAATATGCTGATGACGGGCCGGGGTTCGCCCCGGGAATCGCGGATAGCGCCGCTGGCACCCCCTCGTTAGCTCGTCCACGGCGACCCCTGCCGTTTAGGGGCCTCCGTCGGGAGGCCCCGACCCATGCAAGGTCACTGCGCTAGAATGTGGCGACCTACCTCGAGGAGAACCATGTCCAAAGTCGTCGTGATTGCGCACCGGGGTGCGAGCGGTGAGCGTCCCGAACATACGCTGGCAAGCTACCAGCGCGCCATCGATCAGGGCGCCGACTACATCGAGCCGGATCTCGTCATGACCGCCGACGGCGTACTCATCGCCCGTCATGAGAATGAAATCGGCGGAACCACCGATGTAGCCGAACACCCGGAGTTCAGCGGCCGCCACCGCTCACAGGTCATCGACGGCGAGACCATGACGGGCTGGTTCACGGAGGACTTCACGCTCGAGGAGATCAAGACGCTGCGGGCGCGTGAGCGGCTGCCCTCGTTGCGACCGCGCAATCGACGCTATGATGGCCAATTCTCGATTCCCACCTTCGATGAAATCTTGGAACTGGCCACCACGGCCAATGCGGCACGCGGCGGGCTAGAGCGGGTCGGCGTCTATCCGGAAACCAAGCATCCTGCGCATTTTGCCGAGCTCGGCCTTAAACAGGAGGCGGCGGTGTTACAGGCGCTGGAACGCTTCGATTATGCGCGCGAAGGCTCGCCGGTTTTCATCCAGTCCTTCGATCCCAATAATCTCAAGGAACTGCGCCGCATGACGCCGTTACCGCTGGTGCAACTAATGGAGTACGAATTGGGAGATCTCGACCGGGTTGCGCAGTATGCGGATGCCATCGGTATCGCCAAGTCGCTGGCCACGGTCGCCGCGGTGAACCATGCGCATGCGCTCGAGATGGCCGTGCATGTGTGGACCTTCCGCGCGGAGAACGAGTTCCTACCCGATGATTTGCAACGCGGCTTCGATCCCGCCGGCCACGGGGATTTGGATGGTGAGCTCACGCGCTACCTGTCGCGAGGTATCGATGGATTTTTCACCGATTTCCCGGCGATCGGCGTCCGAGTCCGCGATGCACTGCGGGCCGTCTGAAGCGTGGCCGCCCCAGAAGCCAGACAGGCTGCTAGACGCATCATGAGTCGGACGGCCGCCCGGGCTGGCTACATCTCAGCGGTCCAGCCCGAACACCAGCCGCCGACGGCCACGACCTTGCCCGTAAAGAGGCTGCACGGCCGGTAGGCATTGCCCGGCTTGCCCTGCAATTGCAGGCAGTTTTCGCAAGTAGAACCCGTCACGTAGGACGGATATTTCTGGGTATCCACCTGGTGCGCATTTTCAACGTAACCCAAGGCCATGGCGGCGGGGTCCTTCACGTCGAGTTTTGGTGGCTCGTCCGCGACGGCGCGGTCAACGGTCAATGCACCGGCCGCGGTTCCCAGCAGCAGTGTGCCGACAAAGCGACGGCGGGAAACGGCGGGTTCTTTCATCGTACCACTATGCATAAATCCGCCCCCATAGTCACGCTCGCGGGTCGTGCCCCCGTTACCTGACGCTGGGGCTCACGCTAAGCTTGGCGCGAACGCAATGCTATGCTGCTTCCTTTTGTCGATGAGCCGTGCCCACTATGTCGATCTTGGTCGCCCTTGCGAAGCTCGTATTTTTTTCCGCGCTGGTGTTTACGTTTTATAGCGCGGTAATCCCGCCTCAGCATGCGGTGCAACTGGTGCCCTGGGACAAGGCCGAGCATTTCATCGCGTTCTATGCGCTGACAGGGTTGGCCGCGGCCGCATTCCCCAGACGCAATATCGTCATCGTTGCCGCGCTGCTGTCGGCATTCGGTGCACTGATCGAATACGTACAAGGTCTGCCGATGGTGCATCGCGACCGGGACTTCTGGGATTGGGTGGCGGACACGATTGCGATCATCGCAGCGTTGAGTCCGATGATACTGGTGTACTGGCGCCGCGCCGCGCGCGGCCGGCCCATCTAGAAAAACATCGATAGATAGATCTGATACACCGTCGCGCTGAATTGATACAGAGGCTCCGTGCCCGCGGGTCCGGTGAAGTCGGGCTGTTGGTAGTCCCGTGTATCTCTGAAGTCGCTGTATTTGAAGTGGATGTGGCTGAAGTCGCCGGTAACGGTACCGCGTTTGAATATCTTCCAGCCGTCGGGAAGAAACGCGTAAGTGGCCTTCACGCCGAAGGTGGTGTTGGTCTGGGCCGCTAGATTCTGGTCGCGAGCTTCGAAGTTTTGATAGGCGACGGACGGAAAAAGGTCGCTATAGAACGTGGCGTGATTCTGGCTGTAGTGGCGGACCCGGCCTTCGAGAATCCATAGATTTGCAACGGGTTGGGTATAACCCAGCTCGACGGTATTCCCCTTGACCCCCCAGGTGTCGGAGTAATACCGGTAGGACACCGCGGCGGCGGCCCGATACGGCAGATAATACTTGGCGCGTCCTTCGACCGCGGTACTGGTGTGTGTGTTGGGATAGATCTGGGCGCCGTACACGGCGCCACCCAAGCAGGGCACGGTCGTACCGGGATCGGCGCAATAGCGAATCGAGCGGTAGGGATTGGCGAGGTATCCCTGGTCCGTGATCACCTCGACGGTGACGCCCGCGATCAAATCCTTGGTGAGCACCTGCGACACCCCGCCCTCGAAGCTGCGGCTTTGCGAATGCCCCAACCAGGAAACCAGCGGCCTCACGGCGGTACCGTCGTTCTCACCGACGCTATTGCGGCTGTCGGTGAAGCCCAAGGTCACGGTGGTCAAATCGCCGAACATGTCCTGGCTCAACGAGAAGTGGGTGGTGTTCGAGATGTAATCGCGCTCGGTGCTGTTCGTGTACGCCAGGTTGTACAGCGTCTTGTCGTGAATGTACTCGAGCGAGATGTTTTTCTGTTTGCGCTCGTCCTTGATGACGCTGGCGTTGCTCAGCACGTCGACCGAGGCGCCGCTCACGGTGTCGACGAAATAATTGGCCTCGACCGCGAATTGCTCGGAAAACTTCTTGCGCACCAACACGGACTTGCCGGTGATGTCCATGCCGCCGCCCTTGTAATCGCTGTAGAAGATATCGGCGCGGTCGTCCGGCAATACCGCGGCTCCGGCCACACCGACCACGGCCAGGGCCATCGAGGCGGCAAATCGGGAGGTGCGAAATGAAGGCATCATTGCGGTGTAGCCGGGCCGTCAGTTGCAGCCGCAGCCGCCGCCCGCCGTGCCGGTGGCACCCCTCGAGCCTTCGCGCGAATCGTAGATATGATCGAGGTAGGCGCCGGAAACGGCGTCACGATCCCAGGACATGATGGGATCGGCAAGGCGGTCGCGTTCATAGGGTTTCACCCAGGGCTGTATGCCGCATCCCGCCTGAAGCAGGAACAATCCGGCCAATGACATTCGCAGCAGGCGTTGCATGACTACTCTCTTATGAGCTGACGAATGCGATCCTGATATTCGTTCTCATCCCCGGGCCGGTAGCCGCGATGAACATAGCGGATTTCGCCCTTGCGATCGATGATGACCGAACTCGGCATTTCGTCGACGTGGTACTCCTTGCTCACCTGGTTGGCCGGATCGAGCAGTACCGGGAAACTCACGGGTTTGCGCGCCATCAGCGCCTTGACCGAGGCTGCATCCTTATCGACACTGACGCCGATCAGCGTGAAGCCCGCCGGCTTGTACTTCTTGTACATCTGATCGAGCAGCGGCATTTCCTGCTGGCAGGGTCCGCACCACGTGGCCCAGAAGTTCACCATCACCACCTGACCCTTGTACTGGCTGAGCGTGGTGTTTTCACCGGTGAGTGCGGCGAGGCTGAAGGCGGGCGCCGGGCCGCCGGCGTCCGCCGCATAGGCGGTGCCCGCCATGACCAGGACCGTGAGCGCGCAGCGCTTGAAGAATGTTACGGTAGAGCCTTGCACCAAATCTCTCCTGATGAAATCAGACCAGAATCATCGGACCAGACAATCACACCAAAATATGCTGAACGGAATCATCAGAAAAAAGTCGTCAAGCCGAGAGTCGCTTCGATATTGTCGACGTTTTTGGCGCGACCGGTTAGGTCGGTTTCAAAAATGTGGTCCCGCACATCGAGGTGCACCGCCAGCCAATCGGTGATCACGAGCCGCTCACCGACGCCGAGATTCAGCGCAAAGTGATCCTGCTCGGCGAACTTCACGTCCCCCATGCCCACCGTGACGTACAGCTGGGAGTTGAACGCGCGTCCACGCCCCAGAAATATCTCGCCCGGCAGCACGTTGTAGCCCAAGTCGAGGTCGTAATACGTGAACTCTCTCCCAGCGTTACTGGTTACGCTGATGTCGGGGAATACATCCTCGAGGCTGGTCTGGCCGCCTTTCGAGCGCGCCACGAAGCCTTCCACGAACATGTCTTCGGATACGTGGTAGGCGGCCCGCACTCCATAAAGCGGATTCGTGCCAAAATCCTGAATGCTCAACGCGCCGAAGTAAGCGCCCAGCTCAAAGTCCTTGGATTTGACCTTGGGCACCTTGACCTCGCGGCGATTGACCTGGGGCTCGACGATCGACGGCTCGCCCTGGGGATCCTCGACCACGACCTGGTTCGACGACTTATCGCCGCGGTGAAACCAGCCGCAGCCGGATAGCAGCAGCGCCGCTAGAAGAACACTGCCAAGCCGAGTTTCCATTCTTCCGGTTCCTCTGTCTGATTCTGATTGGTGAAGATGTCGTACTTGCGCCAGTCCGCGCGCCACATGAAGCGCTGCGTGATGAAGCCACGGATTCCCAGGGAGACGTAGGCCATCTGATTCTCGCGTTGCAGCGGTTGCGGCGGGGATTTATTGTCTATGTACTGATAGCCGAAGCCGAGGCCCGCCGTAGGCGAAAACCACTTCCACTCGGGTATGAACGTGTGCCTGAGACCTATGGTGGCGAGGTAGCGGTTGTCGATGTTGCCGAACGCCTGTTCCACCACCGCTTCGGCGTCCAGGCTATCGGTGAGGCCGAAATCGGCATAGGCGGTCACCAGGTTTTCGTGATTGAAGACGCCGTAGCCGGCGCCGATTTCCCAACGATGAGTCGGAAAATCGGGATAGGGCGGGATGGGAGCGGGTTGGCCTGACGGCAGCACGGTGCGGGCGAGGTCCGTGCGACGCACCCAACCCTCCTGCCCCCGTGGCGCGCGCACCTTGTACCAATCGGTGCGGCTGAAGAGCACCGTGACCGTCTCGTCCCGACCCACCACATAGACCACCGGATAGCCTCTTCCCGGACCGCTATGCATCTCGACGAAGGGGTCGGTGACGACCACTTCGAGCAGCCGTTCCCGCGCATGGACCGGCGTGACGGCGAATGCCATCAGGAGCAGCAGCAGGCCGAGCGGACGACGCATCAGGTCAGTTCACTGCCGGCGCGACGAAGGGGTTGTTGTAGTACTGCGCGCCAATGTCCAGCCATTCTGAGATCAATCGCAACTCCGCCGGCGTTAAAAAGTTTCTATGGTCGACGTATCCCGGGGTGCCGACGCTCGGATCCTGAAATGTCCCGTCGAACACGCTGAAGAATCTGGCGGCCGATGCATTGGCGCTGCCGGCCGCCATCGGCGGTGGCGACGACACCGGCAAATTGCCCAAGACGCCCATATTAAGCGACTGCTCGGGATGTGCATACAGTAGATCGTAATACGACGTCTCCACTGTGCCATCCTGCATCGACGCCCCGTCCGTGAGGTTCAAGTAGCCGGCCGGCAACTGGGCCGCGCTGGCGGCATTCGCCCCATTGTGGCAGACCACACAGGTGGCATCGGGGACGGCCGTGGTGGGCACGGGCGGCATGCGTACGAAATTCCATATGGGCTGTATCTGCAGCGGGTATTCGATCGTACTTCGACATAAAGGATCCCACGGTACGCAATGCGCGTTGGTCGGGTGCGGCGTGTTCAAATCGGCGTAGGCATAGCTGATGGGCGGATCGGGCGTGCGCACGGTGGGGTCCGTCCAGACATCCGTATACAGCACATCGATGGTCGGTACCTCCGAACAGACACCGATGGCGCCCGCCTGGCAGGTGGTCTCCGCGCGCGCATCCGCCATCGTGTCTCCCGCGTTCAGGGCGGGGAAGGACGCCGTGTCGGTAAAATAGGCGCCCGCCACCGCCCCCGCGTAGACGCTGTCGGTCAGCCCGGTCCGACCGTGCGAGGGTCGAGTTGCGCTGCCGGCCGTGTGGCAGCCGGTGCAGGTTTTGGTCTCGCCCGGCATCAATTGCAGCCAGCTGGTATGCGACGCGGTGATGCGTCGCGCGTTCTGATCGAGGATCTCGATGGTGAAGGGCACGTTCGCCGGAAGCTGGATCTTCACCGAACCGTCCGGTTCGATGGGCGCGTAGGCCAGAATGTCGCGCATGCCATCTTGCAGCGGCCCGAAGGCGGAGCCGTTGAACGTCTTCACCGTGTCGGGCGGGATCTCCACGGCTTTTTCAATGCGAATGAAGCGCGCCGGCCGCTGCGCCGCGGTCGCTATCTTGGGATCCGCGAGCGCCGCGATGCCGGGTACGGCGGGATCCGTTTCGTTCGACACTTCGTCCACACCGTCGTAGTCGTAGACGCTGCGGATCTCCAGCACGCCCATCGGTGCGTTGGTGTTGGTGGCAAGAATATTGGCCTCGCCGGTCAGCACCGCATCCGGCTTGAAGCTCGGCGCCGGCGTACGCGCCTGCAAAATGACGGGGTCCACGATGGTCGTTCCAGCCTCGGCGGCCAACACCGGGCTCAAGGTGCCGGCGCCGATGTCGTAGATCCAGAGGGTGTATTCCGGCGGCGCAAGCTTGACGTTGGGGCCGTTGATATTGGCTGACGTGCACAGGGCGGTCGTGTTCGGGGTCACGCCGGTGTCATAGATAAAGCACGGCGACCAGCTCACGAGCATGCGATTGGTGCCGTCATACAGGGGGTACACCGACGCGAAGCGCCCGCCGAGCGACGCCAGGTTCGCATCGGTGGTGACGCCGGTGGAGGTCGCGCTGCTCTGCGCGGGACGACCATTGGCACAGGTGCCGCTGGGTGTGGTCGGCGTGGCCGGTTGATCGCATTCGACGTAGTTTTCGGCATCGATCTGCACGATGTCGCCGCCCAATTGCGTGCCGGTAAACGGTCGTGCGATCGCCACCAGCTTGCCGTCGGCGCGCTGCCGCGCGTTCAGGAACTGGATGACGTTGGTGTTCCCGCCGTCGGCGCTCGCGCCGGTGGCGTGGCTGTTCGCCCCGTAGTACAGCTCGAGATGCGTGCCGTCGGGATAGGTGCGGTAGAGACTTATCTGGCCACCGTTGGTGGATTCGTAGCGCGAGAACACGATCTCGCCGTCGGCCAATACCGATGGCGCGAAGTCATGATTCGTATTGAAGCTGATTTGATGAATGCCGCTGCCATCCGCATTCATGACGTGCAATAGAAATATCGGTTGCCTAGGGGGATTGGCCGACTGCGCCGCGAATTGCTCTTCACCTTCGTCGACCAGCAGGGATTGGGTGGCCGCCTGGCGTGTCGATGAGAACACGATGCGCCCATCCGGAAGATAGTGTGGACCGATGTCGTGACCCGCGGTGGTGTTGTCGTTGGTCAATTGAGTGAGGGTATTGGCGGTGAAGTCGTATTGATAGATCTTCCAGGTAGGCTGCGATGGGTCGGTGCTGGCTTTCGTCGGGTCCAGTTTGCGCAACGAGAAGATCAACTTCGTCCCGTCGGTCGAGACGTCGAGATCGCGGACGTCCCCCACGCCTTTGGTGATCTGCTTGGTGATGTTGGTCTCGCCGCCGCCGACGCTGGCCTGCGCGCGCACGTAGACGTCGCCGCCGGGTGTGGCGGTGATGAGGTCGGCCGCGCTGATGTCGGTGGTGGGGAATGGCCGCTTGATGTAAGCCAACGGGTAGGTGAAGGTTCCCGCGTCCAGCGGCTCCTTGCCCGCCAGACCCGGCGCGTGACCGGTGGCACCGCTTCTGCATCCGACCAACCCCAGTACCGGCAGCACACCTAAGACCGCTGTGCACAAAATGTGACGAAAATCACATGAGCGGAATTTTTTCATCAAATCGGATCCTCTAGCGGCGCAATGCGCTTGAATGGAATCTTACGACGCAATTGAACTTAATGGGTCCCCATATTCGCATCTTCGTTCGATGCGTCCGCGAGTTCTGTTAACGCACTCACAGAAGAAGTTCGCCGCATCCATTATCGCTAGCGGGCAGCAGCCGTCCGCCACGCCAATATAGCCTGACATAGAACGTCCGGCACTGTCGCCGATAGCCGACGTCTGCCGAATGAGACATTACAGGCAGTGGTGCCGCCTGCGTATATTCCCGCCACGTTCGAGAGCAACTCACGCCGATGGATGGACACATGGAGAATGGGATGACAGAACCCGCGGTGGCGGAACCGCTCCGCGGGGAGCCGCGGACGGCCGGCGCGCCGCGCCGGCCGCGCGAATGCGCGCTCGCCGGGTCGCGGCGGCCTTGGGCTCGCGTGGCGCTAATCCTGAGCTTGAGCACAACCACCGCCGTGTGGGCGTCGCCGCCGCCGACGCTCGACCAGGCCAAGCGCATTTACGACCGTATCGCGGGCGTGCCCGCGACCAGCGCGCAATTGACGCAGATGACGAGTGCCGCCGACGGCGTGACCGCCGCGCTGCTGGCCACCAACGACCCCGCGTTCTACGACAACACCATTCGCAACCTTGCGATGCCCTGGACCAATCGCGATCAAACCATGTTCGCGCCGCTCAACGATTACGTCGCCACCGTCGTCGGCATGGTGCGCGACGACATCCCCTTCAATACCTTGCTGAGTGCCGATCTGCTCTACGTGGCCGATTCCACGGTGTCGGCGACTTACTCGCCGGCCAACAATACGATGTACCAGGCCATGGACGACAACGATGTCGACCTCAAGGCGCACCTGGTGAAGACGACACAGTCCGCGGTCACCGGTATTCCCGCCGCCGCCACCGCCGGCGTGCTGACCACCCGCGCGGCGGCGGCGGCCTTCTTCATCAACGGCACGAACCGGGCGATGTTCCGCTTCACCATGATGAATCATCTGTGCAGCGACCTGCAGACCATCATGGACACCACCCGGCCGCCCGACCGCATCCGCCAGGACGTGACCCGCAGCCCCGGCGGCGACAGCAGCCTGTTCCTCAACAATTGCATCGGCTGCCACAGCGGCATGGATCCGATGGCGCAGGCCTTCGCCTACTACAATTTCAGTAACACCGACGCGACGACGGCCAGCACCACCGGGCAGATCGTTTACACGACCGGACAGGTGCAACCCAAGTATTTCATCAATAACACGAATTTCCCCCAGGGCTACATCACGCCCGACGACCATTGGGACAATCGCTGGCGCAGCGGCCCGAACCAGCTGCTGGGCTGGGATCCGACGCAGTCGGGCAGTGGCGCGGGCGCCAAAGCCTTAGGTCAGGAACTCGAGGCGAGCGCGGCCTTCGCGAGCTGCCAGGTGACCCGGGTGTTCAAGACCGTGTGCTTCCGGGCACCCAGTAATGCCGCGGACCGCGCGCAAATCACCGCGATGATCTCCTCGTTCCAGTCGAACAGCTACTCCTTGCGCCATGTATTCGCCGAAGCGGCCGTGTATTGCGAGGGAAACTAAGTGTTCTGTCCCATCAATTCCTCGCTCATGCAGGTGACCCGGCTCGCCGCCTTGCTGATCTTGGCGGCATCGATGGCCTTGAGCGCTTGCGGCGGTGGCGGCGCGCCGACCACTCTGAACGAGGCGGTGGGCGCCAGCTCGACCGCGAGCGCCTACACCGGACCTGCGCCGGCGTCCGCCGATGTCCAGGCCTTCGCGTTGAATTTCTGGAACAACGTGCGCACCCAGAACCGTTGCGGCCAATGCCATAACGCCACATCGCCGGCGCAAATGCCTAACTTCGCGCGCAGCGACGATGTGAACCTTGCCTACGCGCAGGCGAACACCGTGGTGAATCTCCAGCAGCCGTCGACCTCGCTCATCGTGTCCAAGGTGAGCGGCGGCCACAATTGCTGGCTGGCCGATCCCAGCGCCTGCGGCCAAATCCTGACGACCTGGATCACGAACTGGGCCGGCGCGTCGGGCGCGGGCGGGACGGGCACGCAGATTCAGCTCGTGGCGCCGCCGCTGCAGGCGGTGGGGCAGAGCAAAGACTTCCCCGCGGCCCCGACCGATTTTCAAGCAACGGTGTATCCACTGCTGTCGACGTATTGCTCGAAGTGCCATTCCCCCAATGCGAGCACACCACAATCGCCTTATTTCGCGTCGCCGGACATCAATCAGGCCTATCAGGCCGCCATTCCCAAGATGGATCTGAATACCCCGACCAACTCGCGGTTCTACGAGCGGCTGCTCACGGAGAATCATAACTGTTGGAGCAATTGCGCGGCCAACGCCGCCACCATGCTCGCCGCCATCCAGCAGTTCGCGGGCATGGTGCCGCTCACCAGCGTGGATCCCTCGCTGGTGGTCAGCAAGGCGCTTACCCTGACCCAGGGCACGGTGGCCAGCGGCGCCAACCGCTACGATACCAATGCGATCGCCAAATACGAATTCCAGACCGGCACCGGCCTCACGGCCTACGACACCAGCGGCGTGGATCCGGCCGCGGATCTCACGATTTCCGGCAGCGTGACCTGGGCGGGGGGATGGGGGATCAACGTCGGCGCCGGCGGCAAGGCGCAGGCGTCGACCTCGTCCAGCAGCAAGCTCACCGCCATGATCCAGGCCACGGGCGAGTACAGCATCGAGGCCTGGGTCGCCCCGGCGCTGGTGGCCGCCGACAACTCCTACATGGTGAGCTACTCCGGCGGCGATACCGTACGTAACTTCACCTTGGGGCAGACGAATCAACAATACGATTTTTTGATGCGCAGTTCCGGCTCCGACCTCGACGGCATGCCGCAGTTGCAGACGCCCGCGGCGGCGAACCTGCTGCAGGCGTCATTGCAGCACGTGGTGCTCACGTATGACCCCGTTCATGGACGCCAGATCTACGTGAACGGCACGAATACCAACGTGGTCGATTCTCAGAAGGGCGTCAACATCTCGAATTGGGACAACACCTTCGCACTGGTGCTCGGCAACGAGGTCTCCGGCGATCGCTCGTGGCAGGGTCTCATCAAGTTCGTGGCCATTCACGACCGGGCGCTCACGGCGGCCCAGGTGTTGCAGAACTACAATGCCGGAGTCGGCCAGCGCTTCTACCTCCTATTCAATGTGGCGGACATCACCGGGGTATCACAGGGCTACGTGATGTTCACGGCCAGTCAGTACGACAGCGCCAGTTATCTGTTCACGGCGCCGACCTTCGTCTCACTGGATCCCACGGTCACGCCCGACGGCATCGTGGTCAAGGGTATCCGCATCGGCATCAACGGCACCCTGCCGACCGTCGGCCAGGCCTACATTCCCCTCAATACCACCGTGACCGCCGCCAACTACAAGTTCGGTGGCGAGGTGTTGTCGCGGATCGGCACGGTCATCGCGATCCAAGGCGGTCCGCTGACCGATCAGTTCTTCTTGAGCTTCGATCAACTCGGCGCGAAGACGCATGTCACCGTCGAGGCGACTCCGGTGGCTGCGGCTCCCGCCGATATCCCGATGGTCGCCAGCGTCGGCGTGCGCACCTTCGCCGAGATCAACACTTCGTTGGGCATTCTATCCGGGGTGGCGGCGCTGCCGGCGGCGGTCAGCGCGCAGGACATGCAGACCATTGCCTCGACCTACACGGCCGTGCAGCAGCAGCTTCCTTCCGACCCCACCCTCGAGGGGTTCTCCGCGGATAACCAGGTTGGCATTGCGCAACTCGCGGTCGCCTATTGCAACGCCATGGTGGACACGCCGTCGATCGCAGCGCAGGTGCTGCCGGGCGTGACCTTCAGCGCCGGCCTGTTTCAATCGCAGGCGGGCAAGGATTCGGTCACCAACGCGCTGGCGGCACGGGTGTTGGGCGCCAATTTGAACAGCATGCCGGCAGCCTCGACCCTGGCCGGCGCGAGCACCGGTCCGGGCACCGGTGAACTGGACAATCTGATCACCACGCTCTGCAGCGGCAGCGAGCCCTGCACCAGCACCGCGCGCGTCCAGGCGGTCACGGTCGCCGCGTGCGCGGCGGCGTTCGGCAGCGCCGATATGCTGATTGATTGAGACGAAATGCAGCGAAGAGGTCGGTAGAACATGAAAGATAAGCACAGGGCTCTGGGACTGAACGAACCCCTGCGTCACCGCGATCACCCGCGCCCGCGGACGCGGCGCGAATTCCTGGCGCAGAGTTTCACGGCGGGCGTGGGGACGGTGATCGGTCCTTCGCTGTTGACGATGCTCGCCGGCACCCGCAACGCCAATGCCGCGCTCGCGTCCGATATTCAGGGCCTGCTCGCCACCTGCAACATCACGCAGGGTGCGGGCAAAATACCGTTCATCTGTTTCGATCTCGCCGGCGGCGGCAATATCGCCGGCTCGAACGTCTTGGTCGGAGGACCGAAGGGCCAGCTCGATTTTCTGTCGGTCGCCGGGTATAGCAAGTTGGGATTGCCCGGCACGATGGTGCCGAGTCCCAGCACCACCGGTAATTTCATCGACTCGAGCCTGGGATTGCGCTTCCACAGCGACAGCGCCCACCTGCGCGGCATCAAGGCCCGCGCCAAGGCCGCGGCCCTGGCCGGCACCAACGGCTCCGTCATACCGGCGCTGTCGCAGAACGACACCAATGTGAATCCGCACAATCCGATCTACGGCATTTATCAAGCCGGCGCGCGCGGTGGCCTATTGAACTTGATAGGGTCCGAAAGCTCCGTATCGGGCGGCAATTCGCTGGCGCCGCCGAGCATGGTCATCGCCAGCGCGCAACCCAGCACCGTTGCCAGCGAAACCGATACCACGGGGTTGGTCAGCACCGGTCAGCTGAGCACGCTGCTGCCCAATCCAGACGATCAAACCAATGTCCTCGAGTCGATGAAGCGCATCAGCGACGCGAAATACCCCAAGGTTCAGGCGTATCCCGCCAATCCGACGCTCGATGCGGCCGCGAAACAGATACAAGCGTGCAGTTACACGAAAGCCGCCTACGTGGTGAATAAATACAGCGGTCCGGGCGCGGTGGATCCGGCGGGCGATGCGCGGATCGTCGGTTCGAGCGGCATTTTCACCACCACGGAGTTCAACACCAATGCGGACTATCAAAAGACCGCGGCGGTCATGAAATTAGTGATCGACGGCAACGCGGCGGCCGGCACCATCGAGATGAACGGATTTGACTATCATACCGGCGATCGCGCCACCGGCGAGGCGCGCGACGAGAACCTGGGCAACTGTATCGGCGCTTGCTTGCAATACGCGGCGCTCGCGGGTAAGCCGGTCATGATTTACGTATTCAGCGATGGCTCGCTGGCGAGCAATGGCATGATCGATACGTCGCCCGGGGGGCGCGGCAAAGGGCAATGGACCGGCGACAATCAGAACGTGGCGGCGACCTATTTCCTGGTGTTCAATCCCGCCGGCAAGGCAGTGGCGGCGCAACCGAATCCAGAGTCGAGCTTGCAGATCGGGTATTTCAATGCGGACGGGTCGCTCAACACCACGGGCAGCCCCGGCGCCAACAACGTATTCAACCTGGCCCAGATGGTGGTGTTGAATTACATGGCGCTGCACGGCACGAACGCCATCAATCTTTTTCCGACCCTCTATCCGGCGCCGAACGTGAACAACACCTTGGGGACCGGAACGGCACTCGAGCCGTTGATCGCCTTCCAACCGCTGGCTGGTCTCGTGAACGGGCTGGTGCCGGCTAGTTAGCATCTCGAGACAATGTGCGCCACGTCCAGAAAGGCAACGAGGGGAGGGTCGTTGCGTTGACACTTCGGCTCCCATTGTGCGATTTTGCATAAGGCCGGACGCCAGCCTTGAGCGACTATTGGGCGCCGTACTAGGCGCATCATGAGATAGACAGGCTGCTGAGACAGCGGGGTTACCTGAATGAGTGTGGTTTTGCTGCGCGACGGCGCTGGCGTCACGATCGATGACACAAAATGAATGCAATGTGCAGTGATGCCTCGAGTCGCGCCTAACTTAAGGCTACTGTGCGCGCTCGTCGGGTGCGCCTGGTTCGCCTCGGCGTTCGGGGCGGCTGCCCCGAGCTTGCTGGGAAAGGACGCGCCGGATTTCGCTTTGAAGGGTCTGGACGGCAAGAACCTGCGGTTGTCGGAATTTCGCGGCCAGGTGGTTCTGTTGAATTTCTGGGCGCGTTGGGTGAGCGGGTCGCGCGAGGAATTGTCAGCACTCGATCGCATCAATACCACCTATCATCGCGCCGGGTTGGTGGTGCTCGGGATTTCGGTGGACGAGGACGCGCCGCGGGCGCGCGACTTCGCCACTGCGATGAAGGTGCGCTATCCGATTCTGTTCGACACCAGTCCGGATATCGGTCGGGATTACTTGCTGGAGAAAATGCCGGTGACCCTCCTCGTGGATCGGACGGGTGTCGTGCGTTACGCGAGCGTCGGCTTCAAACGTGGCGACGAACGTGCATATCTGGATCAAATACGCGAACTATTACGCGAATAAGCGATGGGCCTGTTATGAATTTCAAGCGTCGATTGGTTTCGATCACGTCGTGCGTCGGCCTGCTGGCCTGCGCTTGGGTAACGGGCGCGGCCGCGCAGGGGACGGCCACCGCGCCCGCGGCCGCAGCAACGCCGGCCGCCAGCCCGCCGACCTCCGGCACCCCGCTGCCCGATACGCCGCCCGCGGACTTCAAGACCTTGGACGAGGAGGTTCAGGGCATGAAGAAGGACGTCATCGACCTCAACAAGGATCTGTTCGTGCTGCAGGAGGAATTGCTGTTCCCCTCCAACACTCAGGTGGCGGTGTACGTCTCGATGGATGTCGGCACCTTCTTCGCGCTCGACTCCGTGACGCTCAAAATCGACAATAAAGAGGTCAAGAATTACCTCTACACCGCACGCGAAGCGGATGCGCTGCTGAAGGGCGGCGTGCAGGAGATCTATCTCGGCAACCTGAAGGTGGGCAAGCACGAACTGGTGGCGTTCTTCACCGGCAAGGGTCCGGTGGAGCGCGACTACAAGCGTGGCGCCACCGCCGTCTTCATCAAGGGCGTGGGGGCCAAGTATCTGGAGCTCAAGATCACCGATCGCGTCACGAAGCACCAGCCAGAGTTCAAGATCAAAGACTGGGAATGAGGACGCACGGAGTGCCGCAACCAGTGACGGCCAGCGCGGTGCAGCGCGTGATGCACGGGTTGCGCCCGTTGCTGCTCTGCGTCTCGTTGTCGGCGCTGTCTCAGGCGCACGCCGCCGACAAGTTGATCCCGCCCGATCCCGATGGGCTGGCGCCGCAGGACGTCAAAGATCTGCACTACGGCGACGTGCTGTTCTATTTTTATCAGGACGACTATTTCGATTCCATCACCCGCCTGCTGGCGGCACGTGAACTGAATCGACTGCCGAATACCCAGGGCGAGGCGGAACTGCTACTCGGCGGACTGTATTTGTCGTTGGGGGAACACGTCGAGGCCGGCAAGATCTTCGAAAAACTGTTGGCCGGCAACACCTCCGAAAACGTCCGCAACAAGGCATGGTTCTATCTCGGCAAAGTTTGGTATGAACGTGGCTATCTCGAGGAGTCGGAGCGCGCCCTGCGCAAAGTATCGGACGCTATTCAACCGCGCATCAGTGCGGAACGCTACATGCTGCTGGCACAGCTCATGCTGCGCCAGCAGCGTTACGACGATGCCATCGCGGCGCTCGGCGCATGGCATGGCGCCCCCGACTGGACAGCCTATGCGCAGTTCAATCTGGGCGTGGCCTTGGTGCGCAAGGATCGGTTGCCGGATGCGATCGTCCATCTCGATCAGGTGGGTCGTATGCAAACCCGCAGCGAGGAATTGCTGGCGCTCAAGGACAAGGCGAATCTGGCGCTGGGCTTCGCGCTGCTGCAGGCCGAGCGTGCCGCGGAGGCGCGGCCCATCTTGGAGCGGGTGAGGTTGGACGGACCGTACTCGAGCATGGCGCTGCTCGGCGTCGGCTGGGCCGATTCCGCGCTCGGAGAGTTCAAGCGCGCCCTGGTGCCGTGGCTCGCGCTGCGCAAGCGGAACCTGTTGGATTCCGCGGTCCAGGAATCGTATCTCACCGTGCCCTACGCCTATAACCAGTTGGGTGCCAGCGGGCAGGCGGCCGACGCTTACAATGCAGCCATCGTATCCTTCGATGCGGAATCGCAACGCATCGATCAGTCCATCGCGGAGATCCGCGCCGGTAAGCTGCTCGACCGTCTATTGGGTGACGACAAGAACGCCTCGCTCACCTGGTACTGGCAATTGAAGACGCTGCCCGACGCACCCGAATCCCGGTACTTATATCGATTGCTGGCCAGCGATGAATTCCAGGAGGGTTTGAAGAATTACCGTGAGCTCAATTTCATGAGCCGCAACCTGGACGCCTGGCGCGAGGATCTGGCGGCTTTCAACGACATGCTGGATACGCGTCAGCAGGCTTATGCCGGCGAGGTGCCCAAGGCCGACGCGGTCATGGCCGGCACGGATCTGGCGGCGCTCACTCGCAAGCGCGTGGAGCTGGAATCGCGCATCAACGACATCGAAAAATCGAACGACGTCGTGGCGTTGGGTACGCCCGAGGAACAGCGCGACTGGGCGCGGCTGAAACACATCGAAGATTATCTCGCCTTGCATCCGGATGATCCGACCTTGGGTGAAATGCGCGATCGGTTCCGTCTGCTGAAGGGAGTGTTGTACTGGCGGCTGTCGGAGAGTTTCAAGGCCAGACTCTGGAATGAGCGTCGCGCCGTCAAAGAGCTCCAGGCTTCGCTGGTCGAAACGCAGCAGCGCTCCGTCATGGTGAGTCAAGCCCGGCGAGCCATGCCCGCCAATACCGACGTGCTCGCGACCCGCGTCACCGCCGTGAGTGCGCGCATCGATGACCTGCAGCGGCGGCTTGCCACTCTGTCGCTGCAACAGAATCGTTATCTGCAGGCATTGGCGATACGCGAGCTCACCGCGCAGAGGCAGCGCATAGAGAGCTACCAGATCCAGGCGCGGTACGAACTGGCGGCTATCTACGACAAGACCATCACGCCCGACAAGCCGAAGGTGAAGCCGTGAGTCACCGGATGCCGGGGTACCGCAGGTGGTCTTGCAGCGCGGTGCTCGGTGCGGCGGCCTTAGGCGCGATGCCCGTAGGCGCCGCTCCCCCACCAAAAGACCCGCCCACCATCAAGGATCTGGACGGGGATCAAGTGGACGTCAGCAGTGCGCCACCCCAGAACATCGACGCCAACAAGACCATGGACAGCTACCGCCGGTTCCTGGATATGAACGCGGGCGATGCCAGCCTGCGCGCCGAGGCATTGCGCCGCCTCGGCGATTTGAACCTGGAGAGTTCCGAGTCGGAGCGCATCGAACGCGAGCTCATCACCAACGAGGGGCTGCGCGCCACGGAGGCTATCCACCTCTATTCGGCGCTGCTCGCGGCTTACCCGAAGTATCAGCGCAACGACGCGGTGCTGTACCAGCTGGCGCGTGCCTACGAACTCGACGGACAGGCCGATAAGGCATTGAGCGCGCTCGATCGACTGGTGACCAATTACCCGAACAGCCGGTACATCGACGAGGCGCAATTTCGGCGCGGCGAGATTTTATTCGCGGCGAAGTCGTATCCCGCCGCCCAGGCAGCCTACGACGCCGTGGTGAAAATCGGACCGTCGTCGCCCTATTACAATCAGAGTCTTTACAAACAGGGGTGGTCGCTGTTCAAACAAGGCGAGAATGAGCGCAGCCTCGAGTCCTTTGGGGCCGTTCTCGATTCGGTGCTGGTATCCAAGAGCGATCCCACGGCGCTCATCGACGTGGAGAGCCTGAGCCGTCCCAACCGCGAATTGGTCGAAGATACGTTTCGCGTCATGGCCATCACGTTCTCGTATCTCGAGGGTCCGAAAACCATCGATGATTTCGTGAAGCATGGCAAGGCCAAGCCATACGCGTACCTCCTGTATGCGCGCTTGGGCGATCTGTACATCGAGAAGGAGCGCTACACCGATGCCGCCGACGCGTATCGCGCCTTCGTTTCTCAGCACCGCGACGACGAAAGAGCACCGCCGCTGCAGATGCAGGCGATCGAGGCCTATGGGAAGGGCGGTCTGGCGCAGCTCGTGTTACAGGGCAAGCGGGAGTTCGTCGAAGACTATAGCTTTGGTACACCGTTCTGGCATGACCGGACGCCTGCGGGCGAGGGCACCGTGGTGTCCGAACTGAAGACCAACTTGAAAGACGTGGCCACTTACTACCACGCCGAGGCACAGCGCACGAAGAGCCCGGCGGACTATCAGGAGGCGGTGAAATATTATCGCAATTTCATCGACTCTTTTCCCGACGATCCGCAAACCGCGGCGCTGAATTTCGCACTGGCCGATACGCTGTTCGAAAGCAAACAATACCTCGACGCCGCGCGTGAGTACGATAAAACCGCGTACGGCTACGGCGGCTATGAACGAGCGGGTGCGGCGGGTTACGCCGCCATCGTCGCCTACGGCAAGCACGAAGAGACGCTTGCGGGCGATGCCAAGGCGAAAATGCATGCCGCCATCATCGACAGCTCGCTCAAGTTCTCGAAAGAATTTCCGCTGCAACCCGAGAGCGTGTTGGTGTTGACCCATGCCGCCACCGACCTTTACCAGGCCAAGGACTATGCGCGCGCCATGAGCGTTGCCGACACCGTGCTCGCGCATCAACCTCCGGCCGATGCGACGAATCAGCGCATTGCCTGGACCGTCGTCGCGAACGCCCATTTCGAATTGGGTCAATACAGGGAGGCGGAGGCGGGCTACGACAAGGTCGAGTCATTGATGCCGGCCGACGACCCTGAGCGTCCGGCAATCGTGGAGCGGCTGGCCGCGGCCATCTACAAGCAGGGAGAGCTGAAGAACAAGGCGGGGGACAGCACGGGTGCCGTCGATGACTTCCTGCGCGTATCCAAGGAGGCGCCGACCTCCCAGGTTCGGGCCAATGCCGACTACGATGCGGCTGCGTTGTTGATCGCGGAGCAGCACTGGGCTGCGGCCATCGTCGTGCTGGAGGGGTTTCGCCGTAATTTCCCGCAAAGCCCCTTGCAGCCGGAGGTTACGCGGAAGCTTGCCGTGGCGTATGCCGCGGCCAATCGTCCGGGAGCCGCCGCGGCCGAATACGAGCGGATCGCGCAGTCGCCGGGAGAGTCCGCCGAGGTACAACGGGAAGCGACCCAGCAAGCGGCGGATCTGTACGAGAAGGCGGGCGATCGGCCCAAATCCCGAGCCTTGCTCGAAACGTTCGTGAAGCGTTTTCCCGTGCCGTTGAACCCGGCCATGGAGGCACGCAACAAGCTCGCGGCGACGGCGGATGACTCGACGTCGCGCGACTACTGGTTGAAAGAGATCATTGCCGCGGACCACTCCGCGGGCGCGGCGCGCACCGACCGCAGCCGACTATTGGCGGCCAAGGCGACCCTCACGCTCGCGGCGCCGGTTCGCGAAGAGTTCGTGCGTATCAAGCTGGTGGCGCCTTTGAAAAAATCGCTGGCCGAGAAGCGCAAGGCCATGGAAGCTGCGCTCAAGGCCTACGAGCAGGCCGCCGATTACCAGGTCAGCGAGGTGACGACGGCCGCGACTTTCGAGAGCGCCGAACTGTATCGCCAGTTGGCAAAGGATCTCATGAGTTCCGAGCGTCCGCAGAAGCTCTCGAAAGACGAGTTGGAACAGTACGACGTGCTGCTCGAGGAACAGTCATTTCCGTTCGAGGAAAATGCGATCAAACTGCACGAAGTGAATGCCGCGCGGGCCAAGACGGGCACCTATGACGAATGGGTGCAGAAGAGCTTCGCCGCGTTGGCACAACTCAATCCAGGCCGCTACGGCAAGGTGGAACTCGGTGAACCGCTGGTCGAATCGATTCGTTAGTGTGAGCGCCGTGGCGCTTCTGGCTGCGTGCCATAGTGCGCCGCCACGGGAGAGGCCGGCTGATCCGCAACCAGCCGGCGCCGCCACGGGCGAGTCCGCGCCGGCGACGGTCGCGGGTTCGGCTGGCGCCGCGCCAACGGCCAGCAGCGCGCCTCAGCCGACCACGCCTCTATCTGCCGCCACTCCGATTCCGGCCGAGGCGGCGCGCCAATACGCGGATTCATTGAAGCTCATGAAGGCGGGCCGCACGCTCGAGGCTGAGGCCGCGCTCGCGCAGCTTGCGAAGTCCTACCCGGAATTCGCCGGTCCCGAGGTGAATTTGGGATTGCTCTATCTGCGGGGTTCCCACCTGGCGGAGGCCGAGAGTGCGTTCAAGACCGCCCTCGAGCGTAATCCAGCGAATGCCGTTGCCGGCAATGAGCTCGGGATCACGGAGCGAAGATTGGGAAAATTTGCAGAGGCCGAGACGGCGTATCAGCGTACGATAGCGGCTGAACCGAACTATGCGCCCGCGTATTTGAACCTGGGCGTACTCTACGATCTGTACCTGGCCGAGCCGCAAAAGGCACTCGAGCAGTTCGAACGCTACCTCCAGCTTGCCGGCGAGAACAAGCAAGTCGCGGGTTGGGTGGTGGAATTGCGCAAACGCGTCGGCGCCGCCGCGCCGGCTGCGAAAAAGGAACCTGCATGAGCACTACGTTGACGATCTCGAGCTGGACATTGATCCTGTGGTCCGTCGCCGGCATCGCGACGGCGCAGCAGGCGGCGTCCACGCCCCCCGCGCCCGCGCCGACTGCGACGAAGTCGACCGCCCAGAGCGACGCGGGCGAGCCGCGCGCCAACAGCGTACCCACCGCGGATGGCGCCGCGGTGGCGGACGCGCCCGCGGGCGCGGCTCGCGGCGCGTCGGCGCCGCGCAACGCATCGAAAGTGACATCCGCCGCCGGTACCGCGGCCAGCTCCGCGGATGCCGCCAGTCGTAAGGGGCCTGCCGCCGCTGACCGCGTCAATCTGAATACCGCCACCGTCACGGGTGACCATGAACAACCCAAAGTCATGTATATCGTGCCCTGGAAGAGTGCGAATATCGGCGATCTGCCGGGTAAGCCCATGAACAGTTTGCTGGACGAAGCACTTGCACCGGTGGATCGCGACGAGTTCAAACGCGAAGTGGCCTACTACGATGCCGTGAGCGCGGACGCGAAGCAAAATGCTGCGTCGCCCACGGCAAAGCAGGGTGAGAAGTAAGTCCACCACGATTCACGAGGAATCTGATTGAATCCAGTGTTGGGAGCGGATGGGTACTTTTAGGAGTCTTTAGATGAATTTCATCAATTCGGTCGTCAATTTTTTCAAGGACGGTGGATTCTTCCTCTATCCGCTGGCGTTGATTTTCGTGGTCGGTGTGTCGATCGCCATCGAGCGATTCGTCTACCTGACCCGGGAAACCATTCGCAACCGCACTTTGTGGGATGAACTCGTGCCGGCATTGAGCTCCGGAAACTTCAAACAGGTGTTGGCCCTTACCCAAGGATCGAAGGCGTCGATCGCCACCATCTTGAATTACGGGGTAGCCCGTGTGGCCAGCGCCCGCCGTCGCGACGATATCGAGAAGGCGATGGACGAGAGCCTCCTCGAGGTCATTCCGCGCATCGAGAAGCGCACCCATTACCTATCGTCGCTGGCCAATGTCGGTCTGTTGATCGGCTTGCTGGGCACGATCACGGGGTTGATCGGGGCTTTCAGCGCGGTGGCCACGGCGAATCCAGCGGAGAAGGCGAGCTTACTCGCCGCCGCCATATCGGTGGCCATGAACAACACCGCCTCCGGCCTTGGGGTGGCCATCACGCTGCTGTTGTCGCACATGTTCCTCGAGTCGAAGACCACCGCGCTGATCGACAGCTTGGAGATTGCCTCGGTCAAGTTTTTGAATTCCATCACCGAGCGCCAGAACGAGACCGCGGCGGCACCCGCCACCGCATCCGCGCCGCGCGCACCGGCCGCTGCCCGTAGCACCATTTAGAGATCTCTCGAGACCCTGGAGCTGCGTATAGGAATGGTTCTTAACTCATGAAGTCAAAGTCCGCCGGCCGCGTCAGACGCAACCATGCCCGCTATCACCAAGGTCGCGACGACCTCAACATCGTGCCGATGATCGACATGATGGTGATCTTGGTGTTCTTTCTGATATTCACCGCGGTGTTTTCCAAGACCAACGTGTTGCAGCTCAATCTGCCCGCCGCCAGCACGGCCGCGCCGCTGGATTTGCCGAAGACTCTGAAACTCGAGGTCATCGTTCATGACACCGATGTCGTGGTCAACGACCGTAACTCGGGACCGCTGAAGACCTTCGCGAACACCCCCAACGGCGTGGATCTCGATAGCCTGTCCGAATTCATGCGGCAGGTGAAATCGCAATTTCCGCAGATGACCGATGCCACGATACTACCCAGCCCGACCACGCCCTACGACACCTTGGTCCAGGTCATGGACACGGTGCGCGTCTATCAACTACCGGTGGCGCCGTTCTCCAAGGCGGAGCTGTTCCCGGATATTTCCATCGGGGATGCGCCGACATGAGCGCGTACCGCGACAGGCGCCGTAAACGCCATCACGGCGCCAGCCACTTTGCGTTGATCCCGTTCATCGACATGATGACCATTTTGGTGGTGTTCCTGCTGGCGCATACGGCTGAGGTGGACATCCTCCCCAACACCAAGAACATTCCGATCCCGCAATCGCTGTCCGACCGCAAGCCCAGCGGCACGGTGGTGGTGATGGTGACGAAGGACACGATATTCGTCGACGGTAGACCGGTGGGAACGGTGACCGAGCTCGTCGCCGACCCCGATCCGGTGTATGCACCGCTGAAGGCGGCCTTGATGGCGCCGAACGCGCTGCCGCCGAATGCAAACCAGCAAACCGATATCGCGAAACGCGAAGTGACCATCCTGGGTGACAAGAGCACGCCCTACAGCGTGCTGAAAAAGGTCATGGTCACCTGTAGCCAATCCGATTACGGCAAGGTGTCCTTCGCCGTCGTGGAACGTGAACGGGCGGCGACCTAGATGGCCGCGGTGAACCCCACGCAACGGACTGCGACCACCTTGGCGCCTTACTTCCGGCGTTATGAGCTGCCGTGGTCGCCCGCTGAGGACATGGAGCGACGCTTTCGCGCCATCTTGCGCAATCTGGTCATTGCGTTCGCGATCATCGTCGTCATCATCGCCTTTGTACCGCGGCACGAGCAGGTGGTGAATATCGAATCGCCGCCCGAGCCGGTGGTGCAATTGGTGTTGGAGCCCCCACCGCCGCCGCCTCCACCGCCGCCGCCGAAACCGGAAAAGGTGCAGCCGAAGGCGCCGGTCAGCCCCAAGCCCGTCCCGCAGATCAAGGCGCCGGTCGATCCGCGCGTCAAGGCGTCGAAGAGCGGCCTGCTCGCCAACATGGATGATCTGGCGGCACTGCGGGACCAGGTCGATGTCAACCAATTCTCGAAGAATCAGAACAAGAGCAACAACCCGGGCGATGTCAGCGCCGTGCAGCGCAATCTGATCGCGAGCAATGCCGCCGGCACCAGCGGCGGCATCAACGCGCCGACCAGCAGCGGCCTGGCCGCGGGCGCGGGTTCGCTGCACGGCATTCAAACCGGGCGGGTCACCGGGCCCAGCATGGGCGCGGGTCAACCCGCCACGCGCGCCGGGGGCAGCGGCAAAGCGTCGCGCGGCGCCGAGGAAATCGCGCTCGTATTCACCAAGAACAAGGGTGCGATCGACGCGCTGTACGCGCGCGCGTTGCGCGACAATCCGGCGTTGCAGGGCAAGGTGGTGATCGAGATGACCATCGCGCCGTCGGGCGAGATCACGGCCGCGCGCATCGTCTCGAGCGAACTCAAGGATCCCGAGTTCGAAGCCAAGCTACTGGCCCGCGTTCGTCTGTTCAGATTCGATCCTAAGGATGTGGCGACGCTGACGGCGACCAAGCCGATCGATTTCTTTCCCGGCGGATGACGACGTCTAAAAGTATCCGATTTCCCCCGAAGGACGCCGGGCTGCGCGAGGACGTGCACGCTTTAGGACTGCTCATCGGCGAGACTCTGCGGGATCAGGGCGGGAAGGATTTTTTCGAGCGGGTCGAGGGCGATCGTCTCGCGGCGTTGGAGCGGCGCAAGACCGGCGTGGTCGAGGGCGGTGCGTCGGCGGCCGACAGCGGCATCAGCGAACTGCAACGACGCACCGAGGATCGCTCGCCGGCGTCCGCCACCGATCTCACCCGCGCTTTCTCGATCTGGTTCCAGGTGGTCAATACCGCCGAAAAAGTGCACCGGGTGCGCCGCCGCCGGCAGTATCTCAACGACTCGAGCACCGCTCAGCCCGGCGGCATCGCCGATTGCATCGCGCGACTCAAGGGCGATGGGCTGTCGCTCGAACAGACGCTGTCGCTGATCGCATCCTTGAGCATCGAGCCGGTGTTCACCGCGCATCCGACCGAGTCGACCCGGCGCACCATCCTGCGCAAGCAGCAGCGCGTGGCCCAGGA
>Ga0116227_10000399_pt1 | contig 82803 bp, 69 predicted proteins | sample S1TSphgellanicum_FD_89693 | JGI IMG/M metagenome (GOLD analysis project Ga0116227, IMG submission 89693) | Host-associated microbial communities from peat moss isolated from Minnesota, USA - S1T2_Fb - Sphagnum magellanicum MG | ecosystem: Host-associated > Plants > Peat moss > Unclassified...
GCCTTCAGGTAAAATAAGGCGGACTAGGGTTTCGTAAGCGGATCTCAAGTAGTTCGTATTTGTTTACTAGCGCAAATCAAATACTTTTTTTATTCCCCCACAACAATGCCGCTTGATCCTTCGTTCTCTAATATTCCCACCGGTTTAACAAAATTAGAATTTGAAATAGAAAAAATCACCTACCATCAGATGCAAAGTTTATGGACAGCAATGGGGGCCAAATACCAACCGTCTGTTATCTATAAATTGCGGCTGGTTACCATACAAGGTAATGAAACAGCAGGTTTTATCCCGGCTGTATCCCAGATATCAAACTTAGTAACATCGTAATGGAAAGTAATTTTAAAATAGCATTTAAGTTAATGGTTGCTCATACCTATTTTGAGCAAGGCGTTTGTAACTGCCTGCAATTTATTCCGGATGAAAGCACACAGAAAATATTGAACCGGTTTGGCTTTCTGATCAGAAATAAGGTTAATGGGTTCGATCTGTATAGCAATTCAACAACAGAATTGCCTGCTTATCTTACCTATATTAAAAAAGTAGCGGGCCAGGACTTCTTTACTTTTAAAATCAAAACCAACAATTCAGGCTTCCAGTCTTTCACGGATTTGCCGGTAGACTGGATGGGGCAAATACTTTACGATAGCCAATCGATCACCAATGTATACGATGCAAATACTGTAAAATTAACAGCGGCGCTTTCTGCCGATGCGGACAATGCAAATATCGGTAACCTTATTATTCGGTTTGATGACGTGGCGAAACATGCAGATAGCCAAAACGGTGCGCAGTTTAATATTAACTATAATGCCAGAGCTACACAATGGCAATATTATATAATTAATAAAAGCGCATTGAATTTGAACAACACAGCAGTGGTGGGTAAGTTTGACATTAGTTTTAATACACCTCAACAAGTGACAATAGAGAATGGCCAGCAGGCGCTCTTATTTTCTTCGGGCGGTACAATGATTCCGCTGAGCGAAGTTCCAAAATATAAGTTTGATCTGGTTAATAATCCTATATTAACCGATAGTATAAACCAAAATAAAAGTACTGCAACCAAAACTATTTTAAAGGGGTTGCCAACTCCTGATCCGAGAAGATTTGGGTTGACCAGTGTAGATGGTAAAAAGCAAGTTTCGTCACCAATGTATGTATAAGTTAATAACCAAACCAAAAATATAAGTTATGCTTGAATCAAACATTAAAACACCGGGCGTCTATATTAACGAGCTCAATGCCTTTCCCAACTCGGTGGTTGCAGTCGCCACTGCAATACCAGCCTTTATAGGCTATACGCCACAAGCTTCATACGAAGGGAAATCGTATGCAAATATTCCGCAAAAGATCAGCTCCTTTGCAGAATTTCAGGCTATTTATTGCCTGCCTGATCCGGCACCACCAGCACCGCCAACTAAGCAATATACGCCACAATACTACCTGGTAGCGCAAAAAGCCAAACCGGCAGATTCTGATTACATGATCATCAATGGCGTGTATTATTCCATTCTGCCAGATCCAAATACCATTTACTATTTGTACAATAGCGTACAGTTATTTTATCAAAATGGTGGGGCTGATGCCTACATTGTTTCTGTTGGTACATACGGCCCCGCTTCGGGCAGTGCTTCGGCACCTGGCGCACAAATTATCAACCCTAATGTACACCTGGCAGATCTTACAGCCGGCCTCTATTTGTTATTGAATGAGGAAGAGCCGACTATGTATATCTGCCCCGAAGCAACACTGTTGCCGGTAGCGGACAACGCAACCCTAATGCAGGAAATGTTGCTGCAATGTACCCAAACGCAAAGTACCATCTGTGTATTTGACGTTATCGGCGGCCGTAATCCCGACCCCATTATGTACACCAATGATATTACCACGTTTAGAAATAATACAGGCGTACAAGGCTTAAGCTATGGCACGGCCTATTATCCGTTTATTGGCACTACCACCATGCAGAATTCGGATATCGATTATACCAACCTTTTTTGTGGCGATATTAAGCAACTGGCACCAATAATAAATCCGGCTTCCAGCCCAGATCGGGTGTTGACAACCATTTTAGCGAACATCGAAACACCGTCGGGCCCGCCGCTAACAGTTACACAATACAATAACTCGTTATTGAATGCCAGTAAGCTGTATGCATCTATTATTAAGCATGTGCTTTACGATGCCAATATATTACCCCCAAGCGGTGCAATGGCCGGGGTAATGACTACCATAGATAACCAGGAAGGTGTTTGGCAAGCGCCAGCAAATACTTCGATAGTTGGCGCGATATCGTTACCAATTCGCCTATCAGAAACTCAGCAGGCTAATTTAAACGTTGATGCTGTTTCAGGTAAATCAATTAACGCCATCCGTTTTTTTAACGGTATCGGTATCCTGATCTGGGGTGCCAGAACACTTGACGGCAACAGCCAGGACTGGCGCTACCTGCCGGTTAGGCGTACCTTAATTATGCTGGAACAATCGTGTAAACTGGCGGCGCATCCTTATGTTTTTCAGCCTAATGATAAAAACACTTGGGAGGCAGTTAAGGCCATGATAGGTAGCTTCTTAACGACGATATGGAAAGAGGGTGGTTTACAAGGTGCATCAGCGTCTGATGCCTTTTCTGTTGATTGCGGGCTGGGTACTACCATGACTTCTGACGACTTATTAAATGGTTTTATGAAAGTAATGGTAAAGGTTGCGGTTGTACACCCGGCAGAGTTTATAATAATCACCTTCCAGCAACAAATGGCCACTTCGAGCTAGTTTAACATATCAATCAAAATTTATAAACACTAAAAAATCAAAATATTATGGCAGCAGATGACGGAAGCAAGGAAGGCGCAACATGGCCGATGCCGAAGTTCAGATTTGAAGTAGATCTTGGAACCGAGCTTACAGGCGTGGCTTTTCAGGAGGTATCCGGAATGGATGTTGAAAATCAAATCATTGAATATCGCAAAAGTAATAGTCCACTTTTTTCGACAGAAAAAATGCCGGGTATTACCAAATATGGCAACGTAACCATGAAAAGAGGGGTTTTTGTTAATGACAACACCTTTTGGAAATGGCACGCAGAAATTACCATGAACACCGTTAAACGACGTACAGTGATCATTAAGTTACTGGATGAAAGCGGTTCGGTTACCATGCAATGGACATTAGCCAACGCATGGCCTACCAAAATAACCAGTACCGACCTAAAATCAGACGGCAACGAGGTTGCTGTAGATACGATTGAAATTGCACACGAACAGATGACAATTACCAATGGTAAGTAATTACGCAGTCGGCTTTTATTTCGAGCTCTCATTTAGAGGGCAGGATGCCGCTTTTCAAGAGGTGTCAGGAATATCTAAAGAGCTAAGCGTAGAAGAAGTTGTATGCGGCGGGGAGAACCGGTTTAAATACCGGCTCCCCACTGTATCAACCAGCCAAAACCTGGTGCTTAAAAGGGCATTGATACCCGAGGGCTCGCAATTGATAGATTGGTGTGAAAGCTGTATGAACGAAGGCCTGGCTAATCCAATTACCACCCACGATGTGTCTCTCAGCTTGTTAAATGCCGATGGACAGACATGTGTTTTATGGACTTTTTATAACGCTTATCCTGTAAAATATTCGGTGTCCGATCTTAAATCGCAGGAGAATGAAATTGTGATGGAGTCGATAGAATTAGCTTATACCTATTTCAGCGCACAAATGGACACCATGTTTGGAAACCTATTTGATTAAAAAAGAAAATCATGCCGATCGAGATCAGAGAACTTATCATTAAAACTGAAATATCAACCGGCCAACGGAACGGCACGAATGCCATAAAGGATAAAGATCTGAATGCATTTAAAAAGCAATTGCTGGAAGAGTGCAGAAGGATGCTCACAGAAACATCTAAAAAACAAACGTATAAACGATAATATAAAAACACATGAGTGCGAGTTTGGAATTATTGAAGATTACGGGTTATACTGATGAGGAATTTCAAACAGCGTTTGAGGGACAACCATACTCGGTAATGATAAACCCAGATACGCTTAAATGGCAACGAAACATTGAGTATAACGAACAGCAGACACCAGATTCGAGTTCTGCTTCACAAAAATATAAATGCACATCGAGCGACAAGTTGAACTTCGACATCGTTATCGATTGCACAGGGGTTGTTGATTCTAAACGGGTTAACATGGTTACAGAGATAAATTCATTAGAGAAGATTGTGTATACCTACAATGGCGATATACACCGCCCTAATTATGTAAAAGTGCAATGGGGCAGCAGCCTCACTTTTAAAGGAGTATTGGATTCGTTCGATATATCTTATACCTTATTTAAACCCGATGGTAGTCCGCTTAGGGCGAAGATCTCGCTGGGCTTTAGTCAGTATATATCGCCGTCGACGGTTAAAATGCAAGAAAAACAAGCATCACCCGATGTAACTCACCTGGTTAGCGTAGTAGAGGGTATAACCTTGCCGCAACTGTGCCAAAAAATATGGAACGATGATTCTTACTATGTACAAGTAGCCCGCTACAATGATCTTAACAAATTCAGAAATCTGAAAGGGATCGAAAAACTGATTTTTCCACCAATAATTCAACCCGTATAATGGCAGCAAGTGCACAAGTTGGTGGCTTAGTAACTTTTACTATAAAAGTGGGCGGCAATGCCATCCCGGATACGGTACAGGTGCTTTCTGTACATGTAGAAAAACGGGTAAATAAAATTGGGATAGCCAAAATTGTTATTCTTGATGGCGAAGCGGATACCGGAGATTTTGTAACCAGCTCGTCGGACACATTTATACCCGGTGGTACAATAAGTATTGAAGCCGGTTATGACAGCAGCAACAAAGTTATATTCGTCGGTATAATTACCGGACAATCTATCCGCATTGATAGTTTAGTAGGTTCTGCCTTAGAAGTTGAGTGTCGTGATGCTGCTATAAAAATGATTGTCGGCAGAAAATGCCTAACCTTCTCCAAGCAAAAGGACAGTGATATTTTATCTTCAATTATAGGCACCTATAGCGGATTAACAGCCGATGTCACTGCAACCACAACCATTTGGCCAGAGCAAGTGCAATATTATGTAACCGATTGGGATTACCTGCTTTCGCGCGCAGAGGCCAATGGGATGATTGTACTGGCTCTAGATGGTAAAGTCTCGGTAGTTAAGCCGGATGCAACAACCACATCAGTACTTACGGTGGCCTATGGTGATAACCTGTTAGAATTTAACGCAGATCTAAATGCAATTACCCAATTAGGGAACGTAAAAGCCAGCAGCTGGGATTTTACTACTCAAGCCGTAATTACTGCAGAATCAGCCAATAGCCTGGCTGGTCCTGGTAATTTATCATCCAAGACATTGTCTGGAGTAGTGGGACTTTCTGACTATAACCTACAGACCTCAGCCCCTTTACTATCCGCTGATTTAACCAATTGGACACAGGCACAGCTCATTAAAAGCGAACATTCGAAAATTATTGGTGAAGTTAAATTCCAGGGAAGCAGCGTCGTGGCTCCGGGGCAATATATTACACTAAAAGGTTTAGGAACACGGTTTAGCGGAGATCATTTGGTATCGGGTATAGTGCATGATATTTCTGATGGTAATTGGATAACCCATACATCAATTGGCTTGTCGCCCATGTGGTTTATAGAAGAACCAGATGTCATGTCGCCCCCAAATTCGGGGTTACTACCGGCAGCACGGGGATTATTCAACGGGACGGTGAAGAAAATGTATGAAGACCCTGACAGCCAGTTCCGCATACTGGTTACAGTACCAATGTTTGATGCAAATGGCGAGGGCATTTGGGCCAGGCTCTCCAATTTCTACTCAACCAGCGGGGCTGGTGCTTTCTTTCTACCCGAGGTTGGGGATGAGGTGGTGGTAGGCTTTTTAAATGAAGACCCAAGGTACCCGGTTATTCTGGGTAGTATGTATAGCTCAACCAAGATAAAACCATACACTACGCTTACGCCTGATGATAAAAACTCGCTTAAATCTATTGTTTCTAAATCTGGGATCTACATCGAGTTTAACGATACCGATAAAATTTTGACGGTAAATACGCCTGATAAAAACACAATGATTTTTAGCGACAAAGACAAAAGTATCACCATAAAGGATGAGAACGGGAACAGCGTAGTAATGTCGAGCGATGGTATTACCATGAAGAGCCCAAAGAATATTAATATCCAGGCCGACCAAATGGTGAATATTAAAGGAACGCAGGGAATTAAGATCGAGTCTTCGGGGGGCGATTTAGTCATAAACGGCGTAAATATTAAAGAAACCGCGCAAATGGAATACTCCGCAGAAGGCAGCATGACGGCTAAGATTAGCAGCGGTGCGCAAATGACTTTGAAGAGTGCAATGATTATGATAAACTAAAAAGATATGCCACCAGCAGCAAGATTAACAGATTTTCATCAATGCCCAATGGTAACGCCAGGGCTGCCACCAATACCACATGTAGGGGGGCCAATTGCAGGGCCAGGTGAGCCTACGGTTTTAATAGGCAGCTTACCGGCTGCAAGGGTAGGTGACATGGCCATTTGTGTTGGGCCGCCAGATTCTATAGTAAAGGGTTCAACAACTGTCATGATAGGCGGGGTGCCGGCTGCACGTATGGGCGACACAACCGCACATGGAGGACAAATAATGCTAGGTGCTTTTAATGTAATGATAGGTGGATAGTACAATAACTAAAATCGAGAACAACTTTTTAGGTTCTGGATGGTCTTTCCCGGTCACCTTTTCTGCGGGTAATTACCAGCTTAATACAACGGCCTACGAAGATAATATCAATGATTCGATCGATATTATTTTACAGACCAATAAGGGCGAGCGGTGCATGGAGCCGCAATTTGGTTCGGGTTTGCAGCAGTTCTTTTTCAGGAAGATGGATGAGACACTGAAGGGTGAAATTCGCGATGCGGTTAAAACTTCATTGCTGCAAAATGAGCCGCGCATCACCGTTAAAGAGGTGACGGTTAGTTTTACAGATATACAAAATGGCATCATTGAAATTGGGATTACCTATGTATACAACCAGGTAAATACCCGGCATAACTATGTGTTTCCCTTCCACCTAAACGAGGGGACAAATTTGGGGTAATGGCAAATGAGCATCATTGATCAAAATAGCATCATACAGTCGCAGGAGGCAGCTCTTGTTCCCGGGCCGTTATTAATAGACGGCCGGTCGGAACAGGATATGCTCTATTTCCTGACCGAGTTTGCTACGCTGATCAACTTTTATGATAACACCAATGCTATTAGCAGCAACTGGGCACCTTTTTTACTTAAAGATCCCGTTTTCCTGTTAGCCGCCATTTCTAAAACCAATTTTGCCAGGTATCAGTCTCATTATCGCGAAATCAGCCTTAAACTAGAGCAAATTTATGGAGCAGAAGCCCGCGCTAAAGTTGTCGTTCCAACCTTGATAAATCGGCTGTTCGATCTGCTGATCGGTATCTTTATCAAGATTGAGCGGTGGACCTACTACATGCAAAATTCGGCTCCCCTGTATAATCTCAAAAAGTATGTACTGCATCAGGTTAAAACAAATTTTAGTGTTTACCTGTGGGCGATAATTGCCTTGCGCGATAAGTTGAGCCAGGTTTCGCCGATAGAAGGAATTGAGCCTGTAAAACATTATCTATTCGACTCCTTCGACAAGGTTACCTGGAAACAGAATAAAGATAAAACTCCATACTGGCAGGTACTTGGCTCGCCGAATTTAGAAAATGAGCGCAACGATTTACTAGATTTATGGGGTGTATTTAGTGCCTTAACCAAGGCTGGCGACGAGTTGTTTAATTTCTTTTACACCGTTGTAAGTCAGGCTCCCGCCGCGCTCGAAAATATAAAAAACCAAAAGAGTAATTATCCCGATACTACGCTACTGCGCTCATTTGTAAACCTGCTACAGAACCATCAGGAGCAGCTAAATGCCATATCGCAAAAGCACCTCCAGTTTTATTATCAAGACATTTTAAAGCAAACCATAAAATCGGCTATTGCAGATAGCGTTTTTGCGTATACAACGCTGGCTCAAAAAACTAAAACATTTAAGCTACCTGCAGGCACACTATTAAATGCAGGTGTTGATGCTCAAAAAAATCCGATTTTATTTGCCACGTCAACAGATGTTGAATTAAATCCAGCCACCATTTCCAGTGCCTATACACTTAACAAAGTTGTAACCGGCAAGTTGGCCTCTTTGTACTTGCAAAGTATCTCCACACCAGGCACTGTACAGCAGGATACCAAAGGAAAGACCATAGCCTGGGATACTTTCGGCAGTTCAACAAGTTCTGTGGATACGCTTGCCAAAGTGGGTATTGCATTTGCATCGCCAATGCTTTTACTAAGAGAGGGAAGCCGCAAAATAACCGTGACAATGGTGTACGCCGCAGTTATAGATCCGCAAATGTTGTTGGTGGCTTCCTACTATTTAAGCACACAAAGTGCTTGGCTACAGGTCACCCCAAGTTTTGCATCTAATAAAAATATTGGCCTGGTTAATCAGTTTATATTCGAGATTGATTTAAACGCGGCTCAACCGCCCATTGAGGCTTTCTTGATAAACCCAGATGGTTTGCAAACTGTATGGCCGATGCTGAAAATGTCATTTGCTTCATTTACCACGGAGGTTGTCCCCATTATCACCTCAATTACAATAGCGGTTGATGTTTTAAACGTAAAGACATTTCAACTCTATAATAATTACGGTGCTATAAGTACCAAAACACCTTATCAGATTTTTGGGCCACTGCCACTGGTTAACAGCAATTTCATCATCGGCAACAATGAAATTTTTGGCAAGCCAATCAATTCGCTCGGTGTGGAGTTTACCTGGAATAATCTCCCGGCCGATTTTGCGACTTACTACAACGAGTACAATAATTACATAAACCCGCCTCCAACACAACCAACAATGCCACAGTCGGCAGAAAAATCTCTCATAACCAGGGTTTGGGATACCATTACCGATAAGCATGACCCAGAACCAACACCTGTAATACAGGCCCCCGCGACTGTGCCGCCAGTATTTAACAACTGCAGCTTTGGCGTAAACTTTAAGTTATTACAACCGAAAGGCTGGACAACTTTAAAGGTAAGTAACCAAATGGGCTGCACCGTACAAAACTGCACAAGTGGGTGCATCTACAAACAACAGATCCTGAACCCATTACCTGGTGATCCACCTTTACCGAGTACACTTTTTAGCACCAGTTGTATTAAAGTAACAGATGGAGAAAATAAGCCTATAGTACAGTCACTGAACACATCCAGCTTTTTTGCTTTCGATAACAACGGGCAGTTACCTTATGACCCGACAGTACAATTAACTCCGTTAAGATATAGTGAAACCAGCACCGCTGGTTTTATGAAAATGGAAATGGCCGTGCCACAATACGGCTTCGGAGCAGAGCTATATCCTAAAGTAGTGGCTAATATAGCCACACTTAACGCATTAACAGTTTATCAAATAGCCGCCGATAAAAATGATGACGATAAGAAAAAAGATCAGGCTAAGATAATTCAGCCTGCTAATATGCCTTTTGCACCAGAAGTTAGCGATTTAGGTGCTCATTATTCGGCTTCGCAAACCTACACTTTTAATAATCAGACAGGTACTTACCCCTTGCAGTGCTTTTTATATACCCCGTTTCAAACGCAGGAAGTTTATAATAACACTTCTGTTAATATGAGCAGTTATTACGCGGTTGATGGTTCTATAGACCTAACCCATGGTTTGCCACTATTTCCGGCTATAAATAACAAAGGTTATTTGTTTTTAGGTATGGATGATCTGATACCTGCAAATACTATCAACCTGTATTTCGAATTAAGTAGGAAATATGGTGTGGCTGGTAATGATAAATCAATCGCTTACAACTACTTAAGCACAAAAGGCTGGTCCAATTTATCCGTATTAAGCGACGGTACAAATGGCCTCAGTTGCTCTGGCATTTTAAAAGTTAATGTTCCCAATGATATTACGAATCAAAATACTGTAATGCCAAGCGGTAAGTATTGGTTCTCTATCAAGGTGAATAATCCAACATCTTATGCTGATACCATCTTGGTTACCACCAACGGTTTCGCTGCCACGCGCACAGGTAGTTCATTTTTATCGAGTGATGAAGCTCCGCATATTGCCGGTAATGCCATCAGTAAATTTCAAACGGTAATTCCGCAGGTAACTGGTCCATTACAACCTTTCCCATCTTTTGGCGGCAAGCCTGCTGAATTGGTGGGTGGAATGAATCAACGGGTTAGTAACCGACTCAAAACCAAAGACAGGGCTGTTATGCCCGAAGACTATTTCCGGCTTATCAAGCATGAATATCCTGAAATCTATTACTCTAAAACGGCTTTTAATAGTAGTACAAAAACCACAAACGTGTACGTGGTAAAAGAGAGTAAAAACACTACACACCAAGACGCTTTCAGGCCGATGATAACGGAGTGCAAAGAGGAGAACATCACCGCGTTTTTGGCTCAAAGAGCATCTGCATTTGCCGGTTTGGTGGTGTCTAATTTTAACTTTCTTTATGTATGCGTAAACGCAACTATCTCTATCGATCTTGGGTTTGAACCGAAGGGACTTCAACGGACTATAAATGACGCGCTGAATATCTTTTTGTCGCCCTGGATTGCAAATAATGCGGTGCAGATCAACATTGATCAAGGACTTACAGACACCATCTTATCCCGCTTTTTAAAAAGTATTGATGGCGTAGCCAATGTAAAAAGCGTAACATTTCAAACCAGTACAAGCGAAGCCAATATAAGCACAGCAAGCAAGCAACGTAGTGTAGTTCCATCATCGAATGATTTGCTGATCGTGCCATATATGGATCATCAAATTACAATTGAACAGTGATATGGATAGTCCTAACTATATACTCGATGTACAATTGCCCGTAAATCAGGATTTTAAATCACTGAAAGCGGAAGCGCTTGCCTATATCCAAGCATATACGGGTAGCGAGTGGACTAACCTTAACCCGAGTGATCCTGGTATTACCATACTCGATCAGCTTTGCTTTGCACTTACCGAGTTGGGGTATTGTAATGATTTTTCGGTTAGCGATATTTTAACCAAGCCTAGTGGCGAGCTGCATGTTGAAAATCAATTTTATCTACCAGAGGATATATTAACAACCGCCCCGGTAACGATAATTGATTATCGAAAATATTTGATTGATGGTATTGCCGGGGTTAACAATACAATAATTGTTTCTGCAGTAAATGATTTGTCGATCATAAACGGAGTGTACCGGGTTTATTTGCTGATCGACGATGCCATAAGTTATCCGCAAGCCAAATTAGCGATTTGTAAAACTGCGTTTTACCACCTTAATACAAGCAGAAACCTAAACGAGATATTTTTATTGCCAACTCAATTACAAAAAGTACCTCAATTAATAAGCGGGCGAATTGATATTGAAAACGGCAATATGGTTAACCAGGTTTTGCTGCAGATCCAAAACGCTGCTAATAACTATATTTTTCCGAAGGTCAGCTCTACTGGTTATGACCAGCTTATTGCTGAAGGTTTTAAAAGCAACCAGATCTACAACGGCCCATTAATGAACAATGGTTGGATAAACACAGCTGATCTGGTTGAAAAACGATCTCAGCTTTTTAGTACCGAGCTAGCCCATATTATAGAAGCCATACCCGGTGTTAAAGCGGTTACAGACCTGGCGTTTGTAAATACGGCTATACCTACAGGCAGCACTGTTGTAGACGATCCGGGCAAGGTGCTAAGCATTGATATTGGACAGTCTTCCACCGCTGGCCTCGATGTATATTGCAAGGGCGTTAAGCTGCAACCTAACACAGATTTAAAGCTCAATACAGCCGATGGCCGCTCCCAGCAACCAGACGTAAGTGTTGTATTTGGAGCTACTATTGATACGGAGCCTACATTACCCAAAGGGAAGTACAGAGATATTAACGACTATTACTCTATTCAAAATACTTTCCCCGAGATTTTTGCAGTAGGATCCGATGCCATTAATTCAAATGCTGTTGATTACCAGATAGCCCAATCAAGGCAACTAAAAGGCTATTTAACCTTGTTTGATCAGTTACTGGCTAATCAGTTTTCGCAGCTGGCTAACGTGCACAGCCTATTTTCGTTCAAAAACTCAACTGTTGCCACACCATCAGATCATCAAGCTTATTATGCCGAAAAGGATAAATATCAACGAGAGCACGGTGAATATCCGGTTCCATATAAAGTATTTTCGCCTACCTATTATTATCAGTCGCTATATGAGGTGCCGCACATCAGGCCGCTTCTAAAAAATAACGACACATTTAATTTTAGTCTGGCCGTAGAATCTGAGCAAGAACTCGCGCTAAAAAGCTGGAAAGACTATAAAGAAGATCCATATAACCCTTACATCAAAGGGTTGATGAACTTTATGGAAGATGAAAACAATAGCCTGAACCGCAGAAATGAGATGCTTAACCACCTGCTGGCCAGGCATGGAGAATCGCCAGTGATCATCGACGCGATTATTGATGGTTCGGTTTACTCCGGCAACAGTTTAAGAGACCTGGTAATCTTCAAAAGCCTTTATCTTCAAAACCTTGGCTTGTTGAGTTACTACCGCCACAAGGCATACAATTATCTGGGTGCTAACAAGCTGGATGCTACTTTACCCGAGGTAACAGATCATTATGAAGAAGTAATACTAGGTGGCTTCACTAAGGATTTTATATTCAACTCCAACAAAATAGATCATTTAGAAAAACTAAACGAGCAAGACTTCATCAATTACTCTGCTATAGAATTAAAGCTGAATTTACTTTTCGGCTTAAAGGTTGCTTACAAAAACTTCATTGCGGATAGCTACGATAATACCGAGGCCGACGATGCTATTAAGCTGGCTTTGTGGATGATACAGGTGCGGTGTGGCTTTATTTTTCTGGAAACCAACTTACTATTACAAGGCACGGCATTCGAGGTTAGGATAAAAGATAACACAACTAATACATATTGGACAACGGCTGTACCCGTAGACTATAATCAGGCTATTTTACTAGATCGCCAGTTACGCTTACAGCCACCTGCAGATCTGGTAACTCAAATTGAGCCAGGAAATCTGATTATCTGCGGCGTTTTATTTTCTGTGTTGAGTAGCGACGATGGTATAGCGGCGGGCAAAGTTTGGAAACCTGTAGCCGGTACCGATTACAGGTTTAATATTAAGATTTTAGCCGGACCAGAGATTGATCAATTTGAGGATAACCCGCTGTTTTCTAACGGGGTTGAATTAGTTTTTCCGTCATTTATCCCGCAATTAAATTCGGTTGATTTTAGAAACAGGCTCGACTTGTTTTTACAGAATAATTTACCGGTACAGGTAAGTTATAAATGCCATTTTGTTAGTAGCGATATACTAAAGAACCTGATTACTGCATTTACAGACTGGCATAACGATATCGCCTATTCAGATAAAGTGATAACAAATGATATTACCACTTTAAATACTCAACACGCGGGTACGCTAACCTCATTATTAACCGAAGTTAATTTGTTAAACGATGAGTAGTAGAAACCCTAGCCACATGATCTCAAAATTTCGGTGGGATACCGTGTTCGATAAAAAAGAAAAGGGTTCTGAGCTACAGGAGCGTTTAAGCCATTGGAGCCGGATTAATATGCCAAAAGATGTAACCGATGTATTTGATAAGGTTTGCCCCCCGGAGCAAATCTGGCGTATACAATCATTAGAAATAGATTTGGGACTAATTGACTACAATGATTTGGAGTTTGAACTAAGTGCAAGGCTGCGCACCCAATTAAGCGAAAAGTTAATTGATCTTATTATTTATGCAAATCGGGGAGGTAAAGACCTGGAAATATTAAATGAGGATACATCACATATTTACCTCATCAGCAGCTTTTTGCTAAACGGAATAATGCCTTGGACTTATAAGCCAGATGATGGCTCTGTTAACCAGATGCTTGCTGCTCAATTACAAACTAACAAGCCAAGTGTAATTGATATGATAACCACGGTTGGCGTAACTCACGAAAACGTAAGAAGAAGAATTGCCTGGCAAGTAAGCGAACCCAATATTATTAAAATAATAGCGGGTTTAGAGCCAAATAACCACACGCAGATCATCGATTTTTCTAACGAACTAATCAAGATCCAGGCAAAAGAAACTATAGTACAAACCAGCGCCCGCGATTTTAGAAAGCAACTGTGGCTTTGGATACTTAATTACCTGCTAACCGATCGGGGTAGCATCTTTAGCAAAGTAGCTTATGTGAGGAGCACCATCAGGCAGATGGCAAACCATTATAACATTGCTTATACAGAGCTGATTAACTTAATTGAAAGCGCTGTTATTGCCGTAAGTAAGGTTTATGGTGTTAAGGCCGATTTTCTGGCCACAATAAATATTATCGTAAATGAAAATACTTCGGTAAAAAGAGAAACAGGCTTACAGGTTGTGTCTGAGACAGATTTATGGAATGTATTGCTAAGATATTTTAAAAATATCAGTCCTAAATCAAAGATACAAAAGGCCGAATTTAACGAATTGATCATCGGCCTCTCAAAACAAAATAGACTCAAATTCAGAGAGTTATTAGAATCGATAGCTTATGCAGAGAAACAATGGCTCAATACAATTAAAGATTTAAACAGGGCTTCGTTGGAGGCCATATTCCTAAGCCTCAATGAGCGCAACGGCCATGATCTTTTTCAAAGTCTTGATTTTTTAAGTAAGGCCTTCAGCAAGATAAATGTCAAGGTAGAACGGAAAGTGCTATACAATACCTCGCTTAGGTTTCTCTACAATCATAATAGTTCATCTGTCGGTGTAGCAGCGTTTTTAAGTTACCACATAGCCGAGATAAGCAAAGTTAAGCAATTGAAAAAGAGTCAATTGCTTAACAAAGTAATTAATATTGAATCTATTAAAACAGCATCTGCACTTCAGTTCCATAATAGCCTCATTGATATCTACTTGTCCGAAATAGCGAATACAGATTCTGAGGTTCTTAAATCTTACTTTGAAGAAGTATTTGGGGATTTGATTAAACAGCTACTCGCCTCCAATATTGAAAAAGAGCGATTTTCTTCGGTGCATAAAACACTGTCGAAAAACATTCACCTTTATCCTAAAATAGCGTTGGCGGCATTATTTGCATATCCTGATAAGACTAATTTAGAACTATTAACTTACTATATATTAGATAATTATACAATACATTTCTTATTTGAACAGTTAGATAAAACCAATCCAGTTTTTAATTACTTGCAGGTTATTATACTTGAAGTAAAGACTAATCAAACGTACTCGATACTACCTATTAATGAGGTTTTAATCCCAATTGCATTGCAAAGCATCCTGTTAAAACAGGGTAGTGCGGCCGCTATATTTGAGCATATTTTGGCTAAATTTCGCAGGCAAATCACTGTAGCACAGGGAAGTGTGTTTGATAAGTTACTCAATCAATTAGTCGGGCAAAAGAGGTTACCCTATTTTAAGAGTCCGGTTGATACTGCTATAAGTGAAGATCAAAATATTATTGAAAAAATTAGTAGGATTATTTCTTCATCAGCCAGCCGGCTAGGGGAGGTCTGCGATCTAATTTCTAAGAACCTCAACAATAAAGTTATTATTCAATTATGTAGATATAAATCACAGGTAAACAGCGATATATTAAATTACATTACACCTAATGGAGAGCAGCTATTAAACTCATTTATCAAAGAATATATTGCCATTATACAGGGTAAAACAGAACAAGAAATTGTATCCGGGTTAACAAAGTTATACTGGAAATGCATAACCAATTACGCCGATCACCGGGGACAAGCAGCTCGCCTAGCCACATCATTTAGGGCAGCAGTTTCCTATCACTTTAATTTATCCGATTTAAAAAAAGCAGAGAAAATTACCAACTATCTGCCCCAGGGGAAACAGTTGATGGATACCTTAATTAAGGAATATTTTTCCATCCTAAAGAGTGCGATACCGGGCGTTAATCATGCAGAAATCTTGCATCGGCTATCAGATCTGTATAAAAAATGCCTTACTGATTACGACAGTCACCAAGGCAGGAGCGAGGCATTCAATCTGCTTTTTAGAAAATCTGTTTTAGCCGAATTTTCAATTTCAGAAAAATTTGTTTTGCCTGAAAATATGAAGTTGCCTAAACAAGCGGGAGCAAACTTCAAACATCCGGATAAATATTTTAGTGACCAGCCCAATCTGATATTGGATGCCTTGGTTAGTGAATATACAATCATCCTCAAACGCCAATTTCCGCATCTTACAGAAACTGAAATCATCTCAAAATTAATTGAGCTACAACATGAGCTACTTGCCGGTAGCAATGAAAATATTACTAGTAAATCAATAGCCGAAACTTTCAAGGCTAAAGCTTTAGCAACCATCGATATTACCGATAAAAGCGTTTTAGCCAGCCATGATATATCTAATTTTTCAGACGCAATATTTAAAATTTATCTATTACAAAACAATACAAAAATAACTGGATATCAACTATTTGAATTTATCGAAAAAGGTATAAACGACGAATCTGAAACGATAAAAGTCGGCAAATCAAAAATAAAGCTAAGTGAATTATTAGCTTTAGGATTTGATGTAAATCCATCGCTGTTAAGAGAAATCATCAGCTATACCCCGGTTTCGCAAAAACGGGTCGATTTGGTTACCGTGGCAATTCCCCTAAATCAATTTTGTATTTGGGTTGCAGTAGGGGCAAGTAGCACAGCGGCTGCGGCGTTGGAATCAATCAGATTACTTTGTGATATAATATTGCTATGCGCAACCGGCCAGGTTGCAAGTGACCTACTTAATGGATACTGGCACCAAAGCTGGAAAATTATCACAACAGGCACATTCTCAAACGCAGAATTAAAAGCGTTGGTTCAGGATTCATTTTATCTGATCATGCGGCAAAGGGACGTTGATACAGAATCCATTATGTTGGCAATCACCCGAAATAATATCCGGCTTACACCTGCACTCCAAAGCGCGCTAACTGAGTACATACCCAACTTTGCAAACAACTTAAAGCTCATAGCCGAACCCCACACCGCGCTATTACTAGCAGAACAAAAGGAACTCATATATGAACTAAGTTACGGACTGATTATACTGAAACAAATCCAATCCTGGTATCCGGGTAAAGATTTGTTAAGCGCGGAAGGCTTACTTAATGAAATTATCCAACGCTATCCCGAAAAGATATTACTGGTATTAAAACAAGAAATTGTGCCTGCACAGCAAATGCAGTGGCTACACAGATCAGTTAATTTTAAGCTATTAATAGCCTCTATTGCCCATTTAAACAGATCGAAGCAATCGGAGCTACATATTATCGAACAGTTTTACAAAGCGCTCGGGCATGTTTCCATCAGCGGCATATCATCAACCGAAATACAGCACACCCTTTTCAAAAAGACAATTAAAGCATGGAGTACCGATAACTGGAAGATCATTTCTGTCGAAAATATTTGGAATGAGCTGATTTGGGAAGTTTGCACCCAAAGGGGAGTTACCCCCAAGGACTTTATTGCCGGAATCGAAAAGTTACAGATCAGTTTGCCTCCGTCATTACATATTTCATTTTACCAGCTAAAAGACCAACACGAGACAGCCAAAAGCGCTCCCCCTAAAATAGATATGGCAAAACCCAATAAACAAATGCTACAAAAACAACATCATTCAACCGCAGTCAAAGGTGGTATCCCGGTCAGAAATGCGGGGATGGTAATCCTTAACAGCTATATACCAATGCTTTTTGACAGGCTCGGGCTTACCGCCGACAGGAAGTTTTTAGATATACCTGCACAGTGCAATGCCGTGCATTATTTGCAATACGTAATTACAGGTTTAAGCACTACCGAAGAATCTCTGTTACCGCTTAACAAGGTTCTTTGCGGCCTGCCGCTATCGTACCCTATAGCCGATGGCGTTTCTATTACTGATGAGCAGATCACACTCATTGAAGGCCTCATCCAGGCGGTTATTGGTCATTGGCCGGCTATAGGCAGCACGTCAACAGATGGCTTACGGGGTAATTGGCTGGTACGTGATGGTTTGCTGGTTGAACTGGAAGAGCGGTGGGAGCTAACCGTAGAAAAACGTGCCTACGATCTGCTAATTCATAAATCACCGTTCTCATTCTCAATTATTAAATATCCATGGATGGATAAACCACTCCATGTTCAATGGCCATATTAAAAAATTAGCATCATGGAATTAACAATATCATATCAAAAAATAGATAGCAGTTAACCCAGCGGTTTTAAATACTTAAGCAACAGGATATTAATTACTAAACCAAAAATATTATGAATTCATACAATGAAAATCTAAACGCTACCGTGGTAGCGTCTTTGCAGAGTTTGGATCTGGATGAGAAAAATTTAAAATCGCAGCTCAACTCGGCTATGTTTACCCTTTATCATGCCGAAGGTGCCACTATTACCGCAAATGATAAGTTGGGCGAGTCTAAAGAAGACCTGAATTTTAAAAACTCGGTCAAACAGATAGCAGTTATAAATACCAACATTTCAAACAACCTGTTAAGCTCTGCAACACAGGCCGATCAATATTTAAAACAGGCTGTTAGCAATGCCGCGGTGGGTGCTTCAAACGTGCAAATAGCCGCTACCTCTATCGTAAGGTTGGCAAGCGATATTGGTAGCATATTTAGTATTGTGAACGCAGCCGATTTCGACACTGATATTTTTCACCAGACAGATCATGTTCGCAACTTAATGAACGACACCGCATACGAAGCCGAAGTAGCATCACAGATTTCGATGGATGCCTCGAAATTAACTTCGGAGGTTTCCTCATCTACAGTGCTCGACAGGGCTAAAAGCACCAACGCATCTATTAAAGATCTCCTAAAAATTGCCTCTGCTGATTTTGATACGGCGTCGCAAACCGTTAATGCTGATAACGCAACCCAGGCAACGGTTTCTGCCGATGAAAAAGTAGCAGAAGGTGCGCTTGAGGATGTCTGTATAGATTACCTGGCCTCAAAGGTTGCCTATTACTCAACCAATGATGACCTGAATTTAAACCTAACTGTTAAGTCAGATGCTTTTAGCGATTCCATAGATGAAGATCTAAGCCTAATGGATTGGCCTAAAAATCCGTCATTAAGTTTTAACGTGTCATTTAATATTATTAAAAGTCCGTTTCCGCCATTTGCAGATGCAAAAAGGCCTACCTATCCCGTAGAGAGTTACGCTATTTTTGTAGTTAAAGAGAGCAAAAAATTAACCTTTTCTGCCTCTAACGCCGAAACATTGTTGCTTAACAGTGTAGCTAAACAGTATGTACCATTTGTGCCGCCCGTTGCACACCCATCGCCAGGCTCATTAGCACCAATTGCCCCACAATACAATGGACTAAGGCTATCTGCCGATAAAACTAAAATATCGGGGCCAATTTATTTCGAAAGTATTATTGGCAAAGATGAAACCGGCAAAAACTTTACCCTGCAAGATACTGATGGCGATGATATTACCATTGGGGTTGATTATGTGGCATTTGTGATGGCCAGTTATTACAACGATTACAAAAAGCTGCTCAATAACTTCGACGATTTTTTATCGGCCCCATCTAAGTCATTTTGCCTCAAAAATGAATTGCAGGCAGTAGATCACTACAATATTTCGGTAGGGCCGATTGTTACAGATGATGATGTGGCTAAGCTACAGGATTTATTTACAACCGAATTAGATAAAAGCATTCAGAATGAGGCTCGAACTGATGATAGCTCAGACGATCAAAAACAACCAGCCTATTCCATGCAATTAAAGTTCAGCGTTAAAGAGTATTCTGAAAACACAGATAAGGTATCCTACAGATGTATCTTTTTGCCAGAACCTGCAGATGTTGCTAAAGGCTTATTAACCAAATCATCTCTCAAATCACTGATAGATATCGAATACCTTGGCCTAAAAAGCGCAGAGGATAATCATGATTCTGAAGTTTCTGCAGCAGAAGCCAGGGTTAGTAAAACAGAGCTTTTACAGCGCCAGGCAACAACAGATAATGCTAATATAGAGGCTCAGATAGCAGCATTTCAAGCTAAAAACCCTAATCCAGAAGGTGATCAGGCTAAAGAACTGGCTTCGTTAAAAGCCTCTTTAAGAGCGTCAGGCAACTTGTTGAACAAACACGAAAAAGACTATAAAGACGAATTAAGTGCGCTTACCCAACTCAAAGTAAAGAAGGTAAGCACTTTAAGTAAACTGGTTGCTCAACGTCATAGCATTCCGGGTTTCTTCGTTAATCTTCCACTGGCCGAGCAGGTTTCTGCAGGTAATTATTTGCCAACAGTACAGTTTACAGACAGCAGTGCTCAAAAAACAACAGCTGCTGCAGATGTCAACGATCATACCAGAAAAATGGTTGAAACGAACTGGACTGCCTTTATCGGCCCCGACGCCACAGACAACTTCGGGAATCTATTAGTAAGTAAGAAAAGCTATATCCCTGTTATTGTAACTATCGCCGTGGTAAGTGAAGATAAAGAGGATGCTTATGCAAATGCGATATCAGATTTTGAGACTACTAAAACATTCCAGTACATAAAATAAACCCACTAAAATAATATTTTATGAAAACACATACAGCATCAACCACCATGGCTTTAACTGCCATAAGGCCTGCAAAATATGGCATAACGGAAAGTAAAAAAGCCGAATTAGATGCCCTCAGTTTAAAAGTTCTTAACGCTCAACATTCGGTTGATCAGTTTCAATCTATCGTTAACTCGCTCACTGTTAAAGCCAATAACTTTCAAGTCTTTTTAACCACTGCAGAAGCTAAGCGAACACAGGCTTACAACTCCAAAAAACTGGTCGACCAGATGGTTCAGGGCGCGATGGATTTACTCAATAACTCGCAAATTTCTGCTACAGAAATAGCACAGGCCCGTGTTAAAACAGATGCGCTGGATAAGAAGCTTAAATCTGTAATAGATAAACTGATCTATACCGCCGAGATGATCAATAAACTAGCTAATGTTATTATTCGTAAAAAAGCCTTAAACCCTTTAATATCAGATGACTTGGTTAGTATGATTGGTAACGCCGGCAAGGATGCTAATAATGCAGTGGCGCTAACCCTCATCGCATTAAAATCAGCCTTTACAGCCAATGCATTAAACATCGAATCAGAGGCTGCTATCATATTGGGGTACACAGAAGCGCTTGATTTTTACCAGTTCCTTACCGGCAAGTCCGGCATTCCTTTAGATGGAGATACAACGCCATTTAAAACGCCAAATTCGCTCGAGTCGCAATTACATAAGGCTTATTCGACAACAAAATCAACCTATACCCGCATGGAAAAAGCGCTCATTTTAACAACCAACCAGTTAAATGATGCACAAACATCGTTAAACAAGGCCCAGGTAAAACTAAAATCATTACAATCGGGCCTGGCTGCGGCAAATGCGGCAGCACTGGCATCTTAAGTATCAAAACGGCTACCGTTTCTATTCACTACAGAAACGGTGGCTTATAAACTCAGTTAATCCAAATTAAAGCTGATGGAACGCGTATACCGTAACTTTTATCAAAACTTTTATAACAGGACAGGGGGCTTTATTCCTGCTGCGCCGACTAACCAGATTGTATACCCCGGCGATTTCTTTCAGATCAGAAATGGAGAAATGATTGTGCTGGGAAACATCTTTCGCAACGGGTTAATTGCATCGCATGATGTTGAACTAGGTTATAGTATCAAATTAAATTCGGCTGGTTGGAGTTTTAGTAGTGGCGTTACAAAGCCTTACTCGGGCAGGGGAAACGGCCATGGCCCAATTGATGGCGACTTTGAATACAGCAAGCAGATTTTAGCCTTTACGGCAGATGGCAGTTTTATTTTTAAAGGTAACGATCCGGAATCCGTTAAAATTAATAACTGGGCTGATATACAGCAGGCTTTGATCATCAAGCTCACGCAAACCATTTACTCCTTCAGAGAAATTTATGTGATTACAGAATCTGCTGCAACATCAAACTGGACGCTGGCTATCGCAAGTTCAGGCAGTGGGGAACTGGAGATCGCCACAGATGTAGAAAACTTTGGGTTAGTTGATATCTTCGGCCAGGCCTCGGTTAAAACCATCCAATCAAAAGACATTGAATATTATAACAGAGAGGATAAGCGCAAGCCTTCATTTTTTAAAGCGCGCAAGCTGGTTGTTCTGGAAGAAAAGCTGGATACCTTTATCAGTGAACTACTTTATCACCGGCAAAACCAACACGATTGGGCACGCGACTTTTACGACTACGACTTTAATTACGATACTCAACATAACGCACAACTGCCGATTAGTACAAGGGCCAGCGTGTTGGATATGCTACAGGCCAAGGAGCTAAACCCTAATACGGCACTCCAATATTTTAGATGGGCTGATGCCGGTTTAGACGACATCGAAAAAATGTTTGCAAACTATGGAAACTAAAACCAACGTATCAATACTACAGCAAGAAATGGACTGGCTGCAAGCGGTAATAGATCAGGCCATTAAAACCTATTTATTGCAGGACGGCCACGAAGATAACTGGCTTGATATTGAACTACCCGATCTTGAAGAGATAGACTGCCCGTATGCCAATGCTGTTAAAAATTGGGACTTAGACATTTATAACCGATTGGCATTAGCACTGGCAATGGCACCACATGTGCGCCCCGAGCTGATGGATATTTTTTTAGGCAAAAACCAGGTCTATGATAGAGGGTTCACCGAATTTGGTGGAGTGCTGGACAAAGGGCACAGCGGTTTTTTACCAACCGGGCAAACGCTAAACTTTTTGATCACCGTGTCAGATACGGCATTGATGAGTGTAGTGAATAATATTTTCGGCAAAAACAGCATTTTAATAAAAGAGGATGTGCTTTCTTTAACAGCAGTAGATACTTATCTACCGCGTTTAAATGGCATATTAAGCTTAAACAACAGTTGGTTCAATTATTTCTTAACCGGAGAGCAATTACAGGTAGAACAAAGTGCGGCTTTCCCGGCGCAAAAAATAACTACGGCTATGGACTGGGAAGATTTAGTACTCGACGACCAGGTGATGCACCAGGTTACCGAAATTAATACATGGATTAAACATGGCGAAACTTTAATGAATGACTGGGGCCTGTTTAAAAAAATCAAACCCGGTTATCGCACATTATTTTATGGCCCCCCCCGGTACCGGTAAAACTCTTACGGCTACGCTTATTGGAAAAAAATCTGGCAGGGATGTTTACAAAGTTGACCTGTCTTTAATCATTTCTAAATACATCGGCGAAACAGAAAAGAACCTGTCAAAGGTTTTTGATGCCGCGCAACATAAAAACTGGATCTTATTTTTTGATGAAGCCGATGCACTTTTCGGTAAACGTACCACAGCAAATTCATCGAACGACACCCATGCCAACCAACAGGTAGCCTATCTCTTACAAAGAATAGAAGATTTCCCTGGGATCGTTATCCTGGCATCAAACCTTAAGGCCAATATGGATGATGCATTTACGCGTCGTTTTCAGTCTATGATACATTTTAAGATGCCATCTACAGAAGAGCGTTACCAATTATGGCAAAACGCATTTTCTGGTACGTGCACTCTACACCCCGATATTGATCTTTATAAAATTGCCGAAGATCATGAACTTACCGGCGGCGCTATCATCAACATTTTACGTTATTGTGCACTGGCCGCCATACGCAGAAATGATACCGTTGTTACCCAAAATGAGCTTTTCTCCGGACTGAGAAATGAGCTGAAAAAAGAGAATAAAACCATGAACATTAACAGTTAAACATGGTAAAAAAAAATGCCATAGAAACCAGTATCGAGATAAATATTACAGGTAGTAATGTGCCAACTATTCACGCTATTCGCTTGGAAACGGGCTTGTGGCAGCATTTATTTGCGGATGAACAAAATAAATTAATTATAGCCAGTGCACTAAATTACTGTGTTTACAAGGGTTTACATATAATGGGTTATCTCATCACAGAAAACAACATCTACCTGGTATTAAAAACAGATGCAGAATCACTTACCAGGATGCTTAACATGTTTGATGACACGTTACGAAAAGAAATTAAACACCAACAAGAGTATATAAAGAATTATAAAGGTGATAATCACGATGAGCGGTTTAAAACCACCGGTGCCTTTATAGGCCTTTTCACTAAGCACCACTTAGCCAATTATAAGCTAGTACAGCTTATTACAGGGCAAGCAGTTAATATACCTTATCACGACCCGCATTTGGCCTGGCTAAAAGAACACTTACGTAAGGCTGAATTTTGTTCAGTGATAGATTATTCGGGCGCAAAAGGTCCGGTTAAAATATCGGGTATTTAAAGTATAGGATAGAAACAATTTGATCTGAAAAATTATGTTTGACAATTTAAAACTCAAAGACCGAATAGCGGCCAATGCCACGGCGGTCCAGAAGCAGGCTAATAATAATGCCGGCTTCCATCTCGAAGATAACCGAACTACGAGCGCGTCGATCATTACCCAACTTAATCCTAAAAATAAGGCCAAGGCTCCGGCTAAATCTGCCAAGGCAGGAAAAGCCGCAAAACAACAGTCTAAAGAACAACGGGTATTAAATAACGTCCAAAAATATCGCCCTGATTTTTGTAGTGACAATAACATAACAGTTGCCCATATCAGTGCATACCTTAAAACAGGTGCCACGCTTAAGGGCCACGGAAGTGGTAAGAGCGGCGACGGCGAGAACAACGCAACCAAAGAAGATATCGACAGATTTGTAGGCTGGTTTAGGAAACGCAAGCAGTAAAAATAAATATGGTTGTGTTACTTAGTTGATTACAAAACCGGGCGTGATGCATAAATATGCCGACAAAATAGTAAATAACAGGATCGAAGCCCTATCCGATAGTTTAGGAAATGGACACGCTATCTCGAGGCCGCAAAAGTTTAACAAATAAAGGCTGATATAAAAACCACACACGCGCAGGGCATCTTAATGGTTGGGCATCTGCCGTAATTACAGAACATCAGCAGCACTTGGGGGCATTTGCAGCTGTTAATGTACCGGGACTGGAAATTTCGTCCGGCGGCGGATATATTACCGGGCCAGGAAAAGCTCAGCTCCCGGAAACGCCATCCAAAAAAATTGACAGAATAATTAGTGGTAATGGCGGCGGGGTAGAAGGAGGTTATGGCATTACCCTTTCTGGTGGTGCTATGGTTACTATTTTTTCTTAAGTCAATCTTATAACAAGGCAAAGCGCTAGCTTTCAAGACCTTGGTCTGGCATCATGATGTCAAATTTTATTAATTTAATTGCTTTTTACTTAAAAGTTGAAAAAAATTTCAACAAAATCAGCAAACGGTTAATAATCTCATCTATTGATACTTACACGATAAAATCCATGTCACATTTGTGTAGCATTTAACTGTTAAGAAGTTTTTTACTTAAAATGTTAAACCTACGCACGTATTTATACGTAACAATGGCTGCTCCAAAGCTATTGATTTAAACACATCGGGATAAAATACATGCGTAGAACTTACAACAAGTTCCATTCTTATTTAAATTTATTATGCATCGTTGCATTGTTTAGGGGCGCTGGTTTGCTGCTACCTAATGCAAGCTACAATTTTAAGAGCATAAATGTTTCGACAGATCTTGCCTATTATAAATATGCAGTTATGTATACACCCTCAAATTGTGGTGCTACATCTACTGTAACCACCTGCGTATTTCCGGTTCAGCTTGCTGCTGATGCGGACGCTCCTTATTGGAAATGGAGTACGGCTGCAAAAACTTCATCTATTTCAGTTACAGCGGCGGGGCTTTATTGGTGGGAGACTGCTGATATGAGCGCCAATAAAGTAACAAACGGAGATTTTACCAGTGGAAATACTGGCTTTACCAGCGCTTATGGCTATTTAACACCTGCCGGCAGCAGTACTTTACATCCCGAAGGTAAATACACAGTAACCACAAGTCCTCGCAATGTACATGATGGTTTTGATTCCTTTTTAGACCATACTGCCAATACAACTGGTGTTCGTAATATGATGGTAATTAACGGCGACGTGACTGCCAATACTGTAGTCTGGTCAGAAAATATCACTGTTGATCCAAATACTAACTATGTGTTCTCTATCTGGTGCGCGTCTGCAAATTCAGCTAATCCGGCGCAGTTAAGTTTTACCATAGGCAATACTACATATCCGGTTTTTGCATTGCCATCAACAACCGGTTTATGGACAAACTTTACCACCAATACATGGAATTCTGGCAATAATACCTCGGCTACAATCAGCATCATTAATAAAAATACCATAGCCAGCGGAAATGATTTCGCGCTGGATGACATCGTTTTTGCACCCGTTTGCAGAAAGTACATCAACGTAGTATTCGACCCAACCCCTTCGCAACCTACAATTACACCACGATAAAATTTGAAATTAAAAATGAAAAAGATCCTTAAAAGTTTAGCGCCGGTTGTCACAGCAATCTTATGTTCAGTAGCTCTGGCTGCGTCAGCACAAACAACAGTGGTTACTGTGATAGGGCCTAGCGAAGCCACTACAACCGCACCGCCTGCTACCGCTGCGGCTGTATCAAAAATTTATTGCGCAGGAACGCCCATTAATTTAACCGGTCCAACATTTACTGCCGGTTATAAATACGACTGGTACAAAATAGATCAAAGCGGTACAGCGCAGTTGGTTAAAGAGGGCACGGCCGACAATACCTATACCGAAAATCCAACAGGTCCGGGATATTATGATTATCAACTAGTTGTTATTAACTCAGCCAATTGTGCGTCGCAGGGTTCAGGTACCAAGAAAGTTTTTGTATTGCCTACCTTAACCGTAGCTGTACCTGTTCCTGATCCAATATGTACAGCCAACACAACTGCTACAACATTAAAGCTTGATCCTACTACGCTACCAGCTGGTTATACTTATACCTATCAATGGTATTTAGGTGCTAATAAGATTACAACCGCAGCAGGAACAGCGGGACCTACATATGATGTACCATCGAGCGGCACAACAACTACTTATAAATTAGAGGTTGGATTCGCCTTAATGCCATCGGGTACTTGCACTACTTTCTCGAATGATATACCGGTTTCTATTGTTGCGCCACCACAACAGCCATCCATCATCTTTAATTAATAGCAACCCAATATTTATTGAGCCTAAGGGTTAACATATCTTTCTTACGCCTGCTGCTATTCATAATAATAGTAGCAGGCATTATGCTGTCCTTTAATCAAGCTTCGGCTCAAATTGCCTCTTTTACTTTAAACCCTGGGGCATCGGTAACTATCCATGGGCAGGCTGCAAACGCGGCGGGTTATCAATGGTATAGAAACGGTGTAGCAATTTCCGGTGCTAATGCGGCTGATTATAAGGCAACAGAGGCGGGTATGTATAAAGTGCAGGCATTAAACATTGCTTCTTGTGCGTCGCCGGTATCAAAAGAAGTACAGGTAATTATGGGTACCACGTCAGCAGATATGTCGATCGTTAAAAAATCAGAAGATAAGAATGTAAATGTCGGTACGCTATATACCTATACATTAACAGTTAAAAACAATGGCCCGGCTGCATCTACCAATGTAATGGTAACAGATGCACTGCCTGCAGGGCTCGAATTTGTGTCTTTAACTACCTGGAATAAAGGCCTGCCAAATTATGATCAGAGTAAAAATACATTAACCTGGTCTGCCGGTGACTTCGTTGCTGGCGAAGAGGCTCAACTACTATTTCTGGCTCGGCCCGATAAAAGTGGAGCCATCATTAACCAAGCTGCAGTTACTGCAGATCAAAAAGATAACAATGCGGCTAACAATACATCTGTTGATACCAAGCAAGTTCAGGGCATTAACGTTCCCAATGTTTTCACACCAAACGGCGATGGCAAAAACGATACGTTTGAGATCCCGGAACTGTCTGCGTTCCCAGAAAACGAAATCACGATTATTAATCGATGGGGTAACGTTATTTACCAAAAAACAGGGTACCATAATGATTGGACGGGTGATGGCCTCAACGAGGGAACCTATTTCTATGTATTGAAGGTCAAGTATCTATCTGGCGTTTGGGAAACCTACAAAGGTTATATAACGCTGCTTAGAAATAAACAAACACGATAAAAATGCACGTAAAACAATATAGGATTGAAAAGATGAGCGTGATAAAGGGATTAGGGATTATATTGTTGTGTTTATTTATAAATTTTAAGGCTAAGGCCCAGCAAGATGCACAATTTAGCCAGTATGTATTTAACGGCTTATACATTAACCCTGCCTACGCAGGCTATAAAGAAGATACTTATTTAAGTGCCTTTTATCGCTCGCAATGGACTGGTTTACAGGGTGCACCACAAACGTTTTCGTTCTCGGGCGATGCTGCGCTAATGGATAATAAAGTGGGGGTGGGGCTGCTGCTTTCGCAAGATAAAATCGGTGCTCAAAGCAGTCTTGCTGCTTATGGAAACTACTCCTATAAATTACAAATTGGTAATGATGAAGCCAGCAAATTAAGTTTTGGTTTAGGCGTTGGCTTTATACAAAGTGGCATCGACGGATCTAAGCTAAATGCCGTAACCCCTGGCGATGAAGCAGTACCCGTAGGCAACCAAAGTTTTATTTTGCCCGATGCCAGGCTAGGCGTTTTATACTCAAATAATGATTTGTTTGCAGGTTTTTCTGTTGATAACCTGGTAGCCCATATGATTAAAGGTACCCGTGCAACAACCATATCTGTCCCGGTGCCCATGCCGCATTATTACCTTACTGCCGGGGCGATGTTTACTTTAGAAGAAGGTGTGAAGTTTAAGCCATCATTTTTAATTAAAGATGATTTGGCCGGGCCAACCAGTCTTGATCTCAACGCATTTTTTTTACTAGGCGAGAAGATATGGATTGGGGCTACTTACAGATCTGCCGTACCTCTCTATAATAAATCTAACCTGCAAAACAGTCTGCAAAAGCCTAACGCTATGATCGGTATGATCGAGTTTTTTGCTACCGAGAAATTGAGGATAGGTTATGCCTTTGATTATTCGCTAACGCCGCTAAGCAATTACAGCTACGGCTCGCATGAACTATCAATTGGTATATACCTGGGCCGGGGTAATCAAAGATCTAACACAAACAGATGTTACTTTTAATTGGAGTAAGTTGCCACAGTATTTTTACAGATTTAAACCTATTTAAATTTGGCAAGTCTTTGGTAATTTAATAAATGTGTTATTTTTACACAATAAACCAACCAATTATATGACATCAAGACGTTCATTTTTAAAAACATCGGCTATGCTATCGGCAGGGCTGTTAGCGGCTCCGCATTTGTTTGCTTATGATAAAAAGTACATTGGTTTACAATTGTACACCGTTAGAGATTATATGGCTGCAGATCCCGCCGCTGCACTTGCCAAAGTAGCGCAAATTGGATTTACATCGGTAGAAGGTGCAACCTATACCGGTAACGAGAAGTTTTACGGTATGGACGCCAAGTCGTTCGCCAGGCTGTTAAAACAAAACGGACTGATTATGCCAAGCAGCCACTACCGTTTAGGTGAAGAGCAAACCAATGGCGCAGATACCCAGGGTACATTATTGCATGATTGGGACAAAGCTGTTGATGATGCAGCAGAGGCCGGTATCAAATATATGGTTTGTGCCTACCTGTCTGTACCGGAACGTGGTAACCTGGATCATTATAAAAAAATTGCCGAAACCTTTAACAAGGCTGGCGAAAAATGTAAGAAAGCTGGTATCCAGTTAACTTACCATAACCACGATTTCGAATTTATCCAGGAAAATGGAAAATATCCTTACGAGATCTTGTTGAACGATACGGATAAAAACCTGGTAAAAATGGAAATGGACCTTTATTGGGTAACCAAAGCCAACCAGGATCCTATTGCTTTAATTAACGAGCATCCGGGCCGTTTCCCGCTGTGGCACGTAAAAGATATGGATAAAACTCCTGAGCGTATGTTTACCGAAGTAGGTAACGGAACTATCGACTTTAAGAAAATCTTTACCCATGCTGATAAAGCTGGTTTAAAATATTTCTTCGTTGAGCAGGATAAATGCCCGGGCGATCCTTACAACAGTATTACCCAAAGTATTACCTATATCAAAAAGAACTTGGTATAAATATTAAAAGCATAAAAGAAGCCGCTTGCCATCCAGATGGTTAGCGGCTTTTCTTTTTGCCGATAACTATATTGAATACAAAACGTTATCTATGCACTATAATTTATCATGGAAAACAAGATTAAAATTGCAGTACTTGACGATTATCAGCAGGTTGCATTTAAGATGGCAAACTGGGATAATGTAAAATCAAATGCAGATGTGAGCGTATTTAATGATCATGTTGCTGACGAGGCAGCAGTTGTTGAACGACTGATATCTTTTGATGTTGTTTGCGTAATGCGCGAGCGTACGCCATTAACACATAATATCCTGTCACAATTGCCTAATTTAAAATTGATTGTTTCAACCGGCGCACGCAATGCATCCATAGATAACCAGGCGGTGGCCGATTTCGGTATCGAACTTAAACATACCCGTTACCTGGCAACTGGTGCGCCAGAAATTACCTGGGCTTTGTTAATGGCCTTGGCGAAACATATACCTCAAGAAAGTGGGAACTTTAAATCCGGTGGTTGGCAGCAAACAATAGGTATGGATCTGGCGGGAAAAACCATCGGCATTGTGGGCTTAGGCCGCGTAGGCGATAAAATTGCACAGTTCGCTAAGGCTTTTGATATGAAAATCATTGCCTGGAGCCAGAACCTTACAGTAGAAAAGGCTGAAGCAGCAGGAGCGACCCTTGTTAGTAAAGAAGAACTGTTTAAGCAAGCTGATTTTGTTACTGTGCACTTAGTACTCAGTGATCGCACACGCGGGATCATCGGCAAACAGGAATTTGAACTGATGAAATCAACAGCGCTTTTTATCAATACATCGCGTGGGCCTTTGGTTAATGAGCAAGCATTGATTGAAATCCTTCAACAAAATAAAATTGCAGGTGCAGCTGTCGATGTTTTTGATCAGGAACCGTTGCCGGCAGACCATCCCATACGTAAACTGGATAACCTGCTGGCCACGTCGCATATTGGTTATGTAACAGAAAATACCTACCGCTTATTTTATGGCGATACTGTTAATATTTTAGAGGAGTGGCTAGGTAATCAATAATTTGTCGGCTTAAAAAGATCCTCTTCGGCCGCCGCCCCGGCCACCTCCGCCATTTCTAAACCCTCCCGGTTGCCGGCCGCCTGCAAACTTTTGCAGGCGCAGCGTAAACGAGAGCAGAAAGTATCGCCCCAAACGATTGGTACGCGTATCGATGATCTGGTTGCTACTTACCGTTCTCGTAATCCCGGTATTTTCGTTAAACAAGTCGAAGCCCTGTAATCTCAATGATGCGATATGTTTCTTCAAAAACTGATATTCAACATAAGTACTTAACAGAGTAGGATTGGCCTTCACAGTACTGCTAAAACCGTGGTTAATGGTCTGTGTAAGATTATAACCCAGTATCAAATCATACCAAAAGAAATTACGGCCATCCAAACCCATTGTCCAGGTTCGGGCATCTCCGTTTACTGTAGAAGGAATGCTATATTTAGTTGTGTTAGCGCTGTAGTTGGCGCTTACCTCGGTATCCATAATGCTATCTAAATCGATCCTGATTTTTGCACCTTGGTTCCATACTAAGTTTTTGCTCAGGTTGCGTTCACTCTCAACAAAGCTGATATTATTATTGTAAGTAGCACCACCATTAATACTCACCGTGTATTTACGATTGGCAAATGGTTTTGAAAATGAGTAATTACCCGTTACCGAGTAAAAACCATTGGTATTTAAATAACGGGTTTCCTGTGCCGTACTATCTTTTTTATCGCCGGGGTTAAGCACATTATTGGCAACGGGTTGGGTATTGGTTACTATTTTATTTTGCGTTTCATTAAAAGTTACATTGGTAAATAGGGAATTACCACTTTTAATATCAAACTGATTATAACGGATGGTAATGTTATTAGCAAACTCCGGTTTCAAATTCGGGTTACCATAAACAATATTCTGCGGATTTGAATAATCAGGTTGCGCCTGCAGCTGCGTAAAGCTAGGCATATTATTGGTACCGCTGTAGTTGAAGTTAAAGGTATGGTTCTTGGCAAAATTGTAAACAAAATGGGCGGTAGGTACCAGGTTAAAAGTGTGTGTTGAAGTTTCCAAATTATGGGATTCACCATCCAGCGAAGTAGGTTTGGCAACTAAGCCAATGGTATAATTATATTTCGGTTTTACACCACGAAGGTTTAAACCGAAGGCATTGGTTATAAATTGGTAGTTATAAACGGTACTTAATGAATCGATATAAGTAGCCGCATGCGTAACCGGATCAATCCTATAATTTAACCTGTTATTATCGGTATTGGTATAACTATAAGTATAATTGGCTTCGAGGTAAGTGGTTTTGCCAATAGGCTCGATGTATGATGCGTGGGCATTTACCTTCTGCGAACTATTGCTCGTATTAATCTGCTGATAAAGTGGCACAATGATCGAGTCTTTTTGGGTATTATATTGGTCGTCCAGATCTGATGAGCTTTTCGATAAATTTACGCTACCCGAAACGCTAAAGTTGCGACCTTTTTTATGGAATTTATGGTTATACAAAACATTGGCGCCGCCCGTTGGCGAATTGCCATTGGTAACACTGTAGTCCGTACCATTTGTTATCGTATTCAACCTGCTATTTGAGAAAATATCGTTATTTACGTCATTAGATGAGCTATACGAGAAACTAGGATTCACCTTAAGATAGTTGGCCGTGTCTATCTTATACTCCATATTAAAATCAAAACGGTGATTAATAGTACTATTTTTATCGGTAGTATTATCGTTGTTCAGGATAGATCCACTCTGAAATAAATTTTGCTGCTGCGATGTGGTTTCAGTGGTTTTGTCTTTATCGGCGAAGCTGTAGCTGCCGTAAGTGGTTATCTTTTTTCCCCAATCGTCACGATAGTTAAAACCCAATGATTTATTTACGGTAATACCATTTGCGGTACTGCTTCCGCTACTACTCGCACTACTCTGTGATGCAGCCCGGCCGCCGCCACCGCCACCGCTGCCAGAACTGCCGAAGTTAAAAGCATTGGTATTGTTGTTATTTACGGTCCCTAATAACGAGAGTTGGGTGTCTTCATGAAATTCATTCGCAGATACCTTGGCTACATATCGGTCATCGTTACCTGCCCCAACCATGGCTTGGCCAAATTTGCCATTACGTTTCCCTTTTTGTATCGTAATGTTTAAAATCTTATCCGGGTCACCGGTTTTAATACCGGTTAAATTGGCCTGATCGCCGTAATCATCAATCACCTGGATGTTTTCTACAATGTCGGCGGGCAAATTTTGCGTGGCGGTTTGTACGTCGCCTGTAAAATAGTCCTTGCCATTTACGCGCACTTTAGTAACCTGTTTGCCGTGGGCAGTTACGTTACCGTCTTTATCTACCGATACGCCTGGCAGCTTTTTCAACAAATCCTCAACCGGCGAACCTTCGCGAACTTTATAGGCGCTGGCCTTGTACTCAACAGTATCTTCTTTAATGGTGATTGGGTTAACATCTGTAATGTTAACGGTCTTTAGCATTTTACTTTCTATTACCAGTTTAATAGGGTCGAGCAGAATTGGCTTGGTGCTATTATCCATTACATATCGGCGTACAAAGGTTTGATAGCCCAGGCCAAATACGGTGATCTTAAAGTTTTTGCTAATTACCGACGGAAAAAGAAAAGCACCCTTAACAGACGTGGCCACAATTACGCTGTCCTTATCTGATATTAATTTTACAGTAACACCAGGTACTAAACCTGTTGAATCGGCAACTGTACCAGTAACTACGCGGCCTTGTTGTGCATAAGCCGTGCTGCCCAATAATGTGCTGATGAAAATAAGGAATAGTAGAGTTTTGGTCATGCTAACAGGGGTAAGGGGTTTCCCTATTGACCATGAATATAAACCTTAGTTTAACGCGTTAACTTTATGTCATGTAAATGTTGCACAGCATAACCGAAGCTGTTAGTGTATCCCTTTGCGCTTTAGTAAACCGCCGGTGGTATCATCGATACTCTGTTGTACAATAAAGGCGGCAGGATCAACTTTTAGAATAGCCTGTTTTATAGATGGAATTTCGAGCCGGGTAGCAACAGTAAATATTATATCTCGCGGATCATTAATTTGCCCGTCTTTACCATAACCGCTTTTTCCTTGATAGATAGTAACACCGCGGCCCAGTTTCTGCGTAATAACTCTACGAATCACATCGCTCTTGGTGGATATTACTGTAATACCTGTGTACTGCTCAAAACCATTCAATATAAAATCGATCATTTTTGAGGCGGCCACATAAGTAAGGATAGAGTACAGGGCAGATTCAACTCCTAAGAATAAAGCAGCGGTTGAAAATATAATTACGTTGACAATCAGCACCACATCGCTCACGCTTAATAACTGCGTGCGTTTACTTACCAATACTGCGGCAATTTCGGTACCATCTAATACAGCCCCTGCCCGCATAGCCAGGCCAGAGCCCACACCAATGAAGAAACCTCCAAATACGGCAGTAAGCAATTTATCAGGTGTAACATCAGGGAAATGAATAAAGGCTAAGCACAGCGACAAACCAAAGATGGCAAGCGCGCTTTTTACCGCAAATAATAGCCCCAACCTACGATAGCCCAAATATAGAAAAGGCGCGTTAAGCACAAATATCAGCACAGAAATAGGGAAGCCGGTGGTCTCGGCAATTAACATCGAGATACCTGTTACACCGCCGTCAATAAATTTACTGGATAATAAAAAGCTTTTAAGCCCGATACTCGCGGATAGGATACCTAAAATAATGGAGATGAAATTCTGAAATTCTGCTTTAACAATTTTCATAAAGGTTGATGATGTAAAGGTTATATAACAGGGGGATTGGTGCCTAATTTAGCCAATTAGGCTGGCTTTTAATTACCCTAATTAATTTACTTACCTTAAAAAGACTTACCGAAATAAAACTTTGGTCATCAATTTTATAAAAGTATTTTAGCTAAATAACTGATAAATAGCAGGGCTATGGTAACCGACAATCAGGAATTAATAGATTTTTTATCCGGTAAATCTGAGCACGCATTACTGCTGTTCAATTATTTTACTGATGAGTTTAAAAAATTGGGGAATGATGTGTCTCTGCATCCGGCAAAAACGATGATCGGAATAGCAAATGCACACAAACGCATTGCATGGGTAACCCAATTTGGCAAGGGATTTATACATGTAGTATTCCCGTTTAAACGGGCCTATCCAGATAATTTATGCTTTGTTAAAATAGCGCAGGTTCCGGGAGATGCCAACCAATTTAACCACCATCTTAGAATGAATTTAGTAGAAGATTTGAATGAAGAGGTGCTAAGCTATATGCAACTAGCCTATCTGTCGGTAGAATAGTAACTATTGCATTTTCTGATAGCACTTGTCAATTATCTAAAGCTTATTACATTTATAACATGAATTACCCTATTGAAATTATCCGCAAAACAAGAGAAAATGTTTTGACAATGATTGACGGCTTATCAATCGAACAATTAAATAAAATCCCGGAAGGTTTTAATAATAACTTGATCTGGAACATTGGGCATTTGATTGCTACACAACAAGGTATATGTTACAAACGGGCAGGTTTCCCTCTGGTAATCGATGAAGTATTTTTTGATACTTATAAATCGGGGACGAAACCTGAGGGGCTAGTTGATGAAGCAGGTTTGGAAAATATCAAGCTACTGTTGGTGTCGGCAATAGACCAACTAGAAATTGATTACAACAAGGGCCTATTTACCAACTACCAAACCTGGACAACGCGTTACAATTTTGAAATAACTAACATTGATGAAGCCTTAAACTTTTTGCCATTTCATGAAGGATTACATACGGGCTATATTATGGCTTTAAAAAGGGCATTGAATAGATAAATACTATTCTGACCGTACTTTCTTGATGATCATGCGGCCGCCTTGTTTCATCATTTTTTGCTCTTCGGGGGTAAAGCTTTCTCGTCCGCCAAAATCCTCTACCCAGTAAAGTCCGCTGCGTGCTATGCCTATTTCTTTAAATTCGGGGTTCATAAGGTTGTGGCAGTGGCCTTCACTTCTAAACCAACCATCGTTAACTTCCATGATACTTTGCTGGCCTTCGGCGATGTTCTCACCAATGGCAAAACTTCGATAACCATTAAACTGGTAACCTGCTGCCACAATACGATCTTCGCTGGTTCGGCCATCTTTACTGGTATGGCTAAAATAGTTATGAAAGTTCATATCCTGAGCATGCCCCTGGGCAGATGTTTCAAGTGTATTATTCCAGGTTAAGGGCGGCGCGGGAGGATAGTATTTTTTGCCGCAGCTGCAGCCAACAGTTCGTACTTTATTTATCCGGTATAGAAACTCTTCTTTAAAACGATCACTGGCAGGTAAATCCTGCGACTTTACAAAAGCAACGATGCCTAGCAATAACGCTGTTAAAATTCCACCTATAATCCACCTCTTATTCATACCGTTAACAGACAAAAAAAGCAGTTAATGGTTTAACTGCTTCGATACGGATTCTAACATCTCCGCTTGTAAAATATGATAACGACTGCAACTAAAATAATTGCAACAGCCAGCCCGATTGTATTTAAAGTGATGCTACGCTTTGATTGGCGTTTTTCGGTGTTATTTGCTTGTAGCTGGCTGTGTAATACTTTTTTCTTGGACGCAATTTAGCAGCCATACGCGCCTCCGAGTCGCTGCGCATACTATCTTTCATAAAGGCATAACGTTTCAGTGCTGCAGCCGCTTCTTTTCCGCCGTTGGTACTATTGTATAGGCGGGTATAACTGAGCATCACATCCATTTGCTGGTTTGTAAAACAGTTTGATGATGACAACTCCAGGGCTTCGCGTAAATCGCGGCGAGCTAAATCAAAATCGTGAATATCCATTTTAATGCCTGACAGCGTAATCAACGAGGCTATAATGTTTGTTACATCTCTTTGCTCGCGTGCCATGGTATTCGACTGAAGAATGAACCATTTAGCCGGGCTATATTTTTTCTGATCACGGTAAACTTTAGCCAATCTGTCAAAAGATACCCGAAGGCCAGTACTGTCATCTGCTCTTGAATACTGGTGAATGGCAGATAGGGTATACTTTAAAGCATTTTCCTGATAAGCGGTTTTTACGTCTCTATCTTGTATGGCATCATAGTTCATATAACTCATGGCCATTTGATTATAGAGTCTTGCCTTTAAAGCATTAGACGAAGCTGTATCAATTTGACGCTGCAAACTATCCGTTAGGGAAGATGCGGCACAAATATTAGCGGTAATAAATATGGTGAAAATAAACAGTGATAACTTTTTCATACACAGGCTGATAGAAACACCTATTTGATGTTACTACAATATATTAGCAAAGGTTGTGCCGTGTTGTACGTATAATAGTTAAATAAGTTATAATCAGCTAATAGAATTTATTACTTAAAGTATCACTTTAAGTAATAAGCAAAATATTATCCCAAATAATGGACTATTATTGGCGAGTGATCAATTGTTGATACTTCAATAGCGAATTTTGTACCCATGTACTTCTGTTACGTACAAAATTGAATAGTGTGATGCCACAGATAGCAGTGGTAATACCGGCAAAAACATCTAACATATAGTGATGGCTTGCATAAACTGCGGTAAACCAAATACCAACCATTACGATAGCGAAGAATACGCAAGCAACTTTCATACGGTTTTTGATACCGTAGTATAATACAATTACAGGGTACGATGAATGGAGTGAAGGCATTGCAGCAAACACATTCGAACCCTTGGTATAAATTGATTTAAAGATGCCGGCATGGAAATAGTTATCAAATCGAGCCAGGCCCGCAGTACTGCCTTTAGTCAAGGCGATAAAATGAAACCCATGCTCTTGTATAAACCAAGGCGGAGCAGCCGGGAAGGCGTAATAAACGACGAATCCTAATAAATTTACCAGGAAGAAGGTAAGGGAGAAACCTAAGAATTCGCCCGGTTCGGCAAATAATAAGTAGGCGGCAAATCCAAGGGGAACCGGGATCCAGCACAAATAGAATAAGCCCGTAACCACATCCAGCCAGGTACGGCTGTTAGCTTTCAGGTATTCGTTGGGTGTTAATATAGTGCCGTTGGTACGGATCCCAAAAAGATGTTTTTCGGCATGATAAAGGTCGCCTATGTGAACCGCGTTATAATGATAATTAGGGAAAGCCTTCATATAGTCAAACACAATCCAGTAAACTATAAATATGGCAAACCCCGTAACAAACCTGCGTGTGTAGCCAGATAAATAGTACAAACCATTGACCAGGCCAATAAGTACCAGCTGATCAACTTTAAAACCAACCATAACGCTCGACAATGCTACATAAGCAATCGACAGCATCACAAGGGTTATGGCTGTTTTTATTTTTACCGGCGGAAATAGTTCTGCTTTGGAATAGAAACCCATCTTTTACTTTTGGCTCTCAAAATCAGAGCGAAATACTTTATCCCACAACGCCGAACTTACACCGTACCCTTTAGATGGATCCTGGTAATGGTGCAGCATGTGATGTTTTTTAATTTGTTTCCAGATACCGCCTTTAAAGTTAAAGTGGTGGATGGCATAGTGGCCAATATCATAAACTAAATAACCAGCGATAAAAGAAGCGAAGAATGCGTAAACATCTTCGTGCAATGGCAATATTGCCCTAAACAAAAAGAAGAAGCCCAATGCCAAAGGAATACTTGCCGATGGTGGCATTACTAAACGTTTTTTATCACTTGGGTAATCATGATGTACCCCATGAAATATAAAATGCAGGCGCAAAGCCCATTCTGCTTTAGGTACAAAGTGGAATACAAAGCGATGTAATACATATTCGGTAAAGGTCCAGATAAATAATCCCGATACCAGCAGGATTAATATACGGCCTATTGATTGGTGCGCATCAAATATGGCCATGTACAGGCAATATAATATTACCGGTAAATAAATAATAACGGGTACAAAAAAATGAACCTTTGATAAGCTTTCTAATAAAGTGCTCTTAAACATTCGTACCGACTCTTCCGAGTTTGACACATAATTCTTTTTCATTGCTAATCAGGGTTTAAATCTATCTACTATTTCTTGTCCGGTGGCCGGGTCTGTTCCTTTAATTTCAACGTATACCACGTTAGGCAACCAAAACGATCCGCCTTCAATTTTTACAAAAATACGATTAAGTATGGCTTGTTTCTGTGCAATTGTAGCGTAAATGTGATATTTACCATCTGCTGACTTCATCAGCGTAAGCGGATATTTTTTATAGGAGACAAAACGGATATCGTATTTGCCATTACCCAATGCTTTTTGAGATAACCCGTAAGCAAATTTACGCTGTATATAGCTTAACTCTTCACGTTGCCCGTTTTCGTTATACCTAATCCAGTAAGGGTGTATAGGTTGTTCATCATCTATCTGCCCGTCTTTACCTACATTTAACTCATAAACAATGGTGTTGGTATTAGGATCACGCTGTACGTAAAACAAATGGCCAACATTATTTGGAAGCGCAGGATAGTTAACAGCAGGCTTAACCTTCTTTCTCAACGTATCTGTAGCCAGATACTTATTGGCAGTGGCAGCATATAGAGCCGGTTTACTTGTTATAAATAGACCTGCGCAAAGCGCCAAAATTAAATTGTGTTTCTTCAAATCAAAAAATTATTTCTTAGCATTTTCCTTTTCCAGTAAGCTTTTTTTGGCATCCATCAACCTGTTAAAGGCGGTAATGTTGGTCAAAAATGCTAAAGCTACAATAGGAATTGTAAATATAGACATGGTTTCAAATATGTGATATTTAATACCGGGGATATACAATTTATAATCGCCACCAATATATAGCGATGATACGCCGCAAAGTATAGCACACAGGCCAATGGTGATTACACGTTCGGGGCGTTGCATTAACCCGCCTTTACATTCAATACCTAATCCTTCGGCGCGGGCACGTACATAACTAACCATCATAGAGCCAATTAATGCAATAAACGCAAACAGCGAGCTTAAAAAATAATGGTGAGCTACCAGGTACCAGCAGATACCTAAGAACATGATCAATTCGCTATAACGGTCAACCACAGAATCATACAGGGCACCGAAAGTAGATTTCATATTACCTAATCGGGCAACCTGCCCATCGAGCATATCAAATAAACCTGCAAAAAGGATTAAGCCACCAGCCCAGCCCACGTACGTTAAATCGCCGCGGTTACCTTCTTCGGCACCAAAAATAAAAATCACAGCTACGCCAACGTTCAGCATAAAGCCGATAGTTGTTACCGCGTTTGGCGTAAGGCCAAACTTAATAAGCACTTTAACAAAAGGATCTATTACTTTATAGATACTTAGTTGAAGTGTGGTACGTAAGGATGTTGTTTGCTGTTCCATATGATAATGCCAGTTTTGCAAAGTTAAAAATTGAAATCGACTCTTGCGCGTATTCCCCACTCAGAAACGTTAGGATTATCTAAATAATCGAAACGTCTTACCAGATCTACACGAATAAATTTAAAAATATTTTCGATACCTACACTACCCTCAACGTAAGGTTTATTCCCCATTGCGTAAGTAATAGGAACGCCGTTAGCGGCAACCGGCAGTTGGTATAATGATGGATGTATTGATGGATTATTTTCGGCCCTTAAACTGCCGTATAAAACCTTGGCAGAAAGTGTTTCGCGCCATTTTAGTTTCTTAAACAATGGTATCTTGTTAAAAAAGAAGCCATTAAAATGCTGATCTATTTTAAAGCTCGCGTAATGATCGTTCACAAACTCTAAAAAGTTCATCAGGTTAAATGAATCGATATCGTACGCATAGGTTTGGTTGGCTTGTGGAATACTCAGCAATGGGTAAGGAACCTGGCCGAAGATATTACCGCCTTCCAGTGAAATATCAGCATAGCCTAATTGCGAAAAATAAGTATGCTTATCAATACGTAAGCGAACACGTGTATAATTGTACTCGCCCCTTAAAACATCTTTAAAGCCTTGCGCAATATTAAGCGTGAAGATAGGATAGCGGGTATAAATTGGCGTACGGTAAAGTTTACCCTGGTAAAATTGTTCATGCGGTGCATAGCGCAATTGCAGGGTAGCCTCGGTAGTTGTAAGATCGTTAATTGAATTAGGCTGGCCATCTACAGTATTGCTAAAATACAATGAGCCAGCCGGTGACTGTGTCCATTTTCTAAAACCAAGGGCGTAAGAGAAATGGCTTTCAAACTCTTTTACGTAATCTAACCTGTAGTAATCGTTATACAGATACTTATCATTTACACCACGTTTAAATGAAAGCAGGAAGTTATCTTCCTCAACAAATTGTAAATCCTCACCCGGTATTTTTGTATCGCGCTGAAAGCTTGCCCTTATATAATTCTGTGGAAAGGCGTATATGGACTTATCATTTAATGAGTAAGTACCGCTTAAAAAGTACTTCCATTTTTCGTCCTTAAAACCATAAGCAGCATAAGTTTCAAAATAATAGCGTTTACTTAAAGCAGGGGTAGACCGGCCACCGAAACGTAGTTTCAGACCCTCTACCGGGTTAAAGCTATAAAATGTATTGGCAGGCCCAATTTCAAACGGCCCTAATGATTTATAACCAGCCAGTAAGAGTGTAGCAATGTCGGCAGTTCTTCTATATGAAGGCATGCGTTTGAGGCTATCAACGTTGGCATAAACTTTTGATTCGGCTTTACTTAACGTATCCAGCCTGTTTTCTCTCCAAAATTGCTCACTGCGGTGTTTAACCTCATCTGATAGGGCAATTGCGCTCGCTTGATACGTTGTATCAGGATGTGGCTTATTAACCGCGTAATTTTTATAAGTGACGGTACGCTCTCCAAAAATTCCGTGGTCGCCATTTTTCTTGGTGCCAAAATCGGCACGTGCGTCGCTTTTGCTTAAGTGCCAGCGTCCGTCGGGGTTTTGTTCATAATCCTGTCGCACATTCATGGTGCGCACCCAGTTAAGGTTAATGTCCTTGTTGGTAGTTAAGTCGACTTTTTGCACCGCATAGTTGCCATCTAATGTGATATAGATATCACCCTCAAACAGCATATCTGTTGTATTACGTGGGGTAAAGCTCAATCTGATCAGTTTGGTGTCCCCAACTTTAACGGTATCAGTAATAAAGAATTTGTAGAATGTCGGTGCTTCATCAGCAATAGGGCTGAGAAACATATTGGTCATCAAAAAGATGTTGTTCTTGTAGATGTCGACGTCTGCGTAAAGGCGCTTAAAATAGGTTCCGAAGCCTTCGCTATCCATAAAGTTACCGAAGTCGACACTCTTTTTACCCAGGATAACTGTTTTATCTTTCTCCGGATTTTTACGGTAATAATACTGGCTCAACTTCTCGTCCATAAATACGGGTAATATGGTTTTACCCGGCAGCGTAGTGCTATCTTTATTATCCAAAAAGAATTTATATTTTCTGAAGAATTTCTTATCAGATAGCTTCTCAGACACATTAATGAACGACATCTGCGTCTTTTCATAAGCCTTGTATTCTACATAATCATAGCTCTCCGGCCTGTTCTTTGGCTTATTGGCAATTACTTTACGGATTAGCTCAACAGCAGGATTATCCTTATTATGATACTTCTCTTTTTTGGCGGACTTAATAACAACTTCATTAAGCTGTTTGGCGACAGGAACTAACTTTACGTTGATAACCTGCTCTTTACCTGGTTCAACATCAAAGGTTGCGGTAGTGTAACCTACTGTAGAAACAGTTAATTTGGAATATTGCTTAGCCGATGTTAAACTGAAGTTACCTTGATCATCGGTATTCATACCGATGCTGCTGCCTGTAAAAGCTACGGTAACGTAAGATAGGGGGCGGTGGGTTTTAGCATCAGTTACCGTACCACTAACTACTGTATTTTGCGCAAAAATTACAGTAGAAGAGGTTACGAATAACAGGACTAGTAGAAATCTAATATAAATCATTTATGAAGCCAGTATGCCGTTTCGGTTGATGTATTTTCTTATTCTGCTTGGATAGCTTACAGGCTAAATTGTGCGGCAAAATCAGATCAGACAGTATTAACAAACCGAGGTTTAATCCAACAAGCAAAGTTTAAAAATTAATTGTTTTTATTTGTTGGATCAAAGTCAAAATTAATCAAATGATTGATTAATTTTTATAAGACTGTCAAAAAACACTGGTATAAATATGATTGATAATAACGGATTGGCTCAGATAATTAACAAACATTAACAGTTTTCAATTATTAGAATGGACTAGGGGCGATCTCATTGCTAATTGAAGTATGAAGTATAGCGCATAAAAAAACCGTCCCAATTATTATCGGGACGGTTTTTTGTATGAAGATGCTTACAGCGCTTCTATTAGGTCTTGATAGTAATCTAAGCCCAGGTGGGTGATTAGATCTTCGCCCATCATGTGACGTAATGTGTTCTGTAATTTCATTAATTGCTTAAAGATGTCATGCTCCGGACGTAAGCCTGGTGCTGCTTGTGGTGATTTCAGGTAGAAAGATAACCACTCCTGGATACCGCTCATGCCTGCACGTTTAGCTAAATCGCTGAACAATGCTAAGTCTAAACCAACTGGTGCTGCTAGGATAGAGTCGCGGCAAAGGAAGTTGATTTTGATTTGCATTTGGTAACCCAACCATCCAAAGATGTCGATGTTATCCCAGCTTTCTTTGTTATCACCGTGAGGAGGGTAGTAGTTGATACGCACTTTGTGGTATAACTCACCGTACAACTCAGGGTTAAGCTCTGGTTGGAAAATTTCTTCCAATACGCTTAATTTAGATACTTCTTTAGTTTTAAAGTTATCCGGATCATCTAAAACCCAACCATCGCGGTTACCCAGGATGTTGGTAGAGAACCAGCCTTTAACACCTAATGAACGTGCTGCTAAACCAGGAGCAAGGATTGTTTTCATCAAGGTTTGGCCTGTTTTGAAATCTTTACCTGCGATTGGAGTTTCAGTTAATTTAGAAAGTTCAACCATTGCCGGGATATCAACTGTTAAGTTAGGAGCGCCATTTGCAAACGGTACACCTAATTTTAAAGCTGCATAAGCATAAAGCATGCTTGGTGAAATTAATTTATCATCAGCAGCTAAACCAGCTTCAAAGTTAGCAAGGGTCATGTGTACATCGCTCTCTTCGAAATAAATTTCGGTTGAACCGCACCATAAAAGTACTACACGGTTTAAGCCGTGTGCTGCTTTAAAGTTTTCGATATCAGCCATTAATTGCTGAGCTAACTCTAAACGTGTACCAGTTTTAACGTGCTCACCATCTAAATTTTTAGCATAATTTTTATCAAAAGCAGCCTTCATAGGCACAATTGCTTCTAATTCGTCTTTAACGCCATTTAACAGGTCTTTTTCTAAAACCTTCGCGTGTACAGCTGCTTCATAAACGTTGTCGCTGTAAACATCCCATCCACCAAAAACGATGTCGTTAAGATTTGCCAATGGCACGAAGTCTTTAATCTTCGGGTATTTATTTTCAGTTCTTTTTCCAATACGGATATTTCCCATTTGGGTTAATGCCCCAATTGGTTGTGCTAAGCCCTTATTAACAGCAATTACGCCGGCAATTAAAGTAGTGGCTACTGCACCTAAACCTGGTATTAAGATACCCAGTTTACCTTCAGCAGGTTGAACGTTATTTTTCATTTATTATAATTTATTATTCGAGTTCAATTTATTTTAACCATTTGTGTTCTTTGTACCACTTAATGGTTTCTTCCAGGCCTTTATCTAAATTATAAAGAGGGTAGAAGCCCAGCTCTTGTTTTGCGGCTTCGATGCTACAGGCCCAATTGGCACCCAGTAATTCATTTAGCTTATCGCGGTTTAAAGCTGGTGTTTTGCGGCTCAAAGAACTAACTTTTTCTGTTATCGATGCAACTAATTTTACAAACGTGACAGGTAGATGAAACTTGATGGTTTTGAACTGGAGTATATCTTTGATGATATTTGCCATTTCGTACCGGGTATAAAAGTTGCCATCGGCTATATTGTAAGTACGTTTGTCGCCGCCGTATAAGGCTTTCATTGTGGCCACTGCCAAATCTTTAACATATATAAAGCTCAGTTTTTGTTCGGCCTGGCCAATATAGGGCTCAAAACCTTTAACAATCTGCTTTATGACAATAAAAATATCGCGTTCGCGTGGCCCAAACACAGCTGTCGGTCTTAAAATAGTATAGTTTAAGTCTGGGATATTCTTTAGTTCTTTTTCAGCAAGTAATTTACTACGGCCATATTGTGTAACCGGATGCGGTTCATCCCCCTCGGATATCATCCCATTAAGGGTAGGTAATGGGCCCACTGCTGCCAGGCTGCTCATAAAAACAAACTTTTTAACACCTGCAGCAGCCGCCGCTTTAGCCAAATTTGCGGTATATGTTGCGTTTATGTGGTTATACTGTGCTTGTGATTTAGCTTTTGTTACCCCAGCCGCATGTACAATATAATCGTATTGGTTAGTCTTTATTTCCGCTGTTAAAGCTGCAATATCGCCAAACTTTGGGTAGGTAAATTTAATGTTTAAATCTTTTAAATGATCTGTTTTACTGTTTTTTCTTACAGCTACAAATACATCCAAATTTTGGCTTAGCGCCTCAACAATTAAATGGTATCCTACAAATCCGCTGGCGCCGGTTATTAAAACCCGCTCCCTCATATTGCTTTCTCATATAAGCGGTATGTTTTATAAGGATCACCGTTAATATCCAAAAGCGCCTTATTCATCATATCGTTGTTTTCAAGTATCCAGCCCGCTTCGGCATATTTAAGGCCTTTAAGCTTGTATTCTTTAATCACATTACCATAAAGCACGGCTTCAATACCACGTTTACGATAACCTTCAATTACACCTAAAGCATAAATACGAATACCTTTAATCTTCTTTTTACCCAATAACAGCTTAAAAATACCGGTAGGCAATAAGCGGCCACGTTTAATTTTGATTAAGATCTCGTTAATATTGGGTACAGTTAACGAAAAACCAACCACCTTGCCTTCATGCTCTGCTATACTGCAAAAGTCTGGGTCAACAACTAATTTAAGGTCGTTAGCCAGGTAAAAGAATTCTTCGTCCGTCAGTGGCACAAAACCTGTATTACTATCCCAGGCCGAGTTATAAACTTTATGCAGGGCTTCGGCTTCTTCCTTAAATTTCTTTAGGTTTAGCTTACGGATGGTAATATTACTGCGATTTAAACGCTCTTCTAAAGCGCCCAATAGTTTGAATGAGCGCTCGTTATAACCCTCATCGCCAAATATGTAGGCAATAAGATCTATCTTTTTTTCAAGGCCTTGTCTTTTAATCAGGTCTTCATAATAAGGATAGTTGTAGGTCATCTGCATTACAGGCGGGCTGTCAAATCCTTTAACCAGTAAACCGCTTGGCTCATTGGTAGAGAAGTTTACCGGGCCTATAATGGTGCTCAGCTTTCTATCTTTCAACCATTTAATGGCTGTTTTAAATAATTCATCGGCTACTTCTGTACTATTAATGGCATCAAAAAAACCAAAAAAGCCATCATTGGCTTTGTTAAATTCGTTATGATGGTTATTTAATATCGCGGTTATTCTACCAACGATTTTATTGTCTTGATAGGCGAGAAAGCTTTGTAATGAATTATGCTTTAAAAACGGATGCTTGGTAAGCAGGTCTCTTTGGGCGATAAAAAGTTCGGGAACGTAGTTCGGGTCGTTTTTATAAAGATCGTGGGGGAAATCAATAAAAGCTGTTAGTTCCTTTTTGGAACTAACAGGTATAATATTTATCATATCTTTTCTTTGACAGAATTGACACCAACTTCTTTGCAGGCTCTTGAAATTTTATCTACGGCTTCTTCAATTTGGGCAAATGTATGGGTTGCCATTAACGAGAAACGTATTAAAGAGGAATCTGAAGGTACAGCAGGAGAAACCACAGGGTTAACAAACACACCTGCATCCTGCAGCAGTTTGGTTACCATAAATGTCTTGTGGTTGTCGCGTATATATATAGGTAATATAGGGCTTTCGGTAGGGCCAAGGTCAAAGCCTTCTTCCAATAAAAGTTTCATGGCATAATTAGTATTATCCCAAAGTTTCTGAATCCTTTCAGGCTCAGATTCAATAATATCTAACGCAGCAATAACACTGGCAACAGAGCCTGGGGTCATACTTGCGCTAAACATCAACGAACGTGCCCTGTGTTTTAAATAATCAATGGTTTCATAATCACTCGCGATAAAACCACCTAATGAGGCAAATGACTTACTGAAGGTTCCCATAATCAGGTCAACATCTTCGGTTAAACCGAAATGCGATGAGGTACCGGCACCTTTATGGCCGATAACACCTAAACTATGTGCATCATCAACCATGATGTTGGCGCCATATTGGTCTGCAATTTTAACTAACTCAGGTAATTTAACCAGGTCGCCTTCCATACTAAATATACCGTCAACTGCAATCAGCTTAACGGCTTCTTCCGGCAACAGGCTCAGCTTGCGCTGTAAATCCTGCATGTCGTTATGTGCATATTTAATAACTCTCGAAAAAGATAAACGGCTTCCATCAATAATAGAGGCATGGTCAAATTCATCAAGTATCAGATAGTCATTACGACCGGTGATGCTTGAAAGTACACCCAGGTTAACTTGAAATCCTGTGCTAAACAAAACAGCAGCTTCTTTACCTACGTAAGCAGCCAGTCTGTTTTCTAATTCGATGTGAATATCAAGCGTTCCGTTTAAAAAACGAGAACCAGCACATCCGGTACCGTATTTGTCTATAGCTTTTTTAGAAGCTTCTATAATAGCGGGATGGTTGGTTAAACCCAGATAAGAGTTTGATCCAAACATTAATACCCGCTTGCCATTGATAATAACCTCAGTGTCTTGACCAGATTCAATTGGCCTGAAAAAGGGATATATACCTGTTTCCCGGGCTGCAGCTGCCTCCGTAAACTGAGCGATTTTATCATGTAGTTTTTTACCCATGTATTAACTCTGCTTAAATTTTTTGTAAAAATACCATGAAAAAGCTTATAACTTATACTTGGCGTGTAATTTTTTTGCACATCATTACGTAGCGTAATAAAATACCAACGGGCAAATTAATTAAAAATTTATTTTATCCTGTAATCTAAAACAAAATATTTTCCGCCTAAACACGTATTTCCCAAGATCTGACATTCGTAAATTCTTCTGTGTTTGAGTTTTGTAAAGTTTTTATAAGTTTTTTTTCAAGAGATAAACTTATCTTGCAAATATGTGTTTCTATAGCATCAACCACCTGCATGAAAAAAAGTTACTACTCACTATTTTTATTTTTGCTGTGTGCATCCAATAATCTTTGGGCACAAACCAATACCGATACTATAAGCCGTAATTTAACATTGCAGCAATGTATAGATTTCGCGTTGCGTAACCAACCCGCGGTAAGGCAAGCCGCCATTGACGAGCAAATTAATGAACGCGATATCAGGATCGGCCTTTCGGGTTGGTTGCCACAGGTAACAACGAACGGCAGCTACAATTATTATTTTCAAAGCGCTGCACGCACACTTGCTACATCGAGTGCTACCACCGGCACTGGTACCAACACTGGCTCGGGAACTAATACAGGGGGGACGGGAACTGGTACCGGTACAGGCGGTACCACCGGAGGTACTTCGGGCACGGGTACGTCAACCACTACTCCGGTTTCATCTGTAGGTGGGATAGCACGCAACGTAAGCAGTGTAACTTTCTCAGCCAGCCAAACTATCTATAATAATGATGTATTTCTGGCCGCCCGTGCATCCAAGTATTCGAGACTGTATTATAAAGAAGGAACTGAAATAAGCCAAATCGCAGTGGTATCGGACGTAAGTAAATCTTTTTTTGATGTATTGCTTTCAGAAAAACAACTGGATATACTTAATGAAGATATCAAAAGATTACAACGAAGCCAAAAAGACGCGCTCAGCCGCTACACGGCCGGTGTATCTGATAAAACCGATTATAAACAAGCTACCATTTCTCTAAACAACTCGGTTGCCAGCCGCAAGCAAACAGAGGAAGCAATTAAAAGTAAAACTGCTTTTTTAAAACAGGTGATGGGCTTACCGGCCGAAAAGCAATTGAACCTGCAATATGATTCGACCCGTTATACCCAGGAAGCTGTAATTGATACCAACCAAACCCTTAATGTAGAAAACAGGGTAGAATATCGCCAGCTGGCTGCTCAAAAAAACCTGCAGCTTTTAAATGTAAGCTATTACAAATTTGGCTGGCTCCCGTCGCTATCGGCTGTAGGTAGTTATAATCTGCTATATGCTAACGATCATTTTTCTGATCAGTATAATAATAACTTTCCAACCTCATTAGTGGGCCTTAGCCTAAGCATGCCCATTTTTACGGGTACTAAGCGTTTGCAAAATCTAAGCAAAGCCAAATTACAGGCAGATAGGGTAGACTTAGACATTTTGAACACCAGGAACGTAATTAATACAGAGTATGTGCAAGCCGTAGCTGCTTATAAAAGCAACTACACCAATTGGATATTACTTAAGCAAAATGTCGATCTGGCAAAAGAAGTGTACCACGTGGTAGAACTACAGTACCGCGAAGGCATAAAAACGTACCTCGACGTTATTGTTTCGCAATCAGACCTGCGTACCGCAGAACTAAACTATTATAATGCGCTGTTTACATTACTATCCAGCAAAATTGATTTAGAGAAGGCTTTAGGAATTTTACCAGTAAGATAATCAACCATATGAATATAAGATACTTAAGTTTAACCGCAGCAGTAAGTGTAGCTTTATTGGCTTCCTGTAAACAACAGGGTAAACAAAACGCAGCATTTCCACCAACACCGGTGTCTGTTACCGAAGCAAAAACTGCAGATGCTGTTTATTATGATCCGTTCCAGGGGACAGTTGTAGCCTTAAATAGTGTTGAATTACGCAGCCAGGTAGCAGGGTTTATAACCGGCATTTTTTTTAAAGAAGGTGATGTTGTACAAAAAGGTAAGGAGCTATACGAAATTGACCGCCGTAAATATGTGGCGGCTTATGAGCAGGCCAAAGCCAACGTAGCCAGTGCAGAAGCCAACTTAGTTAAAGCACAAAAAGATGCTGATAGATATGACTACCTTTTAAAGCAAGATGCAGTTGCCCGCCAAACTTATGATCAGGCGGTTGCCGCTCTGGCAACAAACAAGGCACAGCTTGCCGTGGCTAAAGCTGGTGTATTATCGGCCCAAACAGATCTTTCTTATTCTATAATTACGGCTCCGTTTACTGGTCGTATTGGTATATCACAGGTTAGGCTAGGTGCACAGGTAACGCCAGGTACTACCTTGTTAAATACCATATCTACAGAACACCCAATCGCGGTAGATATCATCGTGAATGAGCAGGATCTTCCGCGCTTTTACGCTTTTCAGAAAAGCAGCACGGATTCTACCTTCAAACTTCAGCTTTCTGACGGTACACCCTACAATAAGCCAGGCAAGGTATTCGCCATAGACAGGGGTGTAAATAATCAGACAGGTAGTATTAAAGTGCGTATCAAATTTGATAATGAAAAAGATATTTTAAAGGATGGCATGGCCGGCGTTGTCAATGTATTGAATAGTGAATCGGGTGAGCGGGTGCAGATACCATTTAAATCCATCACCGAGCAAATGGGCGAGTACTTTGTATTTACTGCCGATGATACCGTTGCGCATCAGCATAAAGTAATGATTGGCCCCCGTATTAAAGACCAGATCGTGATATTACACGGATTAAAAACTGGCGATAAAGTGATCACAGATGGTTTTCAGCGCTTAAAAGACGGCGGCAAAATAACACTGGGCGCGCCTCAGCAACAACCTGCTCCAGGAGCTAAACAACAAGCAAAATAATACCGGTAACCAGAATATAAAAAGATGATCGCAGATACCTTTATACGCAGGCCGGTAACAGCTATTGTAATATCAATAGTAATTGTAGTAGTGGGCTTACTGGCCATGAGCAGTTTACCGATAGGCCAATATCCCGAAATTACGCCGCCAACCGCCCAAGTAACAGCAACTTATACCGGTGCCGATGCATTGACAGTAGAGCAAACCGTAGCCACCCCAATTGAGGTACAGGTTAACGGCACACCCGGCATGACTTATCTGCAAAGTAATAGCAGCAGCAACGGCCAAATGAGTATGACCGTTAACTTTGAAGTTGGTACGGACATTAACATTGCGGCACTCGACGTACAAAACCGTGTTGGTATTGCCACACCTACTTTGCCGCAAGAAGTACAGCGTTTGGGCTTAACTGTACGTAAACGTAACCCAAGTATCCTGATGCTGGTTGCGATATACTCGCCCAACGGCAGTCACAGTGTTCCATTTTTAGATAACTATACCAACGTATTTATAAGGGATGCCTTATTACGTACCAAAGGCGTTGGTGACGTGTTTACGCGTGCCGATGACTTTAGTATGCGGATCTGGCTTAAACCAGATAAGCTGGCAGCCCTCGGTATGACTGCAACCGATGTTACAGCGGCATTAAATGAACAAAACGTACAGGTTGCAGCAGGTACAGTTGGAGCCCCTCCGCAAGAGAACGGACAAACATTTGAATATACCGTGCTTACCAAAGGACGTTTGGTTAAGCCCCAAGAATTTGAAAACGTTATTGTACGCACCATACCCAGTACGGGTGCAGTTGTACATTTAAAAGACGTAGCAAGGGTTGATCTGGGTAAGTTTAATTACTCTGGTAACTCATTTGTTGATGGTAAACGAGCATCATACTTACTGGTTTACCAGGCACCAAACAGTAACTCGCTCGAGACTGCTGATGGCGTATATGCGACCATGAATGAACTTAAAAAATCTTTCCCTGCTGGAGTTGATTACGTTGTTCCGTTCGAATCTGTAACCGTTGTAAAAGTATCCGTAAGCGAAGTGGTAGAAACTTTGGTTATCGCCTTGGTATTAGTAATCATCGTGGTGTTCCTTTTCCTGCAAAGCTGGCGGGCTACCTTGATCCCGGTGCTGGCTATTCCGGTATCCATTATCGGTACGTTTATCTTCTTTATCCCTTTAGGGTTCACTATTAATACGTTAACGCTATTTGGTTTTGTACTGGCTATAGGTATTGTGGTGGATGATGCCATTGTAGTGGTAGAGGCCGTACAACATTATATAGATGAAGAGAAGATGTCGCCAAGGGACGCGACGGAACATGCCATGGCGGATATTTCTGCGCCGGTTATTGCTATTGCGTTAATATTGGGTGCGGTGTTTGTGCCGGTAGGCTTTGTACCGGGTATTGTTGGGCGATTGTATCAACAGTTTGCCATCACGATCGCAATTTCGGTTTTAATATCAGCATTTATCGCTTTATCATTAACCCCGGCCTTGTGTACTTTGCTTTTACAGCCACACAACCCTGATAAAAAGAAAAACTTTTTGGATAAGTTCTTCGATGTGTTTAATGGTTGGTTTGACCGCGTAACCAATAAATACCGCAACGGTGTTGATCACAGTATTAAGCATTTTAAACTAGTGGGGATTATTCTGCTCTGTATTATTATAGGTGTTGTATTGCTTTTCAAAAATAAGCCGTCAGGCTTTATCCCAACGGAAGATGATGGCCGTGTTTACATTACATATGATTTACCGGAAGCCTCTTCAACACAACGAACGGTTGAAGTATTACATCAGATGATGAAAGTGCTGGATAGCATCCCGGCTGTAGGTCACTACGCTGCGTTGGGTGGATTGAACGCGGTAAACTTTGCCAGTAAATCAAACAGTGCTACCATATTTGTGCAGTTAAAACCCTGGGATCAGCGCGAGAAAAAGCAGGATCAATTATTTTCTCTTGTGCCGATCTTACAAAAACGACTGGCCCGTTTTAAAGAAGCCAACGTTATTGTAATACCGCCGCCTGCTATTCCGGGTTTGGGTAGTACGGCTGGTTTCTCGTTTATCCTGGAAGAAAAAGAGGCTGGGGGAGATATCAAGAACTTTGAACAGGTGCTGCAAAACTTCGTAGCCGCTGCTAACAAAAGGCCTGAGATTGCAAAAGCCTTTACCTTCTTTACCGCGCGAACTCCGGCTTATCAGTTAAACATCGATAGAGAGAAAGCTAAACGTATGGGTGTTTCCGTGTCTGATATTAACGCAGCACTCCAAACCTATATGGGTAGTTCATACATTAATGACTTCACCATCTATGGCCGTAACTTTCACGTGGTGGCGCAGGCTGATACCAATTATCGTACTAACATCCAAAATATCGGACAGTACTTTGTACGTAATCAAGCCGGCACAATGGTACCACTGAGTACAGTAATGTCATACAAAATCATTGAAAATGCGCCGTTAATAACACACTATAACTTGTTTAGATCTGCCGAGGTTGATGGTAACCCTGCGCCGGGATATAGCAGCGGCGATGCTTTGACAGCGTTGAAAGAAGTTGCAGCAGCTACGTTACCGCAAGGTTATGGCTATGAGTTCTCCGGGTTAAGTCGTGAAGAGATTTTATCAGGATCTAAAACCATTTACATCTTTATATTATCCATAGGCTTCGTATTCTTATTCCTAGCGGCATTGTACGAGAGTTGGTCTGTGCCATTCTCGGTGTTACTCGCTGTGCCATTAGGTGCATTTGGAGCGATACTCTTTTTAACCTTGCAACCATCCTTAACTAATAACGTATATGCGCAAATTGGTTTGATAACGCTCATCGGGCTCTCGGCCAAAAACGCGATCCTGATTGTTGAGTTTGCCAAAGAGCGTGTAGATGGTGGGATGGAGCTGGAGCAAGCCACGCTCGATGCGGTACGATTACGTCTGCGACCGATTATTATGACCTCTCTAGCCTTTATATTAGGTGTAGCGCCATTGTTATTTGCATCGGGTGCAGGTGCCGAAGCTCGTAAAACCATTGGTTGGACAGTATTTGGTGGGATGCTTGCGGCCACATCGATGGCTATTTTTATAGTGCCTGTGTTATTCTACGTAATTACCAAGTTTGCCTATGGTGAAGAAAAACTGAAAGCATTACAAGAAGCACATAAAGATGACGAGCAGAAATTCTCGCAGCATTAATAGAAAAATATGATTTATGATAGAAAAAAGGAAGCACAGCTTCCCTTTTTTGTTTGGCACCGTGCCAAAATTAGTGGTATCATTAAACCAAAATTTGCTTATTAGTACATAAAGTGTATCCTATCCGTTACAATTACAATTTTTTCAATGGTACACCTTAACATTATTTTAACAATAAAACGTACAGCCATTATATTAAAAAGGCAGATATACTAAATACCTGTTTTTCAGCTTGAATAAGGTGCTTTTTAGCTGTTATTTTTAACCTTAGGGCTTACTAACAAATGTTAAAAATCATTGAAATTAGCGTCAATGGCAAAGTATTTGCCTAAGTGGACTTGAATAACAATCTAATAATTGTTCACTAAAATTGACAAAAATGACTATTAAAAAAACAACCAAGCTAGCAGCTGCTGCTATTGCATTTGCAGGTTTATTATTTTCAAGTTCTATTACAAAAGCTCAATCAACTACCCCAGCCAACAAATGGCGTTTTGGTATCGGTGTTGAAGGTTTCGCACCAACTGGTAACTTAAACAATATCTCAAATGTTGGTATAGGCGGTACCGCACGTATCCAATATGGTGTTAATCAAAATGTGGCTTTGATGTTAACATCTGGTTACTACAATGCCTTTGGTAAAAAAGTAAATTCTGATGTAAGCGACGTAAAATACCCATCATTTGGTATGGTACCCGTTAAAGCTGGTATCAAAGGTTATTTAGGTGATGGCTTTTATCTAAGCGGTGAAGTTGGCGCTGGTTTTGAAACCAAGAATTTTTATGCCAATGCTGATGGTAGCAAGGATACCAAGTTAATCTTATCACCAGGCTTAGGTTATTCGTTTAAAACCATCGACATAGGTGCCCGTTACGAAAACTTCTCAGGCCAAAACAACAACTACGGTCTAGTAGGTTTGCGCGTGGCTTACGGCTTTGGACTTTAATTAAACAATCATCTTTAATAGAAACCCTTTTTCTTTTCAGGAAAAGGGTTTTTTGTTTAATATCGCCGCCAATCTATTTACCTTATATGTATAACCCAATCACAAAGAAGTATTTCAAAGCTGCAGTTACAGCATTTGCCATCTCCGCACTATTACTCGGAACAAAAAATATCCAAGCCCAAACCCGTGACGCTGGTAACGCCTGGCGACTTGATTTTGGCGTGGAACCAGGCGTTTTATTAACATCTTCGGAAGCATATAATCATTTACCTTAGGCGCTGGCGCAAGGCTACAATATGATATTAAAAGAGTTTTTCTTTAATGCTAACCGGCGGCTACACGCATTATTTCGCGAAAGATCAGATCGTGTTTCAGGATGTTATTTATAGACCGAAGGATCAAGGTATTATTCCGGTAAAAGTAGGTGCCAAAATATTTATTCCGCATCGAATTTATTTTAGTGGCGAAGTTGGTGCAGGATTTGAGACCTGAAAATATGGCTCTACTGATTTAATTCTTTCACCGGGCATTGGATATGCAGCAAGTTCGGAGTAGATATAGGAGCACGCTATGAGCGCTATTCGTCTAACGGTAGCGCAGGATGAATGATGTCTCTACGTATAGCTTATGGCTTTAGGCTGTAATATGCCCTCTTAAATAAGAAAGCCCTTCACATCACGGTGAAGGGCTTTCTTTATATCCGTAGAGACACAACACTTTGTGTCTCTTGTACTATTGCAATTTACCCAAAGCTTCTTTAATACGCTTTAAAGCTTCAACCAGTTTATCATCAGCGGCCGCGTAAGAAATACGGATCGATTTGGGATCGCCAAATGAATCACCACCTACAGTTGCTACGTGGCCTTCTTCTAATAAATAGATGCTCAGATCGTCTGCATCTTTAATGGTTTTGCCATTATAGCTTTTGCCGAAGAATGAAGTAACGTCAGGGAAGAAATAGAATGCGCCATCTGGCAGATTGGTTTTAACACCATCAATTTTGGTCAGCAGGTCATGCACCAAACCACGGCGGCGTTTAAATGCATCGCGCATTTCGTGTACAGATTCTAAACCACCTTGGTAAGCAGCAGTACCGGCACGTTGCGTGATAGAGCATGTACCAGAAGTGATCTGTCCTTGCATTTTATCGCAGGCAGCAGCAATTTCGCTGTTAGATGCTGTGTAGCCAATTCTCCAGCCGGTCATCGCGTAAGCTTTCGAGAACCCGTTGATGATCACAACACGGTCTTTAATAGAATCGAACTGTGCTATAGACTCATGGCCACCAATAAAGTTGATGTGCTCATAGATCTCATCAGACAGGATATATACATGCGGGTGACGTTCGAAAACTTTAGCCAGGCCAGCCAGCTCTTCTTTACTGTAAACGCTACCTGTAGGGTTACAAGGTGACGAGAACATAAATAATTTGCTCTTAGGCGTAATAGCAGCCTCTAATTGCTCTGGCGTAATTTTAAAGTTTTGCTCAACAGTGGTATTGATGAAAACGCTTTCGCCTTCGGCTAGTTTAACCACCTCAGAGTATGATACCCAGTAAGGAGTAGGGATAATTACTTCTTCGCCTGGGTTAACCAAACAAAGTACCGCATTGGCAATAGCTTGTTTAGCGCCGGTTGATACCACAATTTGTGATACATCATAATCCAGTCCGTTTTCGTTTTTTAGTTTGGCTACGATACTCTTTCGCAGTTCAGGATATCCGGCAACAGGGGTATAATAAGTAAAATTATCATCCATGGCCTTCTTGGCTGCATCCTTCACATACTCAGGCGTATGAAAATCGGGTTCACCAAAACTTAAACTAATTACATCAACACCTTTGGCGGCGAGCTCACGGCCCATTTTCGCCATTTTAATGGTTTGAGATTCAGACAGATTATTAATCCGGTTACTTAAAGCACTCATAGCAATATTTTATATGTCGGCGGCAAATATAGAAAATTAGTTTACTGCTTATTGATGAGTTGTTTTTAAATTTGCGCACAATCTATTTGTCTTGAAGCAAAAAAGGAACATCATTGTAATTGCGCTTATTGTGAGCATTGTGCTCATGCTCGCCAAATTCAGTGCCTACTTCATCACTTACTCCAATTTTGTACTTACAGATGCTGCCGAAAGTATTGTAAATGTGATAGCAAGCGCATTCGCTTTTTACAGTATTTACCTGGCTTCGCAGCCACGTGATATTAACCACCCTTACGGGCATGGTAAGGTCGAGTTTTTCTCTGTTTTTATCGAAGGCACACTGATTAGCATTGCAGGTATCATTATCGTACTTAAGGGGACCTATAATCTGTTTTACCCTCACGAAGTGCATAAAGTAGTAACCGGTGCCATTATTATAGGTATTACCGGCGTTATCAATGGCTCCCTGGGCTATTATATGATAGCCCAGGGCAAGAAATTAAATTCTATCACTATCGAAGCTGACGGCTGGCATTTGATTACAGACATGGTAACCAGCAGCGGCTTGGTTGTAGGCTTGCTGCTCATTCATTTTTTACCTTATCTATGGCTGGATAGCGGCTTATCTGTTTTAGTAGGCATCTATATCTTAATTACCGGATACAAACTGGTGCGTAAATCTGTAGGTGGATTGATGGATGAAGCCGATTTTACCATTGTGCTGGATATTGTCCGAATCCTGAACGAGCAACGTAAAGAAGCCTGGATAGATGTACATAACCTGCGTGCACAGAAATATGGCCATGAGTTACATATCGACTGCCATTTAACGCTCCCTAATTATTTTGATTTAAACCGTGTACATGATGAGGTGCATGCGGTTGATAAACTCATTAACACAGAAGCTCAGATTACTACAGAGCTTTTCATTCATACAGATCCATGTTTGCCTGATTGCTGTTATTATTGCAGCATGCCCAATTGCCCCATCCGGTCTGAAGCTAAGCGTGAGGACATTGAGTGGACCATGGAGAATGTTACCCGAAACAAAAAACACTTTGAACAATAATGGCGCTATTTAATGTACGTGTATATGGCTTGCTGATTAATGAGCGCAACGAAGTACTCATCAGTGATGAGCAGCAGTACCGTTATCAGTTTACCAAATTTCCAGGCGGAGGACTAGAGCTTGGAGAAGGCTTAATTGACGGCCTTAAGCGTGAGTTTATGGAAGAATGTAATGCTGAAGTAGAAGTATTAAATCACTTTTACACCACCGATTTTTATGTAAAATCGGCTTTTAACGACTCGCAGATCATCAGCGTTTATTACATCGTGAAAAACCTAAACCCACTCAAACTAAATTTTAAGACCAAGGTGTTTGATTTTGAGGGAACTGTTGAACCACTGCAAGCGTTTAGATGGATACCCTTATCTGAACTCAAAGCGAGTAATGTGACTTTCCCGATAGACCAACATGTAGTTAAATTACTAAACAAACAACAATGACGTTAGCAGAAAGGGATGCAAAAATAATCTGGCATCCGTATACACAGATGCAAACCGCAGGCTTGCCGGTAGGGATTGTAAGGGGAGAAGGTGCGGTACTTTTTGATGAAGACGGTAAAGAATATATTGATGCCGTATCATCATGGTGGGTAAACTTATATGGCCACGCCCATCCATACATCGCTCAAAAAATTGCTGAGCAATTAAGAAAATTAGAACACGTGATCTTTGCTGGGTTTACCCATGAGCCCGCTGTTGAATTAGCCGAGCGACTGATCGCTCTATTGCCAAACAATCAAAAAAGAGTATTTTATTCTGATAACGGATCGACCGCTATCGAAGTTGCCATTAAAATGTGTCTTCAATACTGGCACAACCAGGGTAAGGCACGTACCAAGATGCTGGCCTTTAAGAATGCTTATCATGGCGATACTTTTGGTGCTATGGCAGTAAGTGGCCGCAGTGCATTTACAGCCGCATTTGATAATCTATTATTCGAGGTTGAATTTATCGATCTGCCAACAAAAGAAAATATCGAAGATCTCAAATCCCAGATCTCAAATCTCAAATCTGGCCTCGCTTGTTTTATTTTTGAACCACTGGTTCAAGGTTCTGCAGGTATGATCATGTACGAGGCTGAAGGCTTAAATGAATTGGTGAAACACTGTAAAAAAGAAGGTGTGTTAACCATCGACGACGAGATTTTTACCGGATTTGGCCGCACTGGGAAGCCTTTTGCCTGTAACTATATTACCGAGCAGCCAGATATTATGTGTTTCTCTAAAGGCTTAACAGGCGGAACAATGGCCCTTGGTATTACTACCTGCACAAATCAGATTTATGACATGTTTTTATCTGATGATAAGATGAAAACGCTCTTCCACGGGCACTCGTTCACAGCCAACCCTATCGCTTGCACAGCAGCTTTGGCGAGCATGGATTTGTTTAATAGTGATGAAACTCCCGCTAATATTCAGCGCATTGTAGCGCAACATCAACACTTTAGAGGACAGGTGGAAAATCACCCTAAGGTGCGTACCATCAGGCAGACAGGTACTATTGTAGCCATGGAGTGGGAGACAGGCAATTCGACTTCGTATCTTAGTCCGCTGCGCGATCGGTTGTATCATTACTTTCTGGATGCGGGCATTATACTAAGGCCATTAGGTAATATCATTTATATTTTACCGCCATATTGTATTACCAACGAGCAACTGGCTTATATTTACAGCAAAATTATTGACGCTTTAAACGAGATCTAAAATGGGTTTAAGTAATGTGCTTTCGACAATAGTAGGTGATGATCAATTACACGCCCGCTGGTTAAATACACTATCATTAATGGAAAACACAGGTGCACGAAAAATTTCGGCCAGTGAAGATCCTGCCACGGTTACCTACATTATACTAAAGCATGCCGCCGAAGAGCACCGCCATGCCTTTTATCTTAAAAAACAAATTGAACGTGTTGCTGCGGATACCTGCCCAACTTATGCGGTAGATTATTTGCTGGCACCGTCAAGCAGTAAATACTATCTAAATCAGCTGGATGTATCGGTTTGCCGGTATCTTAAAAATACCTTGAAGCTAACAGGTTCCGATTTACGCTTCGCTGCCTACCTGCTGGTGACTTATGCCATTGAGGTGCGTGCAGATGAGCTGTATCCCATCTACCAGGATGTGTTAACCGAGACTGGTAGCAAAGTGAATGTTAAATCAATCATCTTAGAAGAAGAAGGCCACCTGGAAGAAATGATTAACCAGCTAAAACACTTCTCGCCAGAATGGGAACACCATGCAGAGCAAGCTGTTAAAATAGAAACCGAACTCTTTAATCAGTGGGTTACCCAACTGACCAAAGAAGTTAATCCTGCTGTTATTAATAATTAAGATAAGTAGTAAATATCTTTTGCAGATAAGCTTGTCCCTTCGTCAGGGTTTCGCTGGTTAGCGATTCTCTGACGTTGGTTTTGCCAGTGTAGATCACCTTATTCCCTTCGTTATCATAAGATATACTTTGTGCAGGCTGCATAAAGCCAAGGCCGTTATCCCAATCAAAGAAAGCAAACTCTTTACTGTATGGGTTCAGTAGATTTTTAGACCATTTAAAATCACCATGAGGCAGGTTTAACTGCGCTAAAATAGTAGCTGCAATATCTGTTTGCCCACCCAACTTATTAATTTGTTTACCACGATATTCTGGTTTAATAGCTTCTCCAAAAAACAACAATGGGATGTGATATTTTCGAGGATCATAAGCCTCAGAAGTGTTTCTTGGCAAGCGGTGGCCATGATCGGCTACTAAAATAAATAATGTATTCTTATACCAGGGCTGTTTTTTAGCCTGCTCAAAATAAGCGTTTAAGCAAGAGTCGGTATAGTAAGCAGTGCTCCTGAACATCATGCCATTATCCTTACCTGGGAAATGCGGTTTGCCCAGTAATTCAAACGGCTCGTGGTTGCTTAGCGTTTGGATGTAGCAGAAAAATGGTTGATTTTGTTTATCCAAATAATTTACGCTTTTTCTCAGCGTAACCTCATCGTAAGCACCCCATTTAGATTTAAGCTCGTCTTTCGAGAAACTTTCCTCGTCTGATAGATCATCAAACTTATGGTTCAGAATGTATGATTTGAAGTTCATATAACCGCTATCACCACCATAAAAATAAGAGGTAGTATAACCGGCCTTTTTCAAGCTTGATGATATAGCCGGGAGTTTCTTTTGTTTTTCATCTTCAGTAATGATAGTCCGTGTAGCCTGTGATGGGAAGCCGCTTAGGATCGCAACAACACCTTTATCGGTACGATCACCGGCTGCATAAATATTATTAAAAAGCACACCATTTTTAATAAAGTCTTCAAAGTGCGGAGCAACGCCTTTATCACCGCCTAATGATTCGATAATATCGGCAGTAAAACTCTCTAGCTGAATAATTACTACATTGGGCCTGTTGGTGTTTAAGATCCTGATGGTAGTATCTTTTTGCGCAGTGTACAGATCATTTACAATACTATACGCCTTATCTGCAGGCATAAACTCGTAAGCATTATAGGGTTTACGGGTGTTCTCTACCACATTATTCATCAGGTTCCATTCTGTATTTAATACCGACTGGTTAAGGATTTGCTTATTAGAGAAATAAGCGCGCTGCTCGTTAATCGGCGATCCAAATAAACCGCCTCTAATAATGATAATAGTTATAAAACAAAGCAACAATGCAAAAGGTATTTTAAAACTAACGGTTGCATTGGGCTTTTTAAATTTAAAATCAATTACCAGGAAAGAAAACACTACGCCCAAAACAAGTAGTGTAACACCAATAGTAATGCTTAAGCCAATAGGAGAAGAGCCTGTAGAAGCCACAGCCTCAGAAGGAGCTTCGTATAATGTATTGAAAACACGGTAGTTAACCTTAGTTCCCCACTCCCTGAAAATATTAAGATCAATGATGGTTAAAAAAGCGATAACCAACACACAAAACCAAGTGTATATTTTTAACCATATAGCGGGGATGTTGCCTTTAGGGATAAACCAATTAACAATAAATACCAGCAGCGGGATAATGCATATGTATGCAGCGGCAGAGTAGTCTAACCAAAGCCCATGTACGTAGGTAAGCAGGATCTCTTTAAAAGAGGCAGACTTGAGCTTCTCGATAAAATAAAGCTCGAAGGTTAGGCGGGTAAAAAAAAACAAGATAAGCCAGAATGCGAAATACCGGCAAAAACTAAAAAAACTTCTTAACATTAGAGGGCAAAATTACTCATTTTAACCACAATGTTAAGAAGCTTTTAATGAATTGTTAATGAAGTTTAGCTTAGTGTTGGCCGCCGCCTAACGCGCTAAGATCTGTAATTGTAATTTTATCATAACCGGCAGGGATAGTAAATGCACCAGCTGGAACTTTATCGCCTGTTACCGATTTAACTGTGATTGATAATGGCTGGCCCATTTGTAAAGTTGTAAACTGAACCGGGAAACCGCCTGCAGCTGCAAAGTATTTAGTGATTAAAGTAACCGGGATCGTAACATCATTAGTTACCCAGGCCTCGTAGCTTTGGCCGCTTTTAGCATCTTTTACAGCTACTTTTTTGCAGTTAAAACCATTAATAACTTTGGTTTCTGTACCTGGGGTAAAAGTAAACTGGGGCTCAGAATCTTTAAATGACTCTAACTCGGCAGGGGTACCAATAGCAGCTTTTTTAATGTTGGCAATTGGCACATCAACTAAAATAGCCAGGTAATCGCCTCCGTTGGCCATAATGGTTTTAATAGAAGCAGGGCCACGTTTGCCCGAAGTTGAACTTGAATCGCCTTTAAAGTAAAGTTGAGAATCTACAGTTTGTCCGGCTGCTGTTGCAGTGTAGCTAACAACACCCTCAGTATAAGATTTTTGTGCAGAAGCAGTAATTGCAGTTGCTGATAGTACTACGCCTAGGGCAACACTTAAAAATTTTAATTTCATGGTTTTAATTTGATACAAGTTATTTGTTTTCTGATTTAGATACAAATTTTCTTTTTCGTTTAATGTCGTTTGTCAATTAGATGTCACCACTACAGATTTGTTACGCTTTAAAACAGCATAATTTATATGCAGGCTATCAGCTTCATTCACAAGCTTTTTAATGGTAGCGGGCGAATTACTGCCATCAATAATCAATCTTTTATAGCTGTAATTTCGATTGATAAAATTTAAACTACTGTGTGGGTTGCCGGTGATATAAACATAGTCGACGGATAGTTTTTTAGGCAAACTGATGAACTGCAAATGCGGATCATAGATCAACAACCGATTATTTAGAAATTGAATGAGTGATGATCGTTTCTTAAAATAAGGGAAGTCAACACTAGACGAAATATTGGCCACCTGAACTTCATCAACCCGGTTACTATCTATACAAGGTTGGATTGAATATTTATAGTTTACATCGGTAGGCTTCAAGTCGGATAATAAGACTCCTTGATTTCCATTCTTAAACAATATACCCTGATGTTTACTTAAATTATAAAAGGTAATATTTTGCGTTTCTAAACTTTTAATCTGCTGAAAACCTACAGAGGCCACAGTCAGCAGTAAACAAACTAAGCTTAGCTTTAACAACCATAGTTTACGATTATATATAAAGTAAAAAAAAGCCATAATGCTGATGAATAATGCCATGCAATCATAATTAGTAAACCATATCCTATTTATGGAGGAGTAGGGTTGCTGCTCAATCAACAGTAAACCTTTATTCATGATAATAATGGTTTGCTCCAGTACCCAAAAGATGGCTTTGCTTGCAAAGGGCAATTGAGGTACCAATAAACCGATAATCCCGCTAAATAAAATAACCTCTGATGGGATCACAATAAACAAATTGCTCACCAAAAAGTACAACGGAAATTGGTGGAAATAAAATGCGCTCAGCGGAAAGGTAATTATCTGCGCAGCCAGTGATGCGGATATATAATACCAAAATTTCTGCACATACTTATTCTTAAACTCGAACCACTTAAATATTATGGGTTGCAGCATGATTAGTCCCAGCACCGCAAGATAGGAAAGCTGGAAACCTACATCGGCTATCAGCAACGGATCATACAGTAACAATACAAAAGCTGATAAAGCGAGCAAGTTGGCGCTGTTTGTATACCGATAACCCGCTTTACCTAAAATAACCATGCTAATCATCACAGCAGCGCGGCAAACGGCAGGAGAGAAGCCGGTAAGTAAAGCATAACCCCATATCAGAATAATAGAAACGATAGCCTTAATCCATTGGCCGTATCTGGATCCGTTCAAGAAACTTAAAATAAAACTGATGAATACAAACACAATAGCCACATGCGCCCCGGAAACAGAAAGTACATGTATTGTCCCGGTCTTGGCATAAGCTTGTAACACGTCCGGATTTAGATCGGCTTTGTAACCGAGCACTAAGGTTGATGCAACGGCAGCGGCATCAGGGTCTTTAATATTAGCCTTAAATTTTTGAACCAATCGCCGCCGCAATTCAAGAGCATAAGTTATAACCGGATTACCGGCATCATGAATAACAATTTTATATTGACCCGGAAATAAAAAGCTCTGCTCATAGATATGCTGGTTAGCCAGATAGGCTTTATAATTAAAGGCCCCAGGGTTAAAAGGCGGATCAACAGGTTTATAATTAGCCGGGATTAGCAACACATCACCGTACTTAAACTGTTTGGTGCTATCGCCCATAATAGTCAATAGCAGTTTGCCACGAGTAAGCTTACTTTGAGTTTTAGTATTGGTCTGTATAACATTGGCGCTGCAATGCCAGTATTTACCCTTTAAGGTAGGTTCGCTATTAATGCTAACCAATAGATGTTGGGCAGTTTGATTGGCGAAGTAATCGGCATAGTTACGGTCGTCATGCTGTTGAACCACCACTATCCCTATCGAAAATAATATGCTATGAATTAATAGGCCGCCTATCCACTGATAGAGGTAGAGCTTAAATTTACTATATAGCAAATTGAGCAATATAAAAGCCCCACATAGCAAACCAGAAACAACAAGCTGGATTACTGAACCGTGCACATTAAAGAACAACGCACAAAAAATGCCGGCTAAAAATGGGAGCGTATAAACAACAAGAGGTACTTCGCCTTTATGCGCGGCAATCATTTTTAATTTGTGTTTGGTTTAGACCACAGTTCTATCTGTGTAAACTAAGTTAGGATTTTTGGGAGATAATAGAGATTATAAACTGCCCCGACAAAACGTAAATAACCTAATAATTGTGGCATCTTAATTTTCGGATGGCATAACACTTGCCTCAGCACAGCCGGGGATAGAAAATTGAGCAGCCACCAGTTTTCTTTTTGGTACTTTTTCTTTTGCGGAAAAAGAAAAAGTACATCCACTGACGATTCACTTACTCACGCTACCGTTCCTAATGAAAAATGGACTATTGCATTTTTAACGGAGCGGCTCTGTAGCTCGGGGATTGATTCGTACCTTACAGCAATGACATGCTGGGTCAAAGGCAAGTTATTTATTGACTTTATCTACAAAGCATCCCTTACCTCTAACAAAAACTTCTTCATGTTCTCCAAACTCGAAATTATGCGCTGCTGATCTTTAGCAGCATTAATATTCTCTTTCATGTGCTCTTTGGCACCTTCGAGGGTAAACTTTTTATCACGGATAAGGTGAAGTATTACTTTGATGTTCTCCACGTCTTCGGCGGTAAAGAAACGGTTGCCTTTTTTGTTCTTTTTAGGCTGCAGAATATCAAATTCCTTTTCGTAATACCTTAGTAACGACTGGTTAACATCAAACATGGCCGAAACCTCGCCCATGGTATAATATATTTTGTTGATCTCCTCGCGTTCTTTATAAGCCATAATTGCAAATGTAGTTATTAGTCAGCAAGTCGGGAAGTCCGTAAGTCAGAAAGTTAACACATCCGTAAAGCTCGTTGCTTTCGGACTTTTCGGACCTCCTATCTTTCGGACTTCCCGACTAAATACTACATTTGTATCCTTATGACAGCTCAGGAAATACGTCAGGCTTTTTTAGATTTTTTTGTATCTAAAGGGCATACCATCGTGCCATCGGCACCTATCGTTGTAAAAAACGACCCTACACTCATGTTTACCAATGCTGGTATGAACCAGTTTAAGGATATATTTTTGGGCGAAGCGCCCGCCAAGTTTCCGCGCGTTGCGGATACCCAACGTTGTTTACGTGTATCTGGCAAACATAACGATTTGGAAGAAGTAGGTATTGATACCTATCACCACACCATGTTCGAGATGCTGGGTAACTGGAGCTTTGGCGACTACTTTAAGAAAGAAGCCATTGCCTGGAGCTGGGAACTATTGACCGATGTTTACGGCATTGACAAAAACCGCTTGTACGTTACTTATTTTGAGGGCGACGAAAAAGAAGGTTTGGCTAAAGACCAGGAAGCATACGATTTCTGGAAACAATACATCCCGGAAGATCGCATTTTACCAGGTAATAAAAAAGATAACTTTTGGGAAATGGGCGAAACCGGTCCCTGCGGCCCGTGTTCTGAGATCCATTACGATAGCCGCCCTGATGAAGAGCGTGCTAAAGTAAGCGGAGCGACGTTGGTTAACGCTGATGATCCGCTGGTGATCGAGATCTGGAACAACGTATTTATGCAGTTTAACCGGTTGAAAGACGGATCGCTACAGCACTTACCTAACAAACACGTTGATACAGGTATGGGCTTCGAGCGCTTGGTACGTGTACTACAAGATAAAACATCGAACTATGATACCGACGTATTTCAGCCTATGATTCAGTTCATTGCAGAGAAATGCGGTAAGAAATACAATGCTGCTGCCGTACCGGACGATGCCGACTGGAACGATGCCGTTGCCATGCGTGTAATGGCCGATCATATCCGCGCTATTAGCTTTGCGATATCAGATGGTCAGCTGCCATCAAATAACAAAGCTGGCTATGTAATCCGCAGGATTTTGCGTCGCGCTGTGCGTTACTCTTACCAATACTTAGGTTTCAAAGAACCTTTCTTAAACCAATTGGTGCCTTTATTGGCAGAACAGTTTAAGGGAGTATTTGTTGAATTGTATACCCAAAAAGACTTTGTGCAGAAGGTTGTTTTGGAGGAGGAGCAATCATTTCTTAGGACATTATCTAACGGTATAGATTCATTTAATCAAATCATAAAGGAAATTGGTGCGACTGTAGATTCTCATGCTAAAGCTCAGGGCTACACAGCTACAAAGAAAATATTCCCTGGATATAACGCATTTCTTTTGCAAGATACTTATGGATTTCCTATAGATCTAACCGAATTAATGGCTCGTGAAATTGGATGGGACGTGGATCTGGATAGTGAAGCTGGGGGCTTTAAAAAATATTTGCAAGAACAAAAGAATCGCTCACGTGCTGCAACAGCTATTGATACTGGCGACTGGATAGTCCTTCAAGATGATGACACTGTTGAGTTTACAGGCTATGACGAAACTGAAACTGTTGCCCATGTTATTAAATACCGCAAGGTAAAAGCCAAGGGTAAGGAGCAGTACCAATTGGTATTGGATAAAACTCCTTTCTATGCAGAAAGCGGCGGCCAGGTAGGTGATACCGGCGAGTTGGTTTTCCCCGATGGTGAGATTATCGCGGTTACTGATACCAAAAAAGAGAATGGCCTGATCGTTCACTTTACTGATACTATTCCAAACTCAATTGGCGATGCTTTAACCGCCATTGTAGATGTGGAACGCCGCAATAACACCAACAGCAACCACTCGGCAACACACTTGCTGCATGCTGCTTTAAAACAAGTGTTGGGTACGCACGTAAACCAAAAAGGCTCATTGGTAAATGATGAATATCTGCGTTTCGATTTTTCTCACTTCAGTAAAGTGACTGAAGATGAAATGGCGCAGATCGAGGTTATTGTTAACCAAAAGATCCGCGAAAATATCTTCCTGAAAGAAGAACGCAACGTGCCATATCAACAAGCATTGGAGAGTGGAGTAACTGCGCTTTTCGGTGAAAAATATGGCGATTTTGTACGCGTAATTACCTTTGATGACAAATACTCTAAAGAACTTTGCGGTGGTACGCACGTTAGCGCAACTGGCCAAATTGGTTTCTTTAAGGTGATTGCCGAAAGCGCTGTCGCTGCAGGTGTGCGCCGTATCGAAGCTATTACAGGTATTGCTGCCGAAAACTACATTAATGAGCAAAGTAAACTGATACAGCAATTAAAAGAGCTGTTAAAGAACCCGAAGGATATTTCTAAAAGCGTAGAAAGCCTGCTGGAAGAAAATGCAAAGCTTAAAAAAGAGATCGAGAAAACCATCTCAGAAAAAGCATCCGGACTTAAAACGGAATTAGCTGAAAAAGCGCAGGTTATTAACGGCATCAACTTCATCGCCCAAAAAGTTGCTTTGCCTAATGCAGACGCGGTTAAAACGCTGGCTTACCAGTTAAAAGACATCGTACCAAACCTGTTTCTGGTACTGGCTGCCGATTTTGACGGTAAGCCAAACATCACCGTAATGATTGCCGAGAACCTGGTAAAAGATAAAGGCCTCAACGCCGGTAACATCGTTCGTGAACTGGCCAAAGAGATCCAGGGCGGCGGAGGTGGTCAGCCTTTCTTTGCTACAGCGGGTGGTAAAGATTTGAGTGGTTTAGATAGGGTGTTGAGTAAGGCAAGTTCTTATATCAAATAAAATTCCTTCAATAATCCACTTTTCATTCTGCGCCGGCGAAGAATCTTCTTCAATTTGTATAGCCGCTGCTATGCATACAGCAGAAGATTCTTCACTACGTTCAGAATGACATTTTATAAAAGGCCGGTGTCACACTGAGGCACTCGAGTGTCGCGCGGGCAGGCCCTCAGCACATCCTTCGACGGAGCTCAGGATGACAACCTGTATGCACTTCAAAAAAACTTTGCATTATTTAAAATAAGATTTAGATTTGGCCCAGCCAATTATAAACGCGTTAGTTTAACTCCTCCAGTAAGTTAGATTAGCGCGTTGACTATTTATAGCCTATCTGCCCTCAATCATCTGCTAACAGGTATATTCACCGTAAATCTGAAAACTGATTTTAAAGTTTATGCCGATTAACACTATATTGCACTTTAATAAACTATAGCGCTCTATATATGATGCAAGTCATGTATATCCAATTTTTGTTATGACAGATATATCAGACGGGGTAATTGAACAATACGAATTAGTAATAGGTCTAGAAGTTCATGCCCAGTTATCAACCCAAAGCAAAGCCTTCTGTTCAGATTCGGCCGCTTTTGGTGCAATGCCCAACCACCATGTAAGTATGGTGTCTATTGGTCACCCTGGTACATTGCCGTTCGCCAATGAGCGCATGGTAGCGTATGCGGTAAAAATGGGGCTGGCTTGTGGCTGCGAGATTAATCCTTACAATACTTTTGCCCGTAAAAATTATTTCTATGCCGATTCACCGCGTGGTTACCAGATTACGCAAGATCAGCAACCTATATGTATTGGCGGCCGTATCCCCATTCGTTTGAGTGATGGTACCGAAAAGGCAATTGCCATACACCACATCCACATGGAAGACGATGCCGGTAAAAGCATCCATGATCAGGACGATAAAAACTCTTTGATAGATCTTAACCGTGCTGGTGTTCCATTATTAGAAATTGTATCCGAACCGGATATGCGCAGTGGAGAAGAAGCCGCCTTATATTTTAACGAGATCCGTAAAATTGTACGCTACCTCGACATTTGCGATGGTAATATGGAAGAGGGCAGTTTGCGTTGTGATGTAAATATCTCTGTCCGTAAAAGAGGGGCTGTAGAATATGGTAACCGCTGCGAAGTGAAGAATTTAAACTCAGTACGTAACGTTCAGCGCGCTATAGAGCACGAGTTTCTGCGCCAGGTTACTGTGATCGAGAACGGCGGCCACATCGACCAAAACACTTTAAACTTTAACGCTGATACCGGCGAAACTTCTGTTTTAAGAAGCAAGGAAATGGCTAACGATTATCGTTATTTCCCAGAGCCAGATTTGGTTCCGGTAAGTATTTCGCCAGAATATATTGAGCGTGTTAAAGCTGGAATGACAGCCTTACCATCTGAGTTATATTATAAATATACTACCGAGCTGGGCTTAACTGATTACGATGCTTCGGTATTAACATCAGATAAAGAGTTGGCTTTGTTCTTCGAGAAATTGATTCAGCATACAGCGAACTATAAATCTGCTGCCAACTGGATTATGGGTCCGGTTAAATCTTATCTAAACGAGCATAGTTCAACTTTAATTGAATCGGGATTAAACCCACAAGACCTAGCCGACGTAATAGCTTTGGTAGATAGCGGCAAGATTAACAATAGTGTGGCTGCGCAAAAGCTTTTCCCCGCCTTGTTAAAACATTCGGGCAAAAAAGTGGCAGAGCTGGCAGAACAATTAAATTTGCTGATCAGCGAAAACAGTGACGATTTACAGCAGTTTATACAAGAAGCACTAGAAAAACATCCGGATAAGGTTAAAGAATACCAAAAGGGTAAAAAAGGAGTTTTAGGTTTGTTTATGGGCGAGATTATGAAACGATCTAAAGGAAAGATCGATCCGCAGAAAACAAATCAACTATTAATAAAAGCATTAGAAACCGCATAAATGAAAAACAGTTATAAAATTTATACCGCAGCATTACTAGTGGCTGCAGCACTATCATCTTGTAAGGATAAAAACGGATTTAAGATTGAAGGAGAGGTTAGTAATTTTGGTAAAGCCAAAAAAATCTACCTTTTAGCAGCGGATACATCAACCGTAACCATGGTTGATTCTACTCAGATTGGAGCCGATGGTAAATTTGAATTTAAAAGATCGACCCCATACGCCAATCTATTTAAACTCCGTGCTAACGACGCCATATTTGATCTGATTGCCCAAAATGGCGAAGAGATTAAATTTAAAACAGATCTGGCAGACTCTGCACATGCCTACGAGGTTAGCGGATCAGAAGAATCTCAAAAAATCCAGGAGTTTAATAAGGTAAGCAATATCTACAGCGACAAAAACACCAAATTAGTAGCCGATTACCAGTCTAAAGCTGCGGCCCATGCCAATCAGGATTCTTTATTGAAAATCTATACACCTATTTTTCAAACCAATTTAAGCGATTACAGTAAAGCAGTTTTAAAATTCATCAACGATAACAAAACATCGTTAGCTGGTTTCTACGCAGCTACTTCACTTGATGCCATGCGCTACGAGGCTGAATTGGTGAAGTACGCAGATGATATATCAGGCAACTTTAAAGATAACCCATCGGTACAAAAATTTGTTAAACAAATGATGCTGGCTAAACCGCTTTCTGTAGGGCATAAAGCACCAGAATTTACGGCCAATGATATTAATGGTAAACCGGTAAAATTATCAGATTTTAAGGGTAAATATGTGCTGATTGATTTCTGGGCATCATGGTGTGCACCTTGCCGCGCCGAGAACCCTAACGTGGTAAAAATGTATAGCCTTTATCATGATAAAGGCTTAAATATATTGGGCGTATCATTAGATACTGATAAAAAAGACTGGCAAAAAGCAATTGATGCCGATAAATTAACATGGCAACATGTATCGGACCTTAAACGTTTTGAAGGTGCAACCGAATCTTTATACCACATCGAGGCTATTCCTTCAAATTTCTTTATTGATCCACAGGGAGTTATAGTTGCAAAGAACGTTACCGGACTCGACCTTGAAGAAATTTTAAAGAAAACGTTCAGTAAGCCGTAACCTATTGTTAACTAATTATGAAGATTAACAATTTGTTAACAATAGATTAATCATTTGGTGCTTTAAAGCAATTACTTTTATGCAAAATTTAGCTCTATGAGTACTTCAACCAAACACAAGATTTTAATTGTTGACGATGAACCGGATATTCTTGAATTGATAGAATATAATTTAAAGAAAGAAGGTTACCAGGTATATTCTGCAAGCAACGGCCAGGAAGGCGTAAATGAGGCTAAAAAAGTTTTGCCAGACCTGATCATCTTAGACATTATGATGCCTAAGATGGATGGTATAGAAGCTTGCCGTATTATGCGCACCATGCCCGAGTTTAAAAACACCTTTATGGTGTTCTTAACCGCCCGCAGCGAAGAATACTCTGAAATTGCCGGTTTTAATGTTGGAGCCGATGACTATATAGCCAAACCAATTAAGCCACGCGCACTGGTGAGCCGCATCAATGCTATATTACGCAGAAACTCTTCTCCGGAAGAAGTGAGTGACAATAAGCTTGAAGTGAGCGACCTGGTGATTGACCGTGAAGCTTACCTGGTTTTCCAAAATGGAAACAAAGTGGTTTTGGCCAAAAAAGAATTTGAGTTATTGTATCTGCTCGCTTCAAAACCAGGCAAAGTATACACACGTGAAAATATATTGAAAAATATTTGGGAAGATTCGGTAGTGGTTACCAATCGTACCATCGATGTGCACATCCGCAAACTACGCGAAAAACTGGGCGAAAAATATGTTGCCACAGTAAAAGGAGTAGGTTACAAGTTTGAAGCAACAGAATAATAGAAACTGCCCCCGATAATTCGGGGGCCGTTTCTATTTATATCCATAGAGGCACAATACTTGTGTCTTTGTGATTCTTTTATCTACGAGACACAAAGTATTGTGTCTCTACGGTGGTTAGGCCGTTTTCTTTTTTGTTGTACTCGCTGCTTTAGATGTTGCAGGTTTAGTTTCCTTTTTTACAGCTGTTTTTGTTTTTTCTGCCGCTTTTGCTGCAGGTTTAGTTTCTTTCTTTACAGCTGCCTTTGTTTTATCTGCTGCTTTGGTAACAGTTTTTGCCGCATTAGCTTTAACCGTTGCTGCTTTATGCGCAGTTGTATCTGCGGCAGATTTAACGGCTGTTTTTGCCTTAGAAACAGTTGTTTTGGCTGCTGATGCTGCTTTAGCAGGAGCCGCTTTAATAGTTGCGGTTGCTGATTTTTTAGTAGCCGGAGCTTTAGCCTTAACGGTAGAGACCTTGCTTTTAATTTCCTTTTTAGCTTCAGTCACTTTTTTACTGATCGCTTCTTTAGCATCTGTGGCTTTTTCTTCCACTTTTTCTACAATGTCCTCAGTTTTATCTTTGGTACCCTCCCAGATTTCGCTAACCTGGTCAATTATTTTTTCGAAGAATCCTTTTTCTTCACTTTCGGTAGTTTTAATTTTAGTACTCATGTTATTGTAGGGTTAGATGTAAGTAATTATTTGATAATAAAAGCATAACATGAGTAAACATTATTTTGTTTTTAAGCACCTAAACGGTTGTTGTGTGTTAATTGGACGTGTGTCAGTAATTAACTGTATTTTTGTGGCCGTTAAAATATGAAGATTTCAAAATTTGCAGACCTGATATTGTTTGAAGACGATAATATTATCGTAGTTAACAAACCTCCATTTATAAGTACACTTGATGAGCGCGAAGGTGCCGAGATTAATATGCTGCGCTTAGCCAAAGCTTACCATGATGATGCGCAAATATGCCATCGCCTTGATAAAGAGACCTCTGGCGCGCTTATTATAGCTAAAAACCCGGAAGCTTATCGCCTGGTATCCATGCAGTTTGAGCGCCGTAAGGTTAAAAAAGTATATCATGCTATTATAGAAGGCACGCACGTATTTGAAGAATTGTATATAGACCTGCCGATCCTCAACACCGGTAAAGGCAGCGTAAGCATAAGTCGCCAGGAAGGTAAACGTGCCGAAACATGGTTTCAATCGTTAAAATACTACAAGCATTATACCTTGGTAGAGTGCCGCCCGGTAACAGGCCGTATGCACCAGATCCGTATTCACCTGGCTACGCAGCGGGCCTCAATTGCCGGTGACGAAATGTATAAAGGTAAACCAGTATTCTTGTCGTCGCTTAAACGCAAATACCATTTAGGTAAAGACCAGGAGGAGCAACCGATTATGAAGCGTTTTGCGCTGCATGCTTTCGAGGTTACCTTTAAAATTAATGAAGAAACTGAAGTGACTATCCACGCACCGTACCCTAAGGATTTTGATACATTGTTGAAGCTGCTGGATAAGTTCGACGCTTAATTATTGAGTAACATAAATTTTGAAAAAGGGTATCGTTTGTGAGTCACCTGAGCTTTGCCTTATTTCAAAGTTTCCGTAATTGTTTTTCTGTAGTAAGTTCTGTACCGCCTTGCAATAGTTTAGTTGAGCCACGTTGTAATAAACGATTTGATTATTAACCTTAGAAAGCGAATAGTTGGGAATAGATACGTCCGATTGCGCGCCGCGATCTTTAAGTAGTTTATTTATTGAAGCTGCTTTTGTTTTTTGTGCAGCATCGCTGTAATAAACTTTAATGTTTGAATAGCTCAGTAATATATCGCTTTGGCTTTTAATAATGTCATTACCTTCTTTGTTATACACCACGCCTTCTTTATCCTGATAGGAAGAATACCAAGGATACGATAACACCTTTTTCGCGAAGGAGCTATCCATCAATCTAAGCAGATAGTTTGCATTATTTCTCTTGAGCGTATCACCGGATGAAATATCCTGGGAGTATTGCTCCACAAGGTTTAGCTGAAAGCTTCTGTCTGTATTAATGGAATCTAACTTCTGCTTATCGGCAGTTAATTTTATCTGTGTCTCGTTTGATCGCCATCCAACTAATACCCAATACCACAGTAGAAATACAGAGAATAACTGGGATAATGGTTCTTTCGATAAGCGTCAGCCAACCGGGCTTTTGATCTTTGATAGAATCTTTGATAAGATTCTTTAATCGTTGCTCTTCTTCAGGAGTCATAAATACAGGTTTAAGGTTATCTGGTATTCACACTTTAGAATATTACTAATATATTAAAAGTTTAATTATCAAACAATTGTATAGGCACCTTCAATTGTACAAGATGCTATCAAACAAAAGAGGCGCATCATCTGCGCCTCTTTTGTTTTAGTGATTAGGAACTACTCACTAAATCACCATACACAACTCACTCACTAATTATGTTGTGTAGCCTAGGATTTTCAATACCTGTTTACTGTTTTGCTCCTCGCCAAATACCTCGAAGTTAAATGTCTCATCGCGGTTTCTGCGGATAATTACGTGTTTTGGCGATGGCAGCAGACAATGGTGAATACCGCCGTAACCGCTTAGTACTTCCTGATACGCACCGGTATTAAAGAAACCAAGGTATTGTACTTTACGCGTTTTAGGCATAAATACACTGTTCATGTGGGCTTCCTGGTTATAATAATCCTGACCGTCGCAGGTAATACCTCCTAAGTTTACACGCTCATATTCAGAATCCCAGTTGTTGATAGGTAGCAGGATATATTTTTGGTTCAGAGCCCAAACGTCAGGCAGGTTGGTGATAAATGAACCATCCAGCATTAACCAACGTTCGCGGTCATTTTGTTGCTTACGGCCTAATACTTTGTAAAGGATACCAGAAGCTTCGGCAACCGTATATTTACCAAATTCGGTAATGATATCCGGTTCAATGGTGTCGTTTTCGGCACATATCTCTTTGATCCGGCTAACAATTTCGTTCACCATGTATTCGTAATCGAAATCAAATACCAATGAATCTTTAAACGGCATACCACCACCTATATCCAAGGTATCCAGATCAGGGTTGATCTTTTTCAACTTACAATACAGGGTAACATATTTCTCCAGCTCGTTCCAGTAATATGGTGTATCAGAGATGCCAGAGTTGATAAAGAAGTGCAGTAACTTTAATTTAAAGTTGGGGTTCTTCTCAATTTTGTTGTAGTAAAAGTCAATGATATCTTCCTGACGGATACCTAAACGCGAAGTATAAAATTGCGAATCAGGCTGCTCCTCAGCTGCGATACGGATACCCAGGTTACAAGGTGTATCCATCTCGATCTCATCATCAAAAATATTGAACTCTTCTTTGTTATCCAGTACCGGGATAATGTTCTTATAACCATCATGCAGCATATCAATAATATACTGCTTGTATTGGAAGGTTTTAAAACCATTACAAATCACCGTAATATCTTTAGATACAACGCCTTTTTTCTCCAGCGTATCAATCATCGGCATATCGAAAGCAGATGATGTTTCTAAGTGGATATCGTTACGCAGTGCTTCTTCAACAATGTGCTTAAAGTGCGAACTCTTGGTGCAATAGCAATATTTATAACTACCGCGGTAGTTGTTTTTTACAATAGCCTGCTGAAACATCAGCTTAGCCTGCTGTATTTTTTTTGAAATAATGGGTAGATAGGTAAAACGCAGGGGGGTACCGTACGTTTCAATCATCTCCATCAGGTTCAGATCATTAAAGAATAATTCATCTTCTATAATCTCAAAACCATCCTGCGGGAAACCCACACTCAGGTCAAGGAACTCCTGGTAACTTTGCATCTATTTATATTACTATATTTTGCGCAAAAGTGTGATTTTTTTAGTTAACAAATAGGTTTATTTTTTAATATGTTGTTTTGATTACTTTTAGTTAACCTTTATGTTAATTATTGGAGAAAAACAACCTACAGAAATAATTGATAATCAATTAAATATAAACACACATACACACTCTTGTTTACTTTGGCACTTTACAGAAAAAAGTATAAAATTTTAAGCTTCAATCTTTGGTAAATGAACCTCTGCCAGCATGCAACGTGCGCTGCCGCCTCCCAGCGTTTCAATTGTATCCAAATCGGCATAAATTAAACGGGCAAATTTGCTTAAGGTAGCAACCTGCTCCGCAGTTAATGATTGATAGGCTTTTTGTGACATCACCAGGAGTTTTTCGCCACTCGTATTCTCAACCTCCAGCATGTTACCTGCAAACTGGTTCATCTGATCAAAAGTAATATAGATCACCTCTTTGCCCGATTCTTTTAATGTATTAATTACCAGCTGTTTTTGCTGTTCGTCTTTAATACTTTCCAGGCAGATCACAGCAAATGCTGTCCCGATACACATTACCACATTGGTATGATAAATGGGTTGATCTTTCGCATCTACAGAATTGAATAATAATACTTTATAATTCTCTTGTTTACTAAAAGCTTCAAGTATTTCAGCATCTGTACGAGGGGAGAGGCAGGCATAAGCAATCTTATTCTGCCTATCCAGAACCATACTTCCAGTACCTTCTAAAAACTGATTTTGGGCCTCGAAATTGCTCAGATCTATAACCTGCTTAACATGAAAAGTTTCTTCGAGCCGACGGATGATATCTTCACGGCGCTCTAACCTTCGATTCTCAGCCTGCATGGGGTAGAGCAGTATATCTCCGTTATCATGAAATGAGATCCAGTTATTTGGGAATATCGAATCTGGCGTATGTGGCGATAGCGTGTCATCAATCACAATTATGTTAACTGCATTACTGCGCAGTATATTTACAAACCCATCAAACTCTTTAGCCGCATTAGCCTGCGCTTCTTCGGCCTTTAAATCAATATTGTTTTGGAAAGCATTGCTTGTAGCTGTTTGCTCATTGTAGCCGAATTTTACCGGCCTGATCATTAATATGGTAGATGTGGATTGCTTACTCATTGGCTTTTTAGGTAAAAGGCGAAAGGATAAAGGTGAAAGGAAACCCTTGTCCTTTTACCTTTATCCTTTTATCTAATTTTATATTTCATCCCTCAATAACGGCATGCTCATACAGTGGAAACCACCGCGTGCGCGTGATAGTTCAGACGATGGCATTAGTATCAACAGATCCTGCAATTCATCGATGGTAATCTTTTTGTTTTCAAGCTGCTGCAGTAGCTTAGTTACCTTTATCGTTTTAAAACCGTTGGCCTTAAATGCTTCTACAGTTTTATCGTTGCGGTCGTAACCTAATACCACGCCTTCTTTAAGAGCCAATAAGTTGCAAGAGTCTGTCCATTGCTCACGGGCATCGAACGGGAAGGTGTTGTTACCTGAATAGATAAACCTGGTTGGCTCAGTGCTTTTCAAATCATGCTGACTAATATCATCCAGCAACTCTTCTAAACCAGTAAACTTGCGGGGCTGCTGTTGGTCGCTAAAAAACTGGATAATCTCGGGGCGGTCTTTCAAGCGTTTATCTACAAACCAGGAGATGGGTTCGATTTCGTTGACCGCCGCTTTAGCAATAGCTAACGAACCCAACAATACCCATACATTACGCTTTACCTGCGTAAAAATGGTATCGATGTGCATATAATCCCGCTTATGCGGAATTTTTACAACCGTAACTTTCTTTACTACATTGTTTTCGAACAAAAGCTTAATAGCCTCATTAGCACCACTAGCCGAGGTACGCTCGCTGCAACCGATAATCACGTGATCTGCACTTACCACCATTACGTCGCCACCTTCTAAAGTGGTGCGCTCGTCATTATCCTCACCGGGGCGAAGGAAATACTGCTCCATCTCGGGGATCTCTATGATTTTGTCCTGATAAGCAGCAAACAACGGGTGATTAAAGAAAATATATCGCGCCAACAAAGTTTCGCGTGAGCGGGCCTTCTTTGCTGGTTTATTGATCAGTACGTGTCCGTTAATGATAATCCCAATATCGCGCGAGAAAATTAGGTTAGGTATAGGAGCAAAGATCATTTTACCATCACTTACCGAACCTGAAATAAAAATCTTAGCCAGCTCAACCGGATTGGTATTGGTCAGTTGTTCCTGCAGGCGATAGTTGCAACTTTCTATAGCACATACCGATGCTACCAGCTTTAAGCGGGTTTCTTCATCCTCTAAAATATCTGTGAGTAACGACTGGAATTCGATGACTTTATTGGATGCGTGGAAACTTTTGTTGTCCGGTTTATAGAAACTACGGTTGTTGTCCGCCGAATCTATCTCAGCTAAACGTCCGTTTATTTTCTGATCGTCCAAGAAATACATGAGCAGTTTTACGTAGTAATCATACTCGCCCTTGCGCATGGTATCGAGGTGGATAATATCTTCAAAAAGCCAGTCCTGCGCTTTAGAGGGTACAACTTTCCCCAAGCCACTATCGGGGCTATGGATCAATAATACACGTAAACGGCCTATTTCTGAGGTTACGTTGATCTTGAAATTTTTATCGTTTATCATAAGTAAGTGACACAAATCTATATCAAATTTTCATGATATAAATATTTCGGGCAGGTTGCGCCAATTTATTAATTTTGGCGAATGAATTTTATTATTGAGGCGGCTGTTAAAGCTGTCAAAACTTTATATAATACTGATATTGCCGCAACCGACATTAATTTGCAGGAAACCCGCAAAGAGTTTGAAGGCCAGGTAACCATTGTTACGTTTCCTTTTACCCGGTTCTCTAAAAAATCGCCGGAGCAAACCGGTACCGATATTGGCGAGTTTCTGCAAAACGAAGTACCAGAGGTATCGGGCTTCAACGTAATTAAGGGCTTCTTGAATATTTCACTGGCTGATAGTTACTGGCTGGATCAACTGAACAATACCATCCTGACGCCAGAATTTAGCGTTGCTAAACCAAATGGTAAAAAGGTAATGGTTGAATATTCATCACCCAATACCAATAAGCCACTTCACTTGGGCCATGTGCGTAATAACTTGTTGGGCTTTTCTGTTTCGGAAATACTGGCTGCGGATGGTTACGAATTGATTAAAGCCAACCTGGTGAATGACCGAGGCATCCACATTTGTAAATCGATGCTGGCCTGGCAAAAGTTTGGTAATGGCGAAACCCCGCAATCATCTGGCTTAAAAGGTGACCATTTGGTGGGTAAGTACTATGTGATCTTCGATAAAGAGTATAAGAAAGAGATTGAGTCGCTTAAAGAAATAGGCCAAACAGAAGACGACGCCAAGAAAAATGCCCCGCTGATTAAGCAAGCGCAAGAAATGCTGCAACAATGGGAAGCAGGTAACGAAGATGTAATTACCCTTTGGAAAACCATGAACAGCTGGGTTTACGAAGGTTTCACCAAGACTTACGACCGACTTGGCGTTAGCTTTGATAAATTCTATTACGAATCAAATACCTATTTATTGGGTAAAGATATTGTAGAAGAAGGATTAGCAAGCGGCGTTTTCTTCCAAAAAGACGATGGCTCTGTTTGGATAGATCTGACTGCCGATGGCCTTGATGAAAAACTGGTACGCCGTGCCGATGGTACCTCAGTTTACATTACCCAGGATTTAGGTACTGCACAACTGAAATACAACGACTACCAGATGAGTGAATCCATCTACGTGGTGGGTAACGAGCAGGATTATCACTTTAAAGTGTTGTTCCTGATCCTGCAGAAACTGGGTAAAACCTGGGCACAGGGCTTGTTCCATTTATCATATGGCATGGTCGATCTGCCATCTGGCAAAATGAAATCTCGCGAAGGAACGGTGGTTGACGCTGATGACCTGATCTCTGAAATGGAGCAAACCGCCAAAACCCAAACCGAAGCTTTAGGCAAGGTTGAAGGTTATAGCGAAGAAGATAAAAACCATCTTTACCATATCATTGGTATGGGAGCATTAAAATACTTTCTGCTAAAAGTTGAGCCGAAAAAACGTTTGCTATTTGATCCTAACGAGTCGATAGATTTTCAAGGGCATACCGGTCCGTTTATTCAGTACACCCATGCGCGTATCAAATCGGTATTAAGCAGGGCAGGGGTAGAATTTAATGAAACTTTACCTATAGATACACTGGATGCGGTTGAGCGCGATCTAATCATCGCCCTAACTCAATTTCCGGAAGTAATTAGCATTGCCGCTAAAAATTACAGCCCGGCTGTTATTGCCAATTACGTTTACGAACTGGCTAAAACCTACAACAAGTTTTACCACGAAAAATCGATACTACAAGCCGAGGATGAAACACTTAAGAAATTCCGCCTGCAATTATCTGCTGCATCTGCAAGAGTAATTAGTAAGGGGATGAGTTTGTTGGGTATTGAAGTGCCGGAGCGGATGTAAGAGACGTTTTTTAATCCCTCCTTTGGGAGGGGCGCGAAGGGTTGTGCGTTGGCAGGGAGGGGTTAAGTTTGCTAAGCAATTTTAGAAACCCTTCCCTAACCCTTCCAAGGGAGGGAACAAAACTTAAAATATAAAAACAGCAAAGGCTTTCCAAATGGAAAGCCTTTGCTGTTAAAATTAAATCCGAAATCAATAATTATCTCCAATGTCCGTGTACCCAAACGTGGCCGCGGTTGCTGTGGCGCCAGTATCCGGCTACATAAGTATGGCCGTAGCGGGCATGGGTATAATAACCGTTTACATAAACATATCTGTTACCTTGCCAGGTCCATTCACCTGGTACCCAATAAGCGTCGGCATAAGGGGATGCCGGGCGCACATAGTAGGGTTCTGCTGGTCTTTCGGTCACATAGTAGCTTCCTGCGCAGGAAGTAAAAAGTGTGCCAACCAAGCCTAGCCCTAATATTAATTTAGTTACTGCTTTCATATTTATCTGGTTGTTATTCGTATTGTCTGACAACCAACAAACCCGAAAGTTTAACCATTTAAGCAAATTTCGAAGCCACAACTAATTCTTTGCTGCCTGCAGTATACTTGTAAAAGCCTTCTCCGCTTTTAACTCCCTTGTGCCCAGCCGTTACCATGTTAACCAGCAATGGGCAAGGCGCGTATTTGGGATTACCGAAACCGGAGTGTAAAACATTTAAAATAGCGAGGCATACATCAAGCCCAATAAAGTCTGCCAGTTGCAATGGGCCCATCGGGTGAGCCATACCCAGCTTCATCACCGTATCTATCTCGTACACGCCAGCTACGCCCTCGTAAAGGGTATAAATTGCCTCGTTGATCATCGGCATCAAAATACGGTTGGCAACAAAGCCAGGGTAATCATTCACCTCAACAGGTATTTTGCCAACCTTTTCTGCCAACTGCATAATTGTGGCGGTAACTGCATTGATAGTGGCATAGCCGCGTATTACCTCAACCAGTTTCATTACCGGCACGGGGTTCATAAAGTGCATACCAATTACATTGCCCGGATTTTTTGTTACCGAAGCTATTTTAGTGATTGAGATAGATGATGTATTGGTAGCCAGTATGGTATCATCGGTACAAAGCTCACTCAACTGCTTAAACAGCGCTAACTTAATTTCGCTATTCTCGGTAGCTGCCTCAATAACAAGATGAGAACCCGTGACTGCCTGTTGCAGATCTGTATAAGTGGTGATATTGCCAAGCGCCTTTTGTTTGGTGGCTTCATCGGCAGTGCCTTTCTTAATCTGGCGGTCAAAATTGTCGGTAATGGTTTGTATGACCTTATCCAAGGCTTGCCGGTTAATATCTGCCAGTGCAACCTGATAGCCATATTGCGCAAACAAATGAGCAATCCCATTACCCATAGTGCCCGAACCTATTACCGTAATTTTTTCCATATTCAAATGTGTAAAAAAGGTTTAATAACTGAAATTAATTCTGTCTTGTCCGGTTGCCGGGTACCGCTTTGTGGCGGCCAATGGCGGCCAGAGAATTAATTTGTCATCCTAAATGGAGTTTACTGTTGTCCGGTAAACGATTTTTTCGACAAAGAATAAGGGGTAGCCAAAAAGCTACCCCTTTTGTGTTGATATTAGAGTTACCACACTTCAATAAACAACATGGGCAAAAGTACTTTTTTTA